>Ga0066704_10000481_pt1 | contig 14442 bp, 13 predicted proteins | sample GraSoiAngelo_153_FD_66458 | JGI IMG/M metagenome (GOLD analysis project Ga0066704, IMG submission 66458) | Grasslands soil microbial communities from the Angelo Coastal Reserve, California, USA - 14_1009_12_40cm | ecosystem: Environmental > Terrestrial > Soil > Grasslands | place: USA... | reverse complement strand
GACCTCTCGTCTTCGGGCATTTTCCAGCAGGCGCTCGGCCAGGAGACCGGCGTCAGCTGGTACACCGACCTCGACGGCAACGTACAGCGCGCCGCCGGCTTTGCCACCGTTCCGGAGGTCGGCTGGAAGGTGTGGGTGTCCCAGCCGGTCGCCGATCTTCGCTCCGAGCTAACACCCCTGATCGTGAGCACCATCGAGTGGCTGCTGATCGCGATCGTGCTCGCGCTTGTGCTCGGATTCCTGGGGGCGGCGTGGATTACTCGTCCGGTCGACGAGTTGACCAGTGCCGCGGCGCGGATCGCCCGTGGCGACTTCCTCACCCCGATCAGGGTCCGTGAACGCTACGCGGCGCGCGAACTCCAGGCACTGGCGACCACCTTCAACCAGATGACCAGCCAGCTGAGCGGCGCCTACCAGACGCTCGAGGAAAAGGTTTCGCAGCGGACATCTGAACTGCAGGCCGCCAACCAGGAGATGGCGCGGGCCAACAAGTTGAAATCAGAATTCCTCGCCAATGTGTCGCACGAACTGCGCACTCCGCTGTCCGCCATCATCGGCTTCTCGCAAATCCTGCTCGACGGTATCGACGGGCCGATCAACGAGGAGCAGCAGCAGGACATCCAGGAGGTCAATAAAAGCGGCCAATCGCTGCTGGGGTTGATCAACCAGATCCTCGACCTTAGCAAGATCGAGGCGGGCAAGATGGAGCTCTCGCTGGAACGCGTCGAGGTCCCGGGGCTGGTCAGCTCGGTGCTGGAAAGCATCAGACCGCTGGCCCTGGGGAAGGGCCTGCGGATCGACACCAGGTTCGCTCCCTCGCTCCCCGCGGTCGAGGCCGATCCCGTACGCCTCAAGCAGATCCTGATCAACCTGCTTTCCAATGCCGTCAAGTTCACCGAACGCGGCCACATCGAAGTGAGCGCACAACCGTCCGGCCGCATGGTTCGTATCGCCGTCAAGGACACCGGCACCGGCATCTCGGCCGAGTCGCAGAAGGTGATCTTCGATGAGTTCGTGCAGGGCGACGGCAGCAGCACCCGGCGGCATGGCGGGACCGGCCTCGGCCTGAGCATCGTGCGCCGGCTGGTCGAGATGCACGGCGGCGCCATCACGCTGGTGAGCGAGCCCGGCCTGGGCAGCACGTTCACCTTCACCATCACGGCGTGGGCCGCCGGGCAGGCCGGGGTGGCACCCGTCCAGCGGCGGCCGCTTCGCCGGCCCAACCAGGGCCTCCCCGGGACTGCCATCCTGGTGGTCGACGACGACCCCAGTGTCCGTCAGCTGATCTCGAGACACCTGGAGCAGGAAGGCTGGAAGACGGTGCAGGCGTCGAACGCGGCCGACGCGCTCCAGCTGGCGCGCGAGGCGCGCCCGATGCTGATCACGCTCGACATCATGATGCCGGATGCCTCCGGATGGTGGGTGCTCGAAAAGCTGAAGGAGGATCCGCAGACCGCCGGCATTCCGGTCCTGGTGGTCACCATCGTCGAGGATCAGCGGCTGGTGTTCGCGCTCGGTGCCTCGGACTACCTGGGCAAGCCCTACGACAAACGCGTGCTGATCGCCAAGATCCACCGTTTGCTGCCCTCCCTTGAGGGCAAGCGGGTGTTGGTCGTCGATGACGAGGCGAACGCTCGGTCGATGATCGGCAAGATTCTCCAGGAAGAGCATGCCGAGGTGGTGGGCGCGGCCAGCGGCGACGAGGCGATGGCGATGATCGCGATCTCACCGCCTGATCTCGTCCTGCTCGACCTGATGATGCCGGGCATGAGCGGCTTCGAGATGGTCGCGCGGCTGCGCGCCCAGCCTCGTGGGGCCAGCATCCCGATCATGATCGTCAGCGCCAAGCAGCTGACGCCGGAAGACATCCTCACCCTCAATGGACACGTCCAGCGATTCGTGACGAAGGGATCGATCGAACCGGAAGGCCTGACCAACGCGGTTCGTCAGCTGCTCGGTCAGAGTAAAACGCAAGGAGCCGCCGCATGAACCAACTGATTCTCGTGGTCGAAGACGACGCGATTATGCAAAAGATGGCGCTCAAGATCCTGCGCTCTCGCGGCTTCAGCTGCGAGCTCGCCGTTACCGGGCGGGAAGCGGTGGCGAAAGCGGGCGCCTTCCGCCCCGGCTTGATCCTCATGGACCTCTCGTTGCCGGAGATGAATGGCTGGGAAGCCACCCGGGCGCTCAAGGCGGACCCGGCGGTGGCCGGCATTCCGGTGGTCGCCGTCACCGCCCACGCGATGGTCGGGGACCGCGAAACGGCGATTGCGGCCGGGTGCGCCGAGTGCGTGACCAAGCCGTACGAACTCGAGGAATTGGTCAGCGTGGTCGAGCGCTACATCGGCCCGGCCCAGCGCGAGGCAAAGATCGCCTGAGCAACGTACGTCTGTGCGATGTCAAGAATCGTAAATAGCTGGGCGCGGCCAACGATCACGCTCGCCGTTCCACACCGGAGCTCGCTGACGTGACGATCGTGTAAAGCGCGCAAACCCAGGCGCCGCATCCGCGTTGCGCGACCCATGGCCAACCTTGTTCGCCGTTGGCGTGGGCCGCTTGTTGGCGGCGTCGCGATCTGGCTCCTGAGCTTCCCCCTATTCATGTGGCACCCCGCGGCCGCGAGCCACCCCGTGTATGCGGAAGGGGTTGCCGTTGCCATGGCTGACGCTGCGGACCACCGCCTGGTCCGGCAGCTGGAGCGGGACCGCGTGGTCGCGGCCCAGGCCGCGGCCGCACGAGCCGCCGCTGAGGCCCTGGCGGTGGCCGCGAGCCAGGCAGCGGCGGACGCCCCCACGGCGACCGCGGTCCTGCCTGCCCCTGCCGCCGCTCGTCCGGTCGCGGCAACCCCGGCCGTCCGCGCCAATACCATCGTCATCCCGCGGCTTGGCTTGGTCCAGCCCGTGGGGTGGTACACCGACTGCCTCGGACAGGCCGCCGTTCCGCACTGGGGCGCCTGGCGCTGGAGCTGCGCGGGGAGCAACAACATCTATGTCATGGCCCACAACCCTGGGACCTTTACCCCCATCCTCGGTCTGCGCGCCGGCGACATCGTCAAGTACGGCGACCCATCGGGTCGCATCCATACCTATCGCGTGAGCTACACCACCATCGTCAGCAACACGCAGATGTGGCCGCTGGGCGCCACGCCCGCATCCTCGTTGACGTTGCAAACGTGCTGGACCTGGGACGGCAGCCGGGACTTCATCGTCCGCGCGCTCGAGATCTAGAGCGGACTTCTAAACCGGCGCCCGTTCTTCGACCCGCTCGCGGTCCGGATCGAAGTAGAGGCGCGAGCGCGTGGTTGGATCCCGCGCAAAATAGACCAACTCCCAGGCATCGCCGCCGATCCCCTGCTGACTGTGGATGTCGCCGGGCACGTCCGGAAACCACGCGATCTCGCCAGTACCGAGCTCTTGGCTCTCGACTTGGCGCAGCCGGGCTCGCCCTGGCTGGGAGCCGTCGTCCTCGCGAGCCCAGAGAATGTGACGGTCGCGGCCGCGGATCACACAGATCACACCCCACGAATTGTGGTTGTGGACCGGCGTGGGCGCATCCGACCGAAAACGACCCAGCATCAGCGTCGAACCACCGTTGCCGTGCCCGAGAATGGTGAAGCCGGCGCTGGAATTGTGAAGGGCGGCAAGCCTGGACGGATCGACCAGCTTCGGATCGGCAGCCAAGGGGCGCAGTAAGCTCCCTACCCGGCCGAACGCATCCGGGTTGGGCCCCTGTTCGGCCAACAGGTCCTCGGCCACGCGGAAGAATTGCTGGAGATCCGGCTCGGACGTCACGCCGCCATTATCAGGCAGCTTTCAGTTCGAGCAGATCCCGGCAGCGATCGAGCCAGCGAGTCAAGAGACGCTCTTCCTCCTGCAGCTCGGCCATCTTTCCAGGAAACTGGTCGATGTTGGCGTGCAGGAGATTGAAGCGGTCGCGGGTGAGCGGATCGACGCCGAAAATCTGCTTCAGCACCCTCGCGCGCTTGTGCTCGCGGCTCAGCTCGGCCATCTGCTCCTGAACTCGGTCGAGCTCTCCGCGCATGTCGGCGGCGATGTCGCGCAAGATCTCCATGTCGATTCGCTCTGGCTGTTCGACGATCATCGGCGCACCCCCAGCGTAAAGTCCGGCGATTTTCGGTCGGGAAAGAGGGCGGCGAGTGCCGGCGAGATCGCCACCTTTTTCGAATAAATCTTTGCCATCGCCTGCGGACGGATCCCGGTGGGGCTCAGCTTGCCCTGGATGCGGCCGTTGCCATCCACCCCCGTCTCCTCGAAGAGGAACACGTCCTGGAGCGTGATGGTGTCGCCTTCGCGGCCGATAACTTCGGTGATGTTCGTCATCCGGCGTGAACCGTCCCGGAGCCGCGACTGCTGGACGATCAGGTGGATCGCCGAGGCGATCTGCTCGCGGATCGCGCGCTGCGGCAGATCCACGCCCGACATCAACACCAGCGTCTCGAGCCGGGACAGCGTATCGCGCGGTGTGTTGGCATGGATGGTAGTCAGCGATCCATCGTGTCCGGTGTTCATCGCCTGCAGCATGTCGAGCGCCTCGCCACTCCGGCACTCGCCGATGACGATGCGGTCGGGCCGCATACGAAGTGCGTTCACGACCAGCTCGCGAATGCTGATCCGGCCGGTGCCGTCGATCCGCGCCGGCCTCGACTCGAGCCGGACCTTGTGGGGCTGACGGAGCTGCAGCTCGGCGGCGTCTTCGATGGTGACGACCCGCTCGTTGTCGGGAATGAAGGACGACAGGACGTTCAGAGTGGTGGTCTTGCCGGAGCCGGTGCCGCCGGCGACCAGGATGTTGAAGTGGGCTTTGACGCAGGCTTCCAGGAAGGCCGCGGCCTCCGCCGAGAGCGTTCCGAATTTGATCAGGTCCTCGACTGTATAGGGGTCCCGGGCGAACTTCCGGATCGTGAGCGAGGCGCCGTCGAGCGCGAGCGGGGCGATCACGGCATTGACCCGGGAGCCGTCCGGCAGCCGGCAGTCGACCATCGGCGAGTCATCGTCGATACGCCGGCCGACGAAGGCGGCGATGTCACGAATCACCCGGACCAGTTCGGCGTCGCTGGAGAAGCGCACATCGGCCAGCGTCAGCTGGCCCTTGCGCTCGACGTAGACCTGGTTGGGGCCGTTGACCATCACTTCGCTGATGGTGTCGTCAAGCAGGAGCGGCGTCAGCGGGCCGTAGTCGTGGCCTTCCAGCGTGAGGTCGAGCGCCTGAGCGGCGGAGTCGGGCGGCTCGGCGGTGGAGTCGAGCTCCGCGAGGTGCAACGTAACAGTCGATCCCACGGGCCCGAGAATACGGCCGCAAGCTTACGGCACACCTAATACAAAACCCACCGTCACACAGTCCTTTCAACGGTGCCTCGCCAGCTCCGGGGCGCCAGGGCGTGTCGCCACGTATCGGACCGGACAAGGAGTCGTTAACGACGTGTACGCCGGCTATACGGGTCGATGAAGCATTGGGCTTGGCGCCGTGCAACGCGATGAACCACCAGCGAGGGTTTGCCTCGTCGGGCCTTGTATGCGGCTGTAAAGACCCCTCACCTTCGGCGCCGGAGCCAGGCCTCTCAGCCACCTCTAAGGCTTCTCCGCCGGAAGCCTCAGGTGCCGGCGCGACACTGACCCTGTCGAAATCGTCGGAAAACACTGGAGGTCTTAACAACATGATCGGCAAGATATTGGCAGGAATCGCGACGGCGGGAGTGATCGCGGGCGTGCTCGCCACCGGCGCAATGGCGGCACCGGCGGCCACGACAGCGGCGAGCCCGGCGAAGGCGCAGCGTCCGGCGGCAAAGGATGTGTTCGGTGGGACCGTCACCGCCATCACGGCGACGGAGCTGACCGTCAAGAACGCGAAGGCGGGCAGCAAGACGTTCCTGCGGACCGACGCCACCGTGGTGGTCAAGGGTCGCAACGAGAAGTCCAACTGGTCCGAGATCGAAATCAGTAGCCACGTCATGGTTCGCTACGAGGAACGCGACGGCAAGCTCTATGCCAAGCGCGTCCACATCGGCCGCGCGCACGTCGCCGGGAAAGTCGAGAGCGTCAACGGCAACGTGATCACGATTCGCACCCGCGACGGCAAGGATGTCAAGCTGACCGTCAACAACAGTACGAAGTATTTCGAGATCACCGGTAAGCACGAGCGGAAAGCTGGTTCGCTCAACGACATTCACGCTGGCATGCGGTTGATCGCCGCCGGTAGCTACGACGCCAGCCACAACTTCGACGCCGCGCTCGTCGCCTATCGCAACAAGTAGTCCCCCTCCTTTCTCCAAGAGCCCCGGCTTCTCCGCCAGGGCTCTTGCTGTTTGCATTGACTGATCGTCAACCGCCCGTGCCGAGATCAGCACGTATGGCGTCAATAATTGTCAGAAGCCTTCGACCCGCGTACTTCATGGCGAGAACGTAGGCAACAAAGTATGTCGCGAGGGTGGTGGCGAGGACTACCGGAAACGCGAGGCTCAGCATGAGGGCCTCAACGACAAGCGCCGCCAGTGCTGCCGTTAGCGCCATAGCTATGCAGAGGTACGTGAGCTCGCGACGGGACAGGACTCTTGGGGCTGGCGGAATGGGTCCTCCTTCAAGACGGGCCTTCAGGCGCACAAGTAATGCTCGGATCGAGTCCCGGTAGGCGCGTTGCAGATCCCGCCCAAAAAGCAGCATCCGGATCGGGCCCAACAGCCCTTTCAGGGCGAAGTCGAAATCCATCGTGACCCTGCTGCCATCTGATGACGGACCGATCGTCATCGTTGTCGTGCCAACGAGCCGCCCGAGTCGCTCGCGAACGACGATCTTTGAATTCGGCACAGTGGCTACGAGTTCGGCGCGTGCAGGCAGATCGGTTTTCGGTACCAGCGCCTCGCGGTCTTGTCGTTCCGTTAAAGCCTTGTAGACGTCTTCGTCCGAGGCTTTGATCATGATGCTTGATGTGACCTTCATCGTTCCCTCTGCGTTGCCGGCACTGCCTACGGGGCCAGCCGGTCGAGTCGCCAACCACCTCTGGCTTGCCGCGTGTAGCGGATGCGGTCGTGAAGACGGTTGTCGCGATGTATCCAGAACTCGATGGTTTGCGGAATAACTCGGTAACCACCCCAGTTCGGAGGCAGCGGCACTGGTGCGCCCTCGTACTTCGCAGCCAACGTCGAAACGGCCTCTTCGAGCGAAGCGCGACTCGGGATCACCTGACTCTGCGGCGACGCCAGGGCGCTGATCTGGCTGGCGAGTGGCCGGGCATGAAAGTAGGCCGTCGATTCGTCCGCCGACTGCTTGACCACCTCGCCCCTGATCCGCACCTGGCGGCCAAGCTTCGCCCAGTAGACGACCAGCGCCGCCTTCGGGTTCTCGGCCAGCTCGCGCCCTTTCTGGCTCTCGTAGTTGGTGAAGAACCCGAAGCCCCGCTCGTCGAAGCCGCGCAACAGCACCATCCGCGCCGAAGGCTCACCCAAGCGGGTGCTAGTGGCGATGGTCATCGCCTCGGGAAGGATCTCGCCGGCCGCGACCGCATCCTTGAACCAGGCGGCGAATTGCTTCAGCGGATCGGCATCGACGGTGTCTTCCGCGAGGCGCGGCGGCTCAGCTATGGAAGCAACCCGTGCGACCACGCGACGTTGCCCGCCTTGTCCAGCGGCGCATGCTGTCGCGCGATCACCCACACGCCGGCGGCTTCCAGTTGCGCCTGGGCCTCGCCCTCATCGAGGTCGGTGCTGGCGAGGAGATCCCAGCGCAGGGGCTTGATCGACCAGCCGAGCGCTTCCATCTTCTTGAGCAGCACCGAGAGCTTGCGTAACCGATACACCAGCGATTCCCCCAAGGCCAGCACCGACGCGCTCGCCGGCGCGGTCTCGGCGGTCGTGCCGTAACTCTCGTACAGGCGATCGATCCATTCCGGGACGTCGCCGTCGACGGTGCTGGCCAACTCGTCGCGAGGGGTACCAAAGAGGCAGAGCTTCAGCCGTGCCACCCTTCTATTATCCGGTTGCGATGTCTCCCAGCCCACCCTCCGGGCAACAGTTTGTCCTGACCTTCGGCGACCAGCGCGCGGTCGTCACCGAAGTCGGCGCGGGGCTACGCACCTACACCGTCGCCGACCGTGACGTCATCGACGGTTATGAAGAGGACGAGATGTGCAGCATCGGCCGCGGCCAGCTGCTCCTGCCATGGCCGAACCGGATAGAGGACGGCCGGTATGAATTCGGCGGCACAGTGTATCAAACGCCACTGACCGAGCCGGCCCGGCACAACGCGCTGCACGGGCTGATTCGCTGGGTCAACTGGCGCGCCATCGAGCACGCCGCGGAGGGCGTGCTGATGTCGCTGGTCCTCCATCCCCAGGAGGGCTACCCCTTTTTCCTCGAACTGCAGGCCGAGTATCGCCTGTCGGCCGCTGGCCTGACGGTCCGGACCACCGCGACCAACGTCGGGACGCACGCCGCGCCGTACGGGGCGGGCCACCATCCATACCTCACTATCGGAACCTTGATCGACGAGGCGCTGCTGAAGCTGCCGGCATTGATGCGGCTCGAAGTCACTGACCGCCTGATTCCTACCGGCCGGCTGCTGCCGACCAAGGGAACCGCATACGACTTCCTCGAATTGCGGGCGATCGGCTCGTTGCGTATGGATACCGCCTTCGCCAACCTGGTACCCGACAGTGATGGCATGATCCGCGTCCGCCTCCGGGCTCCTGGGGGCGACCCTGCCTGGACCCTCTGGATGGAGCCGGTGTACCGGTTCCTGATGGTGTACACACCGGATGCGATCCCGCAGGCGTCTCGGCGGCGGCGCAGCATCGCCATCGAACCGATGACCTGCGCGCCCAACGCCTTCCGCAGCGGCGACGGCCTGATCGTGCTCCAGCCCGGTCAGAGCACGAGCGCGACCTGGGGAATTTTGCGGTAATTTAGGCGGCCCCCGATATTTGCACAGCTTTGGGCGCGCCTGCCAATATCAGGTCAGGGCATCACGCTTCGGCCATGGCCGTCTGGAGGGAAAGCTGCTGGTGTACGGGAAGATTTACGTCCCCCTCGATAATTCGGACCATTCCAACGCCGCCATCGAGGTGGCCGTCCGGCTTGCCGGGGCCACCAACGCCAGCCTTGTCGGGAGCCACGTCTACGCCGCGCGCATGCACGACGTGCGCTTCAAGCAGATGGAATACACACTCCCCGATGAATACCAGCAAGAGCAGGAACTGGAACGGCAACGCAAGATCCATGACTCGCTGATCACGCGTGGGCTGCAGCTGATCTCGGACTCTTACTGCGACGTCATGAAAGTTGCGTGCGACCGAGCGGGGCTGCCATTCGAGTACAAGACCTTCGATGGCAAGAACTGGGAGTGCCTGGTGGACGACATCGCCGAGTCCGATTACGACCTGGTGATCATGGGCGCGCTGGGTATGGGCGCCGTGAGGGACAGCATGGTCGGCAGCGTCACCGACCGGGTCCTACGCCGGATCCGCGTCGATTCGCTCGTCATCCGCGACACGCACCCATTCCGCGACGATGCCTCCGACCGGATCGTGGTTGCCATCGACGGCAGTCCGCAGTCATTTGCGGGGCTGCGCACCGCCATCGAGCTTGGTCGCGCTCTCGGCAAGAAGATCGAGGCCGTGTCGGTCTATGACCCCTACCTTCACTACGCCATGTTCAACGGGATCGTCGACGTCCTCTCGGCCGAGGCATCGAAGGTCTTCCGCTTCAAAGAGCAGGAGCAGCTACACGAGGAGATCATCGACACCGGCCTGGCAAAGATTTACGAATCGCATCTGCGCGTGGCCGAGTCGCTCGCACGCGACGAGGGCGTCGAGATCAAGACGACGCTGCTCGACGGCAAAGCCTTCAAGAAGGTCTTGCAGTATGTGCGCCAGGACCCGCCGTGGTTGCTCGTCATGGGACGGATCGGCGTGCACTCCGCAGCCGAGATGGACATGGGCAGCAACAGCGACAACCTCTTACGACTCGCGCCGGTGTCGGTGCTGTTGTCCAGCCGCACGTTCGTGCCGCCAATCGACGTCCAGGCCGAGGCGAGCGTCACGTGGACCGAGGAAGCCGAGGCGCGTATGGAAAAAGTCCCCGCCGCGTTTCGCGCTATCACCCGCACCGCCATCTGCCGCTACGCCATGGAGCGCGGGCACTCGATCATCAGCTCGTCCGTCATCGACCAGGCGGTGGCCGAGGTGATGCCCGAGCACGCGGCGCGCGCGATGGGCGTCGAGCCCGCGCAAGTCAAGGCGACGGCCGAGGCGCCAGCCGCCGGTGTCGAGACCTGGTTATGCCGGCGCTGCGGGCGGCCGTCCCGTGGCGGCCACCCCGACGCGTGCCCGGTCTGTGAGGGCACCAGCTTCCAGCGGGTGGACAAGGAGGCCATGATCGCCGCGGCGACGAAAGAAGGCGGCGTCGAAGAAGAGGAAGCCTTCGACGGCTTCAAGGTCAAGTGGACAGCGGAGGCGAAGGAGGTCCTCAACCGCGTTCCCAAGGGATACGAGCGGCGCCGCGTCAAGGCGCGCATCGAAAAGATCGCCAGGGTGCAGCGGCTTCCCAGCATCACCCGCGACTTTGCCGACGCCAACCTCGACGAGGCCTACGGCCCGGTGGCCGAAGTGGTCAGCGATACGCTGCCGCCCTCGAAGCCGGCCGGCGACACGCCGCTGATCTGGACCGACGAGGCCGTCCAGCGGATGGAGCGCGTGCCGGGCGGCTTCATGCGCATGATGGCGCGGACCAAGGTCGAAGAGTTCGCCCGGAAGATCCGGGCCGAGACCATCACGGGCGACGTTGCCGAGGGCGGCCTGGTGGACGCGCGGATGATGATGAACCAGGCGCTGAAAGGGCAATCACCTGAAATGGTCCAGGCGGCCATGCAGGCGCACGGCCACCATGCTGGGAACGGCGACGAGCCGCGCGAGCCGTCACCCGGCTGGACCGAGGACGGGGTCCGCCGCCTCAACGAGGTGGAGATCCGCGCCGAGGAGAAGTTCGAACCCAGTCGGGCGCGCGAACTGGCGCAGCACGCGGCCGAGTCGCGCGCGGCGCGCACCTCCGAGGCGATCAACGCCGCCTTCCTGGAGCGGCTCGGGATCAAGATCGGGTACGGGCACCCGCTCAGCCCCAAGACCTTCGAGCATTACTTCACCTGGTCTCCGGAGGCTGAGGCGCGGCTGGCGAACCTCCCCTCCTTCTGCCGCGAGCTGAGCCGCTGGCGCGTCGAGTGGACCGCGGCAAAGAAGGGGCTCGGTCCGGTGATCACGCCCGCAGCCATGGACGTGAAGTTCGAGATGTGGGGCGACGTCTCAGACGCCCTGCAGCAGAAAGGCCCGCAGATGCCCTGGGAGCCTGACGCGGAGATGCGGCTCGAGAACATGCCGCCGTTCGTCAAAGGCCAGGTGATGGCGGCGGTCGAGGGCAATGCCCAGGAGCTCGGAGAGAAGCGCGTGACGACAAAGGTGATGGACACCGTCATCCAGAAATGGATCGAGACCGGCGATTTCCATGAAGGCAAATACGGCTTCCGAGCCTAGTCTGCTCGCCGCCACCGGCCTGACCCGCAGCTATCGCGGAGGCAAGGGCGTCTTCGACATTTCGCTCAAGCTTGCCGCGGGCGAGGTGCTCGGTCTGATGGGCCCCAACGGTTCCGGCAAGTCCACCCTCTTGCGCGTGCTCGCGACCGCCGCGACGCCGACTGCGGGCCAGGTGAGCTGGTTTGGCAATACGAACCCACGGTTGCCGTCGGTGCGACGGCGGCTGGGTGTGATGCTGGACCAGGCGGCGCATTTCGACAAGATGACCGGCTATCAAAACGCCTGGTTCTTCGCCCGCCAGTTCGGGCTGGCAGGCGAGCTCGCCCGCGACCGGCTCGATGAGCTCTTTCGATGGGCCGGTCTGTGGGAGGCCCGGGATCAGCTGGTCGGCGAGTACTCGCTGGGGATGCAGCGAAAGCTCAACCTGGTCGAGGCGCTGGTCCACCGGCCCTCCATCCTGCTCCTGGACGAGCCCACCCTCGCGCTCGATTACCGCGCCGAGCTCGACCTGATCGAACGGCTCCAGCTGCTCAGCCTCACCGGCACCGCCGTGCTGCTGGCGACCAACGACGTGCACCTCGCCGAGCGGATCTGCGACCGCGTGATCTTTCTGCACCAGGGCCGGGCGATCCGGGAGGGGCACGTGCCCGAGCTCTTGACCGAGCTGGCAGGCTCGAAAGAGGTCCAGCTGCAAATGAACTCTCCGATCCCCCTTGACACCCTTCGATCCCTACCCGCGGTCGAGGCCGCGAACGTCGACGGCGATACGGTGCACATCGTCCTGGCGCGCGGCGCCAATCCGGCGCAGGTGCTGGCGGTGCTGAACGGCACCGCCGACCTGGTCAGCAACATGCGGGTTCGCCGGCCGAACCTGGGCGACCTCTTCCTGAAGCTGACCGGCGAGGCGCTCCCGGTGACCCACGGATGACACGCGCGCCTTTCCACACCGGGGCGCGCTGATGATGGTGCTCGCGGGCACGATCTGGCAGCGCGAGCTGGTCGAATTCGCCCAACGCCGGCGGGCTTTGATCATCAAGCTCGCTTTTCCGCTGCTGGTTGGCATCCCGCTGGTGACCGCAGCGCCACCGTTCTACGCCGCCCTGAGCCTGACGATGCTGATCGCCATCATTGGAACGGTCGGGGCGGGCGCCGTCCTGACGCGCGAGCGCCACTCCGGCCTGACCTTGCGCTATCGGACATTGCCCGTCACTCCGGGGCGGCTGCTGATCGAGCGGCTCTCGACCAGCGCCTCGATCGATCTCCTCCAGGTCACGCCGGTACTGGTCTTGATCGCGCTGCGTCACCCGTCCCGGTTCGAATGGTGGCCGGCGCTGCTCCTGAGCACCGCCGCTGTACTGCTTCTTGGCAATCTAATGGGCGCGGTCGCCAGCAAGCTCTCCGATTCCCCGGGGGAGGTGATGCTCTACGTCTTCATTCCTCTCCTGCCCCTGCTCTACCTGTCGGGCGTCTTCACGCCCCTCTCCCAGCCGGTCCTGCTTGTAATCTCTCGGCTGCTGCCCTTCAGCTACCTGCACGAGTCGTTACTCGGCGCGCTGAGCGGCCAGCCGAACTTGCTCCCGTGGGAGACCCTGCTCGGTGGCTTCGGCTTCCTCGTGGGCGCCGCCGGCCTGACCGGTCGCCTGGGACGCCGCGTTACCGAGTCGGACTAAGACGCGGCGATGCTGACCCACATCGCCAGTACGTATTCACTCGACCAGCCCAGTATCCAGTTGCCCTTCATCACCAACCGGTGGGCGGTGGGCTTCTTCTTCCTCGTCCACATCATCTTCGGCTCGTTCACCATGGGCGCCCTCGTGCTCGGGCCGACCTTCGAATGGATCGGCCTGCGGCGCGAGGATCCGCGCTACGAGCGGTATGCCCGCGCGCTCGGCACCGTCAATCTCAAGATCTTCAGCCTCGGCGCCACGCTGGGCGGATTCGCCGTCATCGTGCTGACCGCGCTCTACCCGAGGTTCTTCGTCACCCTGATCACCCTCTTCTTCTGGCCGGCGGTGGTGGCGTTCACCATCTGGTTCCTGACGCTGGGCGGGATCCTGTTGTACAACCTACGGTGGGACCGCTTCCGCCTCCGCAAGGGCCTGCACATCCTGCTCGGCTACGCGACCGCTGCCACCGAGCACATCTTCCTCTTCATCATCGTCGCGCTCGACAGCTACCTCTTGACCCCGAGGTCAGGCCAGGGCGCGGCGGCCTTCTTCAACCCGTCGTTCTGGCCCGAGTTGGCCCATCGGTTCGTCGGCAATCTCTCCTGGGCATCGTTCTTCATCGCCGCGGTCGCCGCCGTCTATGCCGCAACGAGCCGGCAGCCGGCTAACCGGGTCTACTTCCACTGGGCGGCGCGCACCAGCCTTGTGGTCGGGTTCGCGACGCTGGTGGTGCAAATCGTGCTCGGCGCCGTCTTCGTCGAGAGCATCAAGCAGGCCTCACCGGGAGCCTTTCACTATTCGATGCAGGGTCCGTTCGCGTGGCTCTGGTTGTTGCAGGCGACCTTCATCGCGATCCTGCTGGTCGGCAGCAACCTCTACTTCTGGCAATCGCGCGCGACGCCGGCGGCACCGGTCCTGACCGGCATCGTGGTGCTGGGCTCGCTGATCACGATGACACCCGCGGCGGTCTTTCCCAAAGACCTCTTCGCGCTGCGCTACGTAGCGCTGGCGATCGCGGTGCTGGTCAGCATTGTTCACTGGCTGATCTCGCGACCGCGACGTCACGCGATGGCTGCGGACCTGCGTCGGAGCAGCCAGTTGACGCTCGCCGTCACCGGCGCCAGCGCGTTGCTGCTCTTCCTCTTGATGGGCGTCATCCGCACCACCGCGCGCAGCGACTACACGATCTACGGCGTGATGAAAGAGTCGGACAGCTACAGCATTTTCCAGTCCCCAAGCAAGG
>Ga0066704_10000480_pt1 | contig 14447 bp, 11 predicted proteins | sample GraSoiAngelo_153_FD_66458 | JGI IMG/M metagenome (GOLD analysis project Ga0066704, IMG submission 66458) | Grasslands soil microbial communities from the Angelo Coastal Reserve, California, USA - 14_1009_12_40cm | ecosystem: Environmental > Terrestrial > Soil > Grasslands | place: USA... | reverse complement strand
CTGGACGGGACGATCGACGCGATCGCGACGGACCACGCGCCCCATGCCCCCGAGGAGAAGCGAGTCGAGTTCGACTGCGCTCCGTTTGGGGTGGTCGGTCTGGAAACCGCACTGGGCGTTGTCCTCACACGCCTGGTCCGGCCGGGAACGTTGCCGCTGATGGAGGCGCTGCGACGTTTGAGTGCCACTCCTGCCGCCATTTTGGGGCGCGCCGGCGGGCGGCTGGAACTCGGCGCTCCGGCTGATCTGGTCCTCATCGATCTTGAACGGCGGTGGACCGTTGACCCAGCGACGTTTGCATCGAAGTCCCGCAACACGCCGTTTGCCGGTTGGGAACTTCAGGGGAAAGCCGTAATGACCATCGTGGGCGGCGAGATCAAGTACAGCGATTTGCCGGTTGAGGTGGACGCCTGAGATCGCCACGCGCCTTCGGCGCTCGCGATGACCCATAACCTTATGCGAATCACGAATCACGAATCACGGATCACCGACGCCGCTCGAGGCCCTAGTCCCCAGTCCCCAGTCCCGTCATTAGCTGTTGAGATCGCGGGTATCAAGTTCGTCCATCCCGTCCTGGCCGCGCCCGGCCCCCTGGGTTTTGGACGAGAAGTGCAGAGCGTTGTTGATCTGCACAGTTTCGCCGGATTCATTACGAAATCGGTCACGCTCGACCCTCGCTCCGGCCACCCATATCCCCAGGTGGTGCCGACCGCCGGCGGATGGTTGAATTCACAAGGTCTGCCGAACCACGGGCTGGCCGGCTTCCTGACGAAGGATCTTCCCTACCTCCGGACGCTGGGGATCCCGCTGATCGTCAGCATCGCCGGCGAGTCAGTCCGGGAGTTTGTCACCCTCGCGGAGTGGCTGAGTCAGGAGGAGGGGGTGGCGGCGGTCGAACTCAACGTCTCCTGCCCCAACGTCGACCGTGGCCTCGTTTTTGGCGTCGATCCGCAATTGACCCGCGAGTTGGTGGCCGCCGTTCGAGCGGTGTGCAGGTACCCGCTGTTCGTCAAGCTCACGCCAAACGTCACCGATATCGTCCCGATCGCCCGCGCGGCGGAGGAGGCCGGCGCAGATGCGCTCTCGCTGGTCAACACGCTGGTCGGTCTCGCCGTCGACGTCCACACACGCAGGGCAAAGCTGGGCGCGGGGACAGGCGGTCTCTCGGGGCCGGCGATCAGACCGATCGCGGTGCGGATGGTATGGGAGGTCGCGCGCCACTGCGACACGCCAGTCATCGGGATGGGCGGGATCGCCACGGCTGAGGACGCCCTCGAGTTTCTCATCGCCGGAGCACGGGCCGTTGCCGTAGGGTCGGCGGTCATCGACCGCCCCAGCGTTGCAACTGAGATACGCGCGGGACTGGTGCGCTATCTTCAAGAGCACCACGTGGACGATGTCGCTGAGGTGATCGGGAGCCTGGAGGTGCGCTGAGATGCGATCTGGAGGTCAGGAGTCGGGGGTCGGGATCCGGGAACAGATCCCGGCGATATCTGCCGCCGCTTCGACGGCCGGACGCCTCATCGTCGCACTGGATGTTCCTTCTTTAGAAGGAGCGGCGCGGTTTGTGACCACCCTGGGGCCGGCCGTGAGATGGTTCAAGGTTGGGTCGGAACTGTTTACGGCCGTCGGCCCCCGGGCCGTCACCATGATCCTCGAGCGCGGGGGCAAGGTCTTCCTGGACCTAAAATTCCATGACATACCCCGCACAGTCGCCGCAGCCGTTGGTGCCGCCGCCCGGCTCGGCGTGCACATGATGAATCTCCATATTGGCGCAGGCGAGGATGTACTCCGTGCTGCTGTTCGCGCCCTCGACGACAACGAGCCGGTGACCCCTCAGCGGTCACCAGTCACGTCTATGCGAATCACGAATCACGAATCACGAATCACCGGGCCGTTGCTTCTAGGCGTCACGCAACTGACCAGTTACCACGATGGACCCGAGGTGATGGCCGCCGTCGTCGACGCTGCCGCGCGGGCGAAATGGTGCGGGCTGGATGGGGTCATCGCATCGGCACGAGAGGCCGCGGCGATCAAGTCTGCCTGCGGCCCGGAGTTCGTCGTGGTCACTCCGGGCATTCGTCCCGCCGGTGCATCATCGGATGACCAGCGCCGCACCGCCACACCGGCCGAGGCAGTGCTGGCCGGGGCGGACTATTTGGTGGTCGGGCGCCCGGTCCTGGACGCTGTGGATCCACTCGCTGTCGTCTCCGGCGTGATCCAGGAGATGGAGGCGGCGGTCCGCCAGGAGAGTGGAGTGTCGGAGCGGAAGTCGTAGGCATTCCCATTGTGGGGTGATGGACATGGAAGCCGGTGAAGTGATCGCTCTCCTCAAGGAGACAGAGGCATTCCAGAGCGGTCACTTCCTTCTGAGCTCCGGCATGCACAGCTCCCAGTATGTGCAGTGCGCGCTGCTCCTCCAGCATCCCGCGCACGCCGCGACCGTGGGGAGCGCTCTGGCCGATCGGTTCCGGGCGCTGCGGCCGCAGGTCGTGATCGGCCCGGCATATGGAGGCATGATCATCGCCCATGAGGTCGCTCGGGCCCTGGGTGGCCGCGCGCTCTTTGCCGAGCGCGTGGAGGGAAAGTTTGAGTTGCGCCGGTCGTTTTCCATCGGGTCCGGTGAGCGCGTCCTGGTTGTGGAGGATGTGGTCACGACCGGGGCGGCGACCAGGGAAGTGAAGCGCCTGGCCGAACGGCTCGGGGGCGCGGTAGTTGGGATCGGGGCGATCGTCGATCGTAGCGCGGGGCCGCTGGGCTTCGACTGCCCGTTCGAGGTGCTCGCGTCGGTCGAAGCCCCCACTTTCATTCCGGGCATGTGCGAACTCTGCCGCCAGGGTATCCCGCTGGTCAAACCGGGCAGCCGTCTGTCCCCGGCATTCGTTCGCTGATCATCACCCCGCCGCACGGCGCACTCCAACAAATGGGGACTGTCCCCAACCGCATTTTGACTCAAATCGGCTATGCCGCACCCTAACCGCCCCTCTGGTGGCGGTGGTCAGGGGGACAGTCCCCGATCTACTTTTGACTCACATTGGCTAGCTCTGAGCAGCAAGCGACCCTGTTGGGAGCCGGCAGTCGCAAAATCCGAACATTCGGCGCGTGCATCAATCGATCGTTCATTGACACTCCGAAAGGTGCTGACTATAATGAACCCAAATTTCCCGGAGGGTAGGGCGCGTGGCGCTCCTTGACGATATCGATGAAGTCCTCATCCCGGAGGAGGTGCTGCAGGCCCGAATCCGGGAGCTGGGACGCACGATCAGCAACGACTATAACGGCAAAGAACCGCTCCTCGTCGGGATCCTGACAGGAGCGGTTCCGTTTGTGTCCGATCTGCTCCGCCAGATCTCCATCTCCTGCCAGCTGGACTTCATGGCCACCAGCTCCTACGGAGCCAGGACGGAAAGCTCCGGAATCGTACGGATTCTGAAAGACCTCGAACAGTCTATTGAGGGCCGACATGTGATCATCGTGGATGACATCATCGATACCGGCCTTACGATGGATTACCTCCTGGAAACGCTCAAGGCGCGCTATCCGGCCAGTCTGAAGGTGTGCGCCCTGCTGGACAAGGTCCCACGCCGGCTGCGGCACGTGCCGATTGATTACCGCGGATTTGAGATCCCGGACAAATTTGTCGTCGGGTACGGGCTTGACTATGGTGGCCGGTATCGCAACCTGCCGTTCATCTGCGTGCTGAAACCGGAAATCTATGGTCAGGAACTGGGTCTGGACGGCGCGCCGGCGATCCGCCACTCCCCCTTCGGTCGGCCGGCCCGCGTGGTGCGGTGATGGAGTTCATCGGACGAACCCGGGGCGCACGGCGTGCCTACAGCTTCGATGAAATCGCCCTCGCTCCGGCGTCGACCACGGTCGATCCGCAGGATGTCGATCTCTCCTGGTCGGTCGGGGCACACAGGTTTGCGCTCCCCTTTATGGCCGCCGCGATGGACAGCGTCGTCGATCCGGCTATTGCGATTCAGATGTCGGAAGCGGGCGGGCTCGCAGTCCTCAACCTCGAAGGCATCCAGACCCGGTACGACGATCCCACACAACCCCTGGAGCGCATCGCGGCCGCAGCCCCCGATGAGGTCGTCGGGGTCCTGCAGCAACTGTACCAGGAGCCCATCAAGGACCAGCTGGTGACCGCGCGGATCCGTGCGATCGTGGACACGGGTGCCGTGGCCTGCGTCTCGGTGACACCTGCGCGTGCGCCGCACCTGCTGCCGCTGGCCGAGGAGGCCGGGGCGCAGCTTCTCGCCCTGCAGTCGACCGTGGTCACCGATCGCCATCATTCCTCACGGGGCCGGTCCGTCTCGGTGCGAGATCTCATCGAGCAGGTCGGCGTCCCGGTCATGGTGGGAAACTGTGTCGGCTACGACGCGGCGATGGCGCTGCTGGACGCCGGCGCAGCGGGACTCTTCGTCGGCGTGGGGCCAGGGGCGGCGTGCACGAGCCGGCGGGTGCTCGGCGTGGGAGTGCCCCAGGCGACGGCGGTGGCCGATGCCGCAGCCGCGCGTGATGAATATCACCGCCGCACCGGACGCTATGTGCCGGTCGTGGCGGATGGCGGCATCGCGGTCGGGGGTGACGTGGCGAAGGCCATCGCCTGCGGCGCCGATGCGGTCATGCTGGGTTCGGCGCTGGCGCGGGCGGAGGAAGCTCCAGGCAGGGGATTCCACTGGGGGATGGCGACTCCACACCCCGCGCTGCCGCGGGGGACGCGTATCAAGGTCGGGACCGGCGCCACGCTCCAACAAATCCTTTTCGGTCCCGCGGAGACGGACGACGGGTCACAGAACCTGACGGAGGCCCTGCGCACGGCGATGGGAATCTGTGGCGCCCGCACGATTCGTGACATGCATCAGGTGGAGATTGTGATCGCACCTACCCTCGCCAGCGAGGGGAAGGCGCTCCAATTCGCCCAGCGGGTGGGACAGGGACGATGACACGGGATCGCGGACCTGCGGGACCCCCCACGCTCGCTTCGCGGGCGCGGGAACGCGAAGGCGCGGAGGACGGGCGAGTCACGAATCACGAATCACGAAGCCCTGCACCTCATCCTTCTGACGTTGACACGATCATCGTGCTCGATTTCGGGGCGCAGTACGCTCAGTTGATCGCCCGCCGGGTGCGGGAGAGCAAGGTCCGCAGCCTGATTCTTCCGTACGATACGCCGTTTGACGAACTCCTGGGCCTCCGTCCCAAGGGCCTCATTCTGTCTGGTGGGCCGGCCAGCGTGTACGAGCCCGGAGCCCCGCGCTGCGACCCGCGCATCTTCGGCGGGCACGTGCCGGCATTGGGCATCTGCTATGGCATGCAGCTGATGGCGCACGAACTGGGCGGGCGGACATCCGCTGCGGGGCAGCGGGAATACGGGCGGACGCGTCTGTTTGTCGATGATCACGCGGATCTGTTCGCCGGATTGGAAGCGCGGCTGATGTGCTGGATGAGCCACGGCGACTCCGTCGTGGCGCCGCCGCAGGGGTTTGCCGTCCTGGCCCGCACCGACCACAATCCCGTTGCGGCCATGGCCAACCGCCGGCTTCAGCAGTTCGGGGTGCAGTTCCATCCCGAGGTCACCCACACCCCGTGGGGCACCCAGGTGCTCCAAAACTTTCTCTACAATGTGTGCGGATGCCGGCCGCAGTGGACGATGGCGTCGTTCATCGAGACGCAGGTGGCGGCGATCCGCCACACCGTGGGCGCGGGCTATGCCATCTGCGCGCTCTCCGGCGGGGTCGACTCCGCCGCGGCCGCCGCGCTGGCTCATCGCGCCGTTGGGGATCAACTCACTTGCATCTTCGTCGACCATGGGTTGCTGCGGCAGGGGGAGCCCGAGCAGGTCATCCAGACATTCCGGGATTCGTTTCAAATGCCGCTGGCGCACGTTGATGCACGAGACCGCTTTCTCGGCAGGCTGGCTGGGATCGTCGAGCCGGAGGAGAAACGCCGGGCCATCGGTGAGGAGTTCATCGCCGTCTTCAACGAAGAGGCGCGAAAGCTCGGGCGCGTGGAGTTTCTGGTGCAGGGGACGCTGTACCCGGACGTCATCGAGAGCGGGACGCGCACCGCGGCGCGCATCAAGACCCATCACAACGTCGGCGGCCTTCCCGCGCAGATGCAGTTCCGGCTCATCGAGCCGTTTCGAGAGTTGTTCAAGGACGAGGTCCGCGAAGTGGCCCGGCAACTCGATCTCCCCGATGAGATGGTCTGGCGGCATCCCTTTCCCGGGCCGGGGCTCGCCATCCGGGTGCTGGGCGAGGTGTCGGCGGACCGGTTGACGGTGGCCCGCAGCGCGGACGCCATCGTGGTGGACGAGTTGCGGACCGCAGGCCTGATGCGGAAAGTCTGGCAGGCGTTCGCCGTGCTGCTCCCGGTGAACTCGGTGGGCGTGATGGGCGATGCCCGCACCTATGGCCACACGGTCGTGGTCCGCGTCGTCACCAGCGAAGATGGCATGACGGCCGACTGGGCGCGGCTGCCCGATGAACTGCTGGAGCGTCTGGCGAACCGGATCACCCGTGAGGTCCCCGGCATTACCCGCGTGGCCTACGATATTACGTCGAAGCCCCCCGCTACCATTGAGTGGGAGTAGGCTCTCCGAACTGTAGAACGCAGATCGCAGAACGCAGAGCGCAGCCTGGAGCCGAGCGCGCCCCATGATATAGTAGGTGGAAGAGTCTGCCTGCTGCGTTCTGCCGTCTGCGTTCTTCTAACCGGAGCCCATGGACTTTCTGAACGACCTCAATCCGCCCCAGCGAGAAGCGGTCATCCATCCCGGCGGGCCGTTATTGATCCTGGCCGGCGCCGGCAGCGGAAAGACCCGCGTGCTCGCCTATCGGGTCGCATACCTGCTGCGCTCCGGCGGCGTCTCGCCGGCCCGCATGCTGGCCGTCACGTTCACCAACAAAGCCGCCAACGAGATGCGGGTGCGTGTCGACCGGCTGGTGGGGGCGGCCATGGCGCGGGCGATCTGGATCGGCACATTCCATCACATCTGCAGCCGGATCCTCCGCCGGAACGGCGAGCGCGTGGGCGTGGGCCGGAACTTCCTGATCTTCGACGACGACGACCAGCGCGCCGTGATCCGGCAGTGCCTCAAAGATCTCGGACTGGACGAGCGGCGGTTCCCGCCTGCCGTCCTGCTGGCCCTGATCGATCGTGCGAAGAACGAGGGCGTCGACCACCTCGCGTACGCGGAGCGCGCCAACGGTTGGTATGAAGAGGTGGTCGCGCGGGTCTTCAATGCCTATCAACGGCTACTGCGAGAGCAGAATGCCCTGGACTTCGACGACCTGCTCCTGGAGGTCGTCCGATTATTCGGCGAGGCGCCGGATGTCAAGGAAGAGTATCAGGAGCGCTTCCAGCACATTCTTGTCGACGAGTACCAGGATACGAATCGCGCCCAGTATCTCATCATCCGCACGCTGGCCGAACGGCACCGCAACATCTGCGTGGTGGGAGATGATGATCAATCGATCTACCGGTGGCGAGGAGCCGACGTCCGCAACATTCTGGAGTTCGAGCAGGACTACCCCGACGCCACGATCGTGAAGCTCGAACAGAACTACCGCTCCACCAAGACCATCCTGCAGGCTGCCAGAGAGGTCATCCAGCACAACCCGCACCGCCACGGCAAGGCGCTGTGGACCGATAACCCGCCGGGAGAGCCGGTCGCCCTCTACGAGGCGTTCGACGGGCACGATGAGGCCCGCTTCGTGGCCGACGAGATCGCGCGGTTGAAGAACGGGCTGCGGTATCGTGATGTCGTGGTCCTGTACCGTACCAACGCCCAGTCCAGATTGTTTGAGGAGCAGTGCCTCCGCGCCGGCCTCCCCTATACCATCGTCGGCGGGGTGCGTTTCTATGAGCGGAAAGAGATCCGCGATATCATCGCCTACCTGCGACTCGCCCTCACCCCGGCCGACGACGCCAGCCTGACCCGCATCATCAACGTGCCGCGGCGCGGCATCGGTGATATCAGTCTGGGGCGGCTGGCCGGATATGCACGAGCCCACGGCCTCAGCCTGCTGGAGGCCATGGCCCAGCCGGAGGCCCTGGAGGATCTTCCCAAATCGGCGCAGCGCGCCGCGGCCGAGCTCGTGGATTTGATCGCCCGGCTGCGCGACCGCGCACAGCGGGTCCGGACCACCGATTTGATCGACGCGGCGATCGTGGAGACCGGGTACCAGGCCATGCTGGAAGCGGAAGGCACGGACGAAGCGTACAGCCGGCTAGAGAACCTCCGGGAGCTGGTCACGGTGGCCAAGGAGTTTGAAGATGTCACCGGTGAGGAAAGCCTGGAGGCGTTCTTGCAACACCTGGCGCTGGTCACCGACTTGGATACCTGGCAGGAACAGGTGGACCGGGTGACGCTGATGACACTGCACAGCGCCAAAGGGTTGGAGTTTGCGGTCGTCTTCCTGGCCGGTCTGGAGGAAGGCCTGTTCCCTCACGCCAGGGCGCTCGAGGAGGCGGAAGGTCTGGAAGAAGAGCGACGGCTCTGTTACGTCGGGATGACCCGGGCTAAGCAACGCCTGTATCTCTCCTATGCACGCAGCCGCACAATCTTCGGCAGCACTATGCCGGGCGTGCCCTCGCGCTTTCTGGAGGAAGTCCCGGCCGAGCTTCTGGCCAGGCATGCGCACGCACCGCCAACAGTCGCGTGGACGGAGGAAGAACGGGAGATTCCGTCTTTCGCCGTGGGGGACCACGTCCGCCATGCCAGCTTCGGAGAGGGTCGTGTCCTCGGGGTGGAAGGGGAAGGGGTGCGTGGAGTCGTGACGGTGCAGTTCGCGCAGGGCGTAAAGCGATTAGCGCTAGGTTATGCACCTTTGGAGCGCGTCTGACTGCGAGATGCAAGAATACGCGACTGCGCGACCGCGTGACCGCGTAGGAGGGGCAGGAACCGCAGGCGGGCGCTGGAAATAGCCTACCCAATGCCGCGTGACACGTTCGGTGAGAGGAGGACACTGATGCGAGAGCGGATCATCATGCCGCTGCTGGTGATCGTGGCGGCGACGCTTGCCGCCGCGATGGCAGCCTCGCAAAGTGCCCCTCCCACGCTTCCGGACATCCCCAACCCGAAGGTCGTAGTGGAAGCTCCGGAGATCGGCAAGTTCGGCGGGACGTATATCGTGAGTTCGATCAGCGACCCGCGCACCTTCAATCCGATCGTCGCGCAGGAGACGTCCTCAACCGGGGTGACCGGGGCCATTTTCGAAGGGCTGGTGGAGCAGAACTATCTCACCGGAGAGATCGAACCCGGGCTCGCCGAATCCTGGACCACGAGTCCGGACGGCCGGACCTGGACGTTTACCCTCCGCCAGGGTGTCCGCTGGACCGACGGCACACCCCTGACGATGGATGACGTCCTCTTCAGCCTCGAGGCGGTGTTCACGGACGGGGTCCAGACCAGTACCGTCGACCTCCTCACGATTGAAGACAAGCCGATTCGCTGGCGCAAGGTCGACGACCGGCGGATCGCCTTCATGACCGACAAGCCGGTGGGCACGTTCCTGCGGCTGATCGGATCGCTGGATATCATTCCAAAGCACAAGCTCGGAGATGCCCTGGCCAAGGGCGGCGCGGAGTTCAATAAGACGTACGGGATCGACACCCCGCCGCGCGAGATCGTGGGCACAGGTCTTTTCATTCTGCAGTCGTATGTGCCCGGGCAGCGGGTCACCCTCCTGCGGAATCCCAACTACTGGAAGGTCGACCGGCAGGGCAACCGCCTGCCCTACCTGACCCGCTATGTGATCCTGATCGTTCCCAACCTGGAGGCGGCGAGGCTGAAGTTTCTGGCGAAAGAGACCGACCTGTATAGTGCACGGGCGCGCGAGTTCGCGGAGTTCAAACAGGGCGAGCAGGCGGGCAACTATACCATCCATGATGGCCCGGAGACGTTCAGTTCCGAGTTCCTGGTCTTCAACCAAAACCCCACCGGGGTGGCCCCACCGAAGCTCACCTGGTTCCAGGACGTACGCTTTCGCCGGGCGCTGAACTACGCCATCGACCGCAAGACCATCGCCGAACAGGTCTACGCGGGCCGGGCGTCTCCGGCGTGGGGGCCGGAAAGTACCGGCAACACGCTGTACTACAATCCCAAGCTGCCGCAGTACCCATACGATACCGGCCGCGCCCAGCAGTTGCTTGCCGAAGCCGGATATCAGAAGGGCAGCGAGGGCCTCCTGCGCGACGCGCAGGGGAATATCGTGGAGTTCATCATCTCCACCAACGCCGGGAATACCGATCGGGAGGCGATAGGGAACATCGTCCGCCAGGATTTCACCAAGCTCGGCATCCGGGTGACGTTTGCGCCGGAAGCGTTCAATACGCTGGTCGGCAAACTTACGGGGACGTTCAAGTGGGAGGCGGTGATTATCGGGCTCACCGGCGGCATTGAGCCGGTGACCGGCCGGAACGTCTGGCTGAGCTCCGGTTCCCTGCACATGTGGTGGCCCAAACAGGAGAAGCCGGCCACGGAGTGGGAGGTAGAGATCGACCGCCTCTTCGAACGCGCCACGGCCGAGATCAACCAGAATCGGCGCAGGCAATTGTACTTCCAGTACCAAGAAGTTGTCGCCACGCAGGTGCCGATGATGTTTTTCACCAACCCCAAGACGCAGCCGGCCGTCCGCAACACGCTGGGCAACATCAAACTCGGCCTGCAGGGCGTCCCTGGAGAACTGGAGACGCTATACCAGAAGACCACCTCCCGCCCATAGTTCCACCCTGATCCAGCCCATCAGCAGCCGTGATCCGCCACATCGTCAGGCGCATGCTCCAGTTGATCCCCATGCTGCTGGGGATCACGGTCATGTCGTTTGTCATTATCCAGCTGTCCCCGGGCGATTTTCTCGCCGAGATCCGCTTGAACCCCATCGTGTCGCAAGAGACTGTGGACCGCATGCGCACCAACTTCGGCCTTGACCAGCCGCTGCATGTGCAGTACCTGCGCTGGCTGACGAACATCGTGCGGGGCGATTTCGGATACTCCTTCGCCTACCAGGTGCCGGTCCTGTGGCTCGTCCGGTCCAGACTGTTCAACACGCTGCTCCTCAACATCATAGCCCTCATCGTGGCATGGGCCATCGGCATCCCGATCGGCATTCACGCCGCCACGCACCAGTACTCGTGGTCTGACAACCTGCTGTCGCTGTTCTCATACGTCGGCATCTCTACCCCTACGTTTTTCTCCGGCCTGTTGCTGTTATTCGTCGCTTTCAAAACAGGATGGCTCCCGATTGGTGGGATGACCAGCCTCGACTACGATCTCTTCCCCTGGTACGGCAAGGCCTTCGATGTCGCCCGGCATCTCGTCATCCCGGTCATGGTACTGGGGGTGCTGGCCGTGGCCGGGTTGACCCGGCAGATGCGGGCCAACCTGTTGGAAGTGCTGCGGCAGGATTACGTCAAGACAGCGCGGGCGAAGGGCCTCGCCGAGCGGGTGGTCGTCAACAAGCACGCCGTGCGCAACGCCATCAACCCACTGATCACGATTTTCGGATTCGAGTTGGGCGGGTTGCTCAGCGGCTCGGCCATCCTGGAAGTGGTCATCGGCTGGCCGGGGCTGGGGCAGCTGATTCTCGACGCGGTGGTGCGCAAGGATCTATACGTCGTGATGGGCAGCCTCGTGATCGGTGGCGTCACGCTTGTACTGGGCAACCTGATCGCCGACATCTTGTTGGCCTACAGCGATCCCCGGATCAGATATGACTGAGGCTGTCGGAGATCAAGGGTCGGGGATCAGCCACGGCCCGGGAGAAGAACGCCAGGCTGCCACGTCGTCTGCCCAGCCCCCCGAGACCGGTCCCCTGACCCGTCCGCAGCCAGGGCGGCTCCCCGGCACCCAACCCCGGACACCTCTGCAATTGGCCTGGCGCCAGCTCCGCCGACACCGCCTGGCGCTCCTGGGCGGCGTGGTGCTGGTCATCTTCTATGTGATGGCTCTGGTGGCGGACTTTCTCGCTCCGTATCCTCTCGACTTCTCTGACCGGGAACGGTTCTACCATCCGCCCGCCGCGCTGCATCTCCGCGACGCTACGGGGGAGTGGCATCTGCGTCCATTCGTGTACGCGACGAGGCTCGTCGATCCCGGCCTGCGAACGTTTGAGGCCGATCGGTCACGCGGGTATCCGGTGCGCTTCTTCGTGAGGGGCGAACCATACCGGCTGCTGTGGTTGGTGCCCACCCGTGTCCATCTTTTTGGTGTCGATGATCCGGCGCGCATCTTCCTGATGGGAAGTGATGGCTTCGGGCGCGACGTCTTCACCAGAATCGTCTATGGGAGCCGAATCTCGCTGATTGTCGGCCTGCTGGTTGTGGCGGTAACGATCCCCATCGGCATGGTGTACGGTGGGATTGCCGGCTACTTTGGCGGGCGCGTGGACAACCTGATGATGCGGGTTGCTGAAGTTATCATTGCCTTTCCTTCGTTCTATCTCTTGCTGACGCTCAGCGCCGTGCTCCCGGCGACCGTTGGGTGTGCGACCCGATTCTACCTGATCATTGTGATCCTCAGCTCGATTGGGTGGGCAGGTTTCGCGCGCCTCATCCGCGGTTATGTCCTCGCGCTCAAGCAATTCGAGTTTGTGCTGGCGGCCAAGGCGATGGGGCAGGGGGATCTGCGTATCATCCTTCGGCACGTCCTGCCAAACACCAGCTCCCTGGTTATCATTGTGGCGACGCTGACAATCCCCTCAGCCATCCTGGGGGAGTCGGCACTGAGTTTTCTTGGGTTGGGAGTGCGGGAGCCCTGCTCGAGTTGGGGGAATCTGTTGTCCGCCGGCGCCAATCTCATCAATCTGAGCCGTTCCCCTTGGCTGCTGATACCCGGTCTGTTCATTGTGGCCACTGTGGTGGCCTTCAACTTCCTGGGGGATGGACTCCGCGATGCGCTCGACCCGAGAATGCGCACCGGGTAGCCGAAAGCCGTTTGGGGCGTTTCGCAAATGTAATCCAAACGTTTGTTTGGTAAAACTGCTGTGCTTACGATTTGATTCATCGAGACGATAGCCATGGTAGGAGAGATGCCAGGTCCAGAGAGAACCCCGAACAAGGAATAATCGTATGCATATCGTATACGATAGTGTACTTTAGTGAACTCGGAGGGGACCCTGCCATGTCGTCCGACCCAAAAGGCGCCTGGTCTGATATTTTGACCGTCGGTCAGGTTGCCGCCTACCTGCAACTCAACCGGCTCACCGTCTACCGCTACATCCGCGAGGGCCGCCTCAGAGCCTCCAAAGTCGGCAAGGCCTACCGGATTCGCAAGGCGGATGTGGACTGGTTCCTGGACAGCATGCGCACTCCACCGGTCCGCCGGTCGAAGGCAGCAGTTCGCCCGGAGGGTGTCGCAGCGAAACGACCGGATCCCGTTGCAGTCGCGCCGCGGGTCGATTCGGCAGACCTGCGAGATCGCGAACTAACCTTAAACCCGATGGAGTGGGTGACCCGGGGATTGCACTAACCTAGAGATTGCGGGTACGTGCCCAAATCTGCTCGTGGAGGGTGAGTGAGATGCGAGTACGCTGGCAGAGGGTATCACTGCTGATGATGACGCTGCTCACGCTCACGGTCTGGCCTGCTGCCGGGGTCCAGGCACAGCCGACTGCGGGTCGTGACACTGTCGTGATCGGCATGTCCCAGGAGCCCGACTTTCTGAATCCGATGTTCGTGGAGATGGCCGCCGCCCGCGGAGTGCAGGCCACGATCTTCACAGACGACGTCCAGCGGGATAATACCTGGAAACAGTTTCCACAAGGCGTCGAGTACATGCCGAGTCTAAAGGACGGTACGTGGAAGCTCGATGGCGAGAAGATGACGCTGGTGTGGAAAGTCAAGGCACGCAACTGGTCAGACGGAAAGCCTGTCACCTGCGGCGACTACGTCTTCGGCAACAGCGTCGCCCGCAACGAGCAGGTCCCGGTGGTGACGCGCGATATCACGAATCGCATCGCCAACGTCGTGTGCACGAAAGGCGCGGAGGGTCTGGATATCACGGTGAACTGGAAGGAGCGCTACGCGCATGCGAACGCGACCGTGACGGAGTATGGTGCGATGCCACGCCACGTGCTGGAGCGCTATTACCGAGACAACCCGACCAAGCTCAACGAGGCCCCGTTCGGCAACGACCCCAAATTCACAGTCGGCGATGGTCCGTACAAGCTGGTGGAATGGCGGAAGGGTTCGTCTCTGACGGTGGAGTCGGTCGGCGATCACCCCATCTTCGGTGCGCCGAAGGTCAAGCGCATCACGTGGCGCTTCATCCCCGACACCAACGCGCTGGTCGCCAACATGCTCTCCGGCGCCATCGACGCTATCAGCACCACCGGGCTCACATTTGACCTGGCGGTGCAGCTGGACAAGCAGTCCGGCGGTCGGTTCAAAGTGTACTTCGAACCCGGGCTGATCTGGGAGCACATAGACCTCAACTT
>Ga0066704_10000478_pt1 | contig 14454 bp, 12 predicted proteins | sample GraSoiAngelo_153_FD_66458 | JGI IMG/M metagenome (GOLD analysis project Ga0066704, IMG submission 66458) | Grasslands soil microbial communities from the Angelo Coastal Reserve, California, USA - 14_1009_12_40cm | ecosystem: Environmental > Terrestrial > Soil > Grasslands | place: USA... | reverse complement strand
GAGCCGCATCTCATCGGAGGGAAGCCTCTCCCAACTGAGCTCCCAGTGCCCCACTCGTTGCTCACGATGAAAGCCGGCGCCTGTACCCACCAGCTCGAAGCGGATAATCATCACAAGCGAAGCGGACTCTCCGCTCGGGAAGGATGAGAGAGACTGGGAGTGGATACTGACTATCAGAAAATCCGCCGTCGTCAGTTTCGAAAAAGTGGCCAAGGAGGAATGCAATTCGGCAAGAAATGCTTCGTTCCCGAGGGTAGGTTCTGGCGGGTATTGGACCTGCCACACTTTGAGCGGCGATGCATCGTTGACAGCCCTCAATCGACCAGCTTTCAGAGAGCTGCCCAAAAAGCCGGCGGACATCACCTTGCCCAATGCGGCTGTGTCTTGGGGGGACTGCAGTAATTGCGAAGTCCACTCCTTGAAAATAGCTTCAATCTGATCCTGATATTTCTCTGTGACGAAATCGTCGAAGCCTGCCGAGACTTTGCGTAATACCGCTTCCATACCTCGTTTTAGCCGGTATTCGGGGTGGAGTTGCAATTCGTCTTGAGTTGCAGGTCGCTCTCGTGAAACGTAGGAAAAAATGGAACGAAAAGGAATCCCTGCGGGAAAGAAGGCTAGCGAGGCCCCCTGACAGTATTGCAGAAATTTGCGGCGGCTAAAATCGACGGGACTGCGCTTCTTCCAGAACCCGCTCAGACAGGTGCTCCCTGGTATTCTTCTGCGGAAACGGGACTGTAGCACCGGCGTCAGGACGCGTCAAGTTAGTGGGATTCGATCTGGCTGGTGAGGAGGGCGTTTATCCTCCCAAAAGCACGTAGAAGCTTTCCACTATATTCAGCGACAGAATTTCACTATCACGGATTCATGCTGGGGACAGCGTTGCGAAGGATACCTGGCAGATTGCCGCAGGGGAAAAACCTCTTCAAGCTGGAGAAATCCGACCGAGATCCAGCGGAGTCTTGAAAAATCCTGACCATATGATTTGCAAAGAGCGTCCAGGCCAAGCTGGTAGACAAGTGCAGTAAGACCTACTCGGACCCAATCCTCTGGTCCCTGAATCCGATGTGGATCGCCTAGTCCGATCGCAGCGCTTGCATGACGTCGACGCGCGCCGCGCGGGCCGCTGGCACTGCCGACGCGATGACCGCTGCGGCCAGCAGAACGATCGCCGAGACGATCACCGGCAGGGCGCTGGGCATGCGGACGTCAAGGAAATAGCTGCCGGCAAAGCGGGCCAAGAGATAGCCGCCGGCTGCGCCTGCGACGACTCCGGCGATGGCCATGATGGCGCCTTCGACGATGACTCCGCCGAGGAGACGCTGGGGCGGCGAGCCGAGAGCGAGGCGGATGCCGAATTCCCGGGTGCGCGCGCTGACGGAGAAAGCGAGGACGCCTGCGACTCCCACCAATGCAATGGCAAGAGCGACGCCGGCGAAAACGCCGAAGACTACGGTGTTCAGACGATCGGGAGTAAGCACTTCGGCGCGAACGTCTTCGAGGGTGGCGGCGCGCTCGATGGGCTGATCCACGGACATGTCTCGGATGATTTTTGTGATGGGAGACACGAGCGAATAGGGATTCGCGCTGGTGTGAATGAAGAGGCGGCCGCCCCAAATTTCTCCTTGGTCAAAGGGGCTGTAGACGGTGAGGGTAGGGCCAGGAACAACGTGTTCGTCATCTATATCAGCGGCGACGCCGATGATGCGCCGCGGCTCCCCGCTAATATCAATGAACTTCATCACAGGATCGGTCCAATAAACGTGGCGATTGACGGCGTCCTGCGTTGGGAACATGCGTTTTGCGAGCGTTTCGCTGACGATGACGACAGGCTCTTTGCTTTGGCCGTCGAGGGCGTTGAAGTCGCGGCCGGCGATGATGGGAACGCCTAGAGCGGCGAAGAATCCCGAAGAAATGCTGCGGAGTTGGGCGCGAGGATCTTCTTCGCCGGGAGCACTCACGTGGCCGTCGGCGGAGAATTGGAAGCCAGGGCCGAACGTGCCTGCGTCGCGCCAGGGAACAAGGATGCCAAAGGCGGTTTTATCCACTCCGGGCAGCGCGTCAATGCGGCGCATAGATTCTTTGTAGAAGTCGGCGACTTGTTGAGGAGTTTTCCCGTAGGAGATGGCCGGGACGTTTATGGCGAGAACGCGGCGCGTGTCCAGGCCAGTTTGCGCGGTCTGCATCGAGAGGAGCGTCTTGAGCAGCATGCTGGCGCCGGCAAGCAGCATGAAAGACGCGGCGACTTGCGTGACAGCGAAAATGCGCAGGCGGCGATTGGTATTGCCGGTGATGCGAAAGCTGCCGCTGGCAAGGCTGGAGCCTTGCGATGTGTTCGCAGTTGGGAGATGCGGGACGTAGGCTAGAAGCACTGCCGCAATGACCGCCAGAATTGCGCCGACCCAGAGCATGCTGGCGTCCACGGTGAGATCGAGCGCGCGAACCGAGAAGCGCGACGCGTAGCGGGCCAGCACAGAAAGAAGTGGGCTGGCGATAAGGACGCCAAGCGTGGCTCCGGCAACGCAGAGCACCAGGCTTTCCGCAAGTAGAGTGCGGCGCAGGGCGCCGGAGCTGGCACCGAGGGCGGCGCGGATACTCAACTCGCCTTCGCGGCGGACGGAGCGGGCTAGAATGAGATTGGCAACGTTGGAGCAGGCGATGATGAATACGAGCCCGGAGGCGGCTAGCAGCACGAGCAGAACATTGCGGGCGCCGGACGTGATTTGATCGCGGAGCAGCTTGGCGTCAATGCGGTAGTCGCCCTGAGCGGAATACGCATCCGAGTGGTCTTTCTTCATCGTGGCGTAGACCGTCCGTAACTCGGCGCGGGCTTGATCGAGAGTGACGCCCGGAGCGAGGCGGCCGAAAAGCTCGGTCATGCGATGAACGCGCCCGGTGACCATGGTGGCCGAAAGATGATGCGGGCTGGTGACCACGTTGGCGATGATCTCGGTTTCAGCAGGATAAGGGACGGAAGGCTCGAGAACTCCGACGATCGTGGCGGAGCGAGTGCCGAGCCGGATGTTCTTGCCCATGACATTGGGATCGGCCTTGAGAGTGTCTTTCCAGAACCGATAGGTGAGGACCGCGGCGCCGGCGGCCTTGGGGCCCTCGTCGCGCATGTCCAGCAGGCGACCTAGGACGGGATGGAGGCCCATAACTTCGAAATAAGTGCCGCCGACGACGCCGGCGCGCACTTCGCGAGGTTCGCCGAGTCCGATCATGGTGAAGCCGATGGTGGAGAAATCGCCGAACTCGGTTAGGGAGTGGACGCTGGCCTTGAGGTCCTGAATTTCGGGGACGGAAAAGTTGACGTTCTCGCTACCGATGCCGATAGCGCTCTGCCGAATGTAAATGAGGCGATTTTCATCGGCATTCACCAGCGGGCGCAGGAGCACGCCGCGCACCAAGCTGAAGATGGCGGCGTTGGCGCCGATTCCCAGTGCCAGCGTCAGCACCACAGTGATCGCCAGCCCTTTGGTGCGCCCAAGTGAACGAACCGCCACTTTCAGATCGCGAAGGAACAACTCTGGTGTGAGATTCATGATTCGATACTCCTTAACTCACGGCGCCGCGTCTGCCGGCAGCCTATTTCTTACCTGATTCGCTCCGCTCAAGACGTTCGTTGCACAAAGATCCCTGAAAAATTCTGTCGCTGACGAAATGCTACTATGCCCCACAGGATGACCACCACAATCGCTAACACCAGGCCACTCCGGTCCATGAGCAGGTGGTAAAGAAAAATGTTTACGATCACGGGGCCAAGCAGTACGAGCGCGAGCGGTACGTAGCGATTCACCAGCAGCAGCACACCGCCCGCAAGTTGAATGGCACTAACAACGAGAGCGTAGTGCGATTGCAAAAGCGCGGCCAGGAACTGGCCTGCAATTCCCGTAGGCATAGGCCCCTTTGGAATAAAGTCCAAGAAGCCATTCGCCCCGAATACCACGAAGACCAGCCCAAGGAGAATGCGTGCGATCAGGGCGGCAATTTTCATTGGATGCTCCTCCTCCTTTTTCCTGTTTGTTCCTAACTCCGCAGGGGAATCAGCGCGCGCAGCCGCTCCTCGCGCAAGTAAAGTCCGAGCCAGAGCAACACGCCTAAATACGTCGGGAATAGAACATGGCTGAAGAGCGGGTCGCCAACACGCAAGTGCGTGGCCACCGCACCGCCAAGATAAGCGGTCAGCAAAATTGCGCCGAGTACGGACGTGCGTGGAATCGCGTACAGCACAGTGCAAGTTAGCAGAAGGATTCCAAGCGTGACCGAGCTGCTCAGCGGTAATCCCAGGTGCGCGAATGCGTCGACCACGGGCGCGGGCTTTATGAATTTGATGATGCCGTCAGGAATCAGGAAAAGTACAACCAGTCCGCTGAGAATGCGCCCGGCCCAGAGGCCTTTCTTCGACACCGCAACAGCTCCCGAATCGGATGGCATGAATTTTTCCTCCAGATGTCCTTCCAATTGGAATACAACAAATTTGCAAAATCGTTTCCGTCATTGCTGCAAAGTGCCGGCCCGCCACGGCGGACTTGCCCTTACCCCCCGGCAATCGCCCCTATGATGAGCAGCGGCTCCACCCCCGACGCGACGGCGTCCGGCAGAGGCGCATCCGGCGGTTCATGAGAAAGATCCTCCGCGCAAGCGAAGAATCGCAAGAACGCACGGCGCTCTTGCGTGACGTGATCGCGAATCGTGCCGCGCAACATCGGATAGCGCGCCTCCAGCGCGTCGAGGACCGAGCGCTGCGTGACCGGGCCCTCGACCTCCAGCTCCACGTCGCCGCGAACATGCGCCAGCGCTCGCAGGTGCGACGGGAGTACGACTCGAATCATGGCAGCGTCTGAACCTCGACCGAAAGCACCGCCGGAAGATCGCGCACGATGGGCGCCCAATTGTCTCCGGCATCGGCGGAGGCGTATACCTGTCCGCCGGTCGTGCCGAAATAGATCCCGCATTTGTCCAGCGAGTCCACGGCCATCGCGTCGCGCAACACGTTAACGTAGCAGTCTTTCTGCGGCAAACCTTTTGTGAGCGCCTCCCACTCGTTTCCTCCGGAACGGCTGCGGTACACGCGCAGCTTTCCGTCAGGCACGAAATGCTCCCCATCGCTCTTGATCGGCACGACGTACACGGTTTCCGGCTCGTGTGCGTGTACGTCAATCACGAACCCGAAATCGGTGGGCAGGTTTCCGCTGACCTCTTGCCACAAGTCGCCGGCGTTGTCGCTACGCATCACGTCCCAGTGCTTCTGCATGAACAGCACACCCGGGCGCGACCGGTGCATCGCGATGCGATGAACGCAGTGGCCCACCTCGGCAGTCGGGTCGGGAATGTATTGGGAACGTAGCCCTTGGTTGATGGGCCGCCAGGTCTTGCCGCCGTCATCGGTTCGGAACGCGCCTGCCGCCGAGATGGCGATAAACATCCGCTGCGGATTGCTGGGATCCAGAACGATGGTGTGCAGGCACATGCCACCCGCGCCTGGCTGCCATTTGGGCCCTGTGCCGTGGCCGCGCAACCCGGAGAGTTCCTGCCACGACTTGCCACCGTCCTTCGAGCGGAATAACGCGGCGTCTTCAACGCCTGCGTACACCGTGTCCGGATCGGTAAGCGAAGGCTCGATATGCCAGACGCGCTTGAATTCCCACGGATGCTGCGTCCCGTCGTACCACTGATGAGTTGTGAGAGGCTTGCCGGTTTCGGAGGAGGAATCGTACTTGAACTTATTGCTCTCGCCTTTGGGCATTCCATCTGGCCCAGTGGTTGGCTCGCCGGGTGGTGTCCCTGGCTGTGTCCAAGTCTTGCCGCCGTCATCGGACCGCTGAATGATCTGCCCGAACCAGCCGCTGGTCTGCGACGCGAACAGGCGATTTGGGTCCGCGGCTGATCCCTTGACGTGGTAGATCTCCCAGCCCGCGAAATGAGGTCCGCTTACATCCCAACGTTCGCGCTTGCCGTCGGACGTCAGCACGAACGCGCCCTTGCGTGTGCCCACCAATACTCGCACCCCGCTCATCTGTCTGTCCTCCCCATTCGTAAGTAAGGCCGCTGCAGAAGCGTACCCTTGATTTTGCTGCCGCAAAACGTTATTTGGTTCCCCTTACGATTTGATTGGTACCCAAACCTCCATGCCGCCCATTCCGGTCCGCGGATCGAATTCCTCGGAGTAACGCTCGAAGAAGTCGGGCGCATCAGCGGTTCCCCGAGCGACCTCATGACCAGATTCCGGAAGCCATATGCTCCCGATGGCATCGAGCGTTTCACGTAGTTTGGATACGTGTTCACGGTGGGGAAAAACAGCGTATTTTTGTGCGCGAATGTCCACGACATTGAATTCACCGGGAATGCCGGAGGAGCTGGAGACCTCAACTCCGGTCAGATAGTCGATGCCTCCTGCAAAGGCCCAGCACGCCCCGTAGGCCGCATGGCCCACCTGACCTGGGATTTTGCCGATGTGAGGTGCAAAGCGCTCCCATTGGGCGGGAATACCGTTCATTGTTTCGGTTGTGTACCGGCTGCGGAAACCCACGAGGACTAAAGCTTTGCCGTTTTCGAAGCGCGGCGCCTCAAGTTGCAGCGAAGTGGATTTCTTCATTTTGGCTTTGCTCATTTCCATCTCCCGATTTGCAATTCCGGGCTGAAAAGCTGGCACGGAAAAGTTAGTCTGCCCATCTCACTTGCAAAAAGCAAGTGAAAAATGCTACTGTGGAACTATGCCAAAGAAGAAGCCGCGTCCAAAATGGCGCTCGGGGTGTCCGCTGAATGCCTCCGTGGAAATACTCGGCGACCGCTGGTCCTTGTTGATTATTCGCGACATGATGCTCCGGGGCTTCCGGACCTACAAGGAATTTCTGGATTCCTACGAGGGAATCGCTACAAACATTTTGGCGGATCGCCTGCGAAAATTGATCGCTCATGGAATCATCGCCACCCAATCAGACCCCTCCGACGGGCGAAAACTCTTTTACTTGCTCACCGCTAAAGGACTCGATCTTGCACCCGTCCTCACGGAAATGGTGCTCTGGGCCGCCGCGCACGAGGATACCGAAAACCAAGCCCTTGTCCGGCAAATCCAGAAGGACAAGGAGCAATTCCTGGCTGCCATGCGACAACGCTGGGCCGGAAAGACTTTGCCTTCTTCTTAAATCAACTCGTGGCCTTCGCCACAAGCTCCACCAAGCGTTCCCGGCTTTGTGTCCAGCCTGCATCCATTTAATGACGCATGCGCGCAGCGTTTGTTTCGTAAGGACAGAATCTATTTAGGAATAGAAGAGGCTGGTGTCAGCCGATAGGCCTGCCAACTCGGCAAGTCGCCCAGACGGCCCTTGCACGACGAAACGGCGATGATAAAGCAGAAGCGCTCGCAGCCCGGCAAGTTCTTCTCCGCCGCCCGCCCTGCCGGGACCACCATGCAGGCAGCTAGGCACCACATTGCCGTGGCCTGTGTGCTGATTGCCGACCGAGGAGTCGACGACCAGGATTCGGCCGTGCAAGTCCCCGATTCCAAGCACAACATTTTGAACAAAACCCGGATCATTTGAGAAAACGGAAACAACCAACGAACCCAAACCCCGGCGTGCTATCGCGATGAGATTCTCCAGGCTGTCGTACGCCACGAGCGTCGCTGCAGGACCAAACACTTCGACGTCGTGAACGTACTTCGCATCCAGCCCGTTCTTGCATGCCAGAAGCGTGGGCTGCACAAAAGAGGACCTCTGCGCATCAGCCTCGATCGGTTGGAACTTCTCGTCGCCGCCAAATACGACTTCGCTTTCTTGTTTCAAACGCCGCAACCCTTCGAAACAAGCGGCTTGCTGTGTCTTGTTCACCACCGGTCCCACTTTGACTTCCGGATTTCGCGGATTTCCCACCTTCGTTGAACTCAATCGCGCAGCAATCGCTTCGCCCACCGCTTGAAACTGTTGGCGGGGCACGAGCACCCGGCGTATGGCCGTGCACTTCTGTCCGGCCTTCAACGTCATCTCACGAACGACCTCCTTCACGAATGAGTCAAAAATCTCCGTGCCCGGAGCGGCGTCCGGCCCGAGAATGGCGGAGTTGATGCTGTCCGCTTCCACATTCACTCGAACCGACCGGCGCAAGATGTTTTCGTGGCCGCGAATCCGCATCGCCGTGTCCGCGGATCCGGTGAACGAAACGATGTCGCTCTCGCTCACGTGATCGAGCAAATCGCGCGCCGAACCGCAAAGGATCGAAATAGTTCCCGCCGGCAGGATTCCTGCTTTCACGATGTCTTCGACGATTCTGTGTGTCAGCCAGGCCGTCGCCGAAGCAGGCTTGGCCAGGATGGGAACTCCGGAGAGCAGCGCGGGCGCAGCCTTTTCGCAGAGACCCCACGCCGGAAAATTGAATGCATTAATGAAGACAGCGGCGCCCTTTGACGGCGCGAGGAAGTGTTGTGCCGCGAACTCGCCGGTTTTGGAAAGGGAAAGGACCCCGCCCTCCTTTAACATTTTCGATTCACCCAGCGCCTTGCCGATCTTGGCGTAATACTTCATCGTGTAGATGGCCCCGTCCACGTCGAACGATGCGTCTGCCTGTGTGGCACCGGAATTCAGAAGCGAAATGCGAAAATATTCGTCGCGGTTCGCGGTCATTACTTCGGCTACCTTCCCGAGCATTTCTGCGCGCTCTCGATAAGTCTGTTGCCGCAGCGCGGCTCCACCATGCGACCTTGCAAATTCAAGTGCCCCCGCAACACCAATTTCTTGCGATGAGATGCGGGCCAACTCTTCTCCTGTGACGGGATCAACCAGCGGCTCGCCGGCGCCCGCGCCCTCTTTCCACTCTCCGGAAACGTAGTTAGGCAGCTTCATCCGTATTCCTCCACCAACGGACTCCAGATTACCCCGAATCTTCGTCCTTTTGGTTATGACAGCAACAAATCCTGCTGCAGCATAATACTGCATATTGCAAGCGCGGGTTCGGAAACCCCGTTCGCACCAGTCACATCTCCATATAATCTACAACATATTGATTATACACATGTTGTAGGCGCGCCCTGCTCACTGTAACCGGGCAGTTTTAAGAAAGTATCACTCCCGATGTTTGTACTTGACCCCTGGTCCAGAACCTGTAGTATACTGCATGTCAGCGTTCATACCATGGCCACCTCTACCGGCGTCGCTTCCAAATCTGTCTCTCTGCGGCGTGGCGCTCCCATTCGCGAGCGTGAGTTTCTGCTTTTCGTCGGCACGCGCGTTCGAGAGCTTCGTAATCGCCGCGGCATGACCCGCAAAATGGTAGCGCAGGAAGGCGACGTTTCGGAGCGGCATTTGGCACAGTTGGAGTCCGGTGGGGGAAACATCTCGATCTTGCTTCTGCGAAGAATCGCCGAAGTCCTCAACGTTTCCCTGGCGGAATTGTTTGCGCCCCGCGTGGAAGAACAGGCTGAGAAACAAACCATTCGGCGTTTCCTCCAGCGGATTCCTGCTCATCGCCTCGAGGAAGTTGTAGCTCGGCTGATGCGCGAGTTCGGCGCGGACGAAACTTTGCGGCGCAAGCGCATCGCGCTAATCGGGCTGCGCGGCGCGGGAAAATCGACGCTGGGATCGCGACTGGCCGAGGATTCCCGCATTCCGTTTATTGAATTGGACCATGAAATTGAAAAAGAAACGGGGATGCCTCTCGCGGAAATTTTCTCTCTGTACGGCCAATCCGGTTACCGCGCGATCGAGAAGCGCACGCTGCAGCGCGTCCTGAAGGATACCCGGCCCGCGGTGCTTTCCATCGGTGGCGGCGTGGTCTCCGAAAAAGAAACCTACGATTTTCTTTTGGCCCACTGTTACACCGTATGGGTCAAGGCGCAGCCGGAAGAGCACATGTCCCGCGTTATCGCCCAGGGCGATCTTCGAGCCATGGCCGGGAGTGATCAGGCCATGGACGATCTGCGAAAAATTTTGGAAGCTCGCGAACCGCTCTATCGAAGAGCGGATATGGTTCTGGACACTTCGAACTCTTCCGTGGACCAAAGTCTTTCAAGGCTCAAAACGGCATTGCAGACTCATTTGCAGTAGGAGGAATTTGTGGACGTTGTCGCAACGCAGGAGTCTCAGGGAAAGACCGAAGCGCTCGATTTTCAAACCGATCCTTCGCGCTACAAACATTGGCGGTTGTCCTTCGACGGCCCGGTTGCCACGCTGACCATGGACGTGGCCGAAGACGGCGGAATCCGGCCCGGTTACAAATTGAAGTTGAATTCCTACGATCTCGGAGTGGACATCGAACTCCACGACGCGCTCCAGCGCATCCGCTTTGAACATCCTGAAATCCGTTCGGTGGTGATCACCAGCGCGAAGAACCGCATTTTCTGCTCTGGCGCAAATATCTACATGCTTGGTCTTTCTTCTCATGCGTGGAAAGTGAATTTCTGCAAATTCACCAACGAAACGCGAAATGGAATGGAAGACTCCAGCGCGCACTCCGGGCTGAAATTCATCGCGGCGTGCAACGGAACCACGGCGGGCGGAGGCTATGAATTGGCTCTCGCCTGCGATGAAATCATTTTGATCGATGACCGTTCCTCCGCCGTGAGCCTGCCGGAGCTGCCGCTGTTGGGCGTTCTTCCCGGAACGGGTGGGTTGACACGCATCACCGACAAGAGAAAAGTCCGCCGCGACCACGCCGACATTTTCTGTACCAATCAAGACGGCGTCCGCGGCCAACGTGCCAAAGACTGGCGTCTCGTCGATGAAATTGTGAAGCCCCAGCAGTTCTCCGAGCACGTGAAACAGCGCGCCCTGAAACTTGCCGCGCAAAGTGATCGCCCCGCCGGCGCAAAGGGCATTTCTCTCACCCCTCTGAAACGTACCGTCGACGCCGCGGGCCTGCACTACGAATATGTCGATGTCCTGTTCAATCGTGAAGCGCGGACAGCAACGTTCACCGTCCGCGCACCGCAGGCCTTCACCGAAGACACATTAGAAAAGGCTCTTGCAGCCGGCGCCTCCTGGTGGCCTCTGCAAATGTCGCGCGAACTGGACGACGCCATCCTGACTCTTCGCGCAAGTGAATTGGAATTAGGGCTTTGGATTTTCAAAACCGCCGGAAATCCCACCGCCGTTCTCGCCAACGACGAATTCATCTTGAAGCATCAGGACAACTGGTTCGTCCGGGAAGTTTTGGGAATGATGCGGCGCACTTTCGCGCGCATCGATGTCACCTCGCGCTCGATTTTCGCCATCGTCGAACCCGATTCCTGTTTTGCCGGTACGCTCTTGGAACTGGCGTTGGCTGCCGACCGTGTCTACATGCGTGACACTCAGGAAAGCGAAAGCGCTGCCGCGCTAATCCTTTCGAAAATGAATTTCGGTCCACTCCCCATGGTCAATCATCTTTCACGCCTGGCCGCGCGCTTCTATGAAGACGAAGCGCAACTCAGTTCGCTCCGCGATCGCATCGAAACAAGGTTGCCGGCCCGCGAGGCGCTCGAAGCCGGCCTCGTCACTTCTGCACCCGATGACCTCGATTGGGAAGACGAACTTCGCCAGGCCATCGAATCCCGCGCCGCGCAATCGCCTGACGCGCTCGCTGGCCTCGAAGCCAATCTGCGTTTCGGTCCGCCCGAATCTCTCGAAACCCGCGTTTTTGGCCGGCTTTCCGCCTGGCAGAACTGGATCTTCATTCGCCCCAACGCCGTGGGAACAAACGGCGCGCTGAAAGTCTACGGCACCGGCGCTCCCGTGAAATTCAACTGGGAAAGAGTTTAAACAACCGGGCGAACGACGATCCGATTCCTGCAAGGAGATTCGCATGATCAATTACACCGAAAAAATTCCCAACAACGTCGATCTGGGACGCGACCGCGTCCTGCAACGCGCCCTCGAGCACTGGCAGCCCGCCTACATGGGTTGGTGGTACGACATGGGCCCGGACGAGAGCCACAACTATGAAGTTTATTTGCGGACCGCCATCAGCGTGGAACCCGACGGCTGGGCGCAGTTCGGCTACGTCAAGATGCCGGACTACCGCTGGGGAATTTTTCTCCAGCCGCGCGACGAGAAGCGCGAAGTAAATTTCGGCGCTCACAAGGGGCAGCCCGCCTGGCAGGAAGTCCCCGGCGAATACCGTTCCACCCTTCGCCGCATCATCGTCACCCAGGGAGACACCGAGCCCGCTTCCGTCGAACAGCAGCGCATGCTCGGCGCTTCTTGTCCTTCCATGTACGACCTCCGGAATATCTTCCAGGTCAACGTGGAAGAAGGGCGCCACCTTTGGGCCATGGTTTACCTGCTGCATCGCTATTTCGGACGCGACGGCCGCGAGGAAGCCGAATCCCTCCTCGCGCGGCGCTCCGGCGACACCGACAATCCCCGCATTCTCGGTGCGTTCAACGAACCGACTCCCGACTGGCTCGCTTTCTATATGTTCACGTTCTTCACCGACCGCGACGGCAAATTCCAGCTTTGCGCGCTCGCTGAATCTGGTTTTGATCCTCTTTCTCGCACCTGCCGCTTCATGCTCACCGAGGAAGCCCACCACATGTTCGTCGGCGAAACCGGCGTCAGCCGCATCATTCAGCGCACCTGTGAAGTGATGAAGGAACATAAACTCGATGACCCCTCGGATGTGCGCGCCCTGGGCGTGATTGATCTCCAGACGATTCAGAAGTACCTAAATTTTCACTACAGCGTAACTCTGGATCTCTACGGTTCGGACGTTTCTTCGAACGCTGCGAATTATTTCACCAGCGGCCTGAAAGGACGCTTCCGTGAAACTAAACTGGATGACGATCACGTTTTGAGCGAGGCGGAATACCCCGTGTTCGAAGTCGTCAACGGAAAAATCCTTGCCAAGTCCGTCCCGGCGTTGACCGCTCTGAACGAACGCCTGCGCGATGATTACATCGAAGAGATCGCCGATGGCGTGGCCCGCTGGCAACGCGTCATTGACAATGCCGACATCTCCTTCCGTTTGACCCTGCCGCACAAGGGCTTCCATCGCGAAATCGGCAATTTCGCGGGACACTTTATCAGCCCCGAAGGAGAAGTCTTGAGCGAGGAATCCTGGAAGAAGCGTGAATCCCAGTGGCTGCCGACTCCCGAGGACCATGCCTTCGTCCAGTCGCTCATGAGCGGCCGTGTCGTCGAGCTCGGTAAGTTTGCGAATTGGATTGCTCCCCCGGCGCGCGGGGTGAATAATCAGCCGCTGAACTTTGAATACGTTCGCTTCAATTGATCGCAAGAGTGAACGCCTAAATTCCGTCGAAGGACGCGACTTCTGCAGCCCATCATAGACATCCACGTCCACATCATGCCGTATCACATGATGAAGCCATCCGCGCTCGAATTGATGAAGCACGGACGCAAGGACTACGCCGATGTCGAACGGTATTGTGCAAACCCGAAAGAATTTCTCGGCCTGCTCGACCGTCTTGGCGTCGAGCGCGCCGGCCTCATCAATTACGTTGCCCCGAAAATTATCGGGTTTACTCCCGAAGCGAACGATTGGATCGCGAAGTATTGCAAAGCGGCGCCGGACCGCCTGATCGCATTCGGTGGAGTGCTGCCCGGAACCGTTCCCGACGCCGGCGCCGAAGTGGACCGGATGACCAAACTCGGTATTCGCGCCATCAAGTTGCATCCGTCGCACCAGGTGCTCTCACCAAACGAATACATGGACGGCAATCATGAGCTGGCGGCGGTTTACGAGCGCGCCCAGGCAAATGGCATGCCCGTGATGATTCACACGGGGACCTCCATTTTCCCGGGAGCCAGAAATCTTCATGCGCAGCCGCTCTTGTGCGATGACGTCGCCATCGATTATCCCGATCTCGTTGTGATTCTCGCCCATGGCGGAAGGCCGCTCTGGATGGAGGAAGCGTTTTTCCTGGTTCGCCGCCACAAGAACATGCACATGGATATCTCCGGCATCCCTCCCCAGAAACTCTTGGAGTATTTTCCGCGTATCGAAGAGATTGCCGATAAGGTTCTCTGGGGAACGGATTGGCCGGGGCCCGGCGTGCCCGAGATCAAGGGCAATATTGAGAAGTTCCACGCGCTGCCGATTCGGGACGAGGGCAAGCGCAAGATTCTATACGACAATGCCGCGCGGCTCTTTCCGCGCTAAGCAGTTCACGGTCGGCTATTTTGGGAATGTCCCTCTGCTGTGCTGAACGGCTGTTCATTATCTGAACATGCGTTCGTATTTTGTTGACACCGGTGCCCCCGCCGCGTAACTTTAGGAATGTCCGTGGTGCGCGCCGCAAGGAGGCCCAATTGTCTGGCAAAGGGATCAGAACCCGGGACAAGGCCCGTGTTGAGCGCCGCTATCTTGCCCGCCGCCTGGAAATCCTGCGTGCTGCCGGAAAACAATTCCGCGTCAGCGGCTTTGCCGAAACCGGCATGCGCGACATCGCCGCCGCCGCCGACCTCTCTCCCGCCAATCTCTACAACTACTTCCAGGGGAAACACGAAATTCTTTTTTTCTGCC
>Ga0066704_10000477_pt1 | contig 14460 bp, 13 predicted proteins | sample GraSoiAngelo_153_FD_66458 | JGI IMG/M metagenome (GOLD analysis project Ga0066704, IMG submission 66458) | Grasslands soil microbial communities from the Angelo Coastal Reserve, California, USA - 14_1009_12_40cm | ecosystem: Environmental > Terrestrial > Soil > Grasslands | place: USA... | reverse complement strand
GGAGCGTCGTTCTAGCTCGTGATTCCAGGCAAACGGAGGTTTTTTTCAGGGCCTCTCGGAGTTGTGTCTGCCGAGTGAAACTGAAAGCGGGCAAGCAGAAGTCAGTGGAAAAGATTGGTACACAATCTAATGTGATGTGTATTACGTAAAGGATTGTCAGATAAGAGGATAACTTAAGACTGGCGCGGACTCACGAATCCGGGTAGTATCCCTGCCCGCATCAAACCACCGATGCCCAAGCGTGAAGTCCCTGAGTCCATCGTCTTCTTATTGACAACCTGTATTACTTGGGAGAGTTGTAACTAATGCCTATACCTGCCGTGCCGCCCCAGGGCGAAGCCCAGCTCAATGACAATGCGCGGACTGTGATCAGCAAGCGGTATCTGATCAAGGACGCTACGGGCACGCCTACGGAGCAGCCGGAGGACATGTTCTGGCGCGTCGCGGGAACTGTGGCCGAAGCGGATCGCCGCTACGGCGGGAGCGACAGCGAAGTCACCGACATGGCAGGCGAGTTCTATCGCCTGATGGCGGAGCGTCGCTTCGAGCCGAACTCTCCGACCCTCATGAACGCTGGTCGCCCGCTCGGGCAGCTCTCAGCGTGCTTCGTCCTGCCGATCGAGGACGCGCTCTCCAACGGTCGCGACGGTATCTACGACACCCTGCGCGCGATGGCGTTGATTCACCAGTCCGGCGGCGGCACCGGGTTCGCGTTTTCCAAGCTACGCGGCAAGGGTTCGATGGTTCGTTCGACGACGGGAGTTGCCTCAGGTCCCGTGTCGTTCATGAAGCTCTACGATGCTTCGACCGATGCGGTGAAGCAGGGCGGCACGCGTCGCGGCGCCAACATGGGAATTCTCCGCGTCGACCACCCGGACATCATGGATTTCATCACCTGCAAGGAAGACCTGACTCAGGTGACGAACTTCAACATCTCGGTCGCCGTCACTGACAAGTTCATGAGCGCCGTGAAGGCAGAAACGAGCTACGATCTCATCGATCCGAGCACCGGGAAAGTCGCCGGTCAGCTCGATGCGCGGATGGTGTGGGACAAGATGATCGAGGGCGCTTGGAGAACCGGCGAGCCCGGCTGCTTCTTCATCGACGAAGCCAATCGGTACAATCCGGTCCCGCACGTCGGTCAATACGAGGCGACGAATCCGTGCGGTGAGCAGCCGCTCCTCCCGTACGACGTCTGCAACCTCGGCTCGATCAACGTCGGCTATTACGTGAAGGACGGGGCGATGGATTGGAACGCGCTCAAGCGCGACATCCATCTGTCGACGCACTTCCTCGACAACATCATCGACGTCAACAAGTATCCGCTGCCGGAGATCGACGCGCTTTCCAAGAGAATCCGGCGCATCGGATTCGGCGTCATGGGCTTCGCCGACGCGCTGGTGCGTCTTGGCATCGCCTACAACAGCATCGAGGGCGTCGAGTTCGGACGCCAGTTGCAGAAGTTCGTCGACGTCGAATCGAAGCGCGAGAGCGAGCGTCTCGCCAACGAGCGCGGCCCGTTCCCGGAGTGGGCGAGATCCATCTGGGGTCCGGACGAGACCTGCGCGCGCGACGCGAGAGGCAATCGCGTTCGCCCGATGCAGCTACTGCGCAATTGCAACGTCAACACCATCGCCCCGACTGGAACGATTTCGATCATCGCCGGCTGCTCTTCGGGCATCGAGCCACTCTTCGCCGTCGCGTTCATGCGCAATCAGGCGGGCGTGTTGATGCCGGATGTGAACGAGGACTTCGTCTCGATCGCGAAGAAGGAAGGTTGGTATTCGGACGAGCTGATGGAGAAGATCGCCAAGGAAGGGCACATCCACTTCGATGAAGTGCCGAAGCAGTGGCAGCGCGTTTTCGTGACGGCGCATGACATCACTCCCGAGTGGCACGTGCGGATGCAGGCTGCTTTCCAGGAGAATTGCGACTCGGCGATTTCGAAGACCACCAACTTCCCGCACGCAGCAACGCCTGAGGATGTGAGGTCGATCTACGAGCTCGCCTACGCGCTCAAGTGCAAAGGCGTCACCGTCTATCGCGATGGCTCGCGCGACAACCAGGTGCTCTCAACGGGAGCGACCGAGCTGGCGAAGGCCGAGCGCGACGGAAGGGCAGAGCGTGGCGAGCTCCACGGGACGATCGCGGAGCTGGAGGCGGAGAACGCGCGACTGAAGCAGGCGCTGTTCGACGCCGAGGCGGAAAACCTGCAACGTCGCGCCAAGCGGGCGCGTCCGGACACTCTCCGCGGCATCACCACCCGCATCGAGACCCCACTCGGCACGATGTTCCTTAACATCACCGAGGATGATCGCGGCCAGCCCTTCGAGGTCTTTATCAACCTCGGCAAGGCCGGTGGCGCTGCGATGGCGGACGCGGAAGCAATCGGCCGTCTGATCTCCCTGGCATTGAGATCGGGTATTCCGATTCGCGAGGTGCACCGGCAACTGCGCGGCATCGCGTCGGACAAGGCGATCGGTCTTGGCCCGAACAAGGTGCTCTCGGTTCCCGATGCGATCGGTATCGCGCTCGAGAAGTGGATGCGCGAGAAGCAGGGCGTGCAACAGGATCTGCTCGGCGCCGCGCCGACGCCACCGTCGCCGGTGGAGATCGTGCAGCCAAACCAGTCGCCGATCGCCAATACTGGTGACGCGACACAGTCTCAATTCGGATTCGAGACCGTGAACCGCAGCGAGTCGTTCATCGGCACCTGCCCCGACTGCGGATCTTCACTCGAATTCGCTGAAGGCTGCGCGAAGTGCCACGTTTGCGGCTTCTCCGAGTGCGGGTGAGCTAGTTCGTACGAAAAGGCCGGGCTGAACGCCCGGCCTTTTTTTATCCCACTTTTTATCCCGCAGATAATGCTGTAACGACGTGCGCAGCCTTATCTCACTCCGCCAAACCAGCGGATGCGCTTCATTCCCTTATTGACGAGGTCTTCGGGCCCGAGAGTCTTCCCTCGTTTCCAGAAGAAATCCATCTCATCGTTCACCGCGGCAAGAGCGAAGCGCGATTCTTTGATCAGTACAAACGCCGCGTAGAGCAGAAGGGCCGCCCCGGTGAGCCCGAGGGCAATGGGTATCGGCGTAAATGCGGCGCTGGTGACCGCCAGCAATCCAATGCTGACGCTGGTGCCGACGAAGAAAGCGAGCGCGCCGTACAGTCGCGACAGGGCGCGCTGGAGCAGTCTCGACCGCGTCGTTACGTAGTCCAACTGGACAAACAGCATCCGCCGCTCTTCCTCGGCTTCGGGGGTGTGCTCTCCCTGCGCCAGCGGTGCCAGTTGCGTGAATATCTCACGCGTGCGGGACACTGCCCGATTCAAGCGGTCGGAGGTTGCCAGGATCAGCGAGCCGCAGGCGGAGATCAGCACCGCTGGCGTGATCATCGCCGAAAGGACGGAGATCGCGGAGGGGAAGTCGGTCATGTTAACTCGCTCAAAAGCTAGTCAAACCGGGGTCCCATAGGTTTTTGTAACCGCACCGCAGCACAAGTGACATATTAGGGGCAAGTTTACGGCGTCAGCCAAGGAGGGCTATGGACGACAAGAAGATCGCCGCGTTGGCAAAGAAGAACGCGGCTAAAGCTGCCAAAGCGAACCTGCGCAGAGGCTTTGGAAAGAGATACGACAAGAATCTGCCGGATCTGCCGACCGACGCCGAAACGCTCAAGGAGCGCCAGGAGCACGAGCGGTTTTTCAAGGAAATGCGCAAGCGGGACTTCTAATGTCGATCACCCGCATTTTCGCCGCACTTGCCGGTACGGCTTTGCTTGCGGGTCGCGTCGAGGCACAGCAGCCTCCTGCAGGCGCACAACCCACTGCCGCGCAGCCGGCGCCGCGAATTCCCAGAGCCACTGCCAGCACCAGAGCCTCCGTCCAGGTGCTGATCGACAGCCGTTTTGACGCCAAAGAAGGGGGCTGGTTCGGAGCGCTCAACCTGGCAGGGCCAGCGAGGATCGCGATCGATTACGGCCAGCCACACTTGCGCGGCCGCAACGTCATCGGCATGCCCGGCGTCGTTCCCTGGGACAGCGTTTGGCGCACCGGCGCGAACATGTCGACCCAGCTCTCGACCGAAGTCGACATGACCATCGGGAATACCTTCGTCCCGCGCGGCGTCTACACGTTGTTCTCTCTACCGACCCGAAGCGGGTGGAAGCTGGTGATCAGTAAGGAAGTGCTTCAATGGGGAACCGACTACGATCCATCCAAGGATTTCGCCCGCATCGACCTTCGCCAGCGCACACTTCCAGAGCCGATCGAGAGCCTCACGTTTTGGCTCATCCCCGCGATTGAAAACCCGCCGTCCACGACGTTCCCGCACGGCGTGCTGAAGTTTGCGTGGGGCACCACCGAGCTTTCCACCGATTGGAAAGTAGGCCGCTAGACCCTTGTCTCTAGGCGCGCGTCGAACTCGGTGCGCGTCTTTTTTGTCGCGCTCTTCCCGAGCCGGTCGGGGTTTGAGACCGGGATATAAGTCAGCTCGATGCCCGACTCCGCGCGTTTGAGGAGCATACCTCCACGGGCCATGTCACCGTGGCCCACGAACTCTTTCGGGAATAACAGCTTCTTGCCGAAGATTGGCTCGAGGACGTCGACGTACTTTCCCGTCGCCACGCTTCCCAGCAGAACGACCTCGCACCGGGGTCCGATTTTCTCCGCCAACCGCTTCGCGTCCACTTCCAGGGGGTAGCGGTACCGGGATTCATCGGCAGCGATTGGGACCGCGGCGAATCGTTCCAGGTCCCTGAGCGTGACCATCACGCCGGCCGAGCACAGGCCATCGGTGGGCGTGATGATGTGCACCCCCGCCGCGCGGCGCGGCGGCGGATTCTCGAACGCCCGCGCGTAGTTCAGCTTGCCGCGGAAATAGAGACCGCTCAGGAAGCTGAAGACCTCGCCGAGGGGAGCTCCCTCTTCGCTGCGGACCCTTTGGGCGACGGTAAAGTCAGCCCGTGGGTTGAACAAAAGGGCCGCTCTCTTTCCTCCGCAGCTGGCCGGTGAGAGCAGGAAGATTCGCCGTTGCAACACGCCCCTAATTCAAGCAAATCTTTCGCCGCTCCGACAGAGGGAAGCGCGAGGGTGCGAAGAGCGTTAAAATTCGTGAGGGGGAACTTCCATGGCTAAGAACAGACTACTGGACCTTCACGAGATCGGGCAATCGATCTGGCTCGACAGCATCGACCGAAGAATGCTCCAAGACGGTGAGCTCGACCGCCGCATTCGCGAAGATGCACTCACCGGTATGACGTCGAACCCTACGATCTTTCAAAAGGCGCTCGCCTCGAGCAATGCCTACGACGATCAGATAACAGAAGCAGAAGACAAGGGGCTAACGAGCTGGGAGCTGTTCGAGCTCCTCGAGACGACCGACGTACGCGACGCCTGCGATCATTTCGCCGGTGTCTACAGCTCCACCCGGGGAGGCGATGGATACGTCTCCATCGAAGTGTCGCCAGGAGTCTCCCACTCGGCCGACGCGACGGTCGAAGAGGCGCGACGACTCTGGAAGACCGTCGATCGACCCAACGTGATGGTGAAAGTGCCCGGCACGGCTGAAGGGGCAATCGCGGTGCGCCGGCTTATCGCCGAAGGAATCAACGTCAACATCACGCTGCTGTTTGCGATCGAAGCGCACGAGCGAGTCAGCGACGCCTATATCGCCGGCCTCGAGGATCGAATCAAATCGGGGAAGCCGATCGATGGCCTTCATTCGGTGGCAAGTTTCTTCGTCAGCAGAGTTGATACGGAAGTGGACAAGCGACTCGACGCGCTGATAGCCAAGGCAGACGCGGCGGAAAGAGACAGACTCAAGATGCTCAAGGGTCGCGCTGCGATTGCCAACGCCAAGCTCGCTTACCGCCTCTTCAGACAGAAATTTGCCGGTCCGCGATGGGAGACACTCGCACGGCAAGGCGCACGACTCCAGCGGCCGCTGTGGGCGAGCACCAGTACCAAGAATCCCGAATACCGCGATGTGATGTACGTCGAAGAGCTGATCGGCCCCGACACCGTCGATACCATGCCGCCGGCGACGATCGAAGCCTTCCGCGAGCACGGCGTCGTCGATAGGACCGTCGACAAAAAGGTTGCCGCCGCTGAAGGCTTGCTCAGGGAGATCGAAGCGGTTGGCATCTCGATGAAGGACGTCACCGCGAAGCTGCTCGTCGACGGCATCGCTAGCTTCCAGAAATCGTTCGACGAGCTGATTGGTGGCCTTGAGTCGAAGATCGGTTCACTAGCACCTGGCGGGAAGTGACAGGGATCTACACCCCTCGTACCAAGATCGTCTGCACGCTTGGTCCCTCAACCGCGAGCGATGAAACGATTCGCGGGCTGATCGAGGCGGGTATGAACGTGGCCCGCGTGAATTTCTCGCACGGCACCCACGAGCAGCACGCCGCCACGATCGCCATGGTTCGCCGCCTCGCGGAAGAAGCTGGCAAGCCGATCGCCATCCTCGGTGATTTGCAGGGCCCCAGAATCAGAATCGGTGATCTTGCCAGCCCAATCAATCTCAAGGTTGGCGAAGACATCGTCCTCGTTCACGAGGGTCACGAGAAGAACGGGGAGATTCCCGTCACCTACGATCAGCTCGCGCAAGACGTTCATGTCGGCGATCGCATCCTCATCGACGATGGTTTGATCGAGCTTGTTACGCTCGACGTCGGCAATGCACGAGTGAAGGCGCGCGTGCTGAATGGTGGCGATCTCAAGAGTCACAAAGGCATGAATTTGCCTGGTGTCCAGGTCTCGGCTCCATCGATCACCGATAAGGATATCGCCGACATCCACTTCGCCGTCGACCAGGAAGTGGATTACCTCGCCCTTAGCTTTGTACGACGGGCTGAGGACATCGAGTCGCTTCGGAAGATGGTTCCCAAGTGGCTGCTGGTCGTGGCGAAGATCGAGAAGGACGTCGCGCTCCATAACATCGAAGCGATCGTTCGTGCCAGCGATGCGGTCATGGTCGCGCGCGGTGACCTTGGCGTCGAGTTGCCATTCGAGGCCGTACCCGGCGCCCAAAAGAGAATCATTCGCCTTGCCAATCGTTACGGGCGTCCGGTGATCACCGCCACGCAGATGCTGGAGTCGATGATCGAGCACCCACGACCAACGCGGGCCGAGGCCAGCGACGTCGCCAACGCCATCATGGACGGCACCGATGCGGTGATGTTGTCGGCGGAGACTGCCGCGGGTGCGTATCCACGACTCGCCGTCGAAGCGATGACGCGCATCATCAAGGAAATCGAAACTCATCCCCCAGTCGCCCCTTTCGCTGGCGCCGAGCAGGGCGATGGAATCGTCACGACCGAAGTGGCGATTGCCGCCGCAACCGTCGCGGCGGTGGACATGCTCGGCGCGCCCCTCGTTGTAGTCTTCACCAAAAGCGGATTCTCAGCGCGTGTAGTCGCATCGAAGCGGCCACCGGTCCCGATTCTGGCGCTCACCGATGAAGGGCGCACCTATCGGCAGCTGGCGCTGGTGTGGGGTGTCGTACCGGCGCTGGTGCCGCACTGCGCCGATTACGACGAGATGATGGAGCGCACGAAGGACGTTGTCGCCGAGCGCGAGCTCGCCAGCAACGGCGACCGCATCATCGTGACAGCCGGAGTCCCGTTCGACATGCCCGGCACAACCAATCTCCTGAAGGTGGAGACTGTCTGAAACTCACCTTTCTGGGGACTGGGACCAGCTTTGGCATCCCCCAGATCGGCTGTTCCTGCGAGGTTTGCCGATCCACTGATCCGCGTGACAAGCGGACCCGAGTCGGCGCGCTGGTCGAGACGAACGGAGGCGTGCGAATACTCATCGACACGCCGCCGGAGCTGCGACTTCAGCTGATCAACGCCGGCGTCAGTCAGGTCGACGCGATTCTTTTCACCCACGATCACGCCGACCACGTGCACGGCATCGACGACATTCGCGCGCTGTCGGACAAGAGTGACGTCCCCATCGAGATGTACGGACCTCCCGACTCCATGGCACGACTCGCCAAGCGCTTCGCTTACATCTTCGACGACTCGATCAAGGCGCTTCCGGGCACGAGCAAGCCGGAGGGTTCGGCACACGGAGTTCCGCCGGGAAAGTCATTTCGCATTGGAGACGTCGAAGTCCTTCCCATCGCGATCCCGCACGGACCGGTGTCGGTTTACGGATATCGCATTGGGAACCTGGGCTACGTCACCGACGCCAAGGAGCTGCCCGACGAGGCGGTGAACGCATTTCGCGGCGTTGACGTTCTGGTGTTGAATGCGCTCTTCAGGACTCAGCATCCGACGCACCTCAGCGTATCGGAAGCAGTGGCAGCCGCACAAAAGGTTGGTGCGCGTCAAACCTGGCTCACTCATCTCACCCATCGCACCGGCCACTCCGAGCTGGAAGCGGAGCTACCGCGTGGTATCGCTCCTGCGTTCGACGGCCTGACTATAGAAATAGCCTGACATGACTCTGAGACTCGATTACTCGAACATGATGATCTCGCCCGGCGGGATCGATCAGAAATCCTGGACTGCTGCCGGCAAACAATTCGGGGATGCGAAGCGCGGCTTCGACCAGTTACGGGCAGGAGGCACGGTGGGTTTTGTCGAGCTCGGCGGTGACAGAGAATTGCTGAATCAAGTCGAAGGCTTCGCCGCCAAATCTCGCGGAAAATTCGACGATGTCGTCATACTCGGCATTGGCGGCTCGGCGCTCGGACCGATTGCTCTGCGCACCGCGCTCCGTCCGAGCGGGTGGAATATGCTCGACGACAAGGCGCGCGGCGGTTTCCCACGACTTCAGGTGCTCGACAACGTCGATCCCGAGACAATCGCTTCGCTATTGAACCGGGTAAAGCTCGAACGAACTGTTTTCATCGTCACGTCCAAGTCTGGCGGCACTGCGGAAACGATGGCGCAGTTTCTCATCGTCCACGATCGCCTCGCGTCGGCGAAGCTCGACGTCAGCAAGCAGATGGTATTCGTGACCGACCCGAAGCAGGGTGCGCTGCGTCCGCTGGCAGAACGCCTGAACGTGCCTGCGCTCGATATTCCGCCGACTGTCGGCGGACGGTTCAGTGTACTTACACCGGTGGGGACGCTTCCCGCTGCGCTCATCGGCATCGACGTGAAATCTCTTCTCGCCGGCGCCGCGGAGATGGCGAAGCGATGCCAGAGCACGGAGCTCGCATCCAATCCGGCCGGCGTGTACGCCATGCTCCAATGGCTCGCCGATACCCAATTGAAAAAGACGATCGCCGTCTTCATGCCCTATTCCGATCCACTACGCGATTTCGCCGACTGGTTCGTTCAGTTGTGGGCGGAGAGCCTGGGCAAGAAAAGGCCCGACGGCACGTCAGTAGGATCGACGCCCCTGGCCGCGCTCGGGGCTACCGATCAGCACGCGCAGGTCCAGCTGTTCATGGAAGGGCCGGCCGATAAGACGGTAACCTTCGTCGCCATCAAGGAACGCGGCGTTGACGTCCAGATCCCAGCCGGGTTCGCCGATGTCAAAGAGCTTGGCTATCTCACCGGTCATTCGCTGGCGGAGCTGATTGCCATCGAGCAGCGCGCGACAGCTGGCGCTCTCGCCAAGCGTGGACGACCGAACATGACGATTCACCTGGATCGAATCGATGCTGCCCATGTCGGACAGTTGATGATGTTCCTGGAGATCGCCACGGCCTATGCGGGCCAGCTTTATGGAATCGATGCCTTCAACCAGCCTGGAGTCGAGTTGGGAAAGCAGTTCGCATACGCACTATTGGGGCGTCCAGGCGCGGACGCCGCAAAAAGAGAGTGGGAGTCACTGCCCAAGAGTGATTCTAGGTGGAGTGTCTGAGGGGCGAGGGGCGAGGGGCGAGGGGCGAGGGAAGCGGGAAGCGGGAAGCGGGTCGCGCGTACGGATAACAGGAAGCGCGCTTTCCATTTCCCTCGCCCCTCTTCCCTCGCCCCTCGCCGCTCTTCCGCTTCCCGCTTAGTTTTTCAACTAACATGTTTGCCAATCCATTCAATAAAGCTGTAACCGTTCTCGACGGACGAGTAACGGTCCACGACGAATCGGCCATCGCATCTCCGGCGATGGACAAGCTGGTTCATACCGCCGTGTTCGGCGATCCGGACGACCGCGACGATGCGCGCTGGCTGATCTGGGAGATCGGACAGGCGGTGGGTGTTCAGCCCTCTTCGATCCACGACCTTTATCTCGCTCGCGGCCGGGGTGAATGCGGCGGCTTTACCGTGCCGGCGATGAACATTCGCGGGATGGCCTACGACACCGGGCGCTCCCTGTTCCGCGCTGCAATCAAGCTCAAGGTCGGAGCGCTGATTCTCGAGATCGCCCGTTCGGAGATCGCATATACCGATCAGCGTCCCGCCGAGTACGTGGCGGTGATGCTGGCGGCAGCGTTGCGGGAAGGATTCCGCGGTCCGGTGTTCATTCAGGGCGACCACTTCCAGGTGAACGCCAAGAAGTTCGCCGTCGATCCGGTGACGGAAGTGAACGGCGTCAAACAGCTCGCCCGCGAGGCGATCGCCGCCGGCTTCTACAACATCGACGTCGACACATCGACACTCGTGGATCTTTCGAAGCCCACGCTCAAGGAGCAGCAGCGCACCAACTACGAGCAGGCCGTCGAGCTCGCGTTGACCGTGCGTTCGTTGCAGCCGGAAGGCGTCAACATCTCGATTGGCGGCGAGATCGGCGAAGTCGGGACCCAGAATTCGACGGTCGAGGAGCTGGTCACCTACATGGACGGCTTCAACGAAACGCTGAAGAAGCGCTCACCTGGCACCGAGGGGCTGTCCAAGATCAGCGTTCAGTCTGGAACAACTCACGGTGGTGTCGTGCTCCCCGACGGCAGCATCGCCGACGTCAAGATCGATTTCGACACGTTGGCACGACTGTCGAAGGTTGCGCGCGAGAAGTACGGGCTTTCAGGTGCGGTTCAGCACGGCGCATCGACGCTGCCCGACAGCGCGTTCCATAACTTCCCGCGCACCGAGACCGCCGAGATCCACCTGGCGACCAATTTCCAGACGATGTTGTACGACAACATCTCGACTGAATTTCGGAACGAGATCTACGAGTGGCTGCGCGAGAACGCCAAGGACGAACGCAAGGCGTCCGACACCGACGAGCAGTTCTTCTACAAGACGCGCAAGAAAGCGCTCGGCCCGTTCAAGAAGAGATTCTGGGAGCTGCCGGCGGATGTTAGAGCGCGGCTGGCCAGGGCATACGAGGAAAAGTTCGGCTTCCTCTTCACGCAGCTAGCGGTGGCGAACACCCGCGCCATCGTCGATCGCTTCGTCAAGCCGGTCGAGGAGCACAAGCCGCAGCCCCATCCGGATCTGGCGGTGGTGGAAGCGGCACCCGATGACGCCGATCTGAGTGACTGAAGCCCGCTCCACGGATAAGGAAGCGATTCAGGCTGTTCGTGAGATAATTCGGCGCGCGGGCCACGAGCTCCGTAACGCGCTGAGCGGTGTATCGGTCAACGTGGAGGTCGTCAGGTCCCGCTCCGAACGCGGGAGCTCGGCAAAGGAGCTGGGCTCTTTTGCCGACCGGGCGACGCTCCAGGTGGGGGTGGCAACCGCCCTGACCGACGGATTGCTGGCATTGGTGAGCTCGGTAATGGCGGCGGCGGCGGATGGAACATTAAAAAGTGTCCCCCCGCATGGCGCCCAATCTCAAACCGAGCTAATGATTTACGGTGAGGGCGCGGCCGTCGTCGTGTCCGATATCGAACGGTTGGCGAGTCTTATCGGTGTCAGCGTAGAGCAGCGCGGTAAGCGCGTTATATTAACAGTCTTGCCCGAAGGAAAGAGCCATTCCTAAGAATGAGATGAAGCACCCCAAGGTCCTCATCGCGGACGACGACCGTTCTATCACGGAAGGGTTGAGCGCGATACTCCGGGATGAAGGCTACGACGTTGCCGTTGCCGTTGATGGCCAGAAAGCCCTCGACCAGCTTGGCGCGGAGCCGTTCGGCGTCGTCCTCGCCGACCTCAAGATGCCCAAGGTCGATGGACTGGCCCTGCTGAAGGAGCTGCAGCAACGCGCAATACCGACGGAGTGCATCATCGTCACCGGCCAGGCAACTGTCGATTCCGCGGTGCAGGCGATGCGCGAGGGCGCCTACGACTACGTCGAGAAGCCCCTCACTGCCGACAAGCTCAACCGACTCAAGGCTCTTATTCCGAAGGCGCTCGACAAGTTCAACGTCCAGCAAAGGAATCGCGAGCTTTCATCCAAGCTCGAGGGTCTGACGCATTATGGCGAGCTTACCGGGCAATCCGAAGAGATGCGGGCCGTCTATCAGATCATCGAAGCCGTGGCGCCGTCCAACGCCAGCGTTCTGATTTTCGGCGAGTCAGGCACGGGAAAGGAGCTGGTCGCTCGCGCCATTCACTCCAAGAGTGAGCGCGCCAAAGGCCCCTTCTTCGCGCTGAACTGCGCTGCGCTCCCCAAAGACATTCTCGAAAACGAGCTGTTCGGCCACGAGAAGGGCGCCTTCACCGGATCTGTGAACGAGAAGCCGGGCGCGTTCGAGATGGCGGATGGCGGGACGATTTTCCTCGACGAAGTGGCGGAGATGCCGCCCGACATCCAGGTGAAGCTCCTGCGCGCGATCGAGTCGCGTAGCATTCGCCGCCTGGGCGGCAAGAAAGAGATCGATGTCGACATTCGGATTCTTGCCGCGACCAACCGCGATGTCCAGAAAGCGCTATCGGACAACGACCTGCGTGACGACCTCTACTATCGTCTCGCAGTGGTGGAGCTATTCCTGCCGCCCATGCGCGAGAGGCTGGGCGACGTCAAGCTGCTGGCAAACGAGTTCCTGGTGCGCTTCGCGGAGCAGAATGGCAAAGCCATGAGCGGCTTCGACGACGCTGCCTGGGAGTGGATCCTGTCGTACAACTGGCCCGGCAACGTCCGCGAGCTGAAAAACGCCGTCGAGCGAGCCGTGATCATGAGTCGCGGCGACACGATCAAGGCGGCCGACATCATGCCGCGGCACCTTCACCGTACCGGCGAATTCCCAACGCCGATGACGGTGCCAGCCGGTGCGACCCTTGCTGACACGCGTCGGCAGCTGGTCCTGCGCGCATTTGCGTCAACCAACGGCGACTACGCGCGCACAGCAACGATCGTCGGGATGACAGCCGCCGACGTTCGCGCGGAGATTGCATCTCTGCTCAACGGCAGACCCGGTGAAAGCTCGACGCCTGCTCCTACCAACGGCGTGCGCGGTGCGAAACCGGCGGATGTTCCACCGGCCGCTGCCAAAGCATCGAAGGCTCCGGTAAAATCAGCAGCTGCACCCGCGAAGGCGAAGCCCAAGAAACGGTAAGCAGAGACGCCAATGAGGTGGAGGACACGAATGGACGAGCGTGACTGGGAAGGTGAGGACGAGGAGTATGAGGCGGAGCCTTACGTCATCATCGAGAAGCAGGAGTCGGCGATAGGGCCATTCCTTCTTGGCATCGCACTGGGCGCAGGCGTCGCGCTACTCTTCGCGCCACAGAGCGGTGAAGAAACGAGGGGCGGAATGGCTCGCAGCGCCCGCCGCGCCAAGACCGCGGCCCAGGATTTCGTCGAGGACGTGAGCGACACCGTCGCCGACAAGATCAAGGAAGTGAAATCGACCGTCGAGGACAAGATCGAGGCGACGCTCGATTCGGTCGACGACAAAAAGCGGCGCGTGACGAATGCGTATCACGCGGGGCGGGCGGCCGCGCGTGAGGCGCGCGGAGAGCTGGAGCAGCGCATCGCCGAAAGCAAAGCGGCGTACAAAGACGTCTAGTGCCGCAGCGCGGGCTAGCGGCCCGGCTCGGCTGGTTGCTTCGCGACTACGCGAAGCGAGTCTGGGACAACAGCGGCGAAGATAACGTTTTCTTTCTGGCGGGCGGCATCGCCTTCAACATTCTGCTCGCCGCCGTTCCCTTCTTTCTGCTGCTGGCGACGGGCCTTATCTACCTGCTGAACCAGTCGCCTGACACGACGTCGGCTGAAGTTCTCACCATCGTCGACAAGTTTCTCCCGCCACATCCACCGGGCGATTCAGGCCCCGCGGCGGCAATTCTCAACGAAGTCATCAAGCGCAGCGGTACCGTCACCATATACAGCGCCATTGGCTTCATCTGGTTCTCGACGCGATTGTTCGGATCGCTGCGCACGGTGCTGGCGGCGATTTTCGACATCGATACTGATCGCGGCATCATCGCCGGCAAGATCTTCGACATCGAGATGACGCTGGTCTCGAGCCTGCTGCTGGTTGCGTACACTGCTCTGAGTGCATACCTGGCTATCGCTACAACGCGCGGGGTGCTCGTTCTCGCCGATCTGGGAATAAGGAAGGAGTTGATGGGCCAGCTCGAATACAATCTTGGCCAACTCCTCGCGTTCTCCTTCATCGCGACGATGTTTTTCTCACTCTACAAATTTCTCCCGCACCGGAAGATCCGCTGGAAGAC
>Ga0066704_10000475_pt1 | contig 14467 bp, 10 predicted proteins | sample GraSoiAngelo_153_FD_66458 | JGI IMG/M metagenome (GOLD analysis project Ga0066704, IMG submission 66458) | Grasslands soil microbial communities from the Angelo Coastal Reserve, California, USA - 14_1009_12_40cm | ecosystem: Environmental > Terrestrial > Soil > Grasslands | place: USA... | reverse complement strand
TTGTCCCGGTCCGGCTGAATAAAGGTGGCCACGAAATCATTCCCTGTGGCGGCCAGCCCGAAGTAGTCCCCAGGAAAGAATTCGCCTGCGACCATGGGGACGACGCCCTCCATGTTGAAAGAGCTGGTCGTGAGGCGAACCTCGGTATCCCAGCAGGCCGGATTAGCAGCAGGGCCGGTAGGTGAAGGATGACACTGCACCAGCCAGCGGTCGGTCGGCAGGCCGGGGTTGGTGTCGTTGAACCGGAAGTCGTAGTAGGAGACGCCGATCGTTCCGTTCCTGGCAACGGCGATCGAAGGAAAGAAGGACTGCCGGTTGGCTGGCGGAATGTCGAGCGGCGTCTGGTTTACGCGAATCGGCGCCGACCAAGAGAAGCCCCCGTCGGCGGACATCGAGAAGGCAACGTCGTTGTACTGGAAGTTGGAGAAGCGACCGTCCTCCCAGACCGCATACAGGTTGCCATTTCGGAGGTCCACGGCGAACGACGGATTGGTTGGGTCCCTCACCGACTGCCCCGTCTCGGGGTCGACGACGATGGTAAACCCTTCGGGTGTGTAGAGCGGTGTCATGGTGACGGCGGTGACCGGCGTAGACCAACTCTGGCCGTGGTCGGTCGAGCGCAGCAGTTGCAGCGTGGTCTGTGTGATCGGCCCGTTGGGTTGTTGCACGTAGACTTCGTACAGGTCTACGAGCGTACCGTTGGGGAGCACGAGGATTTGGCTGAACTGGATGAAGCTTTGCTCGGCGGTTTGGACGATCGCACGCGCCGATTCCCACGTTGATCCCCCGTTGGTGGTACGTGCGAACACAGCCGCACTGCTGTGTGGCGAGTTGGCTCCATTCCAGATGCCATAGACGAACGCCGCGTTCGTGGGGTCTGCGGTCAGGGAGAGATGGTCGGCGGGTGGATCCACGCTGCTCGATCCCGGTACCAGGGACCCGGCCCAGTGCAGGCCGCCATCCGTAGACCTCATGGCTTCCACCACTCGGGAAGAAGGAGCGTTTCCCGCGATAGCGAGCCCATAGAGGACGCCGTCCGGCGCGAACGAGAGCCACTCATCGCCCGCGGCGAGGTACGGCCCGCCGGAGCAGACGGTCAGCGGGAGTGGAACCTGTTGCCAGGTTTGACCTCCGTCGAATGAGGCGGCAGCGATGACGTCCTGGAAGGGCCCCTGGATCCAAGCGGCGACGACGTTGTTTGGGTGAATCGGGTTCACCGCGACGGAAGGCTCCTCGGCTTCGTCAGTGGGCCAAGTGCCGAAGCCATTGAATCCGGTGTTGCAGGTCCCGACGGCATTGGGTCGCGACAGCTCAACAAGCGAGGCGGCGCTCTGGACTGCCAGGGCGGCGTCGGTGCCGGGCACGCGAAGCGCCGTGGGGGTATTCCGCTCGGCGCAGCCGGCGAGGAAGGCTGTTCCGAGGAGAAGGCTGACCGCGATGCGAACCGTTTTCATTGATCCTCCGCTCTTGAGCTGCGCCTAGCTGTCGACCGTAAGTGTGCCCGTGGCCTTCAACCAGCAGTTGTTCCCGTTCCCTTGGTGCCCACGCCCCAAAAAGTTGAGACCGCAACGGTTGATATCGTAGACTTGGTCACTGTCCTTGAGCGACGCCGTGAAGGCGCCCGCCGAGTCGAATGTCCAGGTCTGGCAGGTCGCGTAATTGACGCCGCTCGCGTCAACACACGCGCTGAAGCCGTCAGCCGCCGCCGGTCGAGTGCCAGCCCCGCTGATCGAAGTGCCCGCGCCGCAGTTTGTGGAGGCCTCGGTGCCCGCGATCGGCGCACCGCCAGTCTTCCAGGACCAGCTCGCACTGGAGCTCAGGTCGCCCGAGCACTTCAGGGTCCAGGTGTACGGCCGGTCGCCGATGAAGCTGGTGAGGGAGAGGGCCACTGCAGCGGCGGAGGGTGCGGTGGGGGTGTTGCGGTTGCTGCATCCGGCCACCGTCGCCGTGCCGAGCAAAAGCCACAAGAGTATGCGTGTCCGGTCCATGGTGGGCTCCCAGTTGGTCAATGCACGCCGATGATCGGCGCGTGAATGACGAAAAGCGGTGGCGCAATGATCATTTCCCCCGCATTCACCGCGGCTTGCATGGCCGCGACTGACGTGATCGGCATGCGGCGGACGTCGAAATTCGGCAACGCCATGACCGGCGTGATCCGATAGAAGCCCGTGTAGCCTGCATCGCCCGGAACGACCCCCACGACATGGTCGTGCACGAAGCTGCCATCAGGACAGCTGTGCTGGTGCGCGCCCGGCGCGAAGATGACGTAGACGGGGTTCGCAAGCTGATCCTGATCCGTCGGATTGAAGTCGTGGCCGAAGGTGAAGCAGAGAACATGGAGCTGGTTCGGGTCCGAGCTGGCGGCGGCCGCGAGCACCGCGATCAGCTCGCGCCCGTCGTAGTAGACCGGCTCCAAGAGCGACCCCGCTGAGGGAGCGACGAGCTCGGCGCTGACAGCGCCTGGTCCCGCCACGGTGCTGGTGTGGTCGCACGCCACGGCTGCCGTGCACCATGCTGCGACGATTAGGATCCACGCAATACGATACGCGCGCATGTCCGCCTCCAGGGGAGTGCCCTGCCTCGTCGCAGGACGCTTCAGTGGAACGGATGGCGGGAGCAAGATTACTCAGATGAAAAAGGGGCGGTCGCGAGACCGCCCCGCTGATTTCGGCACCCTGAATCGTCACTGCGGCCAGGTCGCGAGCGGCGTTCCGCTGAAGACCTCAGGGGCGACGTCGAAAAAGTTCTTGTTGATGTATCCGGTCTTCAAGATCTGATTACTGGTGCTCCAACTGTCGGTACCGGCGACCCACTGGAACGTCGAAGGGTCGCCCAACAATGCGGCGTCTACCACCCACGTAAGCTTCGCACCCTCGATGCTCAACTGGATGGGTATGATGGTCGCCTGCCCGCCGGTGAGGAGCGGCCTCCGGTCCATAAGAAACCCCGCGCTCCGCGTGGGGTCGACCGGATCGGTGAACCCGGGGCGGTACACCCGATGCTCCACGACGAATTCAAAATAGGACCCACCCGTAAACGGATAGCCCACCGGAAACGTAGTTGGGTCTGTGTCGAGGACGAGCTCCCACAGGATCATGTCGGACCCCGGGGGCACCGGGGGGTCGTCAGGCAGGGGCGCCGCCAGCTCCATCACGAAGACGAACACTCTCCCCACCTTGGTGATCTCGGCCCTGACGATGTCCTGGTAGTCTTGCGCCTTGTTCGTCGCATCTCCGCGTGGGTCGAGCACCACACTGGTTTTCCCAGCGGCAACGTCAGCCGCGAATGCTCCTGTTGCTGTGCCGGTCGGCCCTGTTGAGGCGTTCCACTCGCTGCAGCCTGCCATGAAGACGGCTCCGAGTAGTAAGCCGCTGGCGTTCCGAATCGCGTTCATTGTTCCCCCAGCAAGACACGGTGACGATACAAGGCTCTGTGCCTCGCGGATTCCCCATGCTATGGCCCGCGTGCTGTGATGTTGGACTGGATGAAGGTCACCACGCTGGCGAGATCGAGTCGCTGCGTGGCAAAGTCCGAGGTGGTGCAATCCTGCTTCGTGTTGCTATTGAACTTCACACGCAAACCATGAAGATCGGCGACAACGTATTCGACGCCGCCCGCTTGCAAGAGGATGGGCCCGCCGGAATCGCCGACGCACGGGCCGCCTGGCTCGCGCTCCATGTACAGGAAGTTGGCGTCGAGCTGCCGAAACCCGACGCGGGCGATGCGACGGTCTCCGGTCAGGGCGAAGTTGTCCTCCGCCCCGAGCATTCCATAGCCGACGTCCCAGAAAGTGGAAGCCTGGAGCTCGGCGTTCTTGAAGGAGTCGAGGTACCCCGCCGGAGTGAGCTGTCCCGGCTGAATGTCGTTTACGGGGCGCGAGAGGAACACGAGCGCGACGTCTGGGGTCCCGAACGGGGGCACGAAGTCCGGATGGAGGACGTATCCCGTGACCTCGCGCCACGAACTGGGATTCGTCACGTTTTCGGCGAAGCTCACGTGAACGAGCGACAACGGCAGGGCATCGGCGGGATATCCGGTGGTCTGCGCCGCGAACCCGAAGCAATGTGCCGCTGTGAGGACGACCCAACGCGACACTAATGTGCCCGAGCAATACCAGGGTTGATACGCCGCCGGGAACCAGGACGGGCTCGGCGCATCGAGGATGATGGCGCCCACGTAGGGGTGGCCGGGGTCGAGTTGGCCCATCACTATCGCCGTGGGCGCCGGCGCTACGCCATCCGACACCGTCGGGGTCTGGTCGCCGCAACCCCCTACCAGAGCGGTCCCGAGGACCAGGCTCCCTGCTATGCGAATGAGCTTCATGGTCTAACTCCCTTGCGCTAGCTGTCGACGGCAAGTGTGCCCGTGGCTTTGAGCCAGCAGTTGTTCCCATTCCCTCCGTGCCCACGCCCCCAGCTGAAACCGCAACGGTTGAAGTCATAGACTTGGTCACTGTCCTTGAGCTGAGCCTTGAACGCGCCCGCCGGGTCGAACGTCCAGGTCTGGCACGTCCCGTAACTCCAGTAGTTCACGCCGTTCGCGTCGACGCACGCGCTGAAGCCGTCGGCCGCCGCCGGTCGGGTGCCCGCCCCGCTGATCGCGGTGCCCGCGCTGCAGTTCGTGGAGGCCTCCGTGCCCGCGATCGGGACGCCTGCTGCCGTCCAGGACCAGCTGGCGCTGGAGCTCAGATCCCCTGAGCACTTCAGACTCCAGGTATAGGACCGATCGCCGATGAGGCCGGCGGGGGACGGTGTCACGGCATCCGCCACGGGAGCCGTACGGGAGATGCCGGTGGAAGAATCGCCGCAAGACAGGGACAACAGCGCTCCCGCAACGGTGAGGGCGATGCTGAGCCGCGGTCCACTGGTTTTCCGAATGACCTTCATGGTCTCGCTCCTTTGCGCTAGCTGTCGACCGTAAGCGTGGCCGTCACCTTCGTGAAGCAGCGACCGGGGGTGTGACCGAACGGGTCGAGATAGCAACTCGGGTCCGTGAAGTCGAAGGTCGTGTAGCCTCCCGTGAGGTGCGTCTTGAAGGCGGTCGCGGGATCGAGCGTCCACGAGTCGCAGGTGTAGTTGACGCACGCACTGAAGCCGTCCGCTGCGGCCGGGCGCGTGCCACTACTGCTTGCGATCGACGTGCAGTACGTACTCATCTCGGTTCCGGTGATCGTCACGCCGCCTGCTGTCCAGGACCAGCGTGCGGATGACCCGAATCTGCCTGAGCACTTCACAGTCCAGGTGTACGGCCGGTCGCCGATGAAGCCCGCAGGAGTGAGCGTCGCGACATCCGCGGACGGTGCGGTCGGAGTGTTGCGCTCGCCGCAACCGGCCAGCGCTCCGGCGAGTGCGAGCAGCGGAAGGACAGTGAGGATCGAGCCTTTCATGGATGCCCCTCGGTGTTGTGCTGTGTGTTCACTCGTGTCACGCTATTGGAACGGATGGCGGGAGTAGGATTACTCAGATGAAAAACGGGGCGGTCGCGAGACCGCCCCGGAGCACAGACATGGAGGTCCTAGGGCCGCGACGGCCGCCGGCCCGGTGCCGGCGGTGCTCGACCAGGTGCCGGCGCACCATTCGGGGCCCGCAGCGCCGCGGTCGCTACCGCTCCCGTCTGCCCCGCGACGCGTATCGGTTGCGGCACAGCGTCAGTGCCTTGCTGCCCGTCGCCCAGCTCTCCCCAGGTATTGCGGCCCCAGCAATAGGCGACACCGCCGGTCGTGATCCCGCACGTGTGTTCCACATACGCGCTCACACTCGCGAAACTGAGTCCCCCCGCGACGGTCACGGCCGCGCTGTCGCTCGCGAACGTGCCATCGCCCAGCTGGCCTGACGAGTTTGCGCCCCAGCACGAGGCTGCCCCACCGGACGTGATCCCGCAGCTGTGGCGGTACCCGGGGGTGACGCTGGAGAAGTCGGTTCCGACCGCGACGGCGACGGGCAGCGTGCTGCATGGATAGGCGCCCTGGCACAGCTCGGGTCCCGTGGTGCCGTTCCCCAGCTGACCGTAGTTGTTGCTGCCCCAGCAGTACCAGGTTCCGTCGGTGGTGCGGCCGCAGGTGTGCGCGAAGCCCACACGCAGCGTGGTGAACGTGAGGCCGCCGGCTACGGGCGTGGGGGTGGGAATGCACGGGTTCCCGGCGCACGTCACAAGACCGGTCGCTGAGCCGGTGCCGAGCTCGCCGGCGATATTGTCCCCCCAGCAATAGGCTGCGCCGGCGGCGGTGAGCGCGCAGACGTGGAACGCGCCCGCACTCACCAGGACAAATGGGGGTCCCCCCTGCACCGCGACCGGGGTTCTGCTGCAGGGCCCGAGGCGGCAGTTCTCAGGACCGGAACCCGTGCCGATTCCCAACTGACCGTAGGAATTGTCTCCCCAGCAGTACGCCGCGCCGCCCGCGGTAAGCGCGCAGGTCGGTCCCCAGCCAGCGGAGATGGACGAGAAGGCGTGCCCGCCGGCAACCGCGATCGGCCGGGGGCTGCAGGGATCCGTCTGGCCGCCACAGACTTCCGGGACGGATGTCCCGGCGCCCAGCTCGCCGTACACGTCGTCTCCCCAGCAGTGGGGCGTCCCGTTCGACGTAAGGCCGCACGTTTGCACTCCGCCCACAGTGATCGCAGCGAAGGTCAGGCCGCCGGCGACCGCCTGGGGCACCGCGCTCTGCGCCCAGGTCCCGCTGCCCAGTTCGGCATACGTGTTGTCCCCCCAGCAGTACCCGGCGCCGCCAGGCGTGAGGCCGCAGGTGGTGTAAGCACCCGCTTCAATGCTGGCCAGGGCGATGGTCTCGACCGTTATCGACGCTGAGCCGCTCAAACCTTCCGCGGTGGCGATGATCGTCGCGGTGCCCGGGGCAGAGCTCGTCACATCCGCGGTCACGCTGTAGCTCGACGCGACGGTCGCCACATCCGGCGCGGTGCTCGTCCACGTGACCGCCGGGCCGACTCGACGGTTGCCAGCCGAGTCGCGTAGCACGGCCCGTAGCCGCACCACGCCACCGCCCGCCACGACGGTCGCCGCGGCCGGCGTGATCGCGACCGATCGCACCGCTCCACCGCGGGCTGCCGCCCAGGTTCCGCCTTCGCGGCACTGGACGCGTCCGTTGATCAGATGGTCGGGAGGGGTACCCGCGAGCGTGGCGACGTACACGCAGTCAAAGGGGGCGACGTGGAAGCTGATCGCGGTGTCGCCGAGGATGGGATCGCCGAAAAAGACGCCGTAGCTCAGGGTGGTGGGGTAGGACTGGTCGAGGCCGCTGCACAGCCCCACCTGATCCTTGGTGCCCGTGAAGGTGATCCCGTCTTGCACGAATACGAATGTGCCGGTGTCGTTGCAGGTCCTGCCGTCGGTGTGCCACTGATCGATGAAGTCCCACGTGCCCGAGATGTCGATGCGCGGCCGCGCCACCGCGATGACCGCGCTGCCGCTCTTGCCTTCGCTCGTCGCGGTGATTGTGTCCCAGCCCACGGCCACCCCGCTTACCAACCCGGTCGGGGAGACCGTAGCGACACCGTGGTTGCGGCCGGTCCACGTGATGGTGCGGTCACGGAGGGTGTCGCCCGTAGCGTCCGTGAGCGTGGCGACGAGCTGCACAGAAACGCCCGGGTTGATCACGTCGAGGGACGGAGTCACGACGACAGTGGCGACCGCGTGGCTCGGGGTGGGGGCGGTTGTTTCTCCAGCGCAGCCGAGCAGCGCTCCCGCGAGTCCGGTCAGCCACCACTGTCTGGGTTTCAAGACGCTCCCTCGCGATCTCATGGTCTCGGGCTCCAGGCGGGCGACCCGTCGAAGGCCGGGTTGTTTGTGAGGTTGACTACGCGGCTGCCGTCGACACCGACGGCGTACACATCGCCCTGTGCGCAGTACGCCAGCCGGGTGCCGTCGGCCGACCAGGAGATGTAGCGGCAGGCGTTGTAGTCGGCGCCGACCGTGATGGGCAGCGGGACGGAGCCGGTGGTATTGGTCACGTACAGCTCGTAGGCATCGCCGCGGAGGCTCCAGAACGCGAGCAGCCCGCCGACGGGCGCCCAGGTGGGGTACAGGGCGATGGGCAGGTTGGCGGTGAGATTCACCTCGCCAGTGCCATCCACGCGGATCACATGGATCTCATACTTGTTCGCGTCGAAATCGCTGTGCTGGTAGGCGATGCTGTTGCCGTCGGGCGACCAGCTGGGACCGGTGTTGGCGTCACCACAGCAGTTGCCGGCACCACGATGCCCATGGGTGATCCGGGTCCGCGCCGAGCCGTCCGCGTTGACGGCAAAGATCTCCGGCCACCCATCGGCGACATTGGCGTACGCGATTCTCTTGCCATCCGGTGACCAGGAGATCGGGTCGGGTGGGCCCGTGCGGAGGAAGCTGTCGGCGACGGTGACCTGACCGATCCCGGCGGCGCTCATGACGTGGATCCCTCCGTACGTCACGAACGCGATCTTCGAGCCGTCCGGCGACCAGGCCACGCCCCACGTCCACGTCGGGTCCGTCGTCAGCCGCTCGAGCCCCGTGCCGTCGGCGTTCACGGTGTAGATCCCGTCCGACGCACTGTCCCTGCCGCCCGCGAAGGCGAGCCGCTTGCCGTCGGGCGACCAGGAGTAACTCAGGTCATAGCCCCGGACGGCGGCCACCTGGGTGACCGTCGAGTCGCCGGCCTTCGTGACCCACAGGGTCAGTCCAGAGCGATAGCTCAGGAAGGCGATGTCCGGGCCGCTCGCCTGGGCTGGGGGGGCGGTGGGTTCGGATCCGCCGCACGCCAACGCGATGCCGAGAGTGGCTACGCAGGACAGCGTCCGTATCGTCGGCATACACCCTCCAATGGAGCCCGACCTACTCGGGACGCTCCATTGGAACGGATGGTGGGGGGCGGATTGCTCAGCTCAGGAGCGGTTCTTCGAGTTCTGCTAGGGCTGGCCTGCAACCTTGACGGGCAAGTTGCTGGAGTTCGTCACCGTGCCGTCCCCCAGCTCACCCTCGGCGTTCCGACCCCAACAATAGGCCACGCCTCCGACCGTCAGGCCGCAGGTGTGGTACTGAGCGCCCGAGATCGTCGCAAAGGTGAATCCGCCAGCCACGGGCCTTGGCGTCAGGGTGCCGGTCGTCGAGCCGTCGCCCAACTTGCCCCAGTCGTTGGGCCCCCAGCAGTAGCCCACGCCGGCGGACGTGATGGCGCACGTGTGGTAACCGCCTGCGCTTAAAGTCACAAATACGTACCCCCCGAGCACCGCCAGAGGGGTCGGGCTCTTTGTCGTCATGGTGTCGCCCAGCGCCCCGGTCCCCCAGCAATAGGCGGCGCCAGTCGTCGTGACACCGCAGGTGTGGTACTCACCAGCCCCAAGCTCCTCGAAAGCGAGCCCCCCTGCCACCGCTACCGGTGTGAGGCTCGACTGCGCGGCCCCGTTGCCAAGCTGCCCGTAGAAATTGTTGCCCCAGCAGTAGGCGGCGCGGGCGACGGTAACGCCGCACGTATGCGAGCCACCAGCGGCAATGGACACGAAGCTGAGGCCACCCGAAACCGCAACCGGCAGCTTGCTGCAAGGAAGACTGCCGCCGTAGGGGGCACACGTCTCCAGCCCCGCCGGGGCACCGAGTTGTCCGTCTTCATCCACGCCCCAGCAATAGGCTGCGCCGCTGGCCGTGATGCCGCAGGTGTGAAAGTCGCCGGCGCTGAGCGAGGTGAACCTGAGCCCACCCGCGACCGCCACAGGGATGATCGTCGGATTCGTTGTGCCATCCCCGACCTGGCCGAAATCATTCTTGCCCCAACAATACGCGGCACCGTCGGCGGTGAGGCCGCAGGCCGCGCGCAGGCCGGTCGTGAGCGACGCGAAGGTGACGGTGGTTGGGATCGCGACCGGCGCCCTGCTGCACGAATAGCCACCACAGTCCTCCCGAGCGACGACGGTGCCATCGTACGCCGACCCCCAGCAGTACGTCGCACTGTCAGTCGTCAGACCGCAGGCGTACTCCCCGCCGGCGCTCACCGACGCGAATCGCAGACTGTTCACCGTGATCGCCGAGGTGCCCACGTGCCCTTGATAGGTCGCGGTGATCGTCGCCGTCCCCGCGATCAGTCCCGTCACCCGCCCCATGCCATCCACGTGCGCCACCGTCGCATCCGAGCTCGCCCATGAAACGACGGTCCCGTCGAGTGCCTGCAGGTTTCCTGAAGAATCGCTTCCGAACGCCGTCAGTTGCACCGTCTGACCCAAGAGCACCGACGCACTGGACGGCTGGATCGTGACCACAAGCGGCCGGGTCACCTTGACGATCGCGCTCCCGACACGACCTTCGCTGGTGGCCGTGATCCGAGCCACGCCAGGCGCCCCGGCCGTAACGGTCGCCACCACGAACCCCTGGGTGACACCCTGAAGTGGGGCCAATGTCGCCACGGCCGCATCGCTCGTGCCCCAGGTGATCAGCCGATAGGAAAGTGGCGTGCCGGCGGAGTCCTGGGTCATGGCGCTGAGCAGCGTCGTATTCCCCACGAACACGCGCGCGGTGTCGGGGGCCACTGCCACCGAGGCCACCGGAGCGACCCTCGGTTCCACCAACACTGACGTGGTCCCGCTCACGCCTTCGACGGCGGCCGTGATCGTGGCAAAGCCCACGGTATCGGCGGTCGTCGCAGACACTACGCCGGTCTCTGCGACCCTGGCGATCACTGGGGCGTCGCTCGACCAACTCGCCACTCGGCCGGTCAGCACCGTGCCTTCGGCGTCGCTCGCCACGACTGTCAGCTGCAACACCGAGCCTACCGCGATCGGCGTGGCCTGCGGCAACACGGTCACCGCGGCCACGGGCCCTTCGAGCCCCGTCCCGGTCGTGAACGGCACGCTCAAAGGAGTCGCGAGCACGTCGCCCTCGAGATCGGCGACCCCCGCCGGGACCGTCAGACGGTAGTCCGTGTTCCCGTCGAGCGGCGCCGCCGGGACGAATTCCACCGTGACCTGGGTGACGTCCCGGAAGCGAACGGTTCCTGCGACGGCTGTCGTGCCTCGCAAGAGCTGAACGGACGCCGCCGCAATTGGGCCGGCCACTGGCTCGCTGAAGACGACGCTCAACACACTGTTCAGGGGCGTGCCGGTTTTCCCGCCTCCTGGAGCGGAACGGACGATGTGGGGCGGCTGTCGGGCCGGCACAACCACGGTGTCCCGCACTGTCGGACCGGTCTCCTGGGTGATGGTGACCAGGACCGCAGTGCCTCCCTGCACCGGCACCGCAACCGGATCAAACCCGCCGTCTGTGACAGCCGTTGTCACTGGCCGCCCACCGTCGAGGGAACGGATGGTGGCGGTCAAGCCGTCGGGTACGGAGCCCGGTGCGAGCGACACATAGGCCACATTCGAGCCGGGCACGGCGTCGGAGACCGTCAGACCTCGGGGCGGAGGACCGCCTCCGTGATCCTGGCCAGTCGGCGAGTCGGAGCAACTCGCAACCCAGGCGATGACGCACGCGACGATAATCCGCGAGATGACCCGATGTGGACGCGTGCTCACGGCTGGCCCGCGATCTTGACCGGCACGCTACTGTCGGAGAGCGCGCCGTCGCCGAGCTCCCCGTAGTAGTTGGTTCCCCAACAGTACCCGACGAAGGCTGCTGTAACGGCACAGGTGCCGGCGCCGCCCGCGTCCAGTGCGGCGAACAGGAGCTGACCGGCCACTGCCACGGGAATTGTGCTGCACGGATATCCACTGGAGCAAAGCTCTGGACCAGTTACCGAGCCGTTGCCGAGCTGGCCGTAGTAGTTGTAACCCCAGCAGTAGGCCGCGCCGCCGACTTTGATGCCGCACGCATGGTTGGAGCCTGCGTTCACTGCGGCGAAGGTGAGCCCGCCGGCGACAGCAACTGGAGCCCGGCTGCACGGATATCCCGAGCACGACTCGGGACCAGCAGCTGAGCCACTGCCGAGCTCACCGACTTCGTTGTATCCCCAGCAGTAGGCCGCGCCGGCGGTGGTGACACCACAGGTGAAGTCGCCGCCGGCGCTGATCGACGCGAACGTGAGTCCGCCCGCCACCGCGACCGGAATGGCGCTGTAGCTCACCGTGTCCTTGATCCCGAGCTCACCATTTAGGTTGGACCCCCAACAGTACGCGCTTCCACCAGACGTCAGGCCACAGGTTTGATAGGCGCCGGCACTCAGTGTCGTGAAGGTGAGGCCGCCTGCAACCGGAATCGGGACCGTGCTGCAAGGATTCGTGCCGAGACCGGTGGTGCACAGTTCCGGGCCACCCGCTACGCCGTTCCCGAGTTGGCCGTAGTAGTTGTAACCCCAGCAGTAGGCTGCGCCGGCCGTCGTGAGGCCACATGCGTGGTACGTTCCCGCGCTCACCGCCGTGAAATTGAGCCCGCCGGCGACCAGGGCCGGGGTGTAGATGTTCCCGGTAGGTGCTTGGCCGGTGCCGGTCTGTCCGACCTCGTTCGTCCCCCAACAGTAGGCCGCTCCAGCGGACGTGACGCCGCAGCTGTAGTCGAACCCCGCGCGGATGGATCTGAACGTCAGCCCCCCCTCGACCGCCACCGGTGCCCGGTTAACGTACCCGGCCTTGTTCGAGCCTATTTGGCCATAGTCACCGGCCCCCCAACAGTACGCGACGCCAGCCGGTGTGAGACTGCAGCTGTGGTAGTCCCCACTGCTCACCACTGCGAACCCATCCACGCGCTGCACCGTAATCGATGCCGCCGAGTTGTAGCCGTTCCAGCGCCCCGTGATCGTCGCCGGTCCCACCGCCATACCGCGCACCAGACCCGTGTTATCCACCGTGGCGACCGTGGGGTCCGAGCTGCTCCACGCGATCTGCGTCCCTGGAATCCCACTCTCGCCACCAGCTGAATCCTTACTGACACCGTACAGCCCCACCGTCGCGCGTAACATCACCATGGCTGATTCCGGGCGGACGATGAATCCGACCACCGGAGGCGGCGTTCTCACCGTGATCCGCGCAGTCCCAGTCTTGCCCTCGCTGGTCGCCGTGATCGTCACCACGCCCGGCGCCACACCAGTCACCGTGAAGCCCAACGACGGGCTGGCGACGCCTTGAGCGGGCGCTACCGTGGCGATGGCCGGGTTCGCGCTCGCCAAGGTGACCACTCGAAAGGTCAGCGGATTCCCCGCGGCGTCCTTCACGGTAGCCGAGAGCGATACGCTGCTCCCCACCAGCACGGCCGCGCTGTCGGGCGTAACGGTCACCGACGCCACCGGGGCGACGGATGACCGCACCAGGACGGTCGCTCTTCCACTAACACCTTCCATCGCGGCCGTGATGGTGGCCTGGCCCTCAGCCACCGCCGTCACGAGCCCCGTGACCGAGACCGCTGCCACCGCCGGAGCGCTGCTCGCCCAGGTGACGGCACGGCCGGTGGTTAGCGTGCCTTGGGCGTCGGACCCGGTCGCCCTGAGCTGCGCGGCGGAACCGACCTGTACCAAGGCGGTTTCGGGGAACACAGCTACAACGGCGACCGGCCCTTCGACTTCCGTGCCGGTCGTGAAGTCCACGCTCACGGGCGACTCCAGAGCCAGACCTGTGATACTCTTCACGGCTTGCGACACGCTCAGCTGATAGTCCGTGTTGGGAGCCAGGGGAGTCGCCGGCACGAATTCAACAACGTAGTCGCCCGAGTCGCGGAATCGAACTGTGCCTGGGATCACCGTCGGGCCCTGCCGGAGCTCTACGGAAGTGGGGGTGAGTGTCGGCGCCGCAACCGGCTCGCTGAAGACGACGCTGATGACGGTGTTCAGTGGCACATCGATTTTCTTCTTCGGTGGCTCGGTTCGGACAACCACCGGCGGGATCGTCGCGGTGACTGTCGTGAGCACCCTCACCACAGTCACACCTGAGTTGTCCGTGATGACCACCTCAATCGTATCGCCTACCACCGCAGGTACCGGCTCAGGATCGAACCCACCGTCGATGACCGGAGCACTGATGGAATTCGGAGAAGCGCGGTTGCGAATGACGGCGAGGACTCCCTGGGGGGCCGTCAGGGGAGCAGCCGACACGTACACGACGCTGTCACCCGCGGCGACGGACGTTGACATCGTCCCGCCAACGACACGAGCGGGAACGAGCGGATGCACCGGCTCTGATACAATGACCGTTCGAGGAAGCGGTGGCCCACCCTTCTGGCTGACCGGGTTTTCCGAACAGGCCGCCAGGCACGCGATCGCGGCCCGCGCGACTAGGCTCGCTCGACGTCGACTCATCGGCCGCTCAGGGTGAAACCCGCCCAGTAGAACGGATGGGCGGTGGCTGGGTTGCTCAGGCTCCAACGCTGCGCGGCCGCCAAAGCCTCGCTCTCGGACCGCCCCGCTCCCAGCTCCGTGTAGAAGCGCTCCATCAACTGCGCCGTGGCGCGATCCTCGACCGGCCACAGCGTGGCCAGCACGTTGGACGCCCCGGCATAAAGGAACGCGCGCACCAGCCCGACCCAGTCATCCCCTCCCGGCACGTCGACGAGCGCCCCCGCTCCCAGC
>Ga0066704_10000469_pt1 | contig 14510 bp, 8 predicted proteins | sample GraSoiAngelo_153_FD_66458 | JGI IMG/M metagenome (GOLD analysis project Ga0066704, IMG submission 66458) | Grasslands soil microbial communities from the Angelo Coastal Reserve, California, USA - 14_1009_12_40cm | ecosystem: Environmental > Terrestrial > Soil > Grasslands | place: USA... | reverse complement strand
CGTGGGCGGTCCGGGCCATCGCCGACCAGCACCATCGTGGGCGCCGGTCCGTCGCTCCAAGTCGCCCGCAGCGCGGCGAAGGCCTCGATCATGACGTCGTACGCCTTGATCGGATTGAGCCGGCCGACACTGCCGATCACGGGCGCTCCTGCGGGGAGACCCAGCTCCTCGCGGAGTGAGCCGTTGACCGGCCGCGGCCGGAAGCGACGGGTATCCACGCCGTTCACGACGACCCGAATCCGCGAGGGGTCGGGGACGACGGTATCCGCGAGCTGGTACCGCAGGGCGTCCGATACCGCCACCACCACGTCGGTGCGTCGGGCGGCCAGCCCGTCCAAGAACCGGGCGATCCAGGGATCTGGGTGGTGACGGCCCCACTCGGTGTAGACGAGACGCGGGACGTGGGCGTGCCGCGCCGCCAGCGATGCCTTATACCAGGCGCCGTGGATATGCGCGACGTCCGGCGCGATGGCGCGGATTTTTCGGATCAGGCCGCGCGGCCACAGCATGGACAGGCGCGGCACGGACCGGAAGCGGTGCAGCTGGGCGAACGGCTCGAGCCCATCCGCAAAGCGACCGAAGTTACTCAGCGTCAGGATGTGGCTCTCGAAGCGGTCGTGGTCGATGAGCCGGACCATTTCGGCGACCAGACACTCCAGGCCGCCGTAGTGGAGCTCGTGCACGACGTGAAGCACCCGCAAGCGCCGCCGCTTCATGCGCGTCCGCTGCTCCCTGCTCTCACGCGGTCAGGGCCCGTCGATCGGGTGCCGCAACCGAGCGGCGCCACACTCGCCCCGCGGGCGGCGCCGATGCATGCACCGCCGATGCGACCTTGGCGAGTCCCACGGTCATGCCGAGGAGCGTGTAGAAGTAGGCAGACCACTGGAGTGTCAGGAACATGTTCGCCACCAGGAACCCGATGAGGCAGCCGATTAGGGCCTGTGCTAGGAACGCAGTCTCTCCGGGCGCCCCCCGCCCTATTCGGGACAGCGTGCGGAAGGCAGCTACGAGCAGCGCGACGAACAGTATCAGCCCAGGGATGCCGATCTCGGCACCGACCTGGAGGAGGGCGTTGTGTGCCGAGGACCACTTGAAGTGTATGCCGTACTGTTGCACCCGGGCCTCGGGGGCCAGCGTGCCCTCGGCCACTTGGTAGGCACCTGCCCCGATCCCAAACAGAGGATGATCGAGCACATAGCCGATTCCCCGCTTCCACAATTCAAGTCGGCCGACCTCTGACTTCCCACTCCAGTTGTAATCGGTCGAGGGATGCAGAAGGCTCTGTATCCTCTGGAAGTAGTTCTCGCGCACCCCCCCGCCTTCGAGCAAGTCACTGTTCGCCAAGCCGACGACGAGGATCGCGACGAGCACCGCTACCCCAGCCCGCTTCGCCCTGGAGAGGCCGCGAAAGCGCAGCAGCAGGTAGGCCACCACCGCCACGAGCGCCAGGAAGCCACCTCGCGAGCCAGCCTTCCCAAACGTCCACGTGAGGAACACCGCAGTTGCCGTCAGCAGCAGGCGGGTCCAGAACCCGGCGGGCCGCCGCCACAGGTACAAGAAGAGCGGCGAAACGGACACAATCAGCATGGCCAGGTCGTTCACACTGTATACAATGCCGCCCCACCGTCGATCGTTGAGCTCCGTGATGTTCGTCCAAGACCGAGCGATGGTGACCACGCTGTAGAGCGTCAACCCAGCGATCAGGAGCCAGGCGAGCCGCCGCAGGTCGCCGACCCCGCGAACGCTCCCGGCGACCAGGAGCATCAAGACAACGGCGGGTAGATACCCTTGGAGCACGAGTTCCAAGCTATTCCCGGGATCCAAGCTCCCAGGAATCGATAACGTGGCGAGCAGCAGCAGACCGAGCGCCGCTCGGACCACGGGTTGATTCAGACTGCTCAAGCGGCGTCGGGAGTCACGGTCCAGCGCGAACAGAAGCAGTGTCACACACGTGGCGACGAACAGAACACCGTGTACAGCCTGGATCCCGAACAGGTGCTGGACGGCCCAGACCTGAAAGAACAAAAGGATCGCCAGGGCTACAAGCAGCGCATCCCACTTGAGCCGCTCCGGAGGCACCGGGGCGACACTGGAGTTGACGTGTCGAAAGCCACTGCCTCGAGCAGTCATGGCAGCCCACCGTCCCGCTGGTCGGAGGTCATCAGCGTGCCTAGTGACGCAAGACTCGGACTAGCAAGATCATTAGGCATGGGCAGCGCCATCTCTCAACGACGCAAGACGTTACAGCGGCGCAGGCGGATCCTGAACAGGATCCCGCCTGCGCTCGTTGCAACCGTGCAGCACCGCGCGCTGCGCGCTAGGGTTTCGCGGTGGCTACCGCGAGGTCATCGACCCACATCGACTGATCCACGGGCGAGCCGCCGTTGCCGATGTAGGGGGCGATGAGGAACTGGTGAAACTGGAGCGTCGCCCGCGCGCCGGTGCGCCACAGGATGTCGTGCCGGTCGATTGCCAGCGCGCTATTGAACCAGTACTGCATCACGCCGTCGGGCACGCCGACGCCGCCGACGACCGAGTTCAGCTGGAGGTAGACCTCCACGTGGTTCCAGTTGCCCTTGTAGCCGGGGCCGGGGGTCGGCTGGAACCAGACGCTGGCCGCCGAAATCTCCTTGTCGTTGTACCAGGGCGGGTTGTAGTAGCAGCTCGTGTGCACGTTGGGCTCCGCGACGCCATTGCAGCCGCTCGTCGAGCGGTTCTCCGTGACATTGATCAGATCGTTGGGCACTGTGCCATAGCTCAGATTGATCGCCATGTTGTCTTGCATGGAGAGACGCGGGGTGCCGCCGTTCTGGTAGTTGTGCTCGATGTAAGCCGCCAGCCACGCGTTCGACGGGTTCATATAGTCACCGTCCCGGTCGCTCAGGACCAAGAACTCATGCGGATGAAAGGGCTGGCCGGAGCCCACCCAATTGTCGCTGTACTTCACCCAGTAGCTGACGTACAGAGTGGGGGTCGCCTGGAACAGGTGCCGCGCCGGGCCCCCCTGTACGGGGGTCGTCGAGCCGGCCGGGAAGTGGAGTTCCAGGGCGTGCGTACTTCCGGCGATATGCTGGGCGGTCGTCAGGGCCATGGCGGTGTTGTCGTACCAGCCCCGCGCTGCGAAGGCGTTGTTCTCGAAGTCCTCCTGAAAGAGAGCCACCCCCGCCCCGGAGGCCGTCCCCGCTGAGTCGTGCAGCGTCGCCGTGAGCCGCACGCTCGCCCCCACGAGCACCGCGGCCGTGGCGGGGCTGATCACGACAAAGCGAAGCGCGCGTTCAGCTCGCTCCCGACGGGGCCAGGACGGTCGCCAAGTAGTAGGTGCAGAGCTGATCACGATGCAAGGACGGGTTGAAGAACTCCGCGATGTAAGCTCCGTGGTGCGACGTCGCACCGGAAGGAACGTGCCCGATCAGCGGTACGGGGGGACGTCGACGTCAGGCTCTCGACACCAGCCGCCCGCGTTGCGCTCCCGCATCAGGCGCTGCGGAGCGGACTCGCCTCACACTCCTTCATGCGACGACGCATACGTGCCCGGCCATGCGGAGTGATCACTCCGGGGTGACGCTCAGGGCTTTGCGGTCGCCACGATGAGATTATCCACCCACGTGTACTGATCCACCGGCGAGCCGACGCTCATGTAGGGCGCGATCAGGAACTGGTTGAACTGGACGGTGGGACTCGCGCCGGTGCGATAGAGGACGTCGTGCCGGTCAATCGCGAGGGTACCGTTGAACCAGTACTGCATCACGCCGTCGGGCTGGCCGATCCCACCGACGACCGAATTGAGCTGGTAGTAGGCCTCGACATGGTTCCAGTCGCCTTTGTAGCCCGGGCCGGGCGCCGGCTGGAACCAGACCTGGGTGGCCTGAAACTCCTTGTCGTTGTACCAGGGCGGGTTGACGTAGCAGCTGGTATGGACGTTGGGTTCCATCACGCCGTTGCACCCGGAGGTCGAGCGGTTCTCCGTAACGCCGATCAGATTGATGGGCGGGGTGCCGTAGCTCGTGTTGATGACCTTGTTGTCTTGCATCGACATGCGCGGGTAGCCGCCGTTCTGGTAGTTCTGCTCGAGATAGAGGGCTAGCCAGGTGTCCGAGGGGTTCGCATAGATAGCGTCCTGATCGCTCATGGCCATGAATTCATGCGGGTGATAGGGATTGCCCGCGCCCACCCAGTTGGCACTGTACTTCACCCAGTAGCTGATATAGAGAGTGGGTGTCGGCTGAAATAAGTGCCGCGCCGGCGCACCAAACGGGGTCACGGTGCCGACGCTGTAATGCAGTTCCAGGGCGCTCGTACTGCCGGTGATATGCTGTGTGCTCGTGATGGGCATGACGCTCGCGTTGTCGTACCAGCCCCGCGCGGTGAAGGCATTGTCCGCGAAGTCCTCCTGAAGGAGAATCACGCCCCCGCCGCCGGCCGTCACCGTGAGCACCGCCGCGCCACTCCGCCCCTCGCTCGTCGCGGTAACCGTCGCCGAGCCGGCCGCCACGCCCGTCACGACCCCGCCCGTCGACACGGCCGCCACCGCCGGGGCGCTCGACGCCCAGGCGATCAGCCGGCCGGCCAGCGGCAGGCCGTTCGCATCGAGCGGTGTCGCCGTCAGCTGCAGCGTCTGCCCCACCATCACGCTCGCCGCGGCGGGACTGACGCTCACCGACGCCACGGGCACCGGATTCACCGTCACCGCGGCGCTGCCGGTCTTTCCCTCGCTCGTCGCCGTGATCGTCACCGCGCCCGCGGCGACGCCCCTCACGAGCCCGCTGGCGGACACCGTCGCCACCGCCGGGGCGCTGGAGGCCCAGGTGACGGACCGGCCCGCGAGCACGTTGCCCGCTGCGTCCTTCAGCGTCGCCGTGAGCTGCACGGTCGCCCCCACGAGCACCGCGGCAGTGGCGGGGCTGATCACCACCGACGCCACCGGGACGTTCGCCACGGTGACGGTCGCCGAGCCGCTCTTCCCTTCACTCGTCGCGGTGATCGTCACCGACCCCACCGCGACGCCCGTCACCAGGCCGCTCGCCGACACCGTCGCGAGCGCTGCATTCGAGCTCGTCCACGTGACGGCGCGCCCCGTGAGCACGTTCCCCACCGCGTCCTTGGGGGTCGCGCTGAGCTGCGTCGTGGCCCCCACGAACACGGTCGCCGTGGCGGGGCTCACCGTGACCGACGCCACCGGGACGGTGGACACCGAGACCGCCGCCGTCCCGCTCTGCCCCTCACTCGTCGCCGTGATCGTCGCCGCCCCCACCACGACGCCCGTCACCAAGCCGCTCGCCGAGACCGTGGCCACCGCGCTGCTGCTCGTCGTCCAAGTCACCGTCCGGCCCGTCAGGAGGTTCCCGCTCGCGTCCTTGAGCGTGGCCGTGAGCTGAGCTGTAGCGCCCACGTTCACGTTCGGCGCGGCCGGGCTCACCGTGACCGACGCTACCGGGACATTCGCCACGGTGACGGTCGCCGATGCGCTCTTCCCTTCACTCGTTGCGGTGATCGTGACCGACCCCACCGCCACCCCCGTCACCAGGCCGCTCGCCGACACGGTCGCGAGCGCCGCGTTCGAGCTCGTCCAACTGATCACACGCCCCGTGAGCACGTTCCCCGCCGCGTCCTTGGGGGTCGCCGTGAGCTGCACTGCGCCGCCGACGTACATGTTGGGCGCGCTCGGGCTCACCGTGACCGACGCCACCGGGACGCTCGCCACGGAGACGGTTGCCGATCCGCTCTTGGCTTCACTCGTCGCGGTGATGGTCACCGGCCCCGCCGCCACGCCCGTCACGAGCCCGGTGCCCGAGACCGTCGCGAGCGCGCTGTTGCTCGACGCCCAGGTCACCGTCCGGCCGGTCAGCACGTTCCCGCTCGCATCCTTGAGCACGGCGCCGAGCTGCTGCGTCGCTCCGACTGACACGGTCGCCGCTGCCGGGCTCACCGCGACGGAGGCTACTGACACGTCGCTGAGCGAAAGGATCGCCGTGCCCGTGATGCCACTCGCCGTCGCGGTCACGACGTAGCCACCCGGAACTGAGCCGGCCGCGTACAGACCGGAGGACGAGATCGTGCCGCCCTGGGCGCTCCACGTCACATTCACCGCGACCGAGTCCCCGTTGTTCAGCCGCCCATAGGCGACGAACTGCTGCGTGCCCCCGGTCCCCAGGCTCACGCTGCGGGGTGCGACGACGACTTGCGCCAATTGGGGGTTCGCGCGGACATGCACGATGGAATGACCGCGGGCGAGGCCCTGGGCCGTCCCGCTGCTGCTGGCCGTCCCCGAGGCCTGAAGCACGGTGGCCGTCACCTCAAAGTCGCCTTGAAATGGGGCGGCGGTGTACAGGCCGCCCGACGAGACGGCGCCGTCGGTGGTGCTCCAGGTCATGGTGATCGCAGTGCTGTCGCCGGTCGCGGTCCGGCCATAGGCCCGGAACTGTAGAGCCTGCGAGGGTTCGAGCGTGACGGTGTCGGGAAGGGTGACGACCTGCACCACGGAATTGCTCGGCAGGGTAGGACCAGTAATCCCTCGTCTGTCCTGCAGCTGGCACGCGGCAAGGACCGCGGCCGCCACAGGGACGAGCGACGCCTTCATCAGGGCCAGGCGCTTCGACAGCTTGAACGTGAACGGCATCGGTCCTACTCCTGGGTAAAAAAAGGCCGCCAGCTTCGACTCAGGGTCGATTCGCTGGCGGCCCGGCGGACCTGGCGACCAAGGTCGCGTTAGTCCCGTGGCTCTGCGTCACCGCCTTTCGGCGGGTTTGCTCTGAGCAGCGACTACATTGTTCTCAAGCGGAGGCGCTCCGCAGCTGACCGAAGCGCTGCACGACCTCTGCAGGTAAGGGGCCGCCCGGGCAGGTGCTGCACAGTAGCAACAGCCCAATAGCGCTGCAAGCGGGAATTCCCTGACAGCACGTAACACAAAGGGAGGTTTGGTGATGGGTTGCCAAGGCGCAGGGACTTGCGATTCGCGGTCGGTAGCGGTTCGGTCACTCGCAGCATCACCGTGAGCTCGGTGGGCTGGGCGCTCGAACACCGCGCCGGTGAGCCCGATCACACGCGGGGGCGGCGTCCCGGCGCGGGCGCGGTGCAGGTCGAGGACTCCCGATTAGCGGTCGCGCCTCGCTCAGGTAACGGGCGAGCACCGGCGAGCGTGAATAACCACGGGCGTGGGGCGATTCCGCTGCACTTCACCGAAGCCCGCCTCGACGAGGCGCCGCTCGACGTCCGTGGTGTCGAGGGCCTCGGAGGCCTCCGGAGTGGCACCATCGGATTCGAGCAGATACGCATCTCCATCGGGCCGCAACACCCTCGCCATCTCGCGCAGCACGACCACAGGCTCCACATAGCAGGCGGAGGGGACACACGACATCACGCGATCGAAAGACCCGTTGGGAAAAGGGAACCGCTCACCGTCCCACCATTTGAACTCGACGCCGCCGGGGACGCCCCGCAGCCGGACGGCGAGGTCGACCAGCGGTCGGGACGTACTGAGCCCGCACACACAACCCTTCCCCAAGCGGCGCCAAGCTTCCTCCACCAGCCAGCCGTCGCCGCACTCGACGAACAGCAGCCGGTCCCAGGCCTTGATCGTCACCTGCTCGAGGACGCGCAGATCGACGGCGCGCCGCCGTCCCAGAGCTTCCTTGGGCCCCGCCACACTGAGTTGATGTGAGCTCACGTCGGATGACGTTCGCAAGGCCTGTGCCCGCAGCCTAGTCGCGCCCTGCCGCACGGGCGCCACATCAATCTTTGTCTCCGTACCCGGCGGGCTCGGCCTCTCGGTCTGGGACCCGCGGGGTGAGATGGGGCTGTGCCGTCGAGCGGCGGCCGGCCGCGCCGCGCGTGAGGTCGACCACGATTTGGTGGGAGCCGGCCGCGGCCAGCGCACGCGCTGCCTCCTCGGAGTCATTGCCGAGCACGAGCACCTCGGCGTGCGCGACCAGCGCCTCGACGCTATCGCTCAGCAGCGATGCAATGTGCGGGATCTCCTCCTCGATGTAGCGGCGATTCGCCCCGCGCAAGCGGGCCACGGCGACGTTGGGATCGAAGATGCGCACGTCGCATCCCTTCCCGATGAGCGTTTCAACCAGCGACACCATGGGGCTCTCCCGGAGGTCGTCGGTGCCGGGCTTGAAGGCCAGACCGACGACTCCTATGCGCCGTCTTCGCGTCGCGAGCACCGTCTCCACCGCCTGGCGAATCTGCCCTTCGTTCGAGGGGAGGATCGCAGAGAGCAGCGGCAGCGAGAGGTCGGCGGCTCGAGCGGCGTACACCAGAGCGCGGAGGTCCTTCGGCAGGCAGGACCCGCCGAACGCGAAGCCAGGGCGGAGATACGCCTCGGAGACGTTGAGTTTCCGGTCCATCAGGAAGATCCGCACCGCTTCCTGCGCGTCGGCGCCGAGCGCCGCACACACGTTCCCGATCTCATTGGCGAAGCACACCTTGAGAGCGTGGAACGCGTTGGACACGTACTTGACCACTTCCGCCGTCCTCACTGCGGTGTGGACGAACGGGGCTTCAACCTCGGCGTACAGCGATCGCACCACCGCGGCCGTCCCGGGATCCACGCACCCGACGAGGGTGAACGGGGGACGCGCAAAGTCGCGGAGCGCGGAGCCCTCACGCATGAACTCCGGGTTCACGGCGATTCGCAAGCTGGGTCCGAGCTCGCGTCCGGCACCGGTGCGGAGTGCAGGGGCGAGCAACCGCTCCGTCGTCCCGGGGAGCACCGTGCTGCGCACGACCACCGTATAGGGCTCAGCGCGCTCGGCCAGCCCCCGACCGACCTCCTGGCAGACGCGTTCGACGGCATCCACCTGAAGCTGCCCGCTGGCACGGCCGGGGGTGCCGACGCAGATCAGCCCGATCGCCGCGTTGCTCACGGCCTCACGGGTCGAGATGGTTGCTCGCAGCCGTCGCGCGGCGACGACTTCAGCGACCAGCGCTCCCAGCCCGGGCTCCACGACCGGCGACGCACCGGCGTTGACCATCGCGACCTTTTCTTCGTCGATGTCGACGCCGATCACCTCGTGCCCCGCTTTCGCGAGACAGGCAGCAGTCACGGACCCCACGTAGCCGAGCCCAAACACGTTAACGCGCATGAGCTACCACCTCCTCACATCTGGCTTCGAACTCGCGCACTACTTGGGACCACGAGTACCGTTCCTCCACCAGGCGACGTCCGGCGCTCCCCAGCGCCTTGCGCCGGGCGGGATCGCGGAGCAGCGCGACGACGGCGTTCGCGAACTCTGCCGGCTCGTCCGCCTGCACGAAGTGCCTCCCCGGAACGAGCGGCAGGCCTTCCGCCCCCACGGTCGTCGACACCACGGCCTTCCCCATCGCGAGCGCCTCGAAGATCTTGAGTCGGGTGCCCCCGCCGACTCGGAGCGGCACGACGCACAGGGTCGCGGCAGCGACGTACGGCCGCACGTCCTGGACCGTCCCGGTGACCCGCACGCCCGGGATCGCCGCCAGCCGCTGCACCCGGGGACCAGGATTCCTGCCCACCACCGTCAACGAAACGTCAGGCACGGCCTCGCGGATGCGGGGGAAGACCACCTCGCCGAAGTGCACGATGCAGTCCTCGTTGGGAAACCAATCCAGCGAGCCTGTGAAGACGAGTGCGCCGGGCGTCTCCTGGGATCCGTTGGGCGTGAAGTACGCGGTGTCCACGCCGGTGGGGATCGCGCACACCCTCGCCCGGGGAGCGTGGGCGGCCAGCAAGGCACGATCCGCCTCAGAGACGGCGACCGTCAGCCGAGCCCGAGTGCACGCCTCGGTCTCGTAGCGGCGCATTTTCCGCCACTCCACCTCCAGGAGGGCGCGCCGCCACAGCCGGGGCTCGGCGTGGCTCAACCGCTTCCAGATCATGTGCTCCACGTTGTGAGCGAACAGGACCGTGGGCACGGGCCCGTTTAGCGGCACGCTGGGTGTGGCGAGCAAGAAGTCGGCCACGCAGAGATCGAACTGCGCCGCCGTCATGAGCCGCGACACCTCTTCCCGCAGAGCGGGGATGCGCCACTTCCAGAGATCGACGGGGAGCGGCGACAGCCAGGAGCGGAGCAATGCCCGGGCGAAGCGGGCAGTCCCCTGTTTCGGGACCGCGTACGGCAACGAGATGATCCGCTCACAGCCCGCCAGCCGGGCCTTCAGCCCAGCTGGCTCGTCGCGTGGCCCGTGAGTCGTCACCAAGGTCACGCGATGCCGACGCGTCAGCTCCGCGAGCGTGTGAAAGCTCCGTAGTCGCCCCCCAGTGTCGAGCGGCCAGAGCCCGCCGACCTTCACCCACAGGATACGCATGTGCCTTCCGTCGGCTGCATGACCCCGGCCAGGTCCTCGGCGTCCACGAAGATCCGCTGCCACATCTCGAGGTTCACCAGGAGCCAGAGTCGAGCGCCATGGTCCCCAGTCCCCGCTCGGTGCTCCTCAGCGAGGCGCCTGAGGAACGCCGGTTGGAAGAGTGCTCGCTCGAGTGCCCGCTCCCCCAGAACGAATTCCCGTACGACCGGCCAGAACGCCCCCCGAAACCACCGACCCACGGGGACGGGGAAGCCCATCTTGCGTCGTGTCAGGATTTCGGGCGGTACGAGGTCCCGTAGCGCGGCCCTGAGCACGGCCTTTGTCTGCCAGCCACAGAGCTTGACGCGGCCGGGAAGCGCCACGACGTGCTCGACGAACTGGTGGTCCAGGTACGGCACCCGGCTTTCGACCGAGGCCGCCATGCTCATCTGATCCTGCTTCATGAGGAGCTCGACCAGATACGTCTGGAGATCCGCGTGGCTCATCCGCTCGAGCGTGCCGCCCGGCGCTTCCTCGTAGGCGCGCAGCCCCTCGGCGTAGGGATCCCGGGCCGCCAGGAGCTCCGGGCTGGACAAGAGCTGGGCCTGAAGGGCCACCGGAAAGACCGCGAAGTTCTCGTAGAACAGGTCGCGGGGCCCCGGCTCGAGCCCCAGGAACGTCCGCGTGGCATAGCGACGGACCGCCTTCGGGAGTCGCCGGGTGAGCCCCTTCACCTGTCCACGCAGCGCCCGAGGAGTCAGGGCCCAGTAGGATCGTCCCAGCCGCTCGTTCCAGGCCGTCACGCGGTAGCGATCGTAGCCAAGGAACAGCTCATCGGCCCCTTCGCCGGTGAGCACCACCTTGACGTGCTCCCGCGCCAGGCGCGAGACGAAGTACAGCGGGACGCTCGAGGGAAACGGGATCGGCTCGTCTTCATGCCAGATGAGCCGGGGCAAGGCATCAAAGAACTCCGATGGGGCGACGACGACCTCACGGTGCTCCGCCCCGACCGCGCGGGCGACGAGCCGGGCGTAGGCGAGCTCATTCGCCTCAGGGTCGGAGAAGCCTACGGCGAAGGTGCGAATCGGCTCCTTGACCAGCGGCGCCATGAGAGCCGCCAGGCCGCTCGAATCGATCCCGCCGGACAGGAACAGCCCGAGCGGCACGTCGCTCATGAGGTGGCTCCGGACGGCGTCCGTGAGCCGGGCCCGCACCTCCCGCGCGCGCTCCTCGAGCGTCACCGGCGCGCCGTCGGTCGCGATAGGCAACCGCCAGTAGCGGCGTTCCCGGACTTCGTCGGGGGGCGCCCACGAGAGCGTCCGCCCCGGCTGGAGCTTGTGCACCCCGCGGAAGAAGGTCTCCGGCCCGGCCACGAACCCCGTCGCCAGGAATTCGGGAACGATCGACTCGTTCAGCGCCGGGCGAACGGAGCCTGCGGCCAGAATCGCCTTGATCTCCGACGCGAACAGCAGCTCATGATCGGTCCAGGCGTAGTACAGCGGCTTGATTCCGAGCCGGTCCCGCGCCAGCAGGAGTCGCCTGCGCGTCCGGTCCCACAGCGCGAACGCGAACATCCCCTGAAGCCGCTCGACGCAGCGCTCCCCTTCCTCCTCGTATAGGTGGAGGATCGTCTCGGTGTCGCTGCGGGTGCGATAGGAATGGCCCCGCTGCTCGAGCCCGGGCCGCAGCTCGGCGTGGTTGTAGATCTCGCCGTTGTAGACGATCCACACCGTCCCATCCTCGTTCGCCATCGGCTGGCGACCTCCGGCCACGTCCACGATCGCGAGCCGGCGCATCCCGAGGCCCACCGGGCCCTCGATCCACAGCCCCTCGCCGTCGGGCCCCCGATGGCGCAGCACGTCTCGCATCCGTGTGAGGCGTGCCTCGTCCACGGTCTCCCACGGATTTAGCTTCACGATTCCGACGATGCCGCACATCAGAAGGCCGCTCCTGGAGGTGCTCGTCGCGCCGGCGTTGACAGGCGCGCGCTCACCGTCGGCTCGATCAGGCGCTCGAGCAGCTCGTGACCCTCGGGACTGAGATGCGGGTCGACCGATCCGTAGAGCCGGGTGCCGCTCCGCACGGCCTGCCGGAAGTCCGAGAGCACATCGACCACGTCGAGCGCGTGGGCGCGCATGGCGCTCGTCAGCAGGCGGTCCGGCTGGTCGAGATCTACCGCCGCCGGGTCGATCTTGAAGCCCTTCAAGGCCGGGTAGAAGGCGGCGGTGTCCACCTGGAACGCCGCGGGGATCAACACGAAGAGGGTTGGAGCCGCGTGAGCCTGTGCGACGTCCCTGATGTCGCGGCAAATCTGCGCCGTCACCGACCAGCGGGGCGAGCTCGCCTCGCGGCGCAGCAGCCCCTCCGGAAAGTAGTCCGCCGTAAGCCCGAGCCGCATCCGCAGCGTCGCGGCTCGCTGCTTGAGGAGAACGAACAGCTGGGAGCGAGCCTTCAGGAAGTCATTGAGGGGGTAGAGAACGGCGTCGACAAACTCCCTGTAGCTCAGGCGATGCGGCAACCGCAACCGGTGGTCCGGGGCGTCGGCGGGCGGGCCCGGCGGGTACCGCTCGATGCGGCGCGCCACGACGTCGTTGCCGAGAAAGACCGAGACCAGCACCAGGTCGACCCGTTCGCGACCGAGCTCTCGGCGGGCCTCCATGAGGTATTGGGGAGGGTCCCAGCCGCCCACCGCGGTGTTGCGGACGGCGACTGACTCGCCCATGCGCGAGGTCAAACGGGCTTCCAGCAGGCCGGCGAGGCTCTGCTCGTACTCCACTTGGAGCGCCTCCATGAATGAGTCACCGAGGAGGAGAATCCGCCGCTTGCTCTCGACCCGTCCCGCGCGACCGACGCGGAACCCGTCCCCATCGGTGATCACCCGGACGGTGCGCTCGCCGGTGTTGATCGTGGTGTTCACATCGGGACGATGCGTCCAACCCAACGTGTCCACCGGCTGCCAGATGTCGGGGCGCTTCACGATGAGCTGCTGTGGTGCCGCCAGCCGCACCACAACCTCGCCGACGCCCACGGCGAGACCGAGCGAGCCGCACACCAGCCCGACCTTCACCAGGGCGTCGCGCAGCCCGGGGCCGCGCGGTCTCGCTCGGGCCCCCGGCGTGGCGATCAAGTCCGGGGCGACGGTGAAGGGATCTGCGGTCACATCCGTGGTGCGACGCAACGGCCGTGCCTGACGCTTCGCATGGTGGAGCGGCTGCAGGCAAGGGCGTGCTGGAAGCAGCGGCCGCATGTGTCGCGCGGACGCCACATGCGAGAGCGGGAGACAAGCGCAGGCGCCTGCCGAGCGAACTGGCACCCGCCCTGCGGTAGGCCCGAGTGGCCATGGCTCCTCGCTACGTTCTCGGGCTCTCGGCGTTCTATCACGACAGCGCGGCCTGCTTGCTGCGCGACGGCGAGATCGTCGCGGCGGCACAGGAAGAGCGCTTCACCCGCAAGAAGGGGGACGCATCCTTTCCCCTTCACGCGGTCCGCTATTGCCTCGAGGCCGGCGGTATCAGCGCTTCGCAGCTCGCCTACGTCGGGTTCTACGACAAGCCGCTCCTCAAGTTCGAGCGGATCCTCGAGACCTACCTGAGTGTGTCGCCGAAAGGCTTCGCTTCGTTCCGGATGGCGGGGCCCCTGTGGGTCAAGGAAAAGCTCTTCATGGATCGCGAGATCCGTCGCGCGCTGGACGACTACCGGGGTGAGGTGTTGTACGCCGAGCACCACGAGTCGCACGCCGCGAGCGCCTTCTTCCCGTCTCCCTTCGAGGAAGCCGCGATCCTCACGGTCGACGGCGTCGGCGAGTGGGCCACGGCGTCGTCCGGCGTCGGCCGGGGCAACGACTTCGAGCTGCTCCACGAGCTGCACTGGCCGGACTCGCTCGGCCTGCTCTATTCGGCGTTCACCTATTACACGGGGTTCAAGGTGAACTCCGGCGAGTACAAAGTCATGGGCCTCGCGCCGTACGGCGAGCCCAAGTACGTGGACGTGATCTATCGGGAGCTGATCGATCTCCGCGAGGACGGCTCGTTCACGCTCAACCAGGAGTACTTCAACTACCTCACCGGCCTCACGATGACGAACGGCGCCTTCGACAAGCTGTTCGGGGGACCGCCGCGCGTGCCCGAGTCCAAGCTCACGCAGCGCGAGATGGATCTCGCCCACTCGATCCAGGTCGTGTGCGAGGAGATCATGCTGCGCATGGCCCGGACCGTCCACCGGGAGACGGGGATGGAGAACCTCTGCCT
>Ga0066704_10000468_pt1 | contig 14517 bp, 12 predicted proteins | sample GraSoiAngelo_153_FD_66458 | JGI IMG/M metagenome (GOLD analysis project Ga0066704, IMG submission 66458) | Grasslands soil microbial communities from the Angelo Coastal Reserve, California, USA - 14_1009_12_40cm | ecosystem: Environmental > Terrestrial > Soil > Grasslands | place: USA... | reverse complement strand
CGGGGTTATAGGTTGGAAAATCGCGGCTTACGAGGCTGAACACAGGCTTACCATCCACCTCGACCGAGGTCCGCCGCCAGAGGCAGCCGACGCCGACCACCTGGGCGCCCAGCTGCTCGACCAGCTCGATGAGCAGGTTCAGCGTGGTGCCGCTCGAGACCAGGTCCTCCACCAGCAGTACCCGGGTGCCCGGCCGGATCAGCCGCTGGAACTCCGCCGGTAGCGAGACCCGCCGCTTGCCGCGCGAGAGGCCCTTGGCGCCGTAGACGACGATCGGGCGCGAGGGATGGGCGCGCGCGACGCAGTGCGAGAGGATCAGGGCCCCGGGCCCGGTCGACAGCACCGCGTCCACGGGCCATGGGGCGAAATGCTTGGCGATGACGCCCCCGAGTCCTTCCGTGAAGGATGGCTCGGTCGTCACCAGCGTCTTCTCGATGTACTCGCTCGTGTGCTGGCCGGACGGCAGGAGGACGTGATCGTTGGCGTGGTAGGCGCCGGTGCGCTTGAGGATCTCGAGGTGGATCTTCTCGCGAACCTCGGTCTCGACGGCGACGGGATCTTTCTTGACAGGCGCGCTGCTCATCCGGCCCTCCTGCCCGGCATTATCGCACGAGCGCATGCTAAACTCGCGCCCATATGCGCGTCCTGGCAGTCGAAACGTCCTCGCTCGCCGGCGGCGTTGCGCTGCTCGACGACGAGCGCCTGGTCGCCGAATATCTCCTCGACGTCAGCGTCACCCACTCCGAGCGACTGATGGCGGCCGTCGATCAGGTGCTGACCGGCGCACGCTGGACGGGGCGCGACCTCGGCGGCCTGGCGGTCGCGGTCGGGCCCGGCTCGTTCACCGGATTGCGTATCGCGGTGAGCACCGCGAAGGGACTCGCGCTGGCGCTCGGCCTGCCGATCGCCGCGGTGCCGACGCTCGACGCGATGGCGGCCGCGCTGCCGTGGGCGGCGCTGCCGGTCTGCCCGGTGCTGGACGCGCGCAAGGGCGAGGTGTACGCATCGCTCTACCGCTGGGACGGTGCCGCCATGCGCCGCGAGTGGGAGTATCTGGCGCTCGCGCCGGAGGCGCTGGCCGCTCGCCTCGGCGAGCCGACGCTGCTCGTCGGCGACGGCGCGCCGGCCGTGCGCTCGCCGCACGCGCGGACGGTGCCGCCACCGCGGCGGCTGCCGTCGCCGGCGTGCGTCGGCGTGCTGGGGCTCGAGCGGCTGCGTCGTGGCGAGACGGTGCCGGCCGCGACGCTGGCGCCACTCTATCTGCGTCCCTCCGAGGCGGAGCTGAAGCGTCGTGGCGTCGCTGTCTCTTGACCGCATGCGGCCCGAGGACCTCGACGAGGTCCTGGCCATCGAGCGCGCGTCGTTCTCCATGCCCTGGTCGCGCGGCGCGTTCCTCTACGAGATGCAGCAGAACCGCGTGGCGCGCTGCCTGGTCGCGCGCGACGAGGGCATGCGGGTGGCCGGCTACCTGTGCCTGTGGGAGGTGTCGGACGAGATCCACATCACCAACGTGGCGGTCCGTCCCGACTCGCGCCGGCAGGGGATCGCCCGCTCCCTCCTCCGGACCGTGCTCGACGACGCTCGCGCCCGACGCTTCAAGCTGGTCGTCCTCGAGGTCCGGCCGAGCAACCGTCACGCGGTGACGCTCTACGAGTCGTTCGGCTTCCGGGTGGTGGGGCGTCGCCGCGGCTACTACTACGACACCGGCGAGGACGCGCTCGTCATGGAAGCCGTCCTGCGCGGCGAGCCGGGTGCCGCCCGGGAACCAGGCGGCGCGGTGAGACGTTAGGGGAATAATGCGCGCGGCGGCACTCGGGGCTGCACTCGCCATGTGTCTGCTGGTCGCGTGGCGCGCGCCAGTGGCCGCGCAGGTCACGCCGCCGTCGGCGGCGGAGGTCGCGCGCGGGCGGTACATGTTCGGGGCGACGGGCGGCTGTGGGTGCCACACGCCGCCGAAGGGACAACCGAATGCCGGTGGGCGGCGCTACGACGGGCCGTACGGCACCGTGTTCTCGTCGAACATCACGCCCGACCGCCAGACGGGCGTCGGCGGCTGGACGGACGAGCAGATCATCACGGCGATCCGTCTGGGCCGCCGGCCCAACGGCGAGCGGCTGCTGCCGGTGCATCCGTACCCCGTGTTCAATGGGATGGCCGAGGAGGATCTGCGCGCGATCGTGGCGTTCCTGCGAACGACTTCTCCCGTCACCAAGGCGAACCAGCCCAAGAAGCTGATCCCGATGTTCGAGTCGGTGTTCCTGCCGGCCTGGCTCGCCGCCTTCGCCCCGCGCGAGACGCCGCCGCCGAAGGCGCCGACCGCCGGCGTGCCGCGCGGGGAGTATCTGATCCGGGCCGTCGCCCACTGCGGGGAGTGCCACACGCCGCGCACGATGACGATGGCGACCGACAACAGCCGCTTTCTCGCCGGCAACCCGAAGGGGCCGGAGGACCAGGCGATGCCGAACATCACACCGGACCCCGAGACGGGCATCGGCAAGTGGTCGGTCGAGGAGATCGCCGACTATCTCGGCAGCGGCAACAAGCCGGACGGCGACGTCGCCGGCGGGCTCATGGGCGAGGTCATCGAGGGCACGCTGGCCGGATACAAGGACCTCACCCCGGCCGACCGGACGGCGATCGCGCAGTACCTCAAGACGATCCCGCCGATCCGCAACAAGATCGGCAAGCCCGTCAAGTAGCGCACCCCGCGGGCCCGTTGCCCGCGTACTCACGAGGAGGCGAGATGAGACCACGAGTGATGTTTCGCGCGACGCTGCTGATGCTCGGCGTGACCGCCCTGACGCTGGCCGCCTGTCGGACGACCGCCCAGACGCCGTCGATGACCGCGGCCGAGGCGATCGACGCCCGGCAGAAGCTGATGAAGGAGCAGGGCAAGGCCTGGAAGGACATCCAGGACAAGACGAAGGCGGGCCAGATCGCCGCCATCGTGCCCGACGCCGAGAAGCTCGCCAGCACCTCGAAGCAGATCCCCGGCCTGTTCCCCGAGGGCTCGCTGAATCCCGACAAGTCGTTGGCCAAGCCCGAGATCTGGCAGAAGCGGGCGGACTTCGACGCCGCCGCCAAGAACCTGGAGACGTGGTCGGTGAAGCTGCGTGACGCGGCGAAGGCCAACGACGCCGAGCAGACGCAGGCCATCGTCAAGGACTTCGGCCGCCAGGCGTGCGGCACCTGCCACCAGCCGTTCCGCGTGCCGCCCAAGCAGCAGTAGCGGACCGATCGCGCAGGAGGGCACCGACGATGACGCGACAGGTGACCGTGACGGCGCTGGCGGTCGCGCTGCTCGGACCGGCCACGATCGTGGCCGCCGAGCCGATGACGTTCACGCTGCGCACGCGCTACTCGCAGGCCAGCTTCCGCAGCGACGCGCCGCTGGAGACGTTCGTGGGAACCTCCGCGCTCGAGGGCATCCAGGGCACGCTGACGGCCGATCCGCTCAAGCCGTCGGAGGCGAAGGGCTCGGTGAAGGTCGACATGAACCGCGTCACGACCGGCATCGACAAGCGCGACGCCGACATGCGCAGCAAGCAGTACCTCGACACCGAGGTCGAGGCCAACCGCTGGGTCACCTTCGACGTGCAGCGGGTCGAGGCGTCCGAGCCGCTCGTCTCCGGCAAGGAGACGCCGGTCAGGATCCACGGCATGCTCACGGTCAAGCAGAAGGCGGTGCCCAAGGTCGCCGACGGCAGCGTCACGTACATCACGCTGACGCCCGAGCAGGTCGAGACGCAGAAGCGCTTCGGCTTCACCGGTGACAACATGAAGGTGAAGGCCAGGCTCAGCACGACCTTCACCGAGCACGGCATCCAGGTGCCGCAGCTCCTCTTCCTCAAGGTGGCCAACGAGATCCAGATGGCCGTCGATCTCGTCTTCGTCCGGCCGTAAAGCGACGCGCGGGGAGGGCGGAGGCTCGCCCTCCCCGTGCTAGAATCCGGCCGCTTCCCGATGGCCGGGCCCGACGCGTCCAGGACCACCGATCCCGCCACGCTCGTGCAGCGCATGCTGGACGGCGACCGCCTGGCGCTGGCGCGGCTGATCACGCACGTCGAGAACCGCACGGCCGCCGTGCGCACGATCATGAAGGCGGTTCACGGCCGCCGCCGGGGCGGCTACGTCGTCGGTGTCACCGGGCCCCCCGGCGCCGGCAAGTCGACGGTCGTCGATCGACTCACGGCGCACCTGCGCGCGGCCGGCGACACGGTCGGCATCGTCGCCGTCGATCCATCCAGCCCGTTCACCGGCGGCGCGGTCCTCGGCGATCGCATCCGCATGCAGGCGCACGCGCTCGACCCCGGCGTGTTCATCCGCTCGATGGCCACCCGCGGCTCGCTGGGCGGCCTCGCCCGCGCCACCGGCGAGGTGATCAAGCTGCTCGCCGCGTTCGGCCACGACTGGGTGCTGGTCGAGACGGTCGGCGTCGGCCAGACGGAGCTCGACATCATGAAGCTCGCCGACACGACCGTGGTCGTGCTGGTGCCGGAGTCGGGCGACGCGATCCAGACGATGAAGGCTGGGCTCATGGAGGCGGCCGACCTCTTCGTCGTGAACAAGGCCGACCGCGCCGGCGCGCCGGCCCTGATGGCCGAGCTGAAGTTCGCCGCCCACCTGCACTACGCGAGTGCGACCTCGCCCAAGGACATCGACTGGGAGATTCCGGTGCTCTCCGCGCAGGCGCAGGCCGACGTGGGCGTGGCCGAGATGCTCGGCGAGATCCGCCGCCACCGCGCGGCGCTCGAGTCGAGCGGCACCCTCGAGACGCGCCGGCGGCGCCGGCTGCGCGCCGAGCTGGAGGGGTTGCTCATCGAGGCGTTTCGCGGGCGCGTGGCCGAGGGGCTGGCCGGCGGCGCGCTGCGCACGAAGCTCGACGAGGTCGTGGCCGGCGAGCTCGATCCCTACTCGGCGGTCGAGGCGATGTTGCCGATGGTCTCCTGGAGCGATGCCGAGAAGCCCCGGCCCTGAGGAAAAACTTTTCCCGGCTTGCGGCGCTGCGTAGACCTACGTAGGCTGCCAGCGATGCTGAACATGCCGGACCTCCGCGGCATCCACGTGTTGATCGTCGACGACAACGAGGACGCGCGGCTGATCCTCGGCGCCTATCTCCAGCACCTCGGCGCTCACATCACGCTGGCCGCCAGCGGCGCCGAGGGACTCGCGGCGCTCGCCGAGATCCGGGCCCACGTCATCGTGAGCGACCTGTCGATGCCGGTGATGGACGGCATGGAGTTCCTGCGCCGCGTGCGCCAGCTTCCCGGCCAGGTCCAGGCGCCCACACCCGCCATTGCGTTCACGGGCTTCACCGACCGCTACAGCGAGACCAGGGCGCGCGCGGCCGGCTTCCAGGTGCTGCTCGCCAAGCCGACGGACCCGGTGGAGATCGCCGAACTGATCGCCCGCATGGCGCGTCAGCGCGGGAGCGACGCCCAGTCGGCCTGACTCCCCCGTCGTCCTCGCTCCGGCCGCGGACCCGCCGCCCCCTCCTCGACGCCCTGCGCGTGTAAATTCTGGGCACCGTCGCCACGATGTTGCATCGCCTCGCGACTTCCATGGGGCTCGAGAGGCCCCAAGGGCCCGGCCGTTCGGAGCGCCCCGGCGGGGCCCGGGCGCCTCTCGCCCCCGCGCGTCCGGTTGTGACGGCCGCGAGGTGGGAAATGTCTTTCATCTCCGGGATGGCACAGGGGTTGATGGGGCCTGGGGCGAGGAGTCCGCTCATGGACGATCGCGGCGGCGGTTCAGCCTCTGGGGATCTCCCCGATCGCCGGCCGGCGGCGGTTCGGGCCCGCGCACCGCTGGCGGGTCTCCGCGTCCTGGTGGTCGACGACCACGCCGACACGCTGACCTTTCTCCAGCAAGCGCTCGGCTACGCGGGGGCGGCGGTCGTCATCGCCTCGTCGGCGCGCGCGGCGCTGGCCGCGCTCGGCAGCATCGACGTCGTCGTGACCGATTACGCCATGCCCGACGAGGACGGCCTCTGGCTGCTGGAGCGCGTGAGGGAGCAGGCGGCGGCGGTGCCCGTGCTGGCGCTCACCGGGTTCGCCGAGTCGCAGAAGCGCGCCCTCGCTCACGCGCCGTTCGCCCGCGTGCTGCTCAAGCCCATCGATCCCTGGCGTCTCTGCGAGGAAATCCAGGCCGTCGTGCGCCCGCGCTGACGCGCCGCCGCGCGGCGCCGTGGTATGGTTGGGACCGCTCATGACCGGCTCCGTCCCCTTCCGCGACACGTTCTGGAACGTTCCCGGCTGGGCCCAGGTGCTGCTCTACGCCGGCGCGCTGGTCGCCTTGTCGATCTTCGCGTGGGGCCTGTGGCGCCGCGTCGCGCTGTGGCGGGCGGGACCGCCCGAGCCGCGCTTCGACCGGATCCCCCAGCGCATCAAGCTGGTGGCCGTCCACGCGCTCGGTCAAGTGCGCACGCTCTCGCAGGCGTACCCGGGCGTCATGCACGCGATCATGTTCTGGGGCTTCCTCGCCCTGTTCATGGGCACCGTGCTGGCCACGATCGACTTCGACATCACGCTGCCGCTCTTCGGCTACAAGCTCCTCAAGGGCCGCTTCTACCTCTTCTACGAGACGGTGCTGGACCTCTTCGGGCTCTTCTTCGTGATCGGCCTCGGCATGGCGGTGTGGCGGCGCTTCGTCCTGCGGCCGGCCCGTGTCGATCCGACCGCGCGCTTCGCCGCCGTGCTCGCCCTGCTCTTCGTCATCAACCTCTCGGGCTTCGTCATGGAGGCCTGCCGCCTGGCCGCGGTGCAGCCGCCGTGGGCGCGGTGGTCGCCGGTGGGCTGGGCGCTCGGCCAGGCGATGCTGGCGGCCGGCGTGGGCGAGGGCGCCCTGCGCGCGACGCACCTCGCGGTCTGGCTGTTCCACGCGGCGCTCTCGCTGTTCTTCATCGCGGTGATCCCGTACTCGTATTTCGTGCACCTGCTCACCACCCCGCTGAACATCTTCTTCTCCAAGCTGACGCCGCGCGGCGAGATCCGGAAGATCGACAATCTCGAGGAGGCCGAGACGCTCGGCATCTCGAAGCTGGAGGAGTTCTCGTGGAAGCGGCGGCTCGACTTCGACGCCTGCGTCGAGTGCGGGCGCTGCCAGGCGGCCTGCCCGGCCTACCTGGCCGGCACCGCCCTGTCGCCCAAGCAGATCATCGTCAAGCTGAAGCGTCACCTGCACGGCGAGCTGCCGGGACCGATCCACGGTGAGCTGATCAAGGCGGACGAGCTGTGGGCGTGCACGACGTGCATGGCGTGCGTGCAGGAGTGCCCGGCCTTCATCGACATCGTCGACACGATCATCGACCTCCGCCGGTTCCTGGCGCTCTCGGAGGGCGCGCTGCCGTCGACGGCGCCGCAGTCGCTGCAGAACATCCAGCGGGCGGGCAATCCGTGGGGGCTGCCGGCCGGCGAGCGGCTGGCATGGGCCCATGGCCTCGACGTGCCGCTGCTCGAGTCCGGCAAGGAGGTCGAGTACCTCTACTGGGTCGGCTGCTCGGCGTCCTATGACAAGCGCAACCAGGCCATCGCCCGCTCGGTCGTGGCCATCCTGAAGAAGGCCGGCGTGTCGTTCGCGGTGATGCAGGAGGAGCGCTGCCACGCCGAGGTCGGCCGCCGGCTGGGCGAGGAGTATCTCTACCAGACGGTCCAGGCCGAGACGATCGAGGCGCTCAACCGCTACACGTTCCGGAAGGTCATCACGCACTGCCCGCACTGCTTCAACACGATCAAGAACGAGTTCCCGCAGTTCGGCGGCACCTACGAGGTCCTCCATCACTCGCAGGTGATCGACGAGCTGATCCAGCAGGGGCGCATCAAGCCCGTCAAGCCGCTGGACGCCACGGTGACCTTCCACGACTCGTGCTACCTCGGACGCTACAACGGCATCATGGACGCGCCGCGGCGGGCGGCCGGCGCCGTGCCCGGTCTGCGCCTGATCGACCCGCCGCGCGCGCGCGAGCGCGGGCTGTGCTGCGGCGGCGGCGGCGGCCACATGTGGATGGAGGTCAAGTCCGAAAGGCGCGTCAACATCATCCGCACCGAGGAGCTCCTGGCCACGGGCGCCAGCGTCGTCGCCACCGCGTGCCCGTTCTGCCTGGCCATGCTGGATCTCGGGCGCAAGGTGAAGGAGGCCGAGGAGCGGCTCAGCGTCAAGGACGTGAGCGAGCTCGTCGCCGAGAGTCTGGAGTAGCGGTGAAGGAGCTGTTGCGGGCGTTGCCCGATCTCGGACGCCTCCTCGCGCGGCTGGTGGCCGATCCGGTGCTGCCGCGCCCGGTCAAGCTGGCGCTGGCCGCCGCCCTCGTCTACTTCGCGAGCCCCATCGATCTCATTCCCGACTTCATTCCCCTGGTCGGCTACCTCGACGACCTGCTGATCGCGGCGCTGGTCGTCGACGGCGTCCTGAACTGGGTCGATCGCCCCCTCGTCCTCAAGTACTGGCCGGGCACGCCGGACTCTCTGGACCGCCTGGCCCGGGCGGCGCGGATCCTCGCGGTGTGGGTCCCCCGACGTCTGAAGGCGCGGATCTTCGCGCCCGGCGCCACACGTGCCTAGCCGGTCTCGCCGGGGTCGACCATGCGCGCCGACTATTCCGAGCTGATCGCCCGCCGGCTGGCGGTGCCGCTCGTCGAGGGCCCCGACAAGACCGCCACCCTCGAGGACGCGCTGCGCCGGGCGGTCGCGCCGGGCCAGACGATCTACGTGGGCGCCGCCCACGGCCGTCCGAGCGCCCTGGTGCGCGAGCTCGTGCGCCAGTGGTGGGGCCGGCGTCCGGCCTTCACGCTGGCGCTGACCGGTCTCGGCTCGCCGACGACGGCGCTGGTCACCGGTGGCCTCGTCGAGCGCGTCGTCACGACGTTCATCGGCGAGGGCTATCCGTATCCGACGCCGCAGCCGCTGATTGCCGCCGCCGTGCTCGAGGGCCGGCTGAGCGTGCAGAACTGGTCGATGCTGACGCTGCCGCTGCGCGTGCTGGCCGGCGCGCTGGGGGTGCCGTTCCTGCCCACGCGCTCGCTGCTCGGCTCCTCGATGGAGGAGGACAACGCGCGCGACGGCGACTTCCTCGCCGTGGACGACCCGTTCGACCCGGACCGGGGCTCGAGCGCCGGCGAAGCCGCCGCGCGGACGGGCCGAATCGGGCTGGTGCGTGCGCTCGTCCCCGACGTGGCGCTCTTTCACGCGTGGGCAGCGGATCGAGCGGGCAACGTCCTGACGGCGGCGCCGCTGAACGAGAACTTCTACGCGGCGATGGCCGCCCGGCGCGGCGCGATCGTCAGCGTCGAGAAGATCGTCTCGACCGACTTCATCCGCCGTCACGCGACGCTGGTGCGTCTGCCGGGGCAGTACGTCGCGGCGGTGGTCGAGGCCCCGTACGGCTCGCATCCCGGCGGGATGTACGGGATGAACGTGCCCGAGCTGGAGGGCTACGCCGAGGACCCGGAGTTCATCCTCGAGCTGCGCCGCGCGTTTCGCACCGCCGAGGGCGCCGAGGCGTGGATCCGGGAGTGGATGCTGGAGGTCCGTGACCAGGCTGCCTACGTGGCCAAGCTCGGCTACGGCCGCCTGATGGAGATCAAGGGACGCGCCCACACCGACGCCTGGCGGGCGGAGCTCGACTCGCTGGAGGCGGGCCTCGGCGCCGACGAGCGCGCGAACTCCGGCGAGCGGATGGTCGTGACGGCCGCCCGCATCCTCGCCGACAAGGTCCGCACGCGCGGCTACCAGAGCTTCCTGGCCGGCGTGGGCAACTCCAACCTCGCCGCCTGGCTCGCCGCCTACGAGCTGAAGGCGGCCGGCCACGACGTCGAGGTGATGGCGGAGACCGGCATGGTCGGCTACCTGCCGCGCCCGGCCGAGCCGTTCGTGTTCTCGTTCCGGAACTTCCCGTCGTCGAAGATGCTGACCGACATCCTGCACGTGATGGGCATCTTCATGGGGGGTGCCCAGAATCGCTGCCTCGGCTCGCTCGCCGCTGGCCAGATCGACAAGCAGGGCAACATCAACTCCACCCTCGTCCCCGGTCGCCAGTACATCACCGGCTCCGGCGGCGCCAACGACATCGCGTCCTCGGCGCGGGAAGTCGTCGTCACGCTGGCCCAGTCCCCGCGACGCTTCGTGGACAAGGTGCCCTACGTGACCGCGCCGGGCCGCCGCGTCAGCACGGTGGTCTCGGATCTCGGCGTCTACGCCAAGCCGGACGAGCACGGCGAGCTGACGCTGATCGCGGTGCCGGCCGGCCGACCCGAGGGTGAGGCGGTGGAGGCGGCGCGCGCCGCCTGCGGCTGGGATCTCAAGATCGCGCCGCGCGTCGCGAGCCTCGAGCCGCCGACGGCCGACGAGCTCCGGCTCGTGCGTCTCTTCGATCCGCGGCGTTACTTCCTGGGCGCGCTGTAGCGGCCGCTTGCGCGAAGCTCAGCGCCGCCGACCCGGCGTCGCCCTCGAGGCTTTCCGCGCCGTCACGTGCCGCCGGCCAGACGGAGGCGACGTCGGGCGCGCACGGCGCGTCGCAAATAGCAGCGCTGGTGCACGAGCACGGTGAGCTGTCGCAGCAGCCGCGCCGGCTGAGACGCACGCAGCGCCCCTCCGCACAGGTAGCAGAGCGGCCCGAGATCCACGGGCCTCGCTTCCGCAAGCGCCGTGCCGTCGGGCGAGATCGGCAGCGATGCGCCCGAACCCCGTGCGATCTAACGAATCCGGATGCGACGGGCCAGGACGCCGCCGGCGACGGCGGCGAGCACGGTCAGGATTGCCGCGAGCGTCGTGTCGAGCGCGGAGGGCAAGGACTGGGCGAACGCGGGCAGGCGCGCCAGCACGAGCCCGGCCGCCACGAGCATCGTCAAGCCGCAGGCGAGCGCGGCCGCCACCGGGCGCCGACGGGCGTCGACCATGATCATCGCCATCGCCAGCGCTCCCAGCATCGTCACCACGAGCAGGAGCGGGTTCCAGGCGCCCGGCGTCGTGCCGTTCTTGCGGGCGATCTCGTGGGCCAGCGCGATCGGCGAGGCCGGATCGCGGGCGATCTCCTGGGCGATGAACGATACCGGCTGCAGCCAGGCGAATCCTGCGCGCCCAACGAGCGCGCCGAGCGTTCCGAGCGCGAGCGCGACGAGCGGCGGCAGCAGCGGCGCCGCGCGGAGTCCCGACAGCCGGGCGGTCACCACCAGCGCGAGCGGGACCAGGAGCGCGGCGAGGATCGGATACGTGAAGTAGGCGAGACCGCCGTGGGCGTAGGCGATCCGGACCGCGGGCTGCAGCCCGACGCCGACGCCGCCGTAGACGAGCGCGCCGGCCAGCACGATCGCCACGAGGCGTGTGCGGCTGCCGGCCGGGTAGGTCTCGCCGGCGATCCACCAGCAGGCGGCCGCGTTGACGATGCCGCCGAGCAGCCCGAGCAGATGGGGCGGGCTCCACAGCGCCACGTCGACGCCGAAGAGGCGGTGCCACAGATCGTCGATGGGCGCGGCCAGCACCGTCAGCGCGATGCCCCAGGCGGCGAGGTGATAGCCGCGAGTGCCGACGAACCCGGCGACACGGATGGTGGCCGCCGGCCGCTCCTCGCGCACGGTCGTCCACGCCAGCGGCCCGAAGCTCGCCAGGACGATCGCCGTCACGCCGCTGTAGGTCATCACGTGCGGCGCGATCCAGAACGAGTCACGGCCGATCAGCAGGTGCCACAGGATGTCCCACTGCGTGCCCCACGCCGCGAGCGCGTGGGCGGCGAACAGCGTCCACAGGCCGGCCCGGGCGACCGCGAGCGCCGACGGCGTCCCGGCAGCGCAGAGCGCGGGAGCCGCGAGACGATCGGCGCCGAGCGTCGTCATGGCGCGAGCGTAGGGCGGGTTCGCGCCCGGGGTCAAGCGCCGTCGCGCGGGCGTGGGGGCGGAGTATGCTAGGGCTCGGAGGACCCTCATGGGTGCCAGGAATTTCGAGAAGATCGTGGACTCGGAGGAGCGGCTGCGGGCGGTGCTGGGGCAGCCGAGCGAGCGCGCGCTGGGCAAGGAGCGCCCGCGGCTGGACGCGCACTGCCGCACCTTCATCGCCCACGCGCCGTTCCTGATCCTGGGGACGTCCGACGCCGGCGGCCGCTGCGACGTCTCGCCGAAGGGCGACCAGCCCGGGTTCGTCAAGGTGCTGGACGAGACGCACCTGGCGATCCCCGATCGCGTCGGCAACAACCGGCTGGACGGCATGCGGAACATCCTGCACAACCCGCACGTCGGCCTGATCTTCCTGATCCCCGGCCGCGAGGACACGCTGCGCGTCAACGGCCGCGCGTGGATCGTGGAGGACGACGCGATCCTCGACGCGATGATCGTGCAGGGCAAGCGGCCGCCGTTCGCCATCGGCGTCGAGGTCGAGGAGGTGTTCATGCACTGCCCGCGCGCCTTCATGCGCGCCGGGCTGTGGAAGCCGGAGCGCTGGCCCGACGTCGCCGCCGTGCCGTCGATGGCCGCGATGCTCTGGGACCAGCTGCCGACCCGGCCGAGCTTTCCGAGCGCGGCCGCCTACGAGGCCGATCAGCGGCAGCGCCTGCAGACGCTCTACTGAGCCAAACGTTCGGGGCGAGGATCCCAATGACGCTTCGGCTGGTGCTGCTGGCCGTCGTGTATTTCCTGGTGGGAAAGGCCGGGCTGCAGCACTTCGCCTTCCTCAACGCCAGCGCCAGCCCGGTGTGGCCGCCGGCCGGCATCGCGCTGGCCGGCGTCCTGCTGTTCGGCGCCGGCATGTGGCCGGCGATCTTCATCGCGGCGTTTCTGGTCAACGTCGCGACCACGGGCTCGCTGGGCACCTCGCTCGCGATCGCGACCGGCAACACGCTGGCGGCCATCGCCGGTGCCGACCTCGCGCGCCGCTGCGCCCACGGCGCGCGCGCCTTCGAGCACGCGCGGGACATCGTGCGCTTCGTGGGCCTGGCCGCGCTCCCGAGCGCCGCGGTGAGCGCGACCATCGGCGTGGCCAGCCTGCTCGCGGGAGGCTTGCTCACGTCGAGCACGGCGGCGCCGGTGTGGCTGACGTGGTGGCTCGGCGATGCCGCCGGCGACATCCTGATCGCGCCGGTGGTGCTGCTATGGCGCGATGCCGAGGTGACGCCCATCCGCCGCCGCCCGTTCGAGGCCGCGCTGCTGCTGCTGGCGGTCGTCGTCGCCGGCCAGGTCGTGTTCGGAGGCCTGGCGCCGTTCACGACGAAGACGTATCCGCTGGCCTTCGTCACCGCGCCCACGCTCCTGTGGGCGGCCTTCCGCTTCGGTCCCGCCGTCTGCGCGACCGCGATGCTGCTCCTGACCGGGCTGGCCGTGTCCGGCACCCTGCGCGGCCTGGGGCCATTCGCCGTCGGCACGCCGAACGAGTCCCTCCTGCTGCTGCAGGCCTACTCGATGGTCACGGCCGTCACGGTGCTCTCGGTGGCGGCGCTGGTGTGGGACCGGCAGGACGCCGAGCGCGAGCGCGCCGCGCTCTTGCGGCGCGAGCAGGCGGCGCGAACGCAGGCCGAGGAGCGCGGCCGGCTCGCCGAGGAGTTCGCCGCTGTCGCGCGCTCGCTCACCGAGACGCTCGACGTCGTCGCCGTCGGCCAGCGCGTGGTGGAGGCGGTCCTCACGCTGTTCAACGCCCGGGCCTCGGGGCTTCGCCTGCTGACCGCCGACGGCTCGCTGCTCGGGATCGCGTTCGGTGGCGCCATGAAGGACGCCTATCCGCCGGGGCACCTCCTGCCGCCGGGGCCCACGTCGGTGTCCGGGCTCGCCATCGCGCAACGCGCGGCGGCGTGGACCGAGGACGTCTTCACCGATCCCCGTCTGGCGCCCGCCGACGAGCTGCGGACGGCCATGGCGGCCGCCGGCGACGCCGCCGTGCTGGCGGTGCCGCTGCGGACGAAGGGGCAGATCATCGGCGCGCTCTCCATCGCCGATGCCGGTGGGCGACGCTTCACGCGGGCCGAGGCCGACACGCTGCAAGCGTTCGCCGATCAGGCGGCGATCGCAGTGGAGAACGCGCGCCTGTTCGAGGAGGCCACCCAGCAGCGGCGCGAGTCCGACGTCATCGCCGCGCTGGCGGCCGAGATCAACCAGTCACTCGACGTCGATCGCGTGCTCCACCGCGTGACCGAGGCCGCGGCCGCGCTCTGCAACGCGGATTACGCGCGGATCGGGCTGCGCGAGGACGACTCCGGCCGGATGACCTTTCGCTACGGCGTCGGCACCCGCGGCGACATGGCCGAGGACCGCGAGGTGCACGTGCAGCCGGGCAGGGGCCTGGGGGGCTGGGTGCTGACGACCGGGCGTCCTTACCGGACCACCGACGTGACCCAGGACCCCCTGCGCCATCCCGACTATCAGCCGCTGATCGATCGGGAGGGGAGCCACGCGATGCTGATCGTGCCGATCCACGGGGAGGCGGGCGTGGAGGGGCTGATCTACGCGGCGCGCCGGACGCGGCGGGCCTTCAGCGAGCGGGACGAGATGGTCTGCCAGCGCCTGGCCGCTCACGCGGCCATCGCCATCCGCAACAGCCACCTGTTCGCGGC
>Ga0066704_10000463_pt1 | contig 14582 bp, 14 predicted proteins | sample GraSoiAngelo_153_FD_66458 | JGI IMG/M metagenome (GOLD analysis project Ga0066704, IMG submission 66458) | Grasslands soil microbial communities from the Angelo Coastal Reserve, California, USA - 14_1009_12_40cm | ecosystem: Environmental > Terrestrial > Soil > Grasslands | place: USA... | reverse complement strand
AAGGACACCGGCGAAAAAGGGTTCTCCGTCACAGGAAAATTCACCTCCAATCTAGAGTCGGCTGATCCCGAAAAAAAGAAAGCCTTCGTCGAGAGCATCACCAACGGAAGTTTTCACAATCAGGCCGCCAAAGGCGCGGAGTCCGCGCTCTCGTGCATGATGGCGCGCTCCGCCGCGTACACGGGCCACGAAGTCACCTGGGACGAGCTGATGAAATCCACCGAAGTCTGGGATCCAAAGATTGACCTGAACAAATTGCGCTGAGTCTTTTGAGGTGCACCGATGCGCCATCCATCACGCCGTGAATTTCTGAGATCTTCGGTCACAGCAGCTTGTGGGGCGGCGGGCCTGAGCGCCGGCCTTCCGGGGTCTCTGGTGGCCGCGACCGCCGATACGCCAAGTGGAGCGGCTAAAGTTCCAGCGGAATCCACCGCCCTTCCCATCAAAAAGGGTGTGCTCCTCGGCATGCTGCCCGACAAACTCAGCTACGCGGAGCGATTCAAACTGGCGCGCGAGGTTGGTTTTAATGTCGTGCAGGCGCCGACGGAAGCCGACGAGCACAAGGCCGAAGAGATCAAGAAAGCCGCCGACGGCGCGGGCATCCGCATCGACTCGGTGATGAACATGGACCACTGGAAATATCCACTATCGTCGAGCGATTCGGAAGTCGTTGAAAAAGGCCTGGCGGGCATGCGCACGTCGCTACATAACGCCAAGCCGTGGGGCGCCGACGCCGTGCTGCTCGTTCCCGCTGTCGTGAACGCGCAGACGTCGTACCGCGATGCGTGGACGCGCTCTCAAAAAGAAATTCGCAAGCTCATTCCCCTGGCCGAAGAACTGAAGATCGTGATTGCCATCGAGGAGGTGTGGAATAAATTTCTGCTGAGTCCCCTCGAAATGGCCAAGTACATCGACGAGTTCCAGAGCCCATGGATCCAGGCATGGTTCGACGTTGGCAACGTGGTCCTTTACGGCTACCCACAAGACTGGATTCGCACCCTCGGCAAACGAATCGTCAAGGTCCACTTGAAAGACTTCAAGCGCAAGGAAAACGGATACGCTTGGGTGAATCTAGGTGATGGCGACGCGGACTGGGCCGAAGTGCGCAAGGCCTTCGCCGAAATTGGTTACGCCGGCAGCGCCATCGTCGAGCTCGAAGCCGGTGACGAGGCCTACCTCCGCGACGTCAGCCGCCGCGTCGACCGGCTTGTTCTCGGCCGCTCCTAAGCGTCGGCGCAGCAGTATCGGATAAGATCAGCCAGCCGGGCTCGGAGTTGGTTGGGCCTTTTCCATGGACGGAGTAGCGGCCAGGTCGTTGCCGCAGTAGGGACAGAATTTGTCGAGTTCGGCGACTTCGCGTTTGCACTGCGGGCAGGAAGGCTGTAAGTTGCATTTGCAGTTGGGACAAAAATTGAAACGTGCGCTGACCGATGTGCCGCACTGCGGGCAGGAATAGGGCAGGGGCTCGCGCATCAGGAAATAGATGACCAAGCCGATGAGGCCCCAGGTGGGCAAGAAGACCAGGATCAGGATGGTCCAGAGCGCCGAGTTCATTCCGCGGCGGCTGGCATCGCGATTGACGTACGCGACCATGAAAATGAACGTGGCCATCACCAGGGAGACCCCGGTGACTATTCCGCCCAGCACAAAGGAAGCCCACACCGGGTGATCCCGCAGTTCCGGCGGGAACATGTCGTTGCCGTAGGGGTTGTAGCGCTGCGCCAGGTTGAAGGGAATGGCGATGCCCAGGGCGATTGCATAGAGCACGCCCACAACGATCATCAGCCAGCGCGGAATAATCAGGAACTCGTCCCAAAAGCGCAGATTCTCTTTTTTCCTGCGAAGACGGATGAGCCGCATCCGTTCGTTGAAGGAACTGGTCACTTTTTGTGAGTAGTCCGACATCTTTTCTCTTTCTCCACTCGCCCTTAATCCGGGCGCATTTCCTCAAAATCTGCGGCCAAAAAAGCCCGCCCTTCCAATGCCCTCAACTCCTTCGCTTTATCCAATCAGGTTCATCGGATTGCCGCGCGTTTTCCAGGACCAGGACAATCACCGCGAACACCGCGGGAATCGTCCACCAAAGGCCAAAACCGATTTCCCACACTAGCCTGGGGACACCCGTGAGCTGGCCGAACCATTCGAAGAGCCGCCACACGTACGGCGCGCTGGCAATCCCAAAAATCCACGACGCGGCGCAAGCCAGCCAGAGCATGCGGCGGTGCGGTTCGCGCTGGCGCAATTCCATGGCGCGAAGCCGCACGCGGAATTGCGTTCGGCTGGCTAGGTCGCTGGGGACGGAAATTGCCGCCGTCCGCAGCCCTCGCAACGCTTGATCGGTCTGTCGCGCGAATTCCCCGCAGCTCTCGCATTCCTGGAGATGCGCGGCAAGCAGTTCGCGTTCGGCCTGTGAAAGGTCTTCCACGCGCTCCTTGGAGATGAGTTGCTGGGCGCGCGTGTGCAGGTTCTCGCTCATGCCGTGCCTCCTTGTAACGCTCCCCGCAGTGCATCGAGTCCGCGATACAAGCGCGACTTCACAGTGGAGACGGGAATGCTCAGCACGCCGGCCATTTCTTCGATCTGCAATTCCTCCTGGAATCGCAGGACCAGCACTTCGCGATAAATCGCGGGAATTTTTTCGAGCGATGTGTGAAGGTCTGCTTCTTTTTCCCGGCTCAACACCTGGTGCAACGGCGAGGGTTCTTTTTCATTCGCAAGCTGGAGCGGGTTCTCTTGCTGCGGGTCGGTCAACGCATCCAGGCTTTGCGTCTTCTTGGCGCGCTGCCAGTCAATCACCAGGTGGCGCGCGATGGCGAAAAGCCAGGCCTCGAATTTCGATTTGCCGTCGTATTGATGGCCGCGCTCGAGCACGCGGATCCACGTCTCCTGGAAAAAATCTTCGGCGCGCGCTTTGTCGCCAGTGACATACACGAGGTAGCGGAACAGCCGGTATTGATACTGTTGAATCAAGCGGTCGAGCAGGTCCGGATCACGCTTTTGCAAGCCGCGCGCGATGGTCTTCGCTTCATCGCGCATCAGCGTGGAAAACGTCACTGCCTGCCCAGAGAAATTCAGGCCCCCAGAGAGATTCAGGCCAAAGGCCAAACCAGCTTGCGGAGCAGTCAGGCATGAGGTCGTGGCGCTCATTCTAACTGGTATACGCGCCGGGGATGCGAAAAGACGCAATCGCAGTAGTTATCTTTAACCGTCGTCCTGTCAATGACTTGCCGGAGGGTCGAACAAGCCAGGCAATGGTGTAGACTTTCTCCCGCTATGTTTTGCTCGCAGTGCCATGCCGAATACCGCCCGGGATTTACTGTTTGTTTGGATTGCGACATTGCGCTGGTGCATACTCTGCCCGAGGTTGTGCAAAAGGTTTCCAAAGCCTCTCCTAGTGGTTCCGTGGAGATGCTTTGGGAAGGCGAAGACCTCGCTCTTTTCAAACGTCTTCTCGACGAGCTCGAAGCTGCTGGCATCCGCTACTTTGACCAGCCCCTGGGTATTTACCCTGGTGTACGGCGGTGGGACCAATTCCCAGTTCAGCCGATGTCACGATTCGGATACCAAGTGGCCGTGCTCTCGTCCGACCTAGTGCCGGCGAAACTAATCCTAGAAAGACTCCTGGAGGATCAGCCACACGACATGGAATTACCGGCGCAGGATGAAAAGGAAAACGGGACACCAGAAAGAACTGCGCGCAAGGAGGGCGCTTTGATCTGCGAAATTTGGTCTGGAAGCGACGAGAGTCTGGCCGAATTCCTGGAAGCTGCTTTGAAGGAGGATGGAATTCCAGTACGCCTTGAGAGGCAGGGAGCAACGGCGGGGATTTATACAACATCGGAGGATGGAGGCCACGCACGTGAAATCGTGAAAGAGGTTGTGGACGGTGTGCCGCCGGAGTGAACCGGATGTTTTGCGCTGACAATTGCTGCGCTGTCGCGCAGCAGTACTTGCCAAATGTAAGGCAGAATCGGAGCGAGGTGAAGCAAGCGGCTCTTGGCTTTCGCGTACATTCGGGGTGGGCCGCGATGGTGGCGGTTTGCGTGGAGAAGGGCGCTCCGCGCGTGCTTGCGCGCGAGCGCGTGCAGCTCGTCGAAACTTTCACGTACGAGTTTCGGCAGCCATATCACACCGCAGAAAAAATGTTGCTGGGACAAGCTCGCGAATTCATCGAACGAGTCCGGGACGAGGCGAGGCGGCTGACTCATCGCGCAGTTCACGGACTGCAAAGTGACCTGCAAAAGCAGGGCATTGCGCTCAAGAGGTGCGGACTTGTTCTCGCGTCAGGAAGACCGCTGCCGGAGCTGGAGAGAATTCTCGCCTCGCACGCGCTGATTCACACGGCCGATGGCGAGCTGTTCCGCGAAGCAATCCTTCACGGCTGCAATCGCTGCGACCTGAAAACGGAAGGCATCAAAGAGCGGGAACTCCTGGAACGCGCCGGACAAGCATTCCGTGTGAAATCTGCTGAGCTAATGCGCCGGATCACTGAACTTGGACGGCCGTTCGGCTCGCCTTGGTCGCAGGACGAAAAGTTCGCCACGCTGGCCGCTTGGCTTGCTTTGACGGCTCCATCGACGGGAGAACGCAAAGCACGAAGCGATTCTGCTGCCGCTTGACCTGATTTCACGTGACGGGCATCCTTGACCTCCTGAACTTCATTTAGCTCCTTAACTTCGAGGCGATTCGTGAGCAACGTTGATGCGATCAAGACGGTGGCGGTGCTGGGCGCGGGGACGATGGGGAACGGGATCGCGCACGTTTTTGCCCGGTCGGGTTACCAAGTAATTTTGCGCGACGTGGAGCAGGGGTTCCTGGAGCGGGCGCTCGACACCATCGGGAAAAATCTGGACCGCGAAATCAAGAAAGGAAAACTAGTGGAGGCGGAGAAGAGAAACGTTTTGGGCCGATTGCGGCCGGTGACGGAGATGGGCGCGATTGCAGTGGCCGATTTTGTGGTGGAGGCGGTGCCTGAAAAAATCGAAATCAAGCGTGCGGTACTAACCGAAGCGGATGGGATTCTGCGGCCGGAAGTCATTATCGCGAGCAACACTTCATCGATTTCGATGACGATGCTGGCGGCGTTGACGAAGCGGCCAGACCGGTTCGTGGGGATGCACTTCATGAATCCGGTGCCGGTGATGGTGCTGGTGGAAGTGATTCGCGCGCTGCAAACGAGCGATGCGACGTTCGAGACGACGATGAAGCTGGCAGAAAAGCTGGAGAAAAAACCGGTGGCGGTAAATGACGCGCCGGGATTCGTTTCGAATCGCGTGCTGATGCCGCTGATCAACGAAGCAGCATATTGCGTGATGGAAGGCGTGGCCACGGCCGAAGCGGTGGACGCGGTTATGAAGACGGGTATGAATCATCCGATGGGTCCGCTGGAATTGGCCGATTTCATTGGGCTGGATGTCTGTGTGGACGTGATGCACGTGCTGCACGAAGGACTGGGCGATCCGAAGTATCGTGCCTGCCCGCTATTGAAGAAATACGTGGCCGCGGGCTGGCTCGGCCGCAAATCCGGCCGCGGGTTTTACATTTATACTTAGGCAAAGATAGTGTATGGCTAAGTCAAATAGACAGGCGTCACTCAACTTCTATGACGGAGCCAACGGCCCAACCTTGATGTTTCTGATCCATGAGGATGCGGATCTCTCGGCGCTGAAGGCTATCCTTCTTGGTTTAGCGCAGGGCGAAGCAAGCAAAGTAAGCTTACGCTCTGCTGGAATCGTGGAATTTGCCAGCGCCATAGATGATCTCGTCTTCGTGCGAATTCTTGACGAACACGAACCGTCTCGAACGGTGCGAAAAGTACAAGATACCTTACTGGGTCCGCTGTTCGAGTTTCGCAGGTATAAGGAGGGCTGGCTCGAATGCGCAGAATTGATCGAGGGTATCACGGGGCCCGGCCATCAATATCTAAGCCGTGGGTCTAACGATGAAGCGCTGGTGATGGCCTGCAGAAAGTTGAGGTTCGGCCCGGGGCACCCGGGGTAGGGCGAACATAAGGCGAAAAATAGAGTTTGCTTTTTGTTCGCCATAGTGGTAGTTTGGGCCTTGTCGTTTTCAACAGGTGCAACGTGAGCGGTTTTGCCAGCAGTGTTCTAAGCTGTCAGGAGCGTGAGAGACTCGAAGAGGAGACCCGGTCATCCAACAAAGAGAAGAGGGATTCCTCGCCGTGCTCGGAATGACGAGTTGGCTGCTGGACTGATGAAGGCGGGTCACGAGGCGGCTGGCCAACGCGAGCAAAAGCAGAGCAGGACGGCAGAAAAAAGGGATAGCGTGAAAGTGCATGGAGTGGTAAGCTCCACACTTCGTTACGTCCCCGGCGGCAGTTTTGCGGCTACCCTTTACGAAGTCGGGCCAAAGCGAAGAGAGATTCCTCGCTTCGCCTGGAATGACGGGTCGACGGGTTTCCCTCCGCTGACTCGCAAGATTCGGCCCTGTAGGTTCAGTTTTCTACTTTCCTCCACCGAGGTGTGAAATGGCAGACGAGAGATCGAAAATGTTGGACGCGGCAATCGCGCAAATCGAGAAGAATTACGGCAAAGGCTCGATCATGCGGCTGGGCAGCAGGGATATTCTTGTGCCCGTGAGCGTGATCCCCAGCGGATGCTTGTCGCTGGACGCGGCGCTGGGCGTCGGAGGCTTTCCGCGCGGGCGCGTGATTGAGATTTACGGGCCGGAATCCGGCGGCAAAACGACACTGACACTGCACGTGATTGCCGAGGCGCAGAAGCTCGGCGGGCAGGCAGCGTTTATCGACGCAGAGCACGCGCTCGATCCGACCTATGCGCGAAAACTGGGTGTGGACGTGGACAATCTGCTCGTATCGCAGCCGGATAACGGCGAACAGGCGCTGGAAATCGCGGAAACGCTGATCCGCTCGGGGGGAGTGGACGTGGTGGTGGTGGACTCGGTGGCGGCGCTAGTGCCCAAGGCGGAACTGGAAGGCGAGATGGGCGAGCCGCAAATGGGTTTGCAAGCGCGACTGATGTCGCAGGCGCTGCGCAAGCTGACGGCGATTGTTTCGAAGTCGCGCACCTGCTTGATTTTCATCAACCAGATTCGCGAGAAGATTGGCGTGATGTTCGGCAATCCGGAAACGACCACGGGGGGCCGGGCGCTGAAGTTTTATGCCTCGATGCGCGTAGATATTCGCCGAATCCAGTCAATCAAAGAAGGCGACAAGGTGGTGGGCTCGCGCACGCGCGCGAAAGTGGTGAAAAACAAAGTGGCCGCGCCGTTCCGCGACGCGGAATTTGACATCCTCTATGGCGAAGGAATTTCGCGCGAAGGCGACCTGATCGATCTAGGCGTCGACAAGGGTTTGATCGAAAAGAGTGGCACGTGGTTGAGCTTCGGCGGGGAGCGCATGGGTCAGGGCCGCGAAAATGCGCGCGTCTTCCTGAAAGAAAACAAGGATATCCGCGAAAAGCTGGAACACGCGATGCGCAAGAAGCTTGAAATCCCGCAGCCCAGCAATGCCAGCGCCGCCCCCGGAGCGAACGGCCATGCCGCTCCGACACATGCTGAAAAGCCGACGGTGAAAACTGCCGCCGCGGGTGCCGGAGCCGATGCTTCGAAAGCCCGCCCGGCACGCTAAACAAATTCTGCACAGTTCATTGCCTTCTCAAATTGAGCAATTGCGAAATCTGCTCTTAGCCCACTCCCTGGAAACCCAGCCCTGGGTTCAGGTGGCCTCTTTGGTGACACCGTTCGGCCGTACAGGGTTCAAAACAAAGCACATAGGGTCGTACTGGAGCTTTATGGCTATTGTGGGCAGATTGCCTCCAAGGCTAAACTATGTCTCATCCTGAGAGAAGGTGTTCCTCTCAGGTACACGGAGAAGCGTGCCTAGCGAACCTAAATTGCATCGAATCAACAGCGCTTCCGATTGGTTCGCTGGGTGCAAAGATAGTTCAAGCGGGAGCGCGCGAGGTTGGCGGCCCGTGGCAACAACGAACAGTTTTTGAGAATGTTTGTTGACGCTGAAAGCAGCCTGAGGTAAAAATTCGGCCCCGGCATGATTTGGCGTGGGGCACTCCAGGGGTTGACCAAGCGATTCGCGGTGAGCCTCAGTCAAGAAGGTGGGAACGGTGAAGCAGTTCGGAAAAACTAGTATTTCAATCTTGTTGGCGGCGCTATGCGTTCCGCCACTGCCGGCCATGCCCGGCGCCGGAGCTCCGGCAACTCATTCCCACAGGTACGTCACTCGCTATCGCGGCGTACCCACCTTCGCGGATTCCACAAAAACCGATGACGGCGCATACGATGATCCCGTGGTCCGGGAAGCAGCCGTTTCCGCGCTCGGGCGCTACAACGGCGCGGTCGTGGCCGTGGATCCGAACTCCGGCCGCATTCTGACAGTCGTCAATCAGAAAATTGCTTTTGGCGACGGCTACATTCCGTGCTCCACCATCAAACCGGCCATCGCGCTTGCGGCCCTGGAAGAGAATGTCATCACGCGCGACACCATGCTCCGCGTCGGCCGCCGCAAGTACATGAACCTGACGGATGCCATGGCGCACTCGAACAACGTGTTTTTCGAGCAACTTGGCGCGCGCATGGGATTTGATACGGTTTCAAAGTATGGCCGCCTGCTGGGCCTGGGTGAACTGGCGGGTTACAACCTGCCGGATGAACATCCGGGTTCTTTCCCCACGGCACCTCCCGCCTACGGCGGCGTTGCGCGGATGTCCAGCTTTGGCGAAGGAATTCAGGTGACTCCGCTGCAGCTTGCCGCGCTCTCGGCTGCTTTCGCGAATGGCGGAACCTTATATTACCTGCAATATCCGCACTCCCAGGAAGAGGTCCAGAATTTCGCGCCGAAGGTGAAGCGCGAATTGAATATTGCTCCGATTCTTCCGGAAATTCGCGAGGGATTGCTGGCTGCCGTGCTCTACGGCACGGGCAAGTCCAGCTACGACCGGGGCGGAGACGAGCTGCCGATCGGCAAAACGGGAACCTGCGACGATCACACCACGCCCTCGAAAATCGGATGGTTCGTCACCTACGCGGATGAGACGCATCCAAAAATCGCCCTAGCTGTTCTTTTGCGCGGGAATACGCGCCGCGTGAAAGGGCCGACCGCTGCTCAAGTGGCCGGGCGCATCTACCGCAGGCTGCGCGAACAGAATTATTTTACTGCCGCTGCGCAGTCGGCCGTTCTCCACACGGGCAACTAGGGCAACTTCGTTTTCCATTCAGAGGCAGGGCCTTCTCACGCTGTGGGAAATCTCCCCCGGTGTTTTTCCCATTCTGTGAATCAAGCTGTTGGAGGATTGAGCGCATCCCCCTTGACGGGAGTTTGACCTGGAGCGCCAGTTAGTGCAAAAGAGGAGTGCGCGTTACTCTGGCAAATTGACGCCAGGGAAGAGTTCGGGCGAGCCGGGCAAACTCTAAGACATTAGGCGCGAGTGGTTTGGGGGGAAATGTGAATCGAGGCTTCATCATCGTGGTTCTGTGCGTGTGCTCTGCAGGGGCTGCCACGCTCGGATATGTGTTCCAGAAGCGCCTGGCCACCGCTGTCGAATTCGATCACCAGGTGCAACTGGCGAAGGAAGAAGCGGCGCGCATTCGCGAGCAAGTTATCTTGCCGACGGAGAAACGAGTTGCCGCCGGCCAGAATTTCGCTGCGGCTCTGGAGAAATTTGGGTTAAGCGCGCAAGAAGCTGCCAATGCTTCGGCCGCGGCTCAGCACGCTTTCAATCTTCGCCAGGTGCGCGCCGGGAATACCATCACGGTGGGCCGGTCGGTAGAAGGCAGGCTGCGAGAAATCGACTACAAGATCGATACCGACCGCATGCTGAAGATCGTCCCCGAGGACCGCGGCTTCACGGCGCAAATCACGGAAATTCCCTCGAAAACGGAAATCACATCGGTGACCGGCCGCGTGGACGATTCGCTCTTCAACGCCGTCGAAGACGCCGGTGAATCGGCGGAGCTGGCCCTGCGGCTGGCGCAGATCTTCGGCTATGATCTCGATTTCTATACTGACCCGCGCAGGGGCGACACGTTCCGCATCGTCCTAGAAAAAAAGAAATACTCGAACGGGGAGACCGCCGGCTACGGAAGAATCTTTGCCGCGGCGTACGAGAACGGGGGAAAGAAATATCAAGCGCTTCTGTTTCATGATCCTGCCGGAAGGCCGGGATACTATTCGGCGGACGGAAAGTCACAGCAGAAAGCGTTTCTCCGCTCGCCGCTGAAATTCGGCGCGCCGGTGACCTCGCATTTCAGCCGGGCGCGGTTCCATCCCATCCTGAAGACCTACCGCCCGCACATGGGAACGGACTATGGGGCTCCGGTGGGCACACCAGTGCAAACCATCGGGAGCGGGCGCGTGGTGTTCGCCGGCCGCAAAGGCGGCGAAGGCAATATGGTTCAGATCGCGCACTTCAGCGGCTACGAAACGATGTATCTTCATTTATCGCGCATGTTCGTGCGCTCCTGCGAACACGTCGAAATCGGCAAGACCATCGGCCTGGTCGGCAGCACCGGACTTTCCACCGGGCCGCATCTCGATTTCCGATTCATTCAGATGGGGCAGTACAAAAATTTTGAGAAGCTCGGCTTGCCGCCTTCCGATCCGGTTTCGAAAAAGAATTGGCCGGAGTTCGCCGCGGTGCGCGAGAAATGGCTGGAGATCTTGAAAACCCCCGAGCTACTGCAGGCGGATCTGGGTGCGTCCAGCGCGGGGACAACGCACTAATCCGTGCCAGGGCTCAAGCCTGTTTCAAGCTTTGATCTTCAATAGATGACAGGAAGTTTCGATAAGTCACAGGTCTCCTCCTCCGTAACGCGGAGCACGACCAGCGTGCGATCGTCGAGCGGGGCAACTCCGGCGCCACTGTGACCGTCAGTCTCCGCGAGAACGCGCTCCGTGATCGAGCGAGCCGAATCCTTGGGAGAGATACCAGCGAGCACAGCGGACAGGCGCTGCAGTCCGAATTCCTCCTGCGCGGCATTTTGCGATTCAAGAATGCCATCCGAGGCGAACAGAACCACGTCTCCCGGCTTTAAGTCGATGCTGGACTCATCATATTGCGTGCCGGGAAGAATGCCGAGGGGCACGCCTTCCAGGCGAATAGAGACAACGTGGCCATCGCGGACGAGCAGGGGATACGGCCCGCCCGCATTGGAGAGGGTCAGCCGCCGGCTGGCGGCATCGTACACGGCGAACAGCGTGGCGATGAAATGCGAATCGAGGCGGGCACTGTGCAGCCGCTGATTCAGTAGAGCAAGCATGCATGCTGGATCGCACGCATCATCGGCGACGATCTCGCGAATCGTGCCCATCGCCAGGGATCCATAGAGGGCGGCCGCTGTACCCTTACCGGATACATCGCCCAGCGCGATACCCAGGCGGCCCTCCCCGTACGGCAGAAAATCATAAAAATCCCCGCCCAACTCCCGCGCAGGAACATATGCTGCGGCCAAATCGAGGCCAGGCACCTCCCGCGCGCCTGTGGGGAGGAGTTGCCGCTGAATCTCCTTGGCGGTATCGAGATCGGCGCGCAACCGGCGCTCGTTCTCCCGTGCTTCCTCGTAAAGCCGCGCATTCTCGAGCGCGATGGCTACGTAGGAGCCTAAAGTGGACAACATGCGCTCGTGCTCCGCGGTGAAAGCATGCGGCTGTGCACTCTCCAGATCGAGAACCCCAATCAACCGGTCCTGCATCAAGAGAGGCACAACCAGCTCCGAACGGACTTCCACACCGGTCTCACATCGAATGTAGCGGGGATCTTCGCTCACGTCATGGATGCGCAGGGCGCGTCGCTGGCCTGCGGCCGTTCCGGTAAGGCCTTGATGGAGAGTGAGCCGCATGCGCGTGGGAATGGAATCATTGCAGCGCATGCCGAAGACGCTCTCCAGCAGTTGCGTCTGTTCATTCCAGAGCATGACGCTGAAGACGTCATAGTCAACGATTTTCTTGACGCGCTCGGCAATCCTCTGGAGGAGCTGCTGCCGGTCAAGGATAGAGGCCAGTTCGCGGCTCACCTCGTACAGAAGCGCCAGGGTCTTCGCCTGTTCCGGATAGGCGACAAACAAACTTTGCGGAACAGGGTCCGCATCACCCAGCATGGCAAACGATCCGAGGTTTGAGAGTTTGTCCACGGCCTAGGCGCCCTTGCGCTTGACCTTTATTGGATGCCGCAGAACAGGTGCGGTTTCATGCCGTAAACCGAGAAAGGGACCATAACAGAGCGAGCGTGGAATGGCTATGGGCGAATCCCGGCGGGAGCGGTTGTTGCTGGGCCGAGTACAGAGGACGGAAGAGGTCAGTGCTTTGCGCACTGCCGCGGGTCCGACTCCTGTGCGCGGTCGCGGCGTTTGTCCGGCTTAGAAAACAAGGCCTCACTGCAGCGACGCAGCGACAAAAGCTCCGTCTCGTCCAATCCGTAGCGCTCGATGGCGGCGCGGTAGCCCGTCCAATTGAAGGGCCGGTGACGCCGGGCCAGGGTCCGGAAGAAACGATCGAAAAAGTAAAAGCCAATGCCAAAGTTGGTGTCCATAAGGCCTTCGCCGTTCACTCTTCGATGATGAATGTCGTGCAGTCTTCGAGCTTTCAGGAACCACGATTTCAGAAAAGGCGCTCTCGTCATCCAGAAGTTCTCGAGGTGCATGCGGTCATGCAGATAGTTGAACATGAGAAGGGGCCAGCCGAGCAGGGTGCAAAGAGCAATTGCCTGGTATACGCGGGGGACGCCGAAGAGCAGCATCACTCCCCAGAAAAACAGCAGAATGATTGCGGAAGGAACAACCCATTCGAGGCCCACATTGCCCACGGAAAAACGGTTATTCGTGGCGTCTTGATATTCTGCGGCGCGCATGGGTTGCCGGGGGCCATAGATCAAGAAGTGATGGATCAGATGGCCCCGGCTGAGGGCTGGAAACCTGTCACTGTGCAGAAGCCGGTGCAGCCAGTAGCCGATGAATTCGGCAACCACGACCGAGCCGACCAGCGTTGCGAGGATTCCGAAAAGTGTCATGTGCAGGCGCTGGTAGCTCATGTGCGCTTCCCCTAACGGTTGCCGAAGCGAAACACGATGCTGATCGAGGCGCGAGCTGAATGCGTCGTGTTGTTTGAAAAACGCAGACCGATATAATCGAATTGAGGGCGAAGGGCAATGTGGCGCGACAGGGCGAAATCCACGCCGCCCCCCGTGCTCCAGGCAAATCCGTGGGTGCTGCCACCGCCCGCAGTGAGGCGATCTCCGCCCACCAACGCTTGGACGAATGGTGAGACGCTTTTCCCGCGGTTTGCCGACAAGCGCGGCCCCCCGAGGAACGTGTATGTGTTGGCGGTGACACCCGATTGGGAGAGGTGGTACACGCCAAAGTCACCCACAACGCCGAGCCAATCGTTGAAATAACCAGCGCCGGAAATACTGCCGCCATGAGTGTTGGCGCCGCCGGAGAAGCCCTCGCGGAAATAGGAATAACCCGCGGAGAGATCCGCGCGAGGAGCTTCCTGCGCGCACACCGCCACGGCCGAGAAAAAAGCAACTACAACGAGGAAAGCAAATTTTTTCATTCGATCTGGCTCCTGAGAAATTCCGGGAAACTCACCCGGTGACCGCAGGCTACGATTGGAGGAGGAAGACATTCAAGCGACAAGCAACGTCATTCAGGGATAGAGCCGATATGTCGCACTATGTCGCGGAGGGCACAGTCAAGAAGGGTTGAAATGGGCCGGTAAACACGTCAGGAGGGTGTTTTTCGGTGGCCACAGCGCAACGCATTCCCCGGATGCAGGCGTACTTTAGACGGAGAAGAAGGTGCAAGACCGCCGCAGTATTCCAATCATCGACGCCCTGGTCTATACGGAATTGGAGACGTATGAACTACTTCACTTCCCAGGTGTCGCCCGCCCGCAGCATCTTCCCGAGGTCGCCCGGGCCGCGTTTGGCGATGACTTCTTGAATCTGGTCCTTCATAACGTCTTCGTAGCGCGGCAGATCGTCCCAGGCGCGGAAAACGCCGATGGGCGTCGGGAAACCCGGCCGGTGCTCCATGTGGGAAAGCAGGAAAGCATAAGAAGCCCGTGGATGATGCGCGTCGTGGACCACGAGATCGCTCTCGGCGATGCCGTTGCCGAGCGGAACGACTTCAATGTCGCCGTCGGGTTTCCGGCGGATGCCTTTGTCGCGATTCTTGCCAAATACCAGCGGCTTGCCGTGCTCGAGCTGTAAAACCTGCTCGCTCCGGGCGTCTTTCTCGGTCAGCGAGAACCAGGCGCCGTCATTGAAGATATTGCAGTTTTGTAAAATCTCCACGAACGCCGATCCTTTGTGCGCGGCAGCGTGTCTCAGCGTGTCTTTCAGGTGCGATTGGAAGACATCGACCGAGCGCGCGACGAACGTGGCCTCGGACCCGATGGCCAGCGAAACCGGGTTGAAGGGGCGGTCCGGCGAGCCGAACGGCGTGGACTTCGTCAACTTATGAAATTCCGAAGTGGGAGAGTACTGCCCTTTCGTCAAGCCATAAATCCTGTTGTTGAAGAGCAAGACTTTGATGCCCACGTTGCGGCGCAGCATATGGATGGTATGGTTGCCGCCGATGGCCAGCGCGTC
>Ga0066704_10000461_pt1 | contig 14589 bp, 14 predicted proteins | sample GraSoiAngelo_153_FD_66458 | JGI IMG/M metagenome (GOLD analysis project Ga0066704, IMG submission 66458) | Grasslands soil microbial communities from the Angelo Coastal Reserve, California, USA - 14_1009_12_40cm | ecosystem: Environmental > Terrestrial > Soil > Grasslands | place: USA... | reverse complement strand
GGGGCATAGCTCGCCCCCCGGTCAGGCCAGAGCCTCTCGACGGCGGCCGCGGCGTCCACGCAGGCCCAAGTCTAGGCTGTGCTTGAATGACACCAAAGTTGGGCGAAGACGCTGACGAGCTGAAGGCTCTCCGCGAGAGATACGTGCCGCGCGGCGTCACCACCGCGCACCCTATGGTGGCCGACCGTGCGCTCGGATCGGAGGTTTGGGACACCGAAGGGCGCCGCTACATCGACTTCGTGGGCGGCATTGGCGTCATGAACGTGGGCCACAACCACCCCCGCGTCATGGCCGCCGTGCGCGAGCAGCTCGAGCGCGTCACGCACACCGCCTTCCAGGTCGTGACGTATGAGTCCTACCTGCGGCTGGCCGAGCGCCTTTGCGAGGTGGCGCCGGGCGACGGCCCCAAGAAGGCGATCTTCTTCAGCACCGGCGCGGAAGCGGTGGAGAACGCCGTCAAGATCGCGCGAGCGGCGACCGGCCGCCAGGCCGTTGTCAGCTTCACGGGCGCCTTCCACGGCCGCACGCTTCTTGCCCTCAGCCTGACCGGCACCGTCAACCCGTACAAGCAGGACTTCGGGCCGTACGCCGCCGAGGTCTACCAGACCCCGTTTCCCTACGAGTACCGGGGCTGGACCACTGAGGCCGCGCTCGCCCAGCTCGATGAGCTCTTCGCCTCGGTGGTCGCTCCCAACCGCGTGGCCGCGATCATCATCGAGCCCATCCTCGGAGAAGGCGGGTTCGTGCCGGCGCCGCCGGCCTTCATGCAAGCGCTGCGCGAGATCACCTCGCGCCACGGGATCCTTTTGATCGCCGACGAGATCCAGACCGGCTTCGGACGCACCGGCAGGTTCTTCGCCATCGAGCACTCGGGCGTGACCCCCGACCTGATGACCGTTGCCAAGAGCATCGCCGCGGGCTTCCCGCTCTCTGCGGTGGTCGGCCGCGCCGAGGTCATGGACGCGCCTGCCCCCGGAGGTCTCGGCGGCACATACGCCGGAAACCCGATCGCTTGCGCAGCGGGCGTGGCTGTGATGGACGTCATGCGCGACGAGCGCCTGCCGGAACGCGCCGCGCGTATCGGTTCGATCATCGAGGAGCGCATGCGGAGCTGGCAGGCCGAGCACGAGCTGGTCGGCGACGTGCGCGTGGTCGGCGCGATGGCCGGAATGGAGCTGGTGCGCGACCGCAAGACGAAGACCCCGGCGGACACCGAGACCGCCCGCATCCTCGGTCTCGCGCGCGAGCAGGGCCTTCTGCTGCTGCGCTCGGGGGCACACCACAACGTGATCCGGACGCTGATGCCGCTGACCATCCCCGACGAGCAGCTTCTGGAAGGGCTGGACATCCTGGGCTCGGCGGTGGCCGAGGTCGCCGGAGTTCCTGCAAGGAGTGAGAAATGAGCACGACGCTGGAGAGCCGCCAGATGTTCATCGACGGCAAGTGGGTGCCGGGCAGCGGTCGTGATCACCAGGACGTGGTCAACCCGGCGACCGGCAAGGTCATCGCGTCGGTGCCGAAGGGAACCAACGAGGACGTCAACCTCGCGGTCAGGGCCGCGCGGGATGCATATGACGACGTGTGGTTCGACAGCACGCCACGGGAGCGAAGCGAGGCCCTGCTCAAGCTGGCCGACGTCATCACGCTGCACGGTGACGAGCTCGCGCAGATCGAATCGGAGAACGTCGGCAAGCCGCTGGCGCCGACCATCTCGGAGGAGATCCCGCCCATCGCCGACTGTTTTCGGTTCTTCGCGGGCGCTGCGCGCCTGCTCGAGGGACGGGCCGCCGGCGAGTACATGAAAGGATTCACGAGCATCCTGCGGCGCGAGCCGCTGGGCGTGGTCGGGTCGATCGCGCCATGGAACTACCCGCTGATGATGGCCGCCTGGAAGCTGGGCCCTGCGCTCGCCGCGGGCAACACCGTCGTCATCAAGCCGTCGGAGTGGACACCGCTCAGCCTGCTAAGACTGGCCGAGCTGGCCGAGGACATCTTTCCAAAGGGCGTGCTCAACGTCGTCACCGGCGATGGCGAGGTCGTCGGCGCGGCGCTCGTTCGGCATCCGGGCGTGAACATGGTCTCGCTCACCGGCGACGTCGCCACCGGCAAGCTCGTCGCCCGCGAGGCCGCCGCCACATTGAAGCGCGTGCACCTCGAGCTCGGCGGCAAGGCACCCGTCATCGTGTTCGATGACGCTGACCTTCAAGCCGTGGTCGATGGGATCAAGATCGGCGGTTTCTTCAACGCCGGGCAGGATTGCACGTCCGCGACACGCGTTCTCGCCGGCCCCCGCATCCACGACAAGCTGGTGAAGGACCTCGTGCCGGCGGTGGAGTCTCTGAAGGTCGGCGACCCGAGCGCCGCCGACACCGAGATGGGTCCGCTCGTCTCCGAGGAGCAGCTCGAGCGCGTTTCCGGCTTCGTCGAGCGCGCCCGTAAGGCGGGCGCCGAGGTGGCGACGGGCGGGGCGCGCATCAAGCGGCCCGGCTCGTGGTACGAGCCCACCATCGTCCTGCCGCCCGGGCCCGAGGCCGAGATCGTCAAGCGCGAGGTGTTCGGACCGGTGGTCACCATCCAGCGCTTCAGCGACGAGGAACAGGCCCTGGATTGGGCGAACTCCGTCGACTACGGGCTCGCTGCCTCGGTGTGGACCCGCGACGTCGGCCGCGCGCTGCGCATGGCGCGGCGCCTGCAGTTCGGCACCGTGTGGATCAACACGCACATCCCGCTCGTCAACGAGATGCCTCACGGAGGCTACAAGCAGAGCGGCTACGGCAAGGACATGTCGATCTACTCGCTCGAGGAGTACACGCAGGTCAAGCACGTCATGGCATCCCTCGACTGAGCGACATCAAAAAGCCGGCGGCGCTGCGCCTGGAGGGCGTGCGCAAGAGCTACGGCCACGTCGTCGCGGTCGCGGGCGTCGACCTCACGGTCGAGGAGGGCGAGTTCTTCACCCTTCTCGGGCCGTCGGGCTCGGGCAAGACCACACTCCTGCGGCTGATCGCCGGTTTCGAGCGGCCTGACGGAGGCCGCATCGAGCTGGGAGGCCGTGACGTGACCTCGGTGCCGCCTCACCAGCGCGAGACGAACACGGTGTTCCAGGACTACGCGCTGTTCCCTCACATGACGGTGGGCGACAACATCGGCTACGGGCTCCGCGTCAAAGGCGTGGCGCGTGCCGAGCGGAGCAAGCGGGTGGAGCGCGCGCTGCGGATGGTGAGGCTGGTCGGCCTCAACCGGCGGCGGCCCAACCAGCTTTCGGGCGGCCAGCGCCAGCGTGTCGCCCTGGCCCGCGCGGTGGTCAATGAGCCGGAGGTCCTCCTCCTGGACGAGCCGCTCGGAGCCCTGGACCTCAAGCTCCGCCAGGAGATGCAGCTCGAGCTGAAGCGGATCCAGAAGGAGGTCGGGATCACGTTCGTCTACGTCACGCACGACCAGGAGGAAGCCTTGACAATGAGCGACCGCGTGGCCGTGATGTCGAACGGGCGCATCGAACAGATCGGCCTTCCGGTAGATGTGTACGAGCGGCCGGCGACCGAGTTCGTGGCCGGCTTCATCGGCATCTCCAACCTCCTCACGCGCGACGGCGTCCGCTTCGTGATCCGGCCCGAAAAGCTCCACATGATGCTCGAGGGCGATACGCCTCAGCCCGGCATGACGGTCGAGCCGGGGGTGGTCGACCAGGTGATTTACGTCGGCCAGTCGACGCGTTACAACGTTCGTCTCGACCGCGGCGAGCAGCTCGTCGCCGTGCGCCAGAATATGGAAGCCGCGGACGAGGCGCACGAGCTCGAAGGCCGGCGCATCCGGCTCGCCTGGGCGCCCGAGCATACTTACGTGCTCGACCAGCAGCAGCCGCCGGATCGGGAACCGACGACCGCAGACAACAGCAAGGAGAGGTAGGAAGAATGAGATCGACAGAAGCCCCAGCCATGTGGTCCCGGCTGGGAACGGTGGCGGCGGCTGCGCTCCTCTTGGCGGCCACCGCGTGCGGCTCGACGACGAACTCCGGCGGCCCGACGGCCAAGGAGCCGCCGACCGCGAAGATCGCGCCGCTGGCGTCAATCGGGGCGGGCGAAGGCCAGCTCAACCTCGTCCTGTGGGACGGCTACGCGGACAAGTCATGGGTCGACCCGTTCACGGCCACGACCGGCTGCAAGGTCAACCAGAAACCCGCGGGCTCGTCGGACGAGATGGTGAGCCTGATGAAAGACGGCGGCGGCGGCCAGTGGGACATGGTGTCGGCGTCCGGCGACGCGGACCTTCGTCTCATCTACAGCGGGGACGTGAAGCCGATGAACACGTCGCTGATCCCTGACTTCAACAACTTCCAGACCTACTTCAAGGCTCCGCCTTACAACACGATCCTCGGCGTCCACTACGGGATCTCCCTGCAGTGGGGCCCGAACACCCTGCTGTACAGCACCAAGAAGTTCCCGCAGGCCCCGACCAGCTGGAGCGTGATCTACGACCCCGCCAACAAGGGCCTTGTGACGGTGCCCGACAACCCGATCCAGATCGCCGACGCCGCCCTGTACCTCAGCAAGACCCAGCCCAACCTCGGGATCAAGGACCCGTACGAGCTGACGCAGAAGCAGTTCGACGCCTCCGTGGCGCTGCTCAAGCAGCAGCGGCCACTGATCAAGAAGTACTGGGGCCTGGCGACCGACGAGATAACTCTGTTCAAGAACGGCGACGTGACGGTCGGCGCGGCCTGGCCGTTCCAGACCATCCAGCTCAAGGCCGCCGGCGCGGCCGTCGCCGACACGATCCCGACCGAGGGTGCCACCGGCTGGGCCGACACCTGGATGCTGGCCACCAAGGCCCCGCACCCCAACTGCGCTTACCTGTGGACCAAGTGGGTGAGTACACCCAAGGTCCAGGCGATGCAGGCTCTGTCCTTCGGCGAAACGCCCGTCAACACCAAGGCGTGCTCCGAGATGGAGACGCTGCAGGCCGGCTCGTGCGCCCAGTACCACGCGGACGCGCCGGGCACTTACTTCAACACGATCAAGTTCTGGAAGACGCCGATCGCCACGTGCGACGACGGCACCGACAACTGCATCCTTTACGCACAGTGGCAGGCGGCCTGGACGACGATCACCGCGTAATCCCGGTGCCTCACTTTTGGCAGTAACAACCGCAGGGCGGCTCCGCAAGAATCGCGGGGCCGCCCCGCTTCAGGTGCTGCTTTGGCGCTGGCCATGGGTAAGACCGGCGCTGCTTCTCATCCCGCCACTGGCGTGGTTCGTCCTCGTCTACCTGACCTCTCTCGTTCTGCTCCTGGTCACCGCGTTCTGGACCATCGACACCTTCACCACGCAGATCGTCCAGGCGTGGAACCTGGACAACTTCCGGATCATCCTCACCGAGCCGGCCTACCGGCTGATCATCGGCCGCACCGTAGGCATAGCTGCGCTGGTGACGATCACTGATGCGGCGCTCGCCTTCCCGTTCGCTTACTACATGGCGAAGGTCGCCTCGCGCCGGACCCAGACCGTGCTCTTCGCGGCGGTGCTGCTTCCGCTGTGGGCCAGCTACCTCGCGCGCGTGTATTCCTGGATCCTGATCCTCAACCACAGCGGCCTGCTCAACTGGAGCCTGCAGTCGATCGGCCTCCCGCCGGCGAACATCGGCTACACGAACACGGCCATGTGGCTGGTCTTCTCCTATATCTGGCTGCCGTTCATGATCATTCCGACGTACGCCGCGCTCGAGCGAGTGCCGGACTCGCTGCTCGAGGCGGCGGCCGACCTCGGTGCGCGGCGATGGCGTGCGGTGCTCGACGTGGTGCTGCCGCTGGCGATGCCGGGCGTGGTTGCGGGCTCGATCTTCACCTTCTCGCTGACGCTCGGCGACTACATCACGCCGATCCTCGTCGGCGGCGCAGGCTCGAGCTTCATCGGCAATGTGGTCTACAGCAACATCGGCATCGCCAACAACGTGCCGTTCGCGGCGGCGCTGGCCATGGTGCCGGTGGCGATCATGACCGTCTACCTGCTGCTCGCCAAGCGCCTCGGCGCGTTCGAGGCAATCTAGTTGGAGGGGTTCTGGACGAAGCTCGCGCTCAGGATCTGGGCCGCCTTGATCCTGCTCTTCCTCTTTATCCCGATCCTCCTGATCTTCTTCTATGCATTCAACACCTCGAACATCGAGAGCTGGCCGATCCCGGGCCTCACCTTGAGCTGGTTCTCCGCGACGTGGGACGACCCGAGCGTTCGTTCCGCGCTGCTGCTGTCGGTGCAGGCCGGGCTGGTGGCGACCGCACTTGCGCTGGTCCTCGGCTCATGTGCGGCATTCGCCATCCACCGCTCGGCGTTCTTCGGTCGCGACGCGGTCAGCCTTCTCTTCATACTGCCGCTCGCGCTGCCGGGAATCATCACCGGGATCGCCCTCAACGCGGCCTTCAGCTTCAGCGGGGTCACCTTCTCGATCTGGACGATCATCGTGGGGCACGCGACGTTCTGCATCGTCGTGGTCTACAACAACGTGCTGGCCCGGCTGCGTCGCACGCAGGGCTCGCTCATCGAGGCGGCTGCCGACCTGGGCGCGAACGGATTTCAGACCTTCCGGGATATCACCCTGCCGCTCATCTCAACGGCCGTCGTGGCAGGCGCCATGCTCGCGTTTGCGCTGTCCTTCGACGAGGTGATCGTGACCACATTCACAGCCGGCGCGCAGAGCACGTTACCGATCTGGATCTTCGGTCAGATCAGGCACGGGATCCTGCTCCCGGAGGTCAACGTGGTCGTGTCTTTCGTGATCCTGGTCACCATCATCCCGGTGCTCATCGCCGCCCGGCTCACGGGTGGCGGCGGCGCTGCCCGTGTGCCGGCCGCCGCGCTGATCAGTGAATGAACATCGGTACGACGATCGAGGCCATCCACAGCGCAAGGCCGACGGCGATCATGCCGATCTTCTTGTAGCGCCAGCCGATCGCGGCCAGCACGAAGGCGACGAACGCCAGGATCAGCAGGATGACGCTGAGCGAGATGCTCGAAAGGCGAGGGATCAGATCCGCGAGGGACCACAGCGCCAGGCCGGCGGCGATCAGGTCCACCTTCTTCCCGAAGGAGAGGCCGATCGCGGCGACCACGAAGACAACGAACGCGATGATCAGTAAAAGCTCGCTAAAACTCATGGCCGAATTATCGAGCCATGGCCCGCCAGTTCAGCGTCAAAAGGCGCGTCAATTGCCCAGGCCGATTTCGCGCTTTTGACGCCAAAAGCGCGTTATTCATCGCCCCGAAGGGCTCGTTTGACGTCAAACGTGCGGATTCAGGCTAGGGGCGGGCGAGGTCTCCAAGCAGGTGCACGCCCCAACCTCGTGGCATCAGGCTCTCCGACATCACCGAGGCCCGGAACATGAGGCCGTTGAAGGCGAGATAGGTGGGGTCTGGGACCGCCCGAAGCGCAGCCACCTCGAGGCCGGCGCGCTGGGCCAGGCTCCGGATGGCGCCCTCGGTATTGGCTCGGTACTGGACGGGAAACGTGTCTGCCTCGACCCGGCCGTAGAGCCGTGGCACCAGTCTTCGCTGCAGCTGCGGCAGTGCGCGACCGAGCCGGTTGAAAGCGAGCAAAGGGTTGCGCAGGTTGGGGGTCAGAAAGACGAAGTGACCGCCGGGTCGCAGCACGCGACGAACCTCACGCAGGACGGTTTCGGGGCTGCGCAGGTGCTCCAGCACCCAGATGCAGACCACCAGGTCGAAGGAGTCGGCGGCAAACGGTATGTTCTCGCCTCGGCCGCTGACCACCGGCATACCGGCCGCACGATGCTCGGTGAGCGATCGGGCGTCGGGGTCCATGCCGGCCGCGAGACCGACCTTTTGCCAGAAGAGCTCGACCATGCCGCCCCTGCCGCAGCCGAGATCGAGGACGCGGCTGTCTGGGCTCAGGTGGCCGCGGACGAGCGCGTCGATCTGATCGCCGCTCGAGCTCCAGCCGGGCCGCATCGCGCGATAGCGGGCCCGGTATGAGTTCTGGACGTCGAGAGGCAGCGCCGCCCTCTGGGCCACGGCGGCATTATCCGCCGCGCGGCCAGAAATGAAAGGCCCGCGACCCGAGGCCGCGGGCCCTCCGAATTCCGAAGCTACTTGATCGAGATGATCGTCCCGATAGAGCTGCCGAAATCACACGGCGGCTGGACGCCCGACGCCACGAAGACGATCGGGCACGCGAACACCTGCACGTTCGCGATTGCGGTGCCCTTCTTGAAAGGCCCGCTCGCCGGAAAGACGTCAGGCGCGACCAACACGGTTGCCTGATTGACTGTGGGAGTTGGAGCGAGCCCTTCGTCGCAGATCGCGTTGCCGAAGGCTATACCTGAGCCGTTGGCAACCGTTTTGCCGAAGGTTCTCTCCTGAACGGAGCTGAATACTTGGCTCGAGAAGCTTACGTCGAAGCTGTTCGTGCTTGGATCGAACGCTGGCCGGCAGGTGTAAGTGACCGTCACGGTGACCGCGAGCTTGGCGGTCAACGTCGCCGACGGGATCGCGATGCTGTCTACTCCCCCTCCGCCTCCGCCTCCGCCGGCCGCCTGCGCGTTCAGTGAAAGCTTGCCGGCGACCCCGCGCAGGGCCGCTGCGCCAGGTGCGGTGGTTGACATCGCCACGACCGCTACAAGGGCGGCCAGGACGACGGGGATCAATGAAACGGCGGAATGCTTGAGCTTGAACAAGTCCTGTCTCCTCGGATGAGCGCGACTGACCCCCTAGGTCTCCCCTAGATCAGTGCCATAGGCGTGGCCCTCCGCTACCGGACCTTGACCCCCTCAGCCACCATAAACGGCTGGGCGGCGGAAGCGGTAACGGTCGAAGAGTTGGTAGGTGGGGCGGCATTGAAGCCGCCGCCCCACTACGCGGTCGACTACGCAGTCTCCCGCCGTCCCTCTCGTATCTTCTCGGCTTCTGGAATGCGAGCCATCTCTTCGACCACGGCGCGGTAGTGCAGGACGGCCATGCGCAGGTTCTCCGTTCCGCCCCGCGCGCCCTGGCGACGCGCCCGGCGGACGCCTTCCGGAAGCGACTTCTCGGACAGCGGGTGATCACGCTCGCCCAGCAGCGCGAGCACGAGCGCATCTGCCTCCCGAACGGCCTCCTCCGGCGCCTCGACGAACCGCGATTCGACCTGGTCCCATCTCGTCACGAATCGATCGCGAGCCTCGGGCGTCAGCGGCCTGAGATTCGCACTCGGCATCGGCCGAGATCGCCGGCTCAGGGCCAGCAGGGCGATGATCACCAAGCCAACGACCAAGCCCACGATGACCCAACTCGTTGTGTCCATCGGCACCTCCATCTAGGACAACGCGAGGAGCCCTCGCAGGACTCGGCCGATAATGTGCCGTTGATGAGCCGCCGGCCTGCGACGCCCACGAGGCCGCGGCTAGTTGATCGAGCGGGTGAGTTGGCGCGGAAGGAGCCGATGCTCCTGGCTTTTATCGCCGGCGCTCTAATCGCGCGCGTTGCCTTCTGGCTGATCTCCAACCGCATGTTCGAGGACGGCCTCACCACCATCACACACGCGCGCAATGTGCCGCTCGGCCTCGGGCTGGTGCACCACGTGGGCGAAGGCAACGTCCATGGCTTCACCTCCGCGCTCGGGGTGCTGATCCCATTGGTCGGCGAGCTGATCCACGAGGGCTCTGGAATCCTTGCGATGCGGATCGCCTCGCTGATCGCGGTCTGTATTGCGCTGTCCTATGCGCGCGCGATCTGCCGCGAGCTCGGGCTCAGCGCATTTCCCACCGCGTTCGTGCTCGCCTACCTCGCCTTCGACCAGAACATGATTTTTTACGGGATGGCGGGGATGGAGACCCAGGTCGCCGTCGCCGTCGTTCTCGCCGGCGTGTATCACGTCCGGCGCAACGATGTCGTCGCCTCCGGGATCTGGTTGGGATTGGCTCCGCTGGCGCGGCCGGAATTTTTTCTCTGGGTCGCCCCTGCCCTGGCCTATCTGGCGCTCCGCAATGCGAAGGCCGGCATCCGCGCCGCCACGATCGCCGGAGCGATCGTGCTGCCATGGATCGCGTTCACGATCCTCTACTACGGCTCGCCCATCCCCAACACCATCGCTGCCAAGTCGACGGTCAACCCCACCCCTCCGATCCTCGCGGGCGGATCACCGCTGCCGTGGATCGAGTGGCTGGCCGGCCAGCTGGCAGGCCACATAGCCCTCCTCCTGTACCACCTCGAGCCCTTCCGCGAGGTGTGGAGCACTGCCGCCGCGCCGCTTCCAGGCCCAGTTCTGATCGTTATCGCCGTCGTCGTGGCGGACCTGTTCGTGATCGGCCTGTGGGCCTCGCGCGGAATTCCCGGCTTCTGGCCGGTGACAGTCTTCCTCGCCCTTTTCTTCGCTTACCGGGTGTACTTCCTGCCCGTCCTCTTCTATTACGACTGGTACCTGCCGCCGTTTCTCGCGTTGGTCATGATCGTCGCCGCCATCGGGCTGCAGCGTGTGATGGCGGTGGCTCCCCGAGCGGGCACCGTGTCGAAGCCGATTGCCGCCGCGCTCGCACTCGCGTTTGCAATGCACATGCCCTTCAGCTTCGTCGTCGAGGCGAAGGTGCAGACGGTCGAGGACCAGGTCCGGACGCAGGCCGCCGAGTACCTCAGGTCAGCGGTGAAGCCGGGCCAGTCGGTGGTGTCCGAGTCCGCCGGCTACATCGGCTACTACGGCGACGTGAAGCTATACGACTACCCCGGCCTCACCTCCCCCACGTCGGTGCGCGCGCTGCAGACGCTGCCGCCCGACCAGCGCGGCGTCGCGGACCTGATCGACGTGCTCAAGCCCGATTGGCTGGTCCTGCGCCCCTGGGAGCTCGACTCGCTGCGTCAGAAATATCCAGCGACGGCTTCTCAATACGTGGTCGACCGCACCTTCGAGCTGGCAGGCGTTCCCGAGAGCCGTTTGAACGCGGACGGCGCCAACACCGTGTCGTTCGCCGGACTGGCGGAGACCGATGTGGACGAGAAGTTCATCATCCTTCGGCGCGCGGCGCCGGGACCTTAGTAGTCGACCGGCTCGCGCAGGTAAGCGAGGAGGCGCCCTCCCGCGGGCGCCTCTCGAGATGACGCTCTCGGGCTCAGCCCATCGCTCGCCGGGTGGCCGTGGCCTCCGCGGCTTCAGGTTGTTCCTCGTACTCCTTCGTGTGGTCGAGCTGTGAGCGGTCCTTCAGCAATGCGACCGCTACGAAACCAATGACACAACAGAGGAGGATGTAGAGACTGATCATGTAGGGGTTCTTGGCGGGAAGGAAAGTTTCGCCTGCCCAGATCCGGGTTGCGATGTACGGCGCAGGGCCGCCGGCAATGACGGACGCTAGCTGATAGCCGATAGATGCGCCGCTGTATCTCAGCCGTCCAGTGAAGCTCTCAGCAATCAAAGCAGCTTGGGGCCCGTATTGCATGTCATGTGGGATGAGCGATAGCGCGATCACGATGAAGACGACCAGCGGAATCGCCGTGCTGTACAGCCCGAAGTACACAAATCCCCATATGGCCATCACGCCGATTCCAGCCATGTACACCGTCTTGCGGCCGATGCGGTCTGACAGGTGACCAAAGAACGGGATGCTGAAGAACGAAATGACTGCAGCCGCACTTACCGCCCAGGTCAGGAATGGCTTGTTCAGCTTGGTGGCGAACGCTCCGAACGTGAAAACGAACGTGGTGAAGAGGTAGAACGGAGCCTGCTCTGGAAGCCTCAGCAACGCGCTGAGGATGATCTCCCTCCAGTTGCGCCGTATCACCTCGGTCACCGGCCGAGCCTCCACTCGCTGTTCCTGGACGAGTGACCGAAAGACCGGCGTCTCCATGACTCCGAGCCGGATGTACAGGCCGACGCCGACCAGGATGATGCTCAGCAGGAACGGAATCCTCCAGGCCCAGGCTTCAAACGTCGCTGTGCCCGAAAGGGTGAGAGTCAACGCGGTGATTGCAGTGGACGCCAGCAGTCCCACGGGAACCCCGAACTGCGGCCAGCTGGCAAGGAATCCTTTGCGTTTTTGACTCCCCCACTCCATGGACATGAGCACCGAGCCACCCCACTCTCCACCCACACCGATGCCCTGGCACAACCGCAAGAACACGAGAATCACGGCGGCCCACAGTCCGATCGAGTTGTAGGTCGGCATGACGCCGATGAGGAAGGTGGCGATTCCCATGAACAGAAGCGTCGCGATCAGGGTCGCCTTGCGGCCGATCCGGTCGCCGTACGTACCAAACAGCCAGGCCCCGACCGGGCGTGCGAGAAAACCAACGAAAAAGATCGCGTAGTTGTTCAAGGTCCCGGTCAGAGGATCAGCCTTCGGGAAGAACAGCTTCGGAAAAACAAGCGCGGCCATGGTCCCAAAGAGGAAATAGTCGTACCACTCGATCGACGTGCCGACGGTGCTGGCGACCACCGCCCGCACCATCTGTTTCCGACGCTCCTCCGAAGCGTCAGGACGGCTGTTGGCGGCAACAGAATCAGACATACGATTCACCCCCGCAAAGACTTCACGAGAAGCCCGAACGACCCCCTTGATTTACCACTTTTTACCCTGGGCTGGACGCCCGATTTGGCGGGACATTTGTCACGGATGGCTGCCGAGAGGCCGTGGATTGCCTTGTCGTGTAAGCCACAATGCGCGCGTCAGTGGACAAGACACAGCTGGGACGCGCCGGGGAGCTGGCAATGGCCCTTTACGCGATGGTCTCGTCGGATGGTGAGCTGGAGCTGTTCACGCCGGTCGCCGATGACGACCATGTCGACGCCACCGCGGCCCGGCGCGGTGGGGTGCCGGCTATCGCCATTCAGGTGAAAACCGCGAGCGGACTGGATCGCAACGGGTTGGTCGAGGCAAAGGCCGATTATCCGAGCGGGCATGTGCGCGAACACCGAGCTTTCCTTTATGTCGTGCTACTGCTCGATTCAGTCGCGATCGGAGCCGCCTGGATTCTGCCGAGCCCAGACTTCAACCGACTGGCGTACAAGCACATCGACGGGGATAGGGAGATCCTCGAGTTCCGTGGCGATCCAGCCCGGAGCGACTCCTACGCGATATTTCGAGTGCCACCGCTTGAGCTGGGCCCGCGACTGCTGTCGGCCGTCGATTCAGTCGAGGAGTCGATCCCGCCCGAGTTTGTCAGCGCAGCATCGGGCTTGATGGGCGCCGCTCGACGAACCGTCCGCTAACGGGATCCAGGCGAATAAGCGAATAATCACATATTCGCCTATACTCCTCCCCATGCCGATCTATGCCGTGCCTCCGAAGTCCCCCGCCATCCTTCGGCGCCTGGAGGAGCTTGACGAGCAGCGCCGCTACCTGGCGCAGCACCTCGGCGATTCGGCGCAGCCATGGACCGGTGCGCTGCGCCGGCTGGCGGCGGCCGAGGCCACTGTCGGGTCGACCTCGATCGAGGGCTACGGCGCGAGTCTCGAGGACACCGTCGAGATCCTTGCCGGGCGGCACCCGGCCGGCGCCTCGGACGAGACGCAGCGGATTATCGCCGCCTACGCGCAGGCCATGGATCGGGTCGCCGTGCTGGCCGACGACCGCCGCTTCCAATGGTCGGCGCAGACGATGCTCGACCTGCACTTCCTCGTCTGTCACCCGCAACCCCAGGCAAGCCCGGGCCGGTTGCGCGAGGGATCGATGATCGTCACGCGCGGGCTGGGCCGAGATCCTTACCGGCCGCCTCAGTCCACCGAAGTTCCCGCCCTTCTCAACGAAGTGGCCACCTGGCTGGGAAAAGGGGACCTTGCCCGACACCCGGTGGTCCGCGCCGCGATGGCTCATCTCGACCTCGTGTCAATCCACCCGTTTCGCGACGGCAATGGGAGGGTCGCTCGTATCGTCCAGTCGTTGGTGCTGGCGAAAGAAGGGCTGCTTCGCCCCGAGCTGGTCTCCATCGAGCCATACCTCGGGCGGCACACGCGCGAGTACTACGCCGTTCTCGAGCAGGTGCAGGGCCAGGCGTTCGATCCCCGGCGCGATGCGTCCCCGTGGGTGGAGTTCTGCATCGAGGCTCACGTATTCGAGGCCACTGAACGCCGGCGCTGGCTGGAAATCGCGTACGCCAGGCACGATTTCTGCGAAGAGCTCGTGCGCGAACAGGCCTATCCCGCCCGATTCGTCATCGCGCTGGACCAAACTCTGCTTGGCCTGCCGGTCACGAACGTCGACCACCGCCGCGAGGCCGGCATCGCTGGCCCGACCGCGACCCAGGACCTGCAGCGGCTCCGTCGCGACGGCTGGCTGGACCAGGAAGGGGGCGGCCGCTCCATTCGATACGTAGCCAGCCGCAAATTGCAGGAGCGCTGGTCAGCGTCCCGGAACCGCTGACCTACCCGCCGGCAATCACGTTGCCGGTGGCCGGGTCGATCGTGAGCAGATGCGGGTCGCTCGGAATGGAATGAAGGGAGCCCTGGACATACACCTTGCCGGGTGGCCCCTTCGCCAGCTCGAGGTCATCCAGAAACAGCCCTTCAGTCACCCACAGGAGCCCAACCGCGTCGATTGCGGCGAGGTCGGTAAACGAGCCAACGACCAGTAGGTCGGTGCCTTCCGGACGGCCCACGGTCGTGACCGGGTGGACCGGAAGCTCA
>Ga0066704_10000459_pt1 | contig 14600 bp, 13 predicted proteins | sample GraSoiAngelo_153_FD_66458 | JGI IMG/M metagenome (GOLD analysis project Ga0066704, IMG submission 66458) | Grasslands soil microbial communities from the Angelo Coastal Reserve, California, USA - 14_1009_12_40cm | ecosystem: Environmental > Terrestrial > Soil > Grasslands | place: USA... | reverse complement strand
GTAAAGATTGCCAAACGGCGGCATCGCTCCGACCGCGCAGTCCGGGAATAGCGGCTTGAAGTCCTGTTCGCTGTCCAGTGAAACGGCTTTGCCGATGGCCTTCTTGAGCTTTTTAAGATCGATTTGATGATCCGCCGGAAGCACGGTCATTAAGTGCTGTTCTCCGGATTTTACCATGACGATTTTCGCATGATGCCGGCCTTTCACGTGTTCGGCTTGGGCGATCCTTTGCGCGGTAACGGCTTCTGGATGATGCAGAATCTCGTAGTCGACTTTGTTTTCCTTCAAGCAATCAATGAGTTGCTTTGGTATTTTCAGAAGCGGCCTCCAATGCAAACTATCACCTTCCCGAGCGATCTCTACTTTTCAGACGGAAGATTCTCCAATGGATCCTTACGCGAAACCTAACGAGCGAAAAGTAGGTGCGAACCGGCCGAAGATTTCGCATTTGCCGAGCGAGATCGACAAGCGCACGCGCAATCAGCGGCGCGCTGAAAAACAAGCGGTCGCAGCCGAGCGCCGTGCAATCAAGAAAGCGGCCCGGCGACAACTGAAAAAGCAACTGATCGACGAACTCAACGAGCGGTGACGCTAGAAGTCAGCGGCCAGATATGAGGATCCCGCGCTTAGGCGACCCCTGATTGTTACTTCGGTGTTCCGATTTTTGCGCTGCCGAGAAAGATCGCGTTCTCATCAACCACCAGTCGTGGGGCTTCGACGTCGCCGTGTAATGTGCAACCGGCCAGAAGCTCGCAGCGTTCGGTCGCAGAAATATTGCCCTCGACTTTTCCCCGCAACTTCACTGATTTCGCCCTGACTTCGCCGCGGATGAAGCCGTTCTCAGCGATTGTGAGTGCTCCGGTGGAGTCGATCGAGCCTTCCACGTCGCAATCAATCACCAGTTCATTACGAAACTTTACCGTGCCTTTGATCGAAACTCCTCTTGAGAGAAAGCCGGGAGATTGCGCCGAGATGGATGAACCGTTGGACTGCTCCGGGATTGCCGGCACCTCGACTTCAGGCTTTCGAGTTGAAAACATTGCCATATGGATCCTCCGATTCCTCCAATTTTGACCTCGTGTAAAGCTAATCTTATTCCGCGCACCTCAACAGATTCAAAATCTGTGGAAATTCGCGTAATCCGCGGTTAAACCGATCTCGTGCTTTTTCTCGACGAGGACCAAGTACGAAAGCATTTGCGGATGGCTGACCTGATTCCGGCCATGGAAAAGGCGTTGATCGACTTCTCGTCCGGAAAAGTGACGCAGCCAGTGCGGCAAGTGATCCCGGTCGATCCGCCGGGCGGATTCTATGGGATGATGCCGGCGTTAACTCCGGAAGGACTGGGTCAGAAAATCGTAACGTTCTATCCGCCGAACGCGGAGAAAGATTTGCCGACGCACATGGCAATAATTCTTCTGAACGATCCACAAACCGGAGCACCGCTGGCCGTGTTGGATGGAAGATTAATTACCGAAATGCGAACGGCGGCGGTTTCGGCAGCGGCAACAAAACTTCTCGCGCCAAGGGATGCGAAAGTGCTCGCAATCCTTGGCAGCGGCGTGCAGGGGCGCAGTCATGTCGAAGCGCTGCGCTTAGTCAGACAATTCGAGGAAATTCGCGTTTGGAGTCCGAACAAATCACACGCGGAACAGTTCGCGAAAGAGATCGGCGCGAAAACGATGTCGGTCGAAGAGGCGGTCCGCGGGGCGGATGTCGTGGTGACTGTGACGAGCTCGAAGATGTCGATCTTGCGCGGAGCGTGGCTGAAATCCGGTTGTCACGTGAACGCGATTGGTGCATGCCGACCCGATTGGCGTGAGCTCGACGACGACGCGATGCGAAATGTCGTCTTCGTCGATTCGCGGGAAGCGGCGATGAAAGAATCCGGCGATGTCATTCTTTCCGGCGCGAAAATTTATGCCGAGCTCGGCGAAGCGTTCGCCGACAAAGTCCCACCCCGCGCAAATGAAATAACAATTTTCAAGTCGTTAGGCATGGCGGTCGAAGACATCGCCGCCGCGCTGCTGGTCTATCGGTCAGCGACGGCGACTTTGTAAACGTTGTGCCGTTTCAGCTCGGCGAAAAAATTCTCCGGCGGCCATCTGCTTGCACGCATAGTGCGCAAATCCTCGTCTTACATCAAGCGAGGAGGCATGCCTTCGCCTCGTTGAAAGGTTGAAGCGCTAAAAGGTTAAAGCGTCGGCCCAAAGATGTGATTCATTCCGGCTTGAGAGAGCGCTTGCAAAGCGCACCCGGATTGGAAAGTTGGCTGCAATGTCCGCCGAAACGAAAAATCTGCACGCAATCGATCGTGCGGTCACGGATGGGAAGTTGTTGGCCCAGGCGGCGAAAAACATTCGCGCGCTTCTGCCCGGAGCGCCGTCGGATCTTTATTCGCGTGCAATCAATGAACTTGTGGCGGCCGACGAATGGGCCGAGCTGAACGATCGCTTTTATAAGACGCTAGAGTTCGGCACGGGCGGACTGCGCGGCCGCACCATCGGCAAAATTGTCACCGCAGCAGAACGCGGCCGTGAAGCAGAGAGCGATCGGCCGGAGTTTCCCTGCGTTGGCACGAACGCGATGAATTTTTACAACGTTAGTCGCGCCACCCAGGGACTGGTGGCGTACGTCCAGGAGTGGAATGCGAAACAAGTCGTCGGCCGAGCCGGACTGGCATCCGGGTCTCGCCCTACCAATAGACCAAAATTGGTCATCGCGCACGACACGCGATTTTTTTCCAAAGAATTCACCGAGCTTGCGGCGAAGGTCGCGTCCGAAAATGGATGCGACGCCTGCATCTTCGACGGGCCGCGCTCGACGCCGGAATTATCGTTCGCCGTCCGCCACTCGAACGCAAGCGGCGGCATTGTTATCACCGCCAGCCATAACCCACCGCACGACAACGGTTACAAAGTTTATTTTGCCGATGGCGCGCAGGTGGTCGAACCGCACGCCGGCAGCATCATCGAAAAAGTAAACACGATCGCGAGCGAGACTTATGAACCGCTTCCGAAAGATCGACAAGGAGCTGTCACGACCCTCGGGCACGATGTCGATGAGGCTTATCAGGAACGGCTCGCGACGTTGATTGTCAATCCAACAGTTGTGCGGGCGGCAAAATCGCTGCGCATTGTTTTCACTCCGCTTCACGGCACCGGCAGCGTGACTTTGAAACCGATACTCAAACGTCTCGATTTCAATTTTGAGATCGTCGCGGAGCAGGATCGTTTCGACCCGCGATTTCCGACGGTGAAATCTCCGAACCCGGAAAATGCCGAGGCATTGCAAATGGGAATCGCGCTCGCGCAGCAAAACAATTCCGATCTTGTCATCGCAACCGATCCGGACTGCGACCGGCTGGGCGTGGCCGTGCGTAGCTCGACTGGCGCGATGAAACTGATCAGCGGCAACCAAATCGGATCGTTACTCGCTTATTACCGGATAAAAACGCTCTTCGATATTGGGGTGCTGAACAAAGACAACGCGAGCCACGCTGTCATCATCAAAACATTTGTCACGACCGATCTGCAAAAGGCAATCGCCGAGCATTACGGTTTGCGCTGTGTTGAGACTCTGACCGGCTTCAAATATTTTGGCGCGAAACTGGAAAAATACGAACACGCGTTGCCGGCGGAAGTGCGCCAGAAGTATCGCCGGCTTTCAGAAGAGGAAACGCGAACAGCGCGACTCGCGCATTCGTCTTTTTACGTGTTCGGCAGCGAAGAAAGTTACGGTTATAGCGGCGCCGATTTTGTGCGCGACAAGGATGGAAACGCCGGCGCGATCATGTTTTGCGAACTCGCTGCTTATGCAAAGTCGAGAAATCAAACGGTGGATCAACTGCTCGATGAAATTTTCTTGATCTTCGGCTATTTCGCGGAAAAAAACGCGTCGCTTTATTTCGAAGGCGCAGAAGGCGCCGGCAAGATCGCCCAGCTGCTCGAATCTTATGCCAGTGCGCCGCCGGCCAAAATGCACGGCGCAAAAGTGACCCGCATCACGAATTTCGAAATGGAAACGATTCGCGATGTTGAAGGCGAGGAGATTCCCAGGGAGAAGATGTCGATCTTCGAACTGGAGGATCGGACACGCATTGCCGTGCGCGGTTCGGGAACGGAGCCAAAGATTAAATATTACATTTTCGCCCAGCGCCGGCCGGAAAAGGGAAAATTTAGTGCCGAGCAACTGGAGAAAATTAAAATGGAGATCGATGAGCGTCTGGAGCGGCTTTGGGATTCGATACAGAGAGACGTGCACGCGCGGCTCGCGCGATGAGCCGCTCGACAGTTGTCGATTCGTTGTCGAAAGTTAATTATGCGGCGTGAGATTAATTTGAGTGGCGGCGAGATCACATTCCTGAAAACAATGGGCCTGAGCGGCGCGCCAACTTTCGGGAAGGTGTTGATCGAGCAAATTGGCGAGATGGAAACGGCAGAATTTCTCGACGAGCTCAATGGGCTGATTCAGCTCGGCTACGTGCTTTCGGACAAGGCCAACCTGCGTACCATGGAGAATGTCGAGCGCGGCGTTTTTCGCGTGAACCCTTCCTACGCGCGCGATTTGCGAGATGCGATCCAACCGGGCCGCCGGCGCGAACAAACGCGGCGCCGGCGCGGTTGACCTGCGCGAAGTGAGCGCGTTACGAAAGGCGTTGCCCTTCTGGCCGTGGCTGGCCGCGATCGCGAGCGGGCTGCTTGCTACGGGCTGTTTCGCGCCATTCAGTCAAGATTGGCTGTGCTGGTTTGCGCTCATTCCGCTGATCGCGGCGATTTGGTTTTCCGGAGAAAATTCAAAGCGGCGATGGTTGCGCGATCTCTTCCTCGGTTACGTCGCAGGTGTCGTTTTTTTTTCGGGAGTCTTTGGCTGGCTTGGTTCGCTCGGGACCTTATTTGAAAATTTCTGGCTGCACGGTTTGTCCCTGCTGCTCTCCCTCTATCTCGGAATGAATTTTGCGTTTTGGAGCTGGTTTTGCGGGCTCGTTAGGCCCGGCCCGACGAAGGTGGAACCAACAAAAGACAAATGGAGCGAAATGCTCGAGCGCGCTGGGAAGCCGCCAACGGCGATACCGACCTCACCATGGCTAAGATCGACAAACAACTTGTGGCTTGCCTTCCTCCTCGCCTCCGCGTGGAGCACTCATGAGTGGATACGCGGATGGCTCTTCGGCGGGTTCGGTTGGAACGGCCTCGGCGTCGCGCTCTGGGCCAAGTGGCCGCTCATCCAAATCGCGCAGTTCACCGGGGTCCCGGGACTTTCGTTTATGATTGCATTCGCCAACGTGATTGCGTTGACGACGGCGTGCCGCTTGTTTCTGGAAGCGCGACTGCATCGAATGCGGCCGCATTACGATCTCACACTGACCATGGCCGGAATTGTCGGTGTTCTCGCGTTCGGTGTTCACATCACCCAAAACCGGCCGCAAACCAAGCCGGTGCGCGTTGCCGCGGTGCAGGCAAACGTTCCACAGAAACAAAAATTCGACCCACAATTCGCCGCCCAGATTTTCACTCGATTCACGCGACTGAGCGCTGTTCCGCTGCAAGTCGAACCGCCGCCTGATTTGCTGATTTGGCCGGAAAGCGCGATGCCGGGCCCCGTACTCGAGGATGAAGAGACTCACCGCTTCGTTATGGATTTTTCGGCGTCGACAAAGACAGACTTGCTCCTCGGAACAATCGATGTGGAGAATGGATACGATTATAATGCCGCGGCGCTCGTCTCGGATGCCGGCCAGCACGTGCAAATTTATCGCAAGCTTCATCTCGTGCCGTTTGGTGAGTACATTCCACTTCGACATTCATTTCCGCTTTTTGCCGCTGTCGCGAGCCAGTGGGTACCGGGTGATTTCGCAGCCGGCAAAGAATACACCATTTTTCGCCTAACGAGTGGCGACGTGCAGGTGGCACCGCTGATTTGCTTTGAGGACACAATCGGCGAGCTGACCAGCCAATTCGTTCTGAAAGGAGCTAACCTGCTTGCGAACGTGACGAACGATGGCTGGTTTTTGCATTCGGCCGGTTCGCAACAGCATCTGGCGAACGCCATTTTCCGCTGTGTCGAGACGCGCCGTCCGATGGTGCGCGCGGCGAATACCGGCGTGACTTGTTTTGTGAATGAGTTCGGCCGCGTCACGCAATTGTTGCAGGATGAAACTGGCGGCACTTTCACCGAAGGCGTGCTCGCCGGTGAGGTGAATGTTCCGACGGCACGCGATCTCACCTTTTATGTGCAACACGGGGAACTCTTCGCCGAATTTTGTGCGGGCGTAACATTGATCGCGATTATCGTCAGTGTGATCCGGCGCAAATGGTTGTAGCTGCCGCCGTCTCTGGCGGCAGTTAGGAATTCTGCCGCTGAGGACAGCGGCAGCTACAACGCCATGACTGTGTTATAACTCACGCGTGCGCGTCGAATTGCCACTTGATCATCTCCGCGAGCTTTGGCCGGAAAAATTGCACGGGGCGCGCATCGGCGCGCTCCTTCATTCGGCGTCGGTTTCATCACATCTCGAGCATGCATCGCAGATCCTCGAGCGACACAACGGAGATTTGCTCCGGCTTTGCGCATTCTTCGGTCCGCAGCATGGATTTCTCGGCCAGACCCAGGACAACATGGTCGAATGGCAAAGCTACGAACATCCGCGTCTGGGCATTCCAGTTTATAGTCTTTACGGCGAACACCGCGAACCGACCGCAGAAATGCTGGAACATGTCGATGTTTTGCTTGTCGATCTTCAAGACATCGGCGCGCGTTATTACACTTTTATTTGGACGCTTTACCTTTGCATGCGCGCCTGTGAAAAACACGGCGTGCAGGTCATTGTCCTCGATCGACCAAATCCGATCAATGGCGTGACGACAGAAGGACCCTTGCTCGATTCGGCATATAAGTCGTTTGTCGGAATGCATCCGATCAAAGTGCGACACGGGCGCACGATTGGCGAATTAGCCCGGCAATTTCGAGATGAAGCATTCCCCGATTGTCGATTGTCGATCTTGCCGATGAAAAACTGGGAGCGCGCGATGTGGTTCGATCAAACCGGTCTGCCCTGGGTGGTGCCGTCACCCAACATGCCGACGCTCGACACCGCCACGGTTTATCCGGGAATGTGTTTGCTCGAAGCAACGAACATCTCCGAAGGTCGCGGCACAACTCGGCCGTTCGAAATTTTCGGTGCGCCGTTTATCGACGCAGAAATACTTCGTCGCGAACTGAACGATTTAAAGCTGTCAGGTGTTTTCTTCCGGGAAAATTATTTTCAGCCGACGTTTCACAAATTCGCCGGAGAACTTTGCCGCGGCGCGCAATTGCATGTGCTCGATCGGGACAAATTTCGGCCTTTCAAAACAGGCGTGGAAATCATCAAGCGCATTCGCCAGATCCACGGCGATCAATTTCAGTGGAAGCAACCACCTTATGAATACGAATGGAAGCGTCTGCCCATCGAAGTATTAATCGGCGGCCCGATCGAATCGGTCTTCGGCGACTAATTGCGAGTTGCATCGCACTCGCGTATTCGTTGTCGATCTTGGCTCGGGTTCGAGCCGACATTCCCTGGCCCGAAGTCGTGCAGCGTCTCGCGCAGGAAAATGAAAAACTCGCGCGGCGCCCGCAGGGGCACAGTGGCGAATACTTCATCGTCTGCACGCTTTACTACACGCCCATGGAATCGGGTTTTACATTCGAGCGCGGATTCGATGCCGCACTAGTTACAAAGCGCGGATTACATGGACGCAAGTATCCGCGCGATTTTCTTCGCTCGGTGAAAAAAGAAGGTTTCGGCCGGATAATTACGCCGGTAAACGGCCGCAATTACATTCGTTACAACGGCGGAGATTCATTCGGTTTTGCCTCGAGACCGGCCGGCGGCGGCGGTAATCTCGTCCCGCGTTTTTCCGCTGCCGCAAAGCCGGGGCAAAGCGGATTGCATCGCGGCGTCACAATTCAGACACCAGATTCAACCGTCCGGCAGGTCTTCGGCAGCACGCGGTGGAAAATTATCGACACCGGCGGTGGACTGCGAAAATGGCAGCTCGATCTTTATTACGGCGAAGACGAGCCGCTCGGTCCAGGCCGATTCATGGCGCGGCCGCGCGGAACAACCTTTGAGTACGCGTATTCCGACGCGAAGGTGAGTAAGTGATGTGAACGCATTCACAGTTTGCCTTAAATTTCATGGCGATCTCTCATTCTTCCTGAAATCAAACAACGCGATCGTCGAGCGCCAATTCCGCAAAAGAACTTCGATAAAGGACGTGATTGAGTCGTGCGGTGTCCCGCACCCCGAGGTCGATTTGATCCTGGTCGACCGTAAAGCTGTTGACTTTGCCCATGTCGTGGAGCGAGACACGGAGGTTGGTGTTTATCCAATCAACACACGCATACTTTTACCAGAAAATCGACTGCAAACTATTCATATCAAGAAGTTTATCGCCGATGGTCACCTCGGAAAACTCGTCCGCGATCTGCGCCTGCTCGGTTTTGATATCGTCTACGATCCCGCGGCTGAAGATCGACAATTGCTCGGCGCAATGAAGAGCGAGGAGCGCGCCCTGCTCACTCGCGATCGTCGCTTGCTCATGCATGCGATTGTGCAACATGGGTATTATTTGCGGTCCCAAAATCCGCTTGAGCAAACGATCGAGGTCCTGCGCCGCTTCGATCTGTCCTCAGCTTTCGCTCCATTCACCCGTTGCCTACATTGCAATGCTCTACTTGAACAGGTCGAAAAAAGTGAAGTCATCGAACAGCTCGAGCCGCTTACAAAAATCTATTACGAACAATTTCGACGCTGCACCGGTTGCGGCCAGATCTACTGGCCGGGGTCACATTTTGATAAGTTGCTCGCGCGCATTGAAGGAATCCGCGCAGCCTTGACGGCGGAGTTTTAATCCGAGAGCTAAACATGAAGAAATCGATTTCCATTTCGTTAGGCGCAATCGTTCTCTTCGCCTGCAGCTCGCTCGCCTACGGACCGACCGGTCATGAAATCAGGAATTGCCGACAACCGTCTCGCAAACGACCCCGCCCATTCCGCCGCCACGGAACACCGCCCTAATTCGAGCACGCCGGTGCAGCCAAGTCCCGCGACAAGGCAGTGATCAACGTCTCCAGGTTCGACCAATAAAAATCGCGCCGGCGTTTCCACCGGCGTGATCTTTTGTCATTCTGAGCGAAGTCGAAGAATTCTCTCAATTTAGACCGACTTCCGCTACGATGTGAGATCCCTCACTTCCGTTCGGGATGACACAGCGCGCTTTACGCCTCGGCCTTCTTCGCCGACTTTTTGCACTCTGCTTTGAGCTGGGCGAACTGCTCGGCGGAAAGAATTCCCTTTGCCTGTTTAAGGAAGGTTCTTCGGCTTTCTTTCGTGCAGCCGGCTTTCACGCACTCGCTCTGCCACGCTTCAATCTTTGTCTTCTGATCGGCCGTCAGATTGAGGCTCGCCAAATTAGCACAGGCCGCCTCGTTTGAGGCATTCTTTGCGCAACAGGCTTTTCCACCTGCGAAAGCGGGCGATGCCACAAGCATCGCTGCCGCCACCACTGCTGTTCCGAGAATTTTAATCATGGTGAATCGTGAGACATATATGAACCACAAGGCGTTCAATTCTTCGCGAACTCACTCGCTCTCCTTCTTCTCTGCGGCTGAGGTGGACCAAGCGCCGACTCGCTTCTCCTTGGCCTCTTCCTCCAAAGCGGTAAGCCGATCCACGTAGAAGCGGGATTTTTCACCACTCGGCAAAACGTGACCGACGCCTTTGACGCGCGCCAAACCTTCGCTCACCAAAATCTCAGCCAGGCTCTTTCCATCCACCTCGATCAAAACGTAATATCGTGTTTCTCGACCTCGGCCAGCAGCGCTTGCCCAAAGCGTGCGCAAGACGAACGCCTTCTGCAAAAGTTCCTTCACCCTCTCTTTCGCCTTCACACCTGCCTTCATCGTCTCATCGAGCGTGATGCCAAAATGCAGACTCTGCTCGCGCGTCCGTTCCGCATACACAAGATTGGTCTCGGGCGCGTCCACAAAATAGAGCCGCGCCCCGAATTCCTTATCGCCGCAGTGCACGCGAAAGCTGTCGCCATCGTTGTCCTTTGAATCCACGTATCGGCAGTCGGAAAGGGTGACCCAACCCTTCCAGCTTGCCGCCCAGATTTGCCCGATGGCTGAAAGCAAGAACGCGATAACTAATATCTGCGAGGAGCGTCGTGTTTGCATTCTCATGTTAGCCTAACGAGAACAAGATGTGGCTATTAGGACCGCCTGTGGCAAGCCCTAAAACATCGGGCTTTAGCGCGCGAGAAACTCGAGCGTACCGTTTTTTGCATCGACATGCACGGTTTCGCCCTCGTGCACTTTGCCCTCCAAAATGTCGATACTGAGCGGATCGAGAATTTCTTTTTGGATGGCGCGTTTTAATGGTCGCGCGCCGTAAACGGGATCGTAACCTTCGCGCGCGATCAGTTCCTTGGCAGAATCGGAAAGATCGAGCGTGATCTTCTGTTGCTCGAGACGTTTCGTGAGGCGGCCAAGCTGAATTTCGACGATCTGTTTAAGGTCGTCCTCGGTGAGGCGATCGAAAATGATGATCTCATCGACGCGATTGAGAAACTCGGGGCGGAAATGCGCGCGCAATGCGTCCATCACCAGACGCGAGCGCGCTTCGCGCGATTCTTCTTCGGTAATAAATTGAGAACCAATGTTCGAGGTCATGATGATCACCGTGTTCTTAAAATCAACGGTCCTCCCCTGCCCGTCCGTAATGCGGCCGTCGTCGAGCACTTGAAGCAAGATGTTGAACACATCCTGATGCGCCTTTTCAATCTCATCGAACAAAATAACCGAGTACGGTTTACGCCGCACCACTTCGGAGAGTTGCCCGCCTTCCTCATAGCCGACGTAGCCGGGCGGCGCGCCGATTAAACGCGCGACGGTGTGTTTCTCCATATATTCGCTCATGTCGATCCTGATCATCGCGTTCTCGTCGTCGAACAGAAATTCCGCGAGCGCACGTGAAAGTTCGGTTTTGCCGACGCCGGTCGGCCCGAGAAAAATGAAAGAACCGATCGGACGATTTGGATCCTGCAAACCGGCGCGCGCGCGGCGCACCGCGTTTGAGACTGCTTTGATCGCTTCGTCCTGACCAACGACGCGCTGATGCAGATGCGCTTCAAGTTTGACGAGTTTCTCTCGCTCGCCTTCCTGCAATCGCGAAACCGGAATGTGCGTCCAGCTGGAGACAACTTCGGCGATATCCTCCTCGGTCACTTCTTCGCGCAATAATCGGGTAGCGCGCCCGTCCCGGGCGCGGTTCTTCGTGTCTCGCGGGGAACTTTTTGATTCCGGCGAGACACCGGAATCGGCGGACGAGACGCCCGCTCTACCCTCCGCGTCCCGCAATTTCTTCTCCAGCTCCGGGATTCTTCCGTACTGAATCTCACTTGCTTTGGCCAATTCGCCACGACGCTGCGCGCGCTCCAGTTCGGTGCGAAATTGATCGAGTTGCTCTTTCCATTTCCGCTGCTCTTCCAGAACGGCTTTTTCCTTCTGCCACTCGGCTTTCAATGCCGAGGATTTTGCGCGAAGATCGACAAGTTCCTTTTCGAGCTTCTTCAGCCGTTCCTTGCTCGCGGCATCTTTTTCTTTTTTGAGCGCCTGCCGCTCCATCTCGTGCTGCATGATTTCGCGCTCGATCACGTCGATTTCCGTTGGCATGGAATCGAGCTCGATTTTCAAACGCGACGCCGCTTCATCAACCAGATCGATCGCCTTGTCCGGCAGAAAGCGGTCGCTGATGTAGCGATGCGATAGCACGGCGGCCGCGACGATTGCGGCATCGGTAATGCGAACACCGTGATGAACTTCGTAGCGCTCCTTTAATCCGCGCAGAATCGCGATTGTGTCTTCCACGCTCGGCTCGTCAACCATCACCGGCTGAAACCGCCGCTCCAGCGCCGCATCTTTCTCGATATACTTGCGGTATTCATCGAGTGTGGTCGCGCCGATCGTGCGCAGCTCCCCGCGGGCGAGTTGCGGCTTGAGCAAATTGGATGCATCGACCGATCCCTCCGCCGCACCGGCGCCGACGATCGTGTGCAGCTCGTCGATGAACAAAATGATTTGGCCCTGCGCATCAGTCACCTCTTTCAAGAATGCTTTTAGGCGATCTTCGAATTCGCCGCGGAACTTCGCGCCGGCGACCATCGCGCCAATGTCCACCGCGATGATGCGTTTTTCTTTCAACGAATCCGGCACGTCGCCGCTGATGATGCGTCGGGCGAGACCTTCCACGATCGCAGTTTTCCCAACACCGGGATCGCCGATCAGCACCGGATTGTTTTTCGTGCGCCGCGAGAGCACTTGCATGATCCGGCGGATCTCGTTATCGCGGCCGATCACCGGGTCGATTTTCCCGCGCCGCGCCAGTTCGGTGAGATCGCGGCCGTATTTCTCGAGCGTTTGATATTTCCCCTCCGGATTTTGATCGGTCACGCGCTGCGAACCGCGCACTTGCTGCAAAGCTTGCATGAGTTTGTCGCGCGTAACGCCAAACTCTTTCAATAGTTTTGCCGCCGGAACATTCGCGCCGGCGAGGGCGAGCAGATAATGCTCGGCACTCGTAAACTCGTCTTTCAAGATCGACATCTCCTTCTCCGCGCCGTCGAGCATGCTGCGCAATTCATTGGCGAGACGAAGATCGACAGGGCCGCCGTGCACCTTTGGACGCCGTTCGAGCTCGCTCGCCAATCGCTGTCGCAAGCCATCCAGCGGCACGCCAATTTTTTCGAACAATGGCCGGGCTATGCCGTCGCTTTGGTCAAGAAGCGCGGAAAGAAAATGCTCATTCGCAATTTCCTGATGATTAAACTGCGATGCGACATCCTGCGCCGCTTGCAGCGCCTCTTGCATTTTCTGCGTGAATTTGTCGATGCGCATATCTCACCATGAACTATCGCTTCCGATGCGGCAAACGTGCTGTTTGGACCATGATGCCGCGCGAGCAAAGTTTCCGCGTTCAATTGCAGCCGCGCTTCTCCCCGTTTATGAGTGCATGCGATGAGCAATCGAGAAACGCCGTTTCACCACAAAGCGCTTGCTTTGTTGAAGCCGGGTCCATTTCGCCGTTACATCATCGGTTCGGCGATTTCGGACACCGGCACCTGGATGCAAGTGATGGCGCAGGGCTGGGTGGTGAGCGCGCTTACGAACAAAGCCATCGTGCTCGGGATGGTGAATTTCGCGGCGGGCCTGCCCACACTCGCGCTCACCATGATCGGAGGCTCGGCCGCCGACCGATACGACAAGCGGAAAATCCTGATCGCGACCCAAGTCGTGCAAATCGCGCTCGCCATCATTCTCGGCTGGCTCGTCATGGCGGGTGGCATTCACATCTGGCATGTTGGTGTTCTCGCGGCATTGCTCGGCATTGGAATTGCGGTTGAAATGCCTGCCATCTCGGCACTTGTTCCTGAATTGGTGAGGCGCGATCAAATTGCAACTGCCGTGGCGATGGATCGTTCGATCTTTCACGGTTCGCGCCTTGTCGGTCCGTCGCTCGCTGGATTATTTGTCGGATGGTGGGGAGCTGCTTCCGCGTTTTTCGCAAACGCATTTTCGTTTTTGGCGCTGATTGTCGCGCTCGTTTCGCTTCCGAAGCGCCCGATCGGCACAAAAGAAGAGGAGGAGCAACGGCGCAGTGGGATCATGGAAGGATTCCGTTACGTCGCTTCGGAACGAACGGTCCTCGCGATGATCGCCCTCGTTGCGTTGACGACAATTTTTGTCTTCCCCGTCATTTCCGTGATGCTGCCCCTCTACGTGCGCAATGTTCTGCAACTCGGCCCGCGCGAAATGGGCTGGCTCATGGCAACATCGGGGACTGGCGCGTTTTTCGGGTCGCTTGGACTTCTCAGCGTTGCTCGCGAACGGCGCTTGAAGTTTATGAGTGGCAATGTGCTCGCGGTTGCGGCGGGTGTTTTTTCCATGTCGCGCTCGCACAGTTTTGCGCTCACGGCTTGCTCGATGGGTGTGCTGGCGATCGCGCTCTCGATGAACTTCGGACTCGCGAACACAATCGTGCAGGAACATGCGCCGGCCCATTTGCGCGGTCGCGTCTCCGCGGTCTTCGGCCTGAGCTTTTTCGGATTGATGCCAATCGCCGGACTCATCGTCACTGGCTTTTCAGATTTGGTCGGAATGCGCACTGCCTTAGCTGTCGCTTCGATAATTTACGGCACCGGCGCCTTCTCGATTTTGACCATGGCCGGGCGGCACGTATGCGACCATCCTGTTTCTCCAGTGCCGGAACCCGAAATCGCTTCGGTGGCGTAACTGTCTGTCAGGCCGATCATGATTTCCTTTTCCACTTGCTGGAATTCTCATCGTCACACGGCCGGTGATGAAATGCTCCGTGAAATTGTCGATCTTGGCTTCGATCACGTTGAGCTCGGCCACGGCATTCGCATCTCGCTCATGCCCGGAATTCAAGAAATGTACGACGCTGGGAGAATCAAATTCAGCAGTCTGCACAATTTCTGTCCGTTGCCGGTAGAGGTTTTGGGCGCGTCTCCTGACTGTTACCAGTTTTCTTCGCC
>Ga0066704_10000451_pt1 | contig 14653 bp, 22 predicted proteins | sample GraSoiAngelo_153_FD_66458 | JGI IMG/M metagenome (GOLD analysis project Ga0066704, IMG submission 66458) | Grasslands soil microbial communities from the Angelo Coastal Reserve, California, USA - 14_1009_12_40cm | ecosystem: Environmental > Terrestrial > Soil > Grasslands | place: USA... | reverse complement strand
AAATGACCGGTCGACACGATCGAAGGCTTTCCGACAACGCCACCAGGCGTCGCTTGCGACGCCGCCCGTCAGGACGTGCGGGCTTCGCCCGTGCGTCCGTCTTAAATGACCGGTCGACACGATCGAAGGCTTTCCGACAACGCCACTAAGGCGGGCTCGCTCGCGCTGGTGTTCGGCGCGGCGGCCGTGATCGCCGTCGTCGGGCTCGCGACGGGACACACGGTCCTCACGGCGGTCGGGCTGGCGTGCTCGGTCGCAGCGGCCGCGATCCTCGCCGCGTATCTGATCGTCACCGAACGACGGCGGCACGAAGCCGCAGAGGAGGAGCTGACGAGCGAGGCGTTGTTCCTCGAGTCGCTCGTCGATTCGATGGCCTCGATCGCCGGCGCGCAGAACGTACTCGCAGAGACGTGCGTCCAGGCCGAGCATCTGTTCGAAGCGCGCGCGCGGATGCTCCGACCGGCCGAGCGACTGCGGCCGTCACCCGCCGAGAACGCAATCGTGATCCCGCTCAAGGCGCGCGGGGAAGAGATCGGCGCGCTGCGGCTGACGCGCGACCGGCCGTTCGACCGGGACGACGTGGTGCGCGCGACCGTGCTCGCGGACTTCGCAGCGCGTGAGTACGAGAACGCTCGCCTCCTAGCGGAAGCACAGGTGCGCGAGGTCGAGCGCTCGCGGTTGACGGATCAGCTGATCACCGCGGAGCAGGACGAGCGGCGGCGCCTCGCGGACGAACTCCACGACAGTGCCGTGCAATCGCTCTCGGGAATCGCGCTCCTCCTCGACGCAGGGCTGAACTCGATCACGGAAGGCCGCGCGGAGGAGGCGCATGAGATCATCGGGCGCGCGCTCCACCGGCACCGCGCGACGATCGGACAGCTCCGCGACCTGTCCTTCAACCTCGAGCCGGTCGTGTTGCGCGACCAAGGGTTCGCGCCCGCCGTGCGTGCGCTGACGGATCAAATCGCGATCGAGCACGGCGTGACCGTCGATCTCGACGCGGACGCGGGGGAGCGACTGGCCGAGAAGACGCAGGCCGCCCTGTACCAGATCATCCGCGAGGCGCTGAACCAGGCGGTGCGCCGCGGGCCGCCTGAGACGCTGTCGGTGCTCGTGCGGCAGACGGACGACGGTGGGTTCGAGACCCGCATCGCCGACGACGCGCCCGGTGAACGCCGTCGGAGCAGCCTGGACGAGCTCGCGGAACGGGCGCGTACGCTCAACGGCCAGCTGACGTTCGAGCAGGGCGAGAACGGCGGAACGACCGTCCTCGTCGTCTTGCCTCCGTACGCAGTGGCTAACTGACGCGCAGCATTCTTCGAAACGCCGAGACCCAGACGGGCTGCCCCCGTACGCGGTGGCGGGTAGCATCCTGCGGCCATGGCGGACGGGAAGTACCTGCTGTTCATCTGGAAGCCGAGCGGGTACGAGCTGCGCGAGGAGGACGGGGAGCCGCCGGCGATCGGAAGCGAGGTCGAGGGAGACAACGGGAAGCTGCAGGTGACGAAGATCGCCCCGTCGCCGCTTCCAAACGATCCGAGGCCCTGCGTGTACCTGCAGGCCGTCTAGGCGACGACGGACTCGGCGGCGATCCTGCCGAAAACGAGCGCGGCGGCCAGGCCGCTCGCGTATCCGCCCGTGGAGATGCCGCCCACGTCCGCTCCCGCCGCGAACAGGCCGTCGATCGGCGTGCCGTCCTCGTGCAGGACGCGTGCGCGTTCGTCGATCCTGAGCCCGCCGATCGTGTGGGTGATCCCGGGCGCGACCCGGACGCCGATGCGCGCGCCAGCAGGTGGCTCGAACGGAAGCTCACTCGGATCTGTCGCGGTCAGCGCCGCTGCGGCCAGATCGGCAACCGTGCGATCGCGCACACGCTGCGCGAGCGCGTCGTCGTCGAGCACGTACCAGGCCCGCGCGTTCGGCTGCCGTGCCGTCGCCTGAACGAGATCGTTCTCGGACCACGAGACGTCGCCTTCGAAGAACTCCTCGCCCCGTTCGTTGAAGACGCGTGCGAAACGGCCGTACAACTGGGCCTGGGAGACGAAGTCCGACTCGACGAGGTCCACATCGGGCATGTTCCGGCCGTAGAACTCGTCCATTCCAGCCGAGAGGGCCGCACCTCGTTCGAGACCGAGACGCAACCCCTCCCCGACGCTCCACGGATTGGCACGAAGACGTAACAGTCCCGCGGGCCGGATGTAACGCGTTACGAACTCGGCACTACCTTGAAACCCTCCCGTTGCCACAATGGACGGGTTGGTCTGATCAGACCAGCTAGTCAAGTCAGTCTGGTCTGACTGCTCTGACCAGGTCTGACCAACTCGGATCTCGCCGGCTCTGCGCACCAAAGCATCCGTCAAGCCGTGAGGATCGAAGCGCTTTCCGACAGTCCTGGGATTGCCAGTCTCGTCCCACACGACCGGCGCTCCAAGCGACACGAGCCATTCGATCGCCTCGTCGAGGCGTTCCCATACGAGCCGCTGCAGCCGCTCGTCCCCGGCAGGACACTCCGCGCGGTACTCCTCCCAGTCCCGAAAGCGCCAGACGACGCAGCTCGACAGAAGCATCGAACCCCCGGGCCGCGTCCCTTTTTCGAGCACGACGGGCGAAGCACCGAACTCGCGCAGCCGGGCAGCCGCTGCGAGACCTGCCATCCCTGCGCCGAGAACGGTTACTGCAATGAGAACGTCGGCTTGTGCTCGACGTACTCGATCCGGACGCGGTCGGGTCCCCAGACGAAGACCGCGCGCGTGTTCGCCGCGTCGACGACGCTCTCGACGATCCCCAGATCCTCCGCTTCCGCGGCGTGCTCCTCCGCAGAATCGACGAGCACGGCCAGGTGGTTCAACAGCGGCCTCTCCGGCTCGCCGGGATCACCTTCGTGGAACTCGACGTAGGCCCCACCCACTTCGACGCGCGGATTCCCCTGCTCGCTCGGTTGGGCATGGTCGAAGCCGAGCCTCGTGTACTCGTCGGCGGTTTGCTCCGGAGCCCGGGTGTACAGGGCGACATGATCGAGGTCGTAGTCGACGTCTGTCGGCGCCTCTACGAGCCGGACACGGACGCCCTCCCCGAGCTCGACCTCGTCGCCGCTCCCGTTCGGCAGCTCCGCGCGAGCTGCGTCGAGATCCGAGACGCGCAACGCAACGTGCTTGAGCGCGCCGCGGTCGCGTGGGCCCTCTGCGACGAACAGCGTCAGCTTCCCGCGGCGGGCGTTTGACCCCACGAGCGTGAAGTTCTCCTGCTCGTCGATGACGTGCATCCCGAGATGCCGCGTCGCGAAGTCGACGATCGGCTGTCGATCCGCGACCCAGAACGCAATGTGGTCGAGCGTTTTCGGCTCCACGCCCGCGAGCCTAGCGGTCGCGGGGCTCTCTAGGTCGAGTCGCGCCGGCCGTGCGGGCCAAGCCCGCACGGCCTCTACCCGGCACCCCTGAGTCGGTGCCTACTTGCGGGCGTCGACGGCCCGCTGGAGCTGGGCCTTGGTCATGCTCGAGCGACCCGGGACGTTCTTCCGCTTTGCTTCGTTGTAGAGCTGCTCCTTGGTGCGGCCTTTCGGCCGTTTCGTGCCGGAGCGGAGTCCGCCGCGGCGGCCGGACGACATGTCGCGCGTCGACGTGCGTGACGCCCGGCCCTTCGTCTCGCCGGAGCGTGCGCGCTCCTTGTTGACCGTGCGGGCGGCGATCTCCTTCGCGCGCTTCGCGGAGCGGCCCTGCTTCTTCGCGGATTCCTCGATGTGCTCGTACTGCCGTTCACGCTTGGCATTCCACGCTGACTGAGGCATCTCAACGACCCCCTCTGTTGGACGACGCGCGGGCTCTACCCGATTCGACGCGCGTTTATTCCAGCGGGGGGTTCTGCACGTTGTGCTCGGTCGCGTACGCGTTCGTCAGCTCGTTCACCTTGTCGATCCCTTCGCCGTAGGCGTAGTTGATCGGGACGAACGCCTGCCACTTGTCCGGCAGCGCGTCCTCGGGAAAGATCGCCTCCACCGGGCACTCGGGCTCGCACGCCCCGCAGTCGATGCACTCCTCGGGATCGATGACGAGGATGCGGTCCGCCTGATGGATGCAGTCGACAGGGCACACGTCGACGCAGGACAGGTCTTTGATGTCGATACAGGGCTCGGCGATGATGTACGTCACTAGGCGGCTCACTCTACTCAAGGGGGTAGCGCCGAGGCGCCCCCGAGTCGACGCTAGGCGGTCAGCTCCTCGACGAGCTGAGCGGCTCGCTCCTGCAACGCGTTCTTGACGACCACCTGGTCGAATCCGGCGGCATGCGCTCGTCGCAATCCGGACGTGTCGGTGTGACCGCCGAACCCGAGAATTGGACAATCGGGATACGTGTCCGCGACCTCCTCCGGATCGACCCGCGAGATGTCCGCGATCACCAGGTCGGGCCAGTCGACACTGTCCGTCGTCACGAGGTGGTGGCCCGGCAGGAGCGCCTCCAGCTTCCCCCTGAAGAACGTGTCGACCCCACAGAGCAGGATCGTGGCCACGGCGGGAGCGTAGCGCCGCGCACAATCTCTGAGCAAGGCCGTTGCTAGGGTCGTCAGACATGGCGGACGACGGCTTCGTCACGGTGGCTCGGCTGGACGACATCCCGGCGGGGTCGGTCACCTCGGTGCAGGCCGGCGAGGAGGAGATCGCGCTGGCGCACTGCGACGGCGGCTTCTATGCGGTCCAGGGACACTGCCTCCACCTGCAGGGGCCGCTCGGCGAGGGGCACCTGGAGGGCTGTGTCCTCACCTGCCCCTGGCACGGCTGGCAGTACGACGTCCGGACGGGGAAGAACGAGTTCGACCTCGCGATCCAGCTCCGCACGTACGACGTCCAGGTCGAGAACGGAGAGGTCCGCGTCAGAGTCTCGGCCGGATCGGGGTGAGGTGTCAGAGTCACGCGATCCCAGAAGCGACGCCGAACGGACGCGCGGGCGAAGCCCGCACGTCCTCCAAGCGGCGTCGCCGAGTCGACGCCTTGAAACGGGCCTGGAGCTGATCCGGGCGGGCGAGTACTTCGCAGCGCACGAAGAGCTGGAGGACGCCTGGCGCGCGGCGCCGAGCGAGGAGCGCGACTTTCTGCAAGGCCTCGTGCACGTCGCGGTTGCGTGGTACCAGGCGGGGCGCGGCCGACGAATCGGGACCGAGCGGCAGCTGGCGAAAGCGATCCGCCGGCTCCAGCCGTACGCGCCCGCGCACCGCGGCGTCGAGCTCGAGCCGTTGCTCGCACAGCTCCGCGAGCTACACGCCCGCGGTTCGCTCGAGCTGCCGCCGCCGCGCCTCTAGAGCCCGCCGAGCCCGATCGCGTCGAGCACGCGGTTCAGCGCGACGCGCAGCCACCAGTCGCGGTGGAAGAACAGCAAGAGGCCAAGCGTCACGAGCACTGCGCCGCTGACGCGCTGGATGACGATGTAGTGATCGCGAACCCAGCGAAACACCGACATCGCGCGCGCAAACGCGATCCCGGCGAGCAGAAACGCGAACCCGAGCCCTGCCGAGTATGCAACGAGGAGGATCGAGCCGCGCACGACCGTGCGCGAGTTGGCGGCCAGCACGAGGATCCCGGCGAGCACGGTGCCGATGCAGGGCGCGGCGCAGACCGCAAACGCGCCGCCGAGCAACAGGCTCGACCCGGTCCGGTGAGAGCGCATCAGCAGACCCGGCGCGACAACACGCTCGGGCCACGGCAGCAGGCCCATGAACACGAGGCCGAGCACCACGAGGACGAAGCCGGCGATCTCGAGCTGCCGGTCGCTGTTCACGATGCCGCCGATAGCCGCGGCCGCCGCGCCGAGGACGACGAAGACAGCCGTGAAGCCCAGGATGAACGGGAGGCTGGCGACCACGACGCGCCTGGCCATCCGCGGCTCTCCGAGCCGGCTCGCCTCCACCGAGGAGATCGCAGACAGGTAGCCCGGAACGAGCGGCAGCACGCACGGCGTCACGACCGAGACGAGACCGGCCGCGAACGCGACGGGAATCCGGTCCCACATCAGCTGTCGAAACGCGCGAGCTCTTCGTCGAGGCGGCGCTCGAGCGCAGGGTCAAGTGGGCCTCGACCGTTCAGCGACGGATCGAGCTTCGGCTCCGGCTCACGACGTCGCGACCAGCGCCATGCTGCAAGGCCGACGGCGACCGCTGCCACAAGGATCCCGCCGAGCGGTACCCACCACGCGAGCAGCCCGAAGCCGCTCTTCGGCGGCGCGGCGAGGATCGACGGACCGTAGCTCGCGACGAGCGCGTCCTTGATCGTGCAGTCGGACTCGCCTGCCCGGATCCGCCCGCGGATGACTCGCTTGATCTGTTGCGCCGCCGGCGAGTCCGACTGGTCCAGGGTCGTGCCGCACACGGGACACATCACCTGGCCCTCGAGCTGGGCCTGCGTCGGGTGCGAGTTGCACGCGAGCGCGGACGGCGCCAACAACAGCGCCAGCACGGCGGCGACGACGGTCGACGGGATCACGACTGCGCGATCTGCCGGAGGTAGCGCGGCAGATCCTCCTCGACGACGAGTTGCCCGACCACCTTCCCTCTCCGGTCGATGAAGAAGATCTTCGGGATCGGAAGCCCGCCCCAGCGCGAAAGCACCTTGCCGTCGCCGTCGTGCACGCTCGGGTATGTGATCCCGTGTCTGCGCTGCCACGTGCGTGCGTCGGGCCCGTAGTCCTTCGTGTTCACGCCGAGGAAGGCTACGCGACTGCCGTACCTCCCCATCGCCGCCTGCAGGCGCTTCGACTCGTGGATGCACGGCAGGCACCACGACGCCCAGAAATCGAGCACGATCGGCGTGCGCCCGCGCATCGACGCGAGGTCGACGCTGCCGTCGCCGCTCAACCGCTTCAGATCGAAGGCGGGCGCGACCGGATGCTTCCCCTTGTCGAGCGCCTGCGCGACGCTCTGGTTGCTGTCGTTGACGACGCGCCACACGAGCAGCGCGAGCAGCGCGAGCACGAGCGCGACGGCCAGCGCTTCCGCACCGACCCACAACTTCCGCGTCATCAGTTCGGGACGATGAAGACCGTCGTCCCCACGTCCACGTGGTTGAAGAGCCACTCGGCCTCAGGAATGTGCATGCGGATGCACCCATGCGAGACCGAGTAGCCGATCGACCCGTCCGAGGGTGTGCCGTGGATCCCGACGCCGGGCGCGGACAGGCCCAGCCAGCGTGTGCCGAGTGGGTTGTTCGGCCCGGGTGGGATCGGCTTCTGTCCCTGCGCCCACGGGGATGCAGGCGGGTACCACCACGGGTTCCGCCACTTGACGACGACGGTGAACCGGCCGAGTGGCGTCGGGTACTGCGTCTGGCCCGTTGCGACGGAGAACAGACGCCAGTAGCGCATGCCTCGGTACAGGAACAGACGGTTCTCGCCGCGGTGGATGACGATCACGGGGCCGAAGTTGGTGCGCGTGATCCGCGCCTTGACGCGCTGCGCGACGAGCGGAATCGGCGTGCGCGCGTTCGCTTTCAGCGCGTCGATCGTGTCGCGGACCGCCTTGCGCTGGTTCAGCTTCACGCCGAGGCGCTCCTTGGTCAGGAACGGGCGGCCGTTGCGCAGCGACAGCTTCGAGTCGACCGGCGCGCGGTCGAACCGCCTGGCGAGCTTCACCATGAACGTGGCGGTCACGGACTGGTCGACGGTGATCTCGAGCGGAACTTCGGTGTTGGGCGGCGCGGTTGCGGCCTGGTCGACGGCGGGCTGCACGGCCGCGGTCGCACCGAGGAGGTCGGGGGTGACGAGGACGCGGGTCATGCCGAACATGAGCTCGACCGGGGTGTCGAACGCCTGCTCGACGGTCGTCGTCGCCGCCTGCGGGGTCAGGCCGCCGACACCGACGCCCCCGATCACGACGCCGGCCGCGATCGTCCCGGGCGCGTCGTCGGCCCGGACCGCGGCGGCAGGCGCCAGCAAGGCGACGATCGAGACAAGAAGAACGACGCGCTTCACGCCCTCAGACTCCCAAAGATCCGGGGATCGTTCGTGATGATACCGTCGGCACCGGCGTCGATCAGCGTTTGTGCAGCACCCGGGTCGTCGACGGTCCAGACGTACACGGCGGCGCCGACGTCGTGCGCTCGACGAATTGCCGCGGGGGAGGCAACCGAGTAGTGGAGTGTCGCCGCCGACGCGCGTGCGCTCGCGAGCAGACCCGGGAGGCGGCGCGGAAGCGATGCGCCGATCGACGCCAGGCTCGCGCGGATGACCGGCGCAAACGGGCCGCGCCTCGAGAGGCCGAGCCGGTCGCGGGGGAGCGTGTACGAGCGCGGCAGCTCCGGCTCGAGCGCGGCCATCCGCCGGAGACTCGCACCGTCGAAGCCGCTCACCCAGGAGCGGTCGATCAGGCCGTGGCGCCGCAATGCCTCGACCACTCCCTCCTCGACGCCGCGCCGTTTGAGATCGATCTGGAGACCGATGCGCGGCAGCCGCTCGGCGAAGAACGAGAGGGCCTCGTCGAATGTCGGCAGGTTCGGCGCGACGCGACGAACCGCCTCGAGTGTCTTGCGGCGGACGCGCCCGCGCGCCGAGCCGTGACTGATCTCACGCAGGTCGTTCGAGTGCGCGAGCACGAGCGTGCCGTCGGCGAGCGGCAGCACGTCGAGCTCGAGCATGTCGCAGCCGAGCTCGACCGCGAGCTCGAACGAGCGCAACGTATTCTCGGGTGCGAGCGCCGCTGCGCCCCGGTGGCCGACGCGCGCAAACCGCCCGCGCGGGCGGCGAAGCTCAATTGACACGCTTGATGACGACGACCGCGCAGTCGTCCGCGAGCTCGTTGTTCGCGAAGTCGCGGCAGTCGGCGAGCACCGTCTCCGCGAGATCCTGCGCTGACAGCTCGCGCCCCGCGGACACGATCGCGTCGAGCCGCGCGAAGCCGTAGAGCTCGCCCCCTCGCCGCGCCTCGAGCACGCCGTCGGTGTAGAGGACAACCGCGCCGCCGACCTCGAGCGGCTCCCGCACCTCGTCGTACTCCTCTCCAGCCTCGATCCCGAGCACGAGCCCTTGCACGTCGAGGGAGCGAACGACGCCGTCGGGGGTGACCACACGCGGCGGCGGATGCCCGGCGCCCGCACCCGCGACCTCGCCGTTGCTCCCGTCGACGAGCAGATAGACCATCGTGATGAACTTGCCGGGCGCGATCTCGCCGACGACGACGTCGTTGGCCGACTTGAGAAAGTCCCCGGGCTCGGGATGCTCGCGTGCGAGGGAGCGGAAGACGAACTTCGCCATGGCCATGTCCGCGGCAGCCTCGATTCCGTGTCCGGTCACGTCGCCGAGCACGGCGGCCAGCCGCCCGTCCTCGAGCTCGACGAAGTCGTAGACGTCGCCGCCGACCTCCACCCGGGCCGACGACTGGTAGGCGTCGCCCAGCTCGAGCCCGCGCAGCTTCGGCAGCGTTCGCGGCAGCAGCGAACGCTGCATCGTGTCGGCAAACTCTTTCTGCTGCTGGTAGAGGCGCGCGTTGTCGATCGCGAGGGCGGCCTGGCCTCCGATCGCCTCCACCTGCTCGAGCGTCTGCTCTGTGACCGGCGTTTCGGGCCGGAGCGAGAGAACGGTCAGGGACGCGAGCACCTCCGCCGCGGTGGCGATCGGCGCCACCCCGCCCGTCCATCCGTGCTCGAGGAACGGCAGGAGGCGAGTGGCGGGCTCGCCGATCTGCTCGAGCGTCCTGCGGGACAGCATGAACGGCTCGGCGAGCCGGAACAGCCGCTGCACAGGCTGCGCGCCGAACGGCTGCGGCTGCCACACGATTGCGCGCACTGCCTCTTCGACCCGCGCGTCGACGACGCGCATCGCGCGAGGGATGAGCACCTCGCGCCGGTCGTCCGGCATCCCGATCAGGGCGACGTCGACGTCGAGGACGTCGGTGATCGTATGGGTGACCGCAGCGAGCGTCGCTTCGAGGGAGAGGCTCTGCGCGAACGAGCGGGAGATCTCGTAGAGCGCGCCGAGCTGCTTCGCGGAAGCGCGCTCTGCGTCGAGCGCGCGCTCGCGATCCTCCCCGAGACGCTTCGTCTCCTCGTGCAGTTGCGCGTTCTGGACCGCGACCGCGAGCTGGGCGGCGAGCGCGCTCAGCAGCGCGGACTCGTTCTCCGTCAGCACGCGCCCGTGCCGGGGGAAGACGGCGAGGAGGCCGATCGGGTCGTCCCGCACGAGCAGCGGCACCGCCGCTGCGGTATCGATCCCCGCCTCCGCAGCAGCGTCGCTGACGGCAGCGAGGCGCGGGTCCGCGCGAACGTCCCCGACGATCAGCATCCCGCGCCCACGGAACGGCCCGAGCGCAAGCTCCAGCAGTCGTTTCGCAAGGCGCGCGTGCGGCCCGGCGAGCCCGATGCCCGCGGCCGCGTACAACTGCTCGTCCTCGCGAAGGTAGACGGCGAGCCGATCGACCTCCAGTAGCTCGCCGACGCGGGCGACTGCGGTCTCGAGCGTGTGGGCGAGCGACAGCTGCGAGATCGCCTGCCCGACGACCCCGAGCAACGCGCGCGTGCGTTCGAGCTCGGCGGCCATCGTGCGCGTGCGGGCGCCGGCACGGAGTGCGTGCGCCGCGCGAACGCCGAAGGTCGCGAGCTGGGACAGCTCGGTCTCCGACGGCTCCCCGGCTGCAGGAAACAGCAGCTGCAAGACGCCCACCGGCGGGTGGCCTAGCTGGAGGGTGGCGGAGACCTCGGCGCCGCCGGGCGAACGTCCCTCGAGGGCCTCGATGCTCACCGGCGTCCGCCCGCCCAGCGCCTGCTCCGCGGCGTCGCGGGCGTCCACGAGTTCCGTGTTCATCGCCGTCAGGCAGAACGACGAGACGAGCTGGAGCTCCTGCCCCTCCTCCGCGTGCCAGAGCAGGCCCGAGAGCGCGCCGGTCGCCTCGGCGGCGAGCCGCACCACCTGGTCGGCGGTCTGCGCCTCATCGGCGCCGGCCTCGAGTGCCTCTCCGGCGAGCGTGAGCGTCTCGCCGGCATCGGGGCCCCGCGCGGCGCCGTTCTTCCCGAACGCGCGAATCACCAGAGCCGCCTGTGCAGCGGCGAGCCGGGCGACGCGCCGCTCCGACTCGTCGAATCGAGGGCCTGCACGCAGCAGCTCGAGACTCCCGTCGACCTCGTCGCAGATGGCGACCGGAAGCTGCAGCACGGCGGTTGCGCGCGCCCGGCGCGCCGCCCGTGCGACCGAAGCCGGCAGATGCTCCAGCGAGTCGACCTCGTCAGGCGACAACTCGTCGATCGGAACGCGCGTCCCCTCCAGCTCGGCCGCGACCGCGCTCGACGCGCTGGCGACGGCACAGGCAATGAGGTACCGGCGCTCGTCGTCGACGACGCGCAGGACCGTGACCTCGGCGCCGGCGCCCCGGGCAGCCGCCTCGGCGATCGCCCCAAGCGCGTCGGCAATGCCCCGAGCGGACGCGACGCCCACCCCCGCCTCGGCGAGCGCCTCGAGCGCCTCCCCGGCCCGCTCCAGCGCGGCACGGGGCTCGCGCTCCCGGTGACCTGAACGCGCAGCCATCATCCCGACCCGGGGAAAGTATCGCCGAGCGGACGGAGCAGAGCCAGACCGGCCCCTTACAATCCGCGGATGGCCCAGCCAGCCCGCCGCGTGGTCGCACCGCCGGAGGATCCGCCGCTCGATCCGTCAGCTGCCCAGCACGCGTATCGCCACTACCGCGCGAAGCGGCGTGCCCGCGTCGAGCGGCGTCGCGAGCGGGCACGCGCGCGGCTTCGCTTCCTCGTCGCGGCGGTGATTCTGACGGCGTTCGCGATCGCACTGCTGGTCGTGCTGTGGCACGCCGTCCAGCGGGTCTTCGGTCTGTAACTCCTACTAGAGGGTGTGGCGTTCCCGCGTGAACGGATGCCAGTCCGTCCGTTCCCACGCATCGCCGCCGCACATCGGGCAGCGCGGGAGCTTCGTGTGGACCGTCACGCCGTAACCGCAGTCCGAGCAGTGGAACTCGCCCTTGGCCGGGGCGCCCATCGACCAGAACGGGACGTACTCATCGGAAGAACTGGCCCTCGGTATGCCAGTCGCGTCCATCCCAGAACCCCTAGGAAGGATCCCTTTCGGCGACGTGCGGGTGCTGAGTTGCCCATACTGAGGCCCGTGCAAACACCCGATCCCTACCTTCCGCCGGCGGACGTGGACGACGACTGGATGGAGCCTACACCCGGGCCGGCTCGACCGCTGAGCGGGATCTGGGGCTGGGGAGGGCGCCTGACCTGGCTCTCGGGCCTGATCCTGGCCCTCTCGGCATTCACCGACTGGTACGCAGGCGGCGGTCAGGGCGTGACGACCGGCGTGATCGGTTGGCACACGGGGGCGCTGGGCAAGCTTGTCTTCTTCATCGGCCTCGCCGTACTCGGGATCGTTGCGCTCCGCGAGTCGGGAATCGAGCTCCCCGCGACCGTCCCCGAGAGCCTCGTCGTGATCGCGCTGGGGTCGCTCTCCACGATCTTCGTGCTGATCCGCCTGATCTCGATCCCCGATCAGTTCTTCGGCTGGCGGGGCCGGGGGATCGGGATCTTCATCAGCCTGATCGCGTCGCTCCTCGTGATCGCCGCCGGCTTGTTACGAGCCGGCGAAGAGCTGTAGCTGTCGCGATTCCCAGCACGGCCCCGCCCACGATGTCGAGCGGGTAGTGGACACCGACGTAGACGCGCGAGAAGCCCACCGCGAGCGCGAGCAGGAACCACAGCGGGCCCCAGCGCGGCCGCGCCGCGGTCAGGATCGTTGCCGCGGCGAAGCTCGTGGCGGCGTGGCCGGAAGGAAAGGCGCCATCGTGCGGCGCAGGGACGAGGGGCTTGGGCTCGGCATAGCGTGACGACGGCCGCTCGACGTCGAACACGTCCTTCAACCCGCGCGTGGCGAGCTCGGCCACCGCGACGGCGAGCACCGTCAGGACGAGGATGCCCCAGCGGCGCCACGCGATCGTGAGTACGAGCGCGATCGCGATCCAGAGTAGGCCCAGACGGCCTGCGTTCGACAGACCTTCGAAGACCGGATCGAGCCAGCCCGCGCGATGGTGGACGAACCAGCGCTCGAGGTGGCGGTCCGGAGCGGTCAGGCCGGGACGATCTGCTTCGTCTGCTCGATCAGCGCGCGCAGGTCGAACGGCTTGCCGACGAATCCCTGCGCACCGCGCTCCTCCGCCTCGCGCTTCGCGCTGCTCTCGAGCTGACCGCTGAACATGACGACGGGAATCGAGCCCCTGCCGTGTTGCTCCTGCACACGGCGCAACATCTCCCATCCGTCGACCTGCGGCATCATCACGTCGAGGAGGATCAGGTCCGGCGCGTCGTCCTCAACCGCGGCGAGCCCCTCTTCCGCGTTGCCCGCCTCGCGCACGGTGTAGCCCTCCATCTCGAGGTTGACGCGTACGACCTCACGCACCTGTGGATCGTCGTCGACGACGAGGACGAGCGGGCCGCGCGCGGGCTTCCCCGGCCCGGAGCGTTCGAGAAACGCATCGAGGTCGGACCGGCGGTAGCGCCGGTGTCCGCCCGGCGTATAGAAGGCCGGGACCCGGCCCAGATCGGACCACTTGCGAATCGTGCTCTGTGCGACACCGAGGTATTTGGCCGCCTGGCCGAGCGTGAGCCAATCCGTGTCGCCGCCTGCGAGTCGCCGCGTGCTGTTGCCCGGCTCCCGGTACCCCATCGCCCCGCGAATCTATCCGAAGTTGCTCCTTCTTACACCCTCGCCCCGGGCCCGTCACGGCTACGGCGTGATCGTCGAGCCCGGTGGGACGCTCGGCAGCGACAGGGTTCGCTCCAGCGTGACGGTTCCTCCCGGCTTCGGGTTGTCATGGAGCGCTTGGCCGAGCGCGATCCCGAGCGCGAAGATCAGCAGGACGAAGGCGGCGCGAAGGCTCCAGCGCGCGACCTCCTCACGGCGACGGCGCTGCCGGCGCGCGTGCCGCTCGAGCGGTGACATCACCGTCACGGCGTGTAGTCGACCGCTCCGCGCTGGTACAGGTGGAACGCGGCGTCCTGCACGAGCGAGACGGTCCGCGGCCAGCCCGGTGTTCCCGCGCGCTCGTCGACCGCCTCACGAACCCAGTCGTCGGCGCGGGCATAGGCGGCCGCGAGCTCGTCGAGCGTGAACGTCTGCCCGACGCGCTTGCGCAGCTCGTCAGTCACCACCTCGAGCTGCGCGAGCAGGCGCGGTCGACCGACGGGATCCCGCGTCAACTCCTCGAAGCGGCGGTTCCCTGCCTCCCATTCCTGACGGACGGTCTCGAGCGCGAGCACGGCGGAGAATCTACTCAGAGCAGCAACTCGAGGGCCAGAGCGGCTCGAGCTCCTGCACGATCTTGTCGCCGAGGTCGTAGCCGGGTCGTGCGAGCGCAAACGCGACGTGCGCATGGAGACACTTCAGTGTCCCTGCGCCGGAGCGCGCACCGCCGATCCCGAGGTCGAGCTCCGGCCGCAGCCGGCGTTGCTCACCGTCGGCGCGCGCGAGGCTTGCCGCGAGCTCGGGCTGTTCCTTCGCCGCGCGAGTCCATCTCTCGACGCCGCCGCCGGCCTCGAGCCGCGACACCTGGGCGACGAGGTGCGGACACGTGAGCCAGTACGTCGTCGGGAACGGTGCGCCCGCGTCGTCGTACGGCGTCTGCTGAGTTACCGCGGGACGGCCGAACGGGCAGCGGACGACGACGCGGCGAAACGCACGCGGC
>Ga0066704_10000445_pt1 | contig 14698 bp, 14 predicted proteins | sample GraSoiAngelo_153_FD_66458 | JGI IMG/M metagenome (GOLD analysis project Ga0066704, IMG submission 66458) | Grasslands soil microbial communities from the Angelo Coastal Reserve, California, USA - 14_1009_12_40cm | ecosystem: Environmental > Terrestrial > Soil > Grasslands | place: USA... | reverse complement strand
CTCAACATGGAGTTGGATTCTACCGCCCATTCCACCAGATTCTTGCCACCGGCATTGGTCCGGATTACGGCATATCTGCGAGCGATATGGCTCACATCCAGGCTGCTGGAACTGGAGTGAAGGTGGTATTGTTTGACAGAGATCAAGGATTGCAAGCCGAAGCTGTACTGCACCATTGCATCCCAAAGGCAAAGGCAGGAAACGGCGTTCAGCGTTACGATCTTCACACCGGTGGATTCACGTCTGTTCCTTATGCCCATCCGCCCAAAGTGAACAGATTTGGTGTTCGGTTCATACCCTAGCCTATGATCCTTCATTCGCTGCTCTTGCTCCGCTGAAAAGCGCTGCCATTTGCCCTTCCGCATACGCACGTTTTTGATGACCGTGACGTAATTGAGCTTGTCAACATCACGCTCATCATGAGGCTGGAGCTCCAGCGACTCCGACATGCGATTGATTTCTTCGATGAGTTTCTTGTCGGCTTCTGGATCGCGCGGTAATTTCGGTTGGGCTTTGATCTCCCGCCATCAGGGTAGGTATTTATCCCAGAGCCGCGTGGTCAAGAATGACTTGTCGTCTGGTGGACATTTTGCAAAGTTAATGAGCCCGGTCTTGCGCTCGTCTTCTGGCAATGCAGAGTAATGCTCAACGAGGTGCTTCTGCTCTTCCTTAAGCTCGGTACCATTGACAAACGTTTGGAATGGGTCGAGGAACAAAGGAACGATCTGGGCGTGAAAGTTGTCTTTGGACGTGAACACGGAACAAAATGGCAGATAGTAGAGATAGGCTAGATCGATTTGATGGCTTGGCTTTACGTTCCTGAGCAGCCGTGTCGGTAACACAAGACAAAAGAAAAGATTGACCGTGAGCAGAAAAACAAAATATGGCAGGTGGTCCCGCAGCGAGGGTCTGCGGCGCTCTATCCAGTCGGTGATGACCCAATCGGCAGCTTCTGGTACTCCCAGCAAATCAAGTCCGAAGCGAAAGGAGCCATTCCGGGTCCATGTAATCGATGATGGTATCGGCGATGTCTTTGGCGTCCTCCAGCGATTTCGGTTTTCGCCATGTGTGCCGATCGAACCCATGACGGACTTGAGCATTGCCGCGAAGTCAATGCGCTGTAGGGCTCGTCGCCACGCCTTGGCCATGTTGCGCCCTACATCGAGGAATTGCCGAGTCATCCACCGTTCCAGTGCGTCTTGTTCTGGACTTTTCCGATATACGACGCCTTTCTTATTGCCAAGCTGAACCGGTTCACCTCCAGCCATCATCACCCGGCCGTAAACGCTTTTCATGTCGAATCTCCGGGCCAGTTCAGCCTTCAAAATCTGCGCGTGGTGCACGTTCGGATAGGCCTGTGAGTCGGGCGTGCGATCCGCAAGCGATCCGACAAGTTGCTCCGGCGTGCTGTTGCTCGAAATCTTCTTTTGGAGATCGGCAAGGCAACTCCACGTAAAACAATGGGGTAATGTTGGACAAATAGAAGTTGTCCATCGAAACAGCCTCATCGAGGTTGAGGCTCTCCAACGACGACTTATCGAAAATCAGTGATGGTCCCTGCAGCATAAAACGCTATTTTAGCTGTGAAGGCTGCGTGCCCTAGAATTCGGGAATGGCGCCGCCACCGGAAATGAGAACCTGGGTGCCGTGGTCCGAATTAACAGGCGGACCGCGGGGAACCGTCGAGGAATTCCGCGATATTCTGCGCCGCTATCCCAGGAGTTCACTTCTGCGTGCATGCGCCCGCCTCAGCGTACTGTTCAACTACGGGCCTGATGCCGACACAACGGCCAGCGACGAAGCAACGGCCAAGTGGGCTCCTCTACTATTTCAAGCGGCATTATTGGACCGGATCGGGAAGCTCGGTGCTCGCAGGCGCGTGATTTTCTTCCAGGCGCAGTTGCGCTCTTTGGCCTCCGAAGTCATTCGGCTGAACCCATTCGGAGGTGAGGACCTTGCCCCCGTCCCTGACGGGATGCTTGGGGAGTTGATGCTCAGGGCCGGCGAACTTTTATATCAGCAACACCCGAAGCCCACGGATGAGTTGGACGAACAGGCAAATCTCATCTCGCAATTTCTCCCGATTTACGAGATGGATTCGCCGACTGAGGCTTTCATAGCTTTCCTGCGCTTCTACATTTTTCTGACGATCAACATTCCTCGCCTGCCCGAGGAGCTGAAAACCTTCGACGTTGCTGCGCTCTTTGAGAAGCAATTCGGATTCCCGCTGGATACATATGCACATTTCATTTTTTGCTTTGGGATGCATGCCATGATTCAGCGCGGAAAGAAGTCGATAGAAGCGGCCGTGGATAGTGGCATTCGCATTGAGACTTTCAGGAATATGAAACTGACGCCGGATACCATCAACAGAATGTTCGAAACGGTTTCGTTTTCCCTGGACACACTCAGTGCTCAGAAATTGCCCACGGGATATGCCGACTTTGAATTCCTGCGTGACCATCCCTATTTTCTGCAAAACGGAGAGATATTCTGCCTCGACTACGAATTCGCGATGGGTAAACTTGAAAGCGGTGTGCTATGGCGCGTGATGAAAGGACTAGAACAGTACCAGAAGGAACCCTACCTCAGTTTTTGGGGCAACGTCTTTGAAGACTATGTGTCTTGGCTCTTTGAAACTTACTCGTCTTCCAGTCTCAATATGATTTACCCAGCTCCGACATATGCGGACGATCCGATGCAGCAGGTTTGCGACGCAATCGTTGTCTGTGGCTCGACAGCAATTCTCATCGAGGCGAAGCTGGCCACAGTCCGGGCAGACATTCGCTATTCCGGCGACTACAAGAAAATGAGAGCCTTTTTGGAAGACAGGCTCGTGTGTGGAACAACTCGCCGCGTTGGCGTGACGCAGCTTGTTCATGCTCTTGACCGGATCACAAGCGTTCCTCCCCTCGCTCTTCCACCGTGGCTTGCTGGCGTCAGGAAGTTCATCCCGGTCATCGTCACAAAGGACGATATCGGTTCTAGTTGGGTCGTGAATGCGTATCTCAACAAGCGATTCAGGCAGGAGGCAAAAAGGCACAAGAAATATACGATCACACCGCTGGTTAGCCTTAGCGTGTCCACTCTTCAACGGCTGATGAAAACATTAAAGGAGCTGCCCCTCGCTGAGATTCTTGAAGGCCGTATGCAAGAGGATAAGAAACTGACCAGGCCGTTCGAGGCAGCGAGCAAGTATGCCCAAAGCGGCGTTCCCGGAAGGCTTTCCGTTCATATGGAGATCCTTCACGAACTCATGGAGAGAATGACCGCAGACTTCGGCCTGACCGACCCTTCATCACCAGCCCAGGACATTGTCAAATGAGAGCTGGTGACTCGACGGTGGGGTCCTCAGAGTAGGGTCAAACTTGAGTCACGATTCTGTTAACGTCCGCTATTCACGCGCTCTCGCGGGGTTGTCATCTGCGCCGCAAAGTATTCGAGTTTGCAGTTTCCACGAGACTCATAAACCGAAGGTTCGATATGAAGCTCACCGAAATAGTAGCCGTCTTGGAGAAGGCAGCGAGGGGATATTTAAATCATTCGGCCGATAGAGAACTTCGAAGATTCTCGGCTCTGCAGAATGATGCACCTCGACAGTGAAGGATGCGGCGCAAACTTCCGGCGATTTCAGTCCGCTATCTCAGTCCGCAATTGTCCCGCGCTTTGTGTCGTTGCAAGTACTTGGCAGTCTCACGGAGCCTTGCAAGTTGTTAGAAGTACTTGTTATATAGACCCTGAAAAGGCTGCGCTCTCCCAGTCAATCGGAACACACCAGCCGTGCTTTGGCTGACCGGAGGGAGCTTGCTCACTCTGTCGGTCAGCCGCAACAGCATGTGCTCTCCTGGTTTGCGGAACGGTCGTGTGCTTAACGTGGCTCCAGAAGAGCGACTACGGACGACTCCTGGTCGACGAAGATCTCCAGAACGACGACGAACTGCGCAGTGTTAGCCATCAACCATCGATCAGGATGGAATATTTGCGCGGCACAAGAGGTGAAATATGTGTCACTGAGGGACACGGTGGAACAAACCCTGATGATAAGAGATGAATTCTCGTGGTAATTCATGTGCCGCAGAAAAAAGGAAGTGTTAGGCCCTGGTTTACAGACCATCACCAGGCCGTCCAGCCTCCGTCGACCAGGTGCGTTTCGCAATTGACCATGGCTGCCTCTTCGCTGGCAAGATAAACTGCAGCGGCGGCGACGTGCTCAGGAGTAGCTAATTTTCCGCAGGGTATTTTGCCCAAAACGAATTTGAGGAATTCAGGGTTTTTCAGCCGATCGCGGGTCAAATTCGTTTCTACAAATGTCGGCGCGATGGAGTTCACGGTAATGCCGTACTTTGCCCACTCTAGCCCCAATGCCTTGACGAGCTGAATCACGGCGCCTTTGGTTGCGCAGTAGACTGGCTGGCCGGGGATTCCGATCACGCCCGACTGGCTAGAGACAAAAATGATTCTTCCCCAGCTTCTTGTCATCATGCCTCTGACTGCGGCCTGAGCCGCAAAAAAGCCGCCGCGCACATTCGTATCGAAGTGTTCCTCCCAGTTCTCAACTGTTACTTCGGTGCCCTTTGCTGGATGATTGATGCCGGCGTTGTTGACGAGAATGTCGATTCGGCCAAATGTTTTCTCCACCAATTCGATGCCAGCCCGGATCTGGCTCAGATTCCGGACGTCAATGCCCACCTTGACAACTTGAACGGGAATTGATTCAAGCAGCGCTTCGGTCTCACTGAGAAGCTCGACATTCTTATCGCTGATGGCGACCGATGCTCCGTTTCTGGCGAGCGCTACCGCAATTGCCTGGCCTAAGCCCGTCGCGGATCCTGTGACTAGAGCAGTTTTACCGCTGAGATGAAACATTGGATTTGCCGCCACAACAGAGGCCAGTATGCCCCGTCTCACCAAGCCATGAACCGTGTCCCTTGCTACAAAGCTGGATCGAGCGAACCACACCAAGCTATTCTGCTTCTTGCGTATCAACGCGCCGGTTGTCCAGCGGACTGAACGATTTCTAAGGGCCACAGGCATCAAGTGTTGACGGAGATTTTCTGCATCACTATCCTCGGCTTCGATTGTTAGTCGCAAGGGTTCAAACGACTGCTTACATGTCCAGCGGTCTCGTTACGACCGGCGGCCATTTGAACGACCTTTTCTGGTTCTGAGCAGATAAACCCTAACCGAAATGCACACGCTTGACTGGACAATTCTCGCGATCTATTGCCTGGGGATTCTGGGCTTGGCTCTGTATTTCCGTGAGCGAGCCAGCCGCGGAATAGAGGAATTTTTTGTCGCTGGACGCAACCTGCCTTGGTGGGTGATCGGCTTTGCCGATGTGTCCGGCTACACGGGAGGCGGTCAAGGTTTTATCGTGGTTGTTTTCCTGTCGGGGTTTGCCGGTTTATGGTTGATGGCCTGGGTTAGTTGGGTCATCTGGATGCCTCTGGTGGCAATCCTCTGGGCACCGATGTGGAGGCGTCTGGGAGTGGTCACGACTGGAGAGTTTATTGAGGAGCGGTATGCCGGGCGACGCGCAGCAGTTTATCGCAACATTTATGCCTTCTACGCTTGCTGCGTTTGGGGGCTTACCTCGACTGCCTACGGTGCCGCATGGATGGCTGCTACAACCAGCCCAGTCTTGGGCTGGAAACCTGCACACGTTCTTGAGGTGTTTGGCTCGCTGACAGTGGGGTACAGCCTGATCGCAGGCCTGTTTGCCGTGGCCTACAACGACGTTCTGCAGTTTGCCATTCTGATGGGCGGGAATCTAGCTCTTGGATGTGTGCTCGTTGCTAAAGCTGGCGGGATGCAACAGGTCTGGGAAAGGGTAGCGCTTTCTCGCGGTGATCACTTTCTCGCCGCCCTCCCTACCGGAGGCTCGTTGACGGTCGCCTCTCTGGTGGCACTTTGTATCCAGGGATTGTTCTTTGCTGGTTCGCCATTTGCCGGCGAGGGTTGGACCGCGCAACGCTTCATGGCAGCGCGTAACGAATGGCACGCCATAGTTGGGCAGATCTTGAATGGCGTCCTCGCATTGGCGGTGCGCCTAGTCCCGTTCATTCTGATCGCGCTAGCCGCAGCAGCACTGTATCCCCTGCCGAATGTTTCGACTCCAACTACTTTGTGGGGACAGCTAGTTCGCGCGCATGCATCCCCGGGACTGTTCGGTTTGCTGCTCGTAAGCAGTGTGGCTGGCTACATGGCGGCTGCGTCTTCTATCGGGAATTGGGCCGCCAGCTATCTTGTAAACGATGTTTATCGGCGCACTTTGAGGCCGTTTGCTACGCAGCGCGAGTTTGTGCTGGCGAGTCGCGTTGTTTCTGGTTTGCTGCTTGCTGCTGCCTTCGCGTTTGGGGCCCTGATTGATCCTAAGCAGCTCGAAAAATGGATCCTGTTTATCAACTCGTCTCTGATTGTGTTTTCCCTTCCTCTGGCATGGCTGAAGTGGTTTTGGTGGCGCACCAACGCGATCGGAGACATGGTTGGAGTTCTGGGCGGCTTTCCTGCGGGCTATGTGGTTTGGTTCGGCTCGGATGCCGTACTACCTAGAAGTCTTCGCTCCTGGTTCCACTCTGTATCCGGCTACAGCTTGGACGGCCTAGTACCTGCCTTTAACAATCTGGAGCGATATCCCTTCTGGATAGGGTTTGGAATCTTGTTCTCACTTGGATGGGCTTCGATCATTTTCGTAACGTTGATTACACGCCCCGAGCCGATGGATACATTGCAGAAATTCTATGTGAAGGCAAGGCCGCTTGGGCTATGGGGGCCTGTCCAGCGTTCGTTGGGAAACGCTGGCGATAATGGGGTCTATTCACAGTTGATACATGATCTCGTCGCGTGCGCCTTGGGGATACTCTTCTATTTTCTATTGACCGTGTCTCTCTTCAGCTTCATGGGCGGGCATTGGCGAGCTGGGTTCCTTGCCTCGTTGAGTTCTCTGGCCATCGGAATTTGGTTCGCCAAGACGGCTGTGTCGCGCTTGAGAGAGGGTATCGTTTCGGCGGCAGGTGTTTCTAAATCGTCAACATTGGAGTCTAAAACCTCCGCATGAAGATCATTGCGCTAGAAACCACGCCTATCTCCCAAGTTGTGAAACCAGACCTCGCAATCATCAGTGCCGCAGGCACTCACCCAGAATCACACTACCTAATCATTAAGATTCGCAGCGATGAAGGATCAGTGGGATATGGCGAGGCAACCGTAGCAGCGGGCTGGAGTGGTGAGAATCAGGAAACTGCCAGGCACCTGATCACGAAGATTTTAGCTCCGCTCCTCATCGGAAAGGATCCTCTTCACCTAAATGCTCTAGCCGATTCCATGGATCGATTCTTGATCGGCAATCCATTCACAAAGGCGGCCGTTGAAATCGCGCTGGTTGACCTGGCCTCAAGAATTTTGCGTGTGCCAGCTCACATTTTGCTCGGAGGGCCGCGCCGCCCTCCAGAGATCCCACTTAAGTTCTCCATTGGAGCTTTCACACCACCAGAAGCTGCTAGAGTGGCCAAGCATGCGCTCAGCCTTGGCTTGCGCGCTGTGAAGGTGAAAGTCGGCATGGATGTCGCTCAGGACCTCGCTCGAGTAGAAGCTGTGCGGAAGGTGGTCGGCCAACAATTCCGCGTGGCGGTCGACGCAAACGGCGGTTGGTCTGAGAACGAAGCCGCCAGAGCGATTCCTCATTTGGAACGGCTCAACGTAAACGCCATTGAGCAACCCCTACGGCGGGGCGACTTCCAGGGCTGCGCGCGTTTACGCAAGCGCACATCGATTCCCATTATGCTCGATGAGTCTGTTTTCGCGCCACAGGATGCGATGGAGGCGATTCGAGCCAATGCCTGCGATCTGATCAGCATCTACCCGGGAAAGAACGGCGGGATCCTGCGCTCGCTGGAAATTGCGGAAATGGCAGCGACAGCCGGATTGCAATGCACGATCGGCAGTAATCTCGAAATGGATTTGGGAGCCTCTGCCATGCTGCACCTGGCCATCGCAACACCTGGACTAGCCAACACCGTGGACCACGACATCATTGGCCCGCTCTACTATGAGCACCACTTCACCAACGTTCCAATACGGTTTGCCAATGGATGCGCCGTGGTGCCGGATGGCGATGGGTTTGGAATGGAGCTTGCTCCCCCACACCACAAGGGGGGTTTTCAAGATCGGACAGCATAAGCAGGACAACGCAATTAGCAGCGAGTTTTGACGTCAGTTAAGTAAGGGGGTGCGGAAGATGTTGCCGAAGGAATCTGCCTTGTAGGGCAAGTTTTCCGCAATGCCGCCAACGACTCCTGAACCGCAGTCATTCCTGCTTCCCTGGTGAATGGAAGTGCCCGGATCGCTTTGGCAACGTGGTGCGATGCATAGCTCCCGCGGTCGACCTCAAATGCATCAGGCAGGTAGCTCAGTGACCCGTTGGAATATCCTAGAATCAATAAGTCTTCGTACGGCCAGCGACGGCGAATCTCGAGATCCAAGGAACTGAAAAACTCGGATGCATTTGCGCTGATCCAGACATCGCCAATGCGCATCGCTTGAAACTCCGCCGTTCTAGTTTCTGGTAAAGAATCCAGATGTGGAAGAGTAGCCTCTGCCCATCGCACCGCGAAGCGCGAGATCGCCTCGACGGCTCTTTCAACGCTCCCGCCATACCGTTCCGGCAAACGGTGAGGGAATCCAACCATCGTCCTAGCCATGCCATTTAGCCAGTTTGTAGTATCGCCGGTTTCCAGCCGATGCTTGCCTTCTTCGTACATAGTCGTGACCTCTTCGCGAGTCCACCGCCGAACGGGAAGGATGCCTTCCTGAGCGGCAACCTGAAGTCCCAGAGCAGGAACTTCTCTTGATGCGTTGGAAGCAGCGTTGGCAGCACTAAACAAATGCACGCCGACTTCGGAATTCCGTTCTTTGGTCCAGTACTCCAGTTTATAGTTCACGTCACCGCAGGCTCCCTGCAGATACATCGCGATCGCCCCGGGCGTCGCTTTCTCAAGGAGATCTACCATTTCGCCCACACAGTCTCGCGACACCGAACGAGGCTCTACTTGCCACAATACTGTGGGGTGTGCGTGGAAATTTACAGCAATTCCCAGAGTGCTACCCTCTAAAGAATCTACCCGCAGAACACCGAGACGATCATCAACCGGCCCCCCTTCACGAGTGCGGTTATAGGTGATACCGGGAAGTCGTTGTGATCCAAATCTCAGCCGCGCCGGAGCGCGCGATGACCAGGCTATTGCTACAGCTTCAGCCGCAGCGATCACAACTTTGTGCGCATATTCCGGATTGATCTCCCCCGCACCATCGAAGAAGGCTAAGGTCGGGGCGTTATGGCTGTGTGAACAGTTCACACATATGGATTCGGCTGGTAAGTCAGTGCACCTCGCCACCTCTGTCCGTATCGCGCGGACGAATTCAACGTCCGCGTACAAAATATCGAGAGCCAATAAGGCGGCGCTATTTCCGTGTTGATCAGTGATCACCATCGCAGTCGCATTAAGCTCGTCCTGAACGCGGCTCCAAGTTCGATTGAGGTAGTATCCCAACCCGGCCAACTCTACCCCCGGAAAGGGAGTAATCTTCTTCCGGCCCATTCCGGCCTGCCAGCCGCTGTTTTCCATGGTCAGTATCCTCCTAACCAGAGCATATCCAATCCCCGCGGCACGCGATCAGGCGGGTGGACAAGTGGCCGCTCGCTGAAAGTATGGTCAATGATAGAGGTCCTCATTTGGCGGTGGTGTTCAGCGCATTGGACGAGAAATCGAGAATAGCTGCGCGTGCAGGAAACTCAAGCAACTTCGGCAAGGGAGTCGTCGAGCAAAAGAGAGCAACGCACAAAATCGAACAGTGCCCCGAATTTAGCGGGTAATATCGCCAGCGACTGTGGCAATTCTGCCAGCCGCGCGCTTCGCAAGTCCGACAAGCCTCTCAATATCTTCGATTCTGATTTGCGTCGTCGTGCCAGTCACGCTGACCGCGGCTACAGCCGCGCCCGAGGATAAAACAGGCGCAGCAATACAGCGGATGCCTAACTCTTCTTCCTCGTCGTCGATTGCGTACCCATTTTGCCGAACGCGAGCCAATTCGGCCACAAAAGCCGCGTGCGATGAAATGGTTCGTTTCGTAAAACGATCAAAAGCGTAATTGGACAGCACCGATTGGACAATTTCCTCAGGCTGAAATGCTAAAAGAGCTTTGCCTAAACCAGTACAGTGCAATTCGGAACACTTTCCGATATACGTATCGAACTTAATAATGCCGGGCCCGTCGATTTTCTGCACGAATACAACCTGGCACTTCTCCAATATGCCCATGTGAGCAGTCAACTTTGATTCCTGTACTAGCCAGCGTAGATGGGGAATCGCAACTTCTGGAAGGGGCGTTGCATTCAGAGCTTTGCGCCCTAACCCAAACATTTTCGTGCTCAATTGGAAGCGTCGTGATGATTGATATCGCTTAATGTATCCCAGTTTGTCGAGAGTTGAGACCAGTACGTGGGTTGTACTTTTCGGAATGTTGAGCTTCCGGCTCATCTCTGAGATGTTCCAACCACGTTTCGACGAATTCAAGAATTCTAGAATCGAAAATGCTCGTTCTACCGATGCTGCAGTCGGTCGCACTGAATCTGACATAATTCATTTGTCTCCTTTCCGCGCCTCACTGGACCCTTACGTGCGGTCCTCTCGGCTCTATGCAAATCAGAAAGGCGCGCCTAGTTTTTGTTGCCGCATAACAGGCGTCAAGGCAAAGCCGGATCGTCGTCCAGTATTATGGACGAAATCTGCCCCCTTTTGGGTTGAGACTGATCCTTGCACCCTCGACGGGACCGCACCTTCAGGGGGAGCTAAAGGAATTGTTGCTTGCCGAATGGCCGCGAAAAGTGACCGCCGAAGTGGAGTTAGCTCGGTCTAAAAAAGGCGAGGCAGACGGGGGAAGGCAAGTCGACCGGCTGGCCAACCGGGTTCAGAGCACTGGTTTCAGGATCAATCTTGAAAACGACGACATTGTCGGAACGTTCGTTGGCCACAAGCAGATACCTACCAGTGGGATCGATCGTAAACGTCCGAGGCGATCTTCCGCCCGTTTGAAAGTCTGCTACCATGTTCAGTGTACCTCGCTTGTAGACAAGAAAAACGCTAATGGTGTCGTGTCCACGGTTGGAAACGTAGAGAAATCTCGCATTAGAATCGAGCCGCATTTCCGCGGCGTCATTCGGACCAGAAGTGCCATCCGGCAATGTCGAGACAGTCTGTAATTCATGGACTGTTCCGCTCGCTTGCTCATAGGCAAACACGGTTACCGTGGAATCGGTTTCATTGACTACATAAAGTTGCCGTCCGTTCGGATGAAAGCTGAAGTGCCGAGGACCAGCTCCAGCTCTGGTCCTCACTACCTGAACTCCAGCTTCCGTGACTTGCCCGCTTGAAGAATTAAAGGGATACACAAACAGTCTATCCAAACCGAGATCTGCAAGAACTAGGAACCGATTATCCGGTGATGTCGCTACCGAATGCGCATGGGGTTCTCTGTGGCGCACCAAATCTGCGCTCGATCCGTGATCCTGAACGAAGACCGATGCCCGTCCCAATCGCCCGTCCTCCAGAACGGGAAATCCGGCGATGCTTCCGCTTTGAAAATTTGCAACGAAGGCGTATCTGCCGGTTTTGTCGAGGGATACGTGGCACGGTCCCCCTCCCATGGATGACACTTCATTGAGCAGGTGCAGTCGCCCTTTTTTGCCATCGACCTTGTATGCACGAACCGAGCCACTCTGGCCGCCCCGATAGTCATTGATCTCGTTGACGGCATATAAAAGAGCCCGCTTCGAATCGACCGTTAAGAACGAAGGATTTTCGGTCTCCGCCTGCAGGCCAAGCGGACTCAGGTCACCCGAAGCAGAATCGAAACGAAATGCGTAGATGCCTTTGCTGCCACGAATGGTATAGGTGCCAACATACAGCATATAGCCACTCACACGCACGGATCTCCCAAAGTGCCCGTCACGACCGTGGGCAACAGTGACAGGGATAAGAGAGTAAGAAGTCGCTGGAGCATAAGCCTTGGCTTGAAGGTGGTCACTGGCGTTAGTGATACAACATGAAAGGCCTTGGCTCATCTCTCATTTAGGGAAATGAGATAGTTCCCCAGAGAATCATGGATCTCAGGCCTGTCCCAAAGGAAGACTTGTGGAATTTGCCCAGTAAGGGGATAAGTAGATCCCGTCCCAGGGGCTTTTCCATTGAAATCTTCGAGGCGCACACCCGATTGTCCAATCCGGAACCCATACATGTCCAAATAGCGACTACCAGACTTGATTGCCGCGTGGCACACTAACCGGATCTGCTCCGCTGTCGGATATTGCGCCGGACCTAGCCCGCTCTTTCCGTTGTTCGCCACCCAAAAAGTGTAGATGATCAATTGATCTGGTCCCAGCAGACTTCGTAAGTCGGCTAAGACTTTTTGCGCTTGCTCCGCCATTTTCAATCCAGAACCTGGAGATGCGTCCCAATTGCTGAATGTATACCCGCCCACTGCATCGAAATGATGGGAGACTCGCGTGAAGTCGACCCCGACGGTGTCCTTCAATTTGGCGTTCAGGATCTGGCCGGCTGTGTCCTCAAGGTAAATCAAATGCTCCCGGTTTGGATCAATCTCTCGGATAAAATGAGTCGTGTCTCGTGCCCAATCTTCCCACCACTGAGCTCGAATGTCTCGCCATTCTTTCCAATATGGATCAGCCGGTTTTCTCGGCAACTCGTGCCCGAAGTGGCTACGCTCATACTCTCCGTAGGAGACGATGCCTGTGCCGTCGACTTCAAATGAATCGTCGAATACATAACCAGCCATTGACGGCTCGTTACCGTAGGATTTCGCTACGGTTTGCACATAGTGCTTCCATTCCGTATTGCGCCATTCGGAGTTGAAAACGTCGAAGGTTGGCAATAAACGTCCTGCTGAGTCCACCTGCATGAACTTGGGATTTCGTTCCAGGGAGTTGGCATATGGGTGCCACAACAGGATGTAGGCGCCTATTCCGGCCTTATGAGCCATTTCCATCGCGTAGCGGCTATCGTCGATTCTCTTGCCAAAAGCGGCGCTATCGATGCCCCAACAAAGGACAACGTCGGTGAATCCCAGGTTATGCATCGTAACAAAATCTCCCTCCCAGTCCGACTTGGGAGCGGAGTTTAGCCAGTACCAGGCGCTAATCCGAACCTTCGTAGCCGCGCCTTGTATTGCCGTGCTCAGGGTGAGCATGCATAGAAGCAACGCCGCTAGTCTCAACTAGATGGACCCCCTCGCATTCTTTGCGCGAGCATAATGTCGCGAAAGATCGAAGGTCAACGTTTCATCTTCTTAGAATGAAGAAAGTGTTCAGCCTGCTGAACATGGACCGCTTCAATGACCAGGCAAAGTAGAATCTGGGATACTCATGCACGACAACAACGGAGGTGACGGTCAGATGATGCTTGCCGAGATGACCTGGCAGGAGGTAAAGGCGCTTGATCCGGGAACGGTCGTCGTGGCTCCGTTTGGGGCCATGGAGCAGCACGGCGCACATCTGCCTCTTGAAACCGACGCTTGGATCGCTACTGAGCTTTCGCGGCGGCTTGATGAGCGCTGTGATAAACGGCTGCTCGTTCTACCCACGCAGTGGTTAGGTTTGTCAACACATCACATGGGCTTCAGCGGCACAATCACAGCTTCGGTCGAGACTTACCTCGCTTTGGCTACAGAAATCATTGGATCGATTGTGCAGGCTGGTTTTGCGAAGCTGCTGGTACTGAACTCGCACGGAGGAAACGTGTCTGCCCTCGATGTCGTGCTCACGAAGTGCCGCTTGCAATTCCCGAGGGCAAGAATCATCCTTGTGACTTATTGGAATGCTGCGGCGGAACAATTAGGCCTAATTCGGGAAAGTGCTCTGGGCGGGATGGGACATGCCTGTGAACTTGAAACTTCTTTGCTCCTGGCCAGCAAACCCTCTGTAGTGAGAAGTGATCGCGCGCACCCCGATGGACGCTGGTCTTCATCGAAGTTCCTAGGTAAAGACATGCTGTCCGGCGGCGCCGCGAATGTCTCGCGCTCTTTCGCTGAGATCAGCAATGAGGGCGGGGTGGGTGATCCGCGAACCGCATCCTCCGAGAAAGGACAGCGATTTTTCGACGCTATTGTTGGCCAGCTTGCACGCTTAGTAAATGATCTCGAGACCGGGAAAATCGACGATTTCATTTCCGTTGGCGGATGAGGACAATACAACGATCGAAGCAGGCCATCGCCAGGCGACCGTTCCGAAAAAGGAAATCGCCTTTCTTCAAACGGCAAAGCTGCTCAAGCGTGGGTGAAGAAGAAACACTTATTTGCTCTCATGCCGGTTACGAGAACATCTTGCCCCCTCTCGCCTTTCGCAGCGATCCACGGCGGGGATGCGAGACTCAATGCGATCGATCCAGAATCGCAGTGACTTTCTTCTGAATCCAGTCCTCGTTCTTTGGAAAATCCTCGTAGCTCTTGAGTTCGCTGAGCATCGATGAATTTGGGGCAACTCCGGCTGTCTGCAAAATGGCATAGTCCTGAAGCGATTCTGCGAAGACCTCCCAACGAATGGAATCAATGGGGCCGTCCGGTCCCGGGTAGACCTCGAACGGATCTCCATATGGAATCCCGGGCCAAGCACCTCCGGCACCTTCAAGAA
>Ga0066704_10000438_pt1 | contig 14773 bp, 13 predicted proteins | sample GraSoiAngelo_153_FD_66458 | JGI IMG/M metagenome (GOLD analysis project Ga0066704, IMG submission 66458) | Grasslands soil microbial communities from the Angelo Coastal Reserve, California, USA - 14_1009_12_40cm | ecosystem: Environmental > Terrestrial > Soil > Grasslands | place: USA... | reverse complement strand
GCCGCGGCAGCGGGGCGCTCACGGGAGCAGCCTCACGCCGATCACGAGGCCGTCGCGGATCGGTGCCACGGCCGTGACGACGCGGGGGTCGGTTGCCGCGAGTCGGTTGAACGCACGCACCCCTTCGGCTTCGGCCGAGTGGTCGGCCGGGTCCACCACCGCTCCGTGAAAGAACGCGTTATCGCACAGCAAGAGCCCTCCCGGCCGCAGCAGCCGCACACTCCACTCGAAGTATTGCGCCAGCGGCGCCTTGTCGGCATCGACGAACACCGCGTCGAACCCGGGCGCCAGCGTCGGCAGCACATCCAGCGCGGCGCCCTCGATCAGCCGCACCCGCTCGGCGACGCCCGCCTCCACGTACGCCTGGCGCGCCAGCGCGGCATGGCGCGCGTCGATCTCGATGGTCGTAAGCGTGCCGCGGGCGCTGAGCGCCCGCGCCAGCCACACCCCGGAATACCCTGCCAACGAGCCGAGCTCGAGCACGCGCGCCGCCGCGATGGCGCGGAGCAGCACGTAGAGGAGCTTTCCCTCATCGGGGGAAATATGGATCGGCGGGAGCTTCAGGGCGTCGTGCCGTGCGCGAATCGCGGACAGGACGGGGTCTTCGCGGGCGAACAGCTCGCTGACGTAGCGCTCGAGCCGTTCGTCCACGCTCAGGCGGTCGCCTCCACGTTGGGGAAGGGCGGCACGTCGAGCAGCCACAGGCCGGCGAGGCGCGAGCTCTTGTCCACCTCCACGAGCAGCCGGTCGGCGACCCGCACCACGGCGGCCGCGCGTGCCCGCCCCACGCGGATGTGGAACACGGACTCGCTCTGGTTTTTCTCCACCGTGAGGGCCGTGTCCACCTCGACGGCCGCGATGCCGGGCTGCGACTGGCGGCTCGGGAAGACGACCCGCCCCTCCTTGACCGCCTCGGGAATCACGAGGTCGTCGCGCGTGCGGATGTCGTCGGGCCAGGTCACGACGTCCACGCCCCGCAGCGAGCCGGCGGCCACGTCGATCACCACGAACGACCCGTCGCTCCCCTCCAGGTCGACCGTGCCGTTCAGCCCGCTCGTCTTGCCCGCGCCCTTGCAGGCGACCGACAGAATGTCGGTCTCGGCGTCCCAATGGTAGCTGACCTTGGGGAGCCGGCCGTCGAGCGGCTCGATACGCGCTTCGAAGGTCATCGGGAACCGCACCTTCCAGCCTTCAGAGAGGGCGCGTAATATAGGCCGCACTCCGGAGGGGGGCTAGCAGCGTGGAACGGCGGGAGTTTGTGGCGGCTGGCGCCGCCTTGATTGCGGATTGGCGATTGCGGATTGCGGAGTCCCCCCCGCCCAATCCGCAATCCGCGATCCGCAATCCGCAATCAGCCCAAGAACCCTCCCTCTCACCGGACGTCTTCACCCGCCGCCTCGCTCGGGCCCAGGCCGAGCTCGCCACGCGCCGGCTCGGTTTCCTGATCGCGCCGCCCTCGACCAACTACGAATACCTGACGGCCTACAACCCCGGCCGGAGCGAGCGGCTGATCGCGCTGGTGCTGCCGGCGAGCGGCGCGCCGGTGGTCGTGTGCCCGTCGTTCGAGGTGGAGCGCATCAAGCGCCACAGCGCGATCGCGGACGTGCGCGGCTGGGAGGAGCAGGCCGATCCGTACCCGCTCGTGCGAGACGCCGTGCGCGGCCTCGCCAAGCGCGGGCGGGGGACGATCGCGCTGGAGCCGTCCACCGGCTACGAGACGTACCTGCGCCTCACGGATTCACTGGGGGGCGGCTGGAGATTCGTCGACGGCGCGCCGCTCACCGAGCGGCTCCGGATCATCAAGGCGCCCGAGGAGGTCGGGCTCATTCGCCGGGCCATCGAGATCACTGAGGGAGCGATCGCCGCGACCTTCGGACAGCTGGCCGGGGGGATGACCGAGCGCGACGTCGCGCGCCTCTTGTCGCGCGAGATGCAGCAGCGTGGTGCGGAGGGCGGCGGGCTGGTGCAGTTCGGGCCCTCGAGCGCGCTGCCGCACGGCGGGCCCGCCGCCGCGCCGCTCGAGCGGGAGACCGTCGTGCTCATCGACTGCGGCTGCCGCGTCTCGGGGTACGAGTCCGACATCACCCGCACCACCTGGTTCGGCGACCGCCCGGCGGATGAATACCGCAAGGTGTTCAACGTCGTGTACGACGCGCAGACTGCGGCGATGCAACTGGGGCGCCCGCTCGTCACGCCGTGCCAGGAGATGGACCGCGCGGCACGCCACGTGATCGCGAGCGCGGGCTATGGGCCCTTCTTCACCCACCGGCTCGGGCATGGCCTCGGCATGGACGGGCACGAGGTACCCTACCTGGTCGAGGGCAACGCGACCCGCCTCGAGCCCGGCATGGTGTTCACCATCGAGCCCGGGATCTACCAGCTCGGGAAGTTCGGGGTCAGAATCGAGGATGATTGTCTGATGACGGAAAACGGGGTCGAGGTTCTAAGTCATCGACCGTCCAAGCTCTGAGGGGACGAGGGAAGGGGGACGGGGGACGGGTGACGGTCGTCGAGACGACGCCGCAGACTGTACGTGAGCCCGATGAGCAGCCCCACAACCCGGTTGCTGAGTTTGATCGCTTCTTCGATGGCGTCGGCCGGAGCGAGACCTAGGTCACGCACTAGTTCAAGGTGAGTGCAAAGTTCCGTTCCTGAGCCGAGAGCGATGCGCAGGAACCGGATGAACTGCGCTGTAGTGCCGGCGCATAACCTTCGGCGATGTTAGCGGGGATTGATGCAGCGGCTCGGCGGATCTGATCGACTAACCCGAAGTGGCGGCTGAGCGGCGGCTTGAGCGTAAGGCGGTAGGCCATCCGGGCGACGGCGCGACCGCAGGTCCACGCTTCTAAAGAGTCCAGCTTGCGCATGAGCGAAGTCTGCGCGACCGGCTGGCTCCCGACAAACCATTCTTCCGCAGGCCGGGCCATTCTATTGCAGCACCCGTCCCCCGTCCCTTGTCCCCCGTCCCGTTTCAGTCCCCCAGCTTTTTCGCGAATGCCACGATCCGGTCGAGCGCCTGGGCGACGCTCTCCGTCGCGGCCGCGTACGACAGCCGCACGTAGCGGTCGTCGCCGAAGGCGGCCCCCGGCACGAGCGCCACGCCGCTGGTGGTGATGAGGCGGGTACAGAACTCCGTGCCGCCGAGTCCGCCGAACGAGTCCACCCGAAAGAAAAAGTAGAACGCCCCCAGGGGGTCGACGAACTCGACCCCGGGGAGCTCCCGGCGGAACCGCGCCACGACGAGATCGCGCCGTTTGCGGAACTCCGCCACCATCCGCGCCACGTCCTGCTCCACCCGCTCGTCGCCGAGCGCCGCGGCAGCGGCGAGCTGCGCCGGATGGTTCGCGCCCGTCGTGGTGTGCGACTGCAATGCCGCCATCGCTCTCGCCACGGGCCCGGGGGCGAGCGCCGTGCCGATGCGCCAGCCGGTCATCGCATACGCTTTGCTCACCCCGTAGATGACGACGACGCGCTCCAGCAGCTCGTCGGGCAGGTCGAGGAACGAGGGCGCCGGGCCCGGGCCGTAATGAATGCGCCGGTAGATCTCGTCCGCGATCACCCATACCTTCCGCTCCCGCGCCCACTGGGCGATCGCCTTGATCTCCCCATGGGTGTACACGGCGCCCGTGGGATTGCACGGCGAGCACAGGATGAGGCCGCGCGCGCCCGGCACCACGCGATCGAGATCGCGCACGCTCACCTTGAGGCTCCACTCCGGCTCGCCGGACACGAGCACCGGCCGCGCCCGCGCGAGGTGCACGATCTGTGGGTACGACACCCACGCCGGGGCGGGGATCGCGACGACGTCCCCCGGCCCGAACACCGTGAAGCAGACGTTGAAGAGCGACTGCTTCGACCCGTTCGACACCACGATGTTGTCCGCGTTCACCGGACGACCGCCGGAGAGCAGCGAGAGGTGCTTCGCGGCCGCGGCGCGCAGCTCGAGAATCCCCTCGTTCGCCGGGTAGTGGGTCTTCCCGTCGCGGATGGCCCGCACGCCCGCGTCCGCCGGGATCGGCGGCGTCGGGAAGTCGGGCTCCCCTGCTCCCAGGTCGATCACGTCCTCGCCCGCCGCCTTGCGGCGCTTCGCTTCCTGCGAGATGGCGATCGTGGCGGAGCTCTCGAGGTGCTGCAGGTTGGGGGAGAAACCGGACGGCGGGCTCATGGGCGACAGGATAGCCCTCCCCACTTGGGCGACGCAACCGTGTTTTCCCCGGCTGAGAGCCCGGCCTCGGCCCCGCGTGCGCCCTGTAAGGGCGCACCCTCTGCCGAGCGCGCCCTCTCAGGGCGCGGATCACGAGGCCGTTGCCTTTCCCCTCGCCCGCGCGTACCATCCCTCGCGACACCCGCCCTTTGACAACAGAGGATCGTGTGACGGTTGCGGACGCGAAGGCCGCGCTCGAGCGCGGCCGGCCGGTCGTGCTGGTACGCCCGCCGGCAGTGGAGCAGGCGGCCGAGCTGTGGGGATTGATCTCGCCGGCGGCCCCGGGGCAGGGCCCCGGGGTCGGGCCGCCCGTGCTCATCATCTGCGGCGACGACGCCAGCGCCGCCGAGTGGGCGGCGGCGGCCCCGGCACCGTGGCGCGCCCGCGCCGTCACCGGCCTCGCCCGCACCACCCGCCTCCTCAAGGACAGTCCGTTTGATATCCTCGCCGGCGCCGTCGGGGACCTGGCGGCGCTGGTGCAGCGCGCCGCGCTCAAGCTCGAGCGGGTCACGACGGTCGTCGTGGCCTGGCCCGAGACGCTGCTCACACAGGAGCATGCGCCCGCGCTCGATGCGTTGCTCGCCGAGGCGCGCGACGCGCGTCGTATCGTCTTGAGCTGGAATCCCGGCGCGTTGGGCGACTTCCTGGAGCGTCATGCGCGCCGCGCCCTCGTCGTTGGCACGCCGCCCGTGAGCGACGTGGGCGCGCTCCTCGCACCCGTCTGCGGAGCCCGCTACGCCATCGTGCCGTCCCTCCGTCGTTCCGTCGCGGTTCGGGATGCGCTCGACACGCTCAACGCCACGCGGCCGCTCATCTGGAATGGAGGGCCGATCGCTCCCGCCCCACCGCACGACGCCGTGCTCTGCGTTTGCCTCCCGAGTCGCGACGAGCTGCGGGCCCTCGCCGCGGCGGGCGGCGGGGCACCGGTCGCGGTGCTGGCGAGCGCTGCGCAGCTCGCCTACCTGCGCACCATCGCCGACCCCCTCACGCCGCTGCCCCTGCCCGGCGCCGGCGACCGGGCGCTCGACCGCGCGGAGGCGTTACGGGCGCGCGTGGCCGCCGTGCTGGAGCGCGAGAACGTGGAAGCGGAGCTCGCGCTCCTCACGCCGCTGCTCGAACGGTACGATCCGGCGGAGGTGGCGGCCGCGCTGCTGCGGATGAGCCACCAGCCCTCGACCGCGGGAGGAACCGCTCCCGCCCGCGCGGCGCCGCCCGGCAGACTCAAGATCTTCGTGAATGTCGGGAAGAAGGATCGAGCGGGGCCGAAGGATCTCGTGGGCGCCCTGATCCGCGAGGTGGGACTCGAGAAAAGCGCGCTCGGCAAGATCGAGGTGCGGGAAACGTTCAGCGTCGTGGAGGTCGCGGCGGGCGAGGCGGAGCGCGTCGTGCACGCGCTCACCGGGGTGACGATCCGCGGGCGGCGCGTCGCGGCACGGCTCGACCGCGCGCGTTAGCACATCCCAACGTCGACGGGCCGCCCAGCGGGGCGGCCCGTGAACGACAAGCCCACCGCTCGCGCGAGGGGCTACTTGCGGTTGTTGACCGCCATCTTCAGCTGCTTGCCGGCGCGAAACGCCGGGGCGATCGACGCCCTGATGGTGATCGTCTCGCCGGTCTTGGGGTTCCGACCCTGCCGCGACGCGCGCTTGCGCGCCTCGAAGTTGCCGAAGCCGGTGATCTGCACCTTCGCGCCTTTCTTCAGCTCACCCGCGATGATCCCCTTGTCGTCGAACAGGGCGTCGATCGCGCGGGTGGCGTCGGCCTTGGACATCTTGGTCCGCATGGCCAGCGCCGCGGTCAGCTCGGCTTTGTTCACGGTTGCTCCTTGTGAGGGCCTAGGGCTTGAGAAACCCCTGCAAGTATGCCCCTTTTCGCGGGGGGGCACGAGAAAACCCGCATAAAACCGCCACAATATGGGGGCCCCCCAGGAAAATCCGCAAGATAGCTGCACTTTCCCGACCCACCCCCCCCCGGTCCTCGACCCCGGTTCGCCGGGTGCCAAGTCGCCAGCGGCTAGAAGGTTAGAGTCATCAGACCGAGCGCCCGCCCCTGGCGACCGCTGTTAGCTTGGCGTCTTGCAGCTCCTCTGGCACCCAGCGACCGCGCACCGAAGGTTGCCCAATGTTTCACGGAACCCGCCCCGGTTGGATCGAAGTGATCGCCGGCGTCATGTTCTCCGGGAAGAGCGAAGAACTGATCCGGCGGGTGCGCCGGGCCGTGATCGCCCGCAAGCAGGTCCAGCTATTCAAGTCCCACCTCGACGCCCGCTACTCCGGGCTCTACTCGGTCACGTCGCACGACGGGGAGACCGCCGAAGCGACCCCCGTAGATTCGTCCGAGGAGGTCATGCGGCTCTGGCGGCCGGACACGGCGGTGGTGGCGGTCGACGAAGTGCAGTTCCTGGACGACGGGATCGTGACGGTGGTCAACACCCTCGCCGACCGCGGCGTGCGGGTCGTGCTCGCCGGCATCGACATGGACTTCCGCGGCCTGCCCTTCGGCCCGGTGCCCACGCTCCTCGCCGTCGCCGAGATCGTGGACAAGCTGCAGGCCATCTGCGTGGTGTGCGGCGGTCCCGCGAGCCGCAACCAGCGTCTCGTCAACGGCAAGCCCGCGCTGTGGAGCAGCCCTACGATCATGGTCGGCGGTCGCGAGTCGTACGAGGCCCGGTGCCGGCACTGTCATCGCGTACCGAGGGTGGATGAGGACCAGCGGGCGCTGCTTTGAGGTGTCGGGTGTCGGGTGTCGGCTGTCAGGGGGCCCCGACACCTGGCACCCGACACCTGGCACCTTCCGTGCTTAACGTCGGCCTCACCGGCAACATCGCCGCCGGCAAGTCCAGCGTCGTGGAGCTGTTCCGGCGGTGGGGCGCGACCGTCATCGACGCCGACGAGCTGGCACGCCAGGCGCAGGCGCCGGGGGGCGAGGTGCTCGCCGCGCTGGTGCGGCGCTTCGGGGCGGACGTGCTCGCACCCGACGGCGCCCTCGACCGCGCCGCGCTGCGCGGGAAGGTGATGGGTGACCAGGCGGCGCTCGACGCGCTCAACCAGATCGTCCATCCCGCCGTACGGCAGCGCCGCGACGAGCTGCTGCGCGAGGCCCGCGAGCGCGGCGACGTGCTGGTGGTGAACGACATCCCGCTGTTGTTCGAGGTGCTCGACCCGGCGCAGTTCGACATCGTGGTGCTGGTGGATGCCGCGCCGACGGTACGGCGCACCCGGTTACGCGCGATGCGCGGGCTCTCCAACGACGAGGCCGACCGGATGCTCGCCGCGCAGATGCCGGCGGAGCGCAAGCGCGCCCGCAGTCACTTCGTGATCGACAACGACGGCCGGCTCCCCGATTTGCAGCGGGCCGCACGCGCCGTGTTCGAAGAGCTGCGCCGTCGCGCCGCGCGCGCCGCGCTGGGCCGCCCGGCAGGCTCCCTGCTGCTCGCCGCCGCGGAGGCGCGCGATCACCCCGCACTGAACGCGATCGCGGCGCGCTACACGGACGCCGGCGTCAGCGTGCACCGGGCCGCCGGCAATGCCGCGGCGCTCGATCGCGCGCTCGCCAAGGGTGGCGCGCTCCCCGACGCGATCGTCGCGACCGCCGCCGCGGCACGCGCGGTCGAGCAGGCGTGGGAGCGGGCCGGCCGGCCCGGCGTCTTGGCCTTTCTCTCCGACGACCCCGATCCCGTGGCCGTGCGCCTCGACCTCAGGCCGTGGGGGTACGAGCGGCTGCGGCTGGTCGAGCCTGGGGCCGCCGGACTGAAGCCGCGGCCCGACCTGTTCCCCGCCGCCAACCCGTTGCCTTGACAGAGGTTTCGCGCTCCGGTAACCTTCGCCCCGACCTTCGGCACCCCGGTGAGCGAGCGACCCCCGCATGGCCAACATCCCGGCCGATCTGCGCTACACGGAAAAGCACGAGTACGTGAAGCAGGTCGGCGACGGATCGATCGTCCAGGTCGGGATCACCGACTATGCGCAGGGCGAGCTGGGTGACGTCGTGTACCTGGAGCTGCCCAAAGTGGGCGCTTCGTTCGGCCGCATGGATGTCTTCGGGACCATCGAGGCCGTGAAGGCCGTGTCGGAGCTGTACACACCGGTGGCAGGCGCCGTCACCGAGGTGAACGCGGCCCTCGAGGGCGATCCAGCGCTCGTCAACCGGGATCCCTACGGCGCGGGCTGGATGATCAAGCTGCGCGTGAAGAACGTGGCGGAACTCAATCAGCTGCTCGGGAGTGACGCCTACAAGAAGCACATTGGAGCCTAGAGTCATCGGGTCCTCAGTCATCGGTTTTCAGTGACTGACGCGTGATGACTGACGACTGACGACCATGCTGACCATCACCTTCCACGGCCACGCCTGCTTCGTGCTCGAAGCGGACGGGCGCCGCGTGATCCTCGACCCGTTCCTCATGGGCAATCCCGCGGCGGACATCACCCTCTACGGTCTCCCCAAGATCGACGCCGTGCTGCTGTCGCACGGGCACAGCGACCACCTCGGCGACGCGATCCCCATCGCCCGGCGGGACGGGGCCACCGTCGTCGCGGCGTTCGAGCTCGCCAAGTTTTGCGAGGACCGCGGCGCGCGAGCACACGCGCTACACATCGGCGGTGCTCACGATTTTCCGTTCGGTCGCGTGAAGCTCGTGCCCGCCTTCCACGGGGGCCAGGTCCATGGGGACGACGCCGGGCGTTACACGACCACCCCGTGCGGCCTGGTGGTCACGTTGGGCGGGAGAACCGTGTACCACTGCGGCGACACGGGGCTCACGCTCGAGATGCAGCTGCTCGCCGGGCGCGTCGACGTGATGCTCGTGCCGATCGGCGACAACTACACCATGGGGATCGAGGACGCGGCGCGGGCCGTGGAGCTGGTGCAGCCTCGCGTCGCGATCCCAATGCATTACAATACGTTCGACGTGATCAAGGCGGATCCGGAGGTGTTCCGGCGCCAGGTGGGCGGCCGCGCGCAAGTCGTCGTGCTCGGGCCCGGGCAGTCACATACCATTTCCTGACGAGACAAGGCCCTCATTTCGACATGTCGACCGTCCGCGCCACCCTCTCCCCCGCCGATCGTTTCGAGGCGCGCCATGTGGGCCCGCGCCCCGACGAAGCACGGGCCATGCTCGGGGCGCTCGGCTACGATTCGCTCGATGCCTTCATCGACGCCGTCGTGCCGGACGACATCCGGTTGCGGCGGCCGCTCGCCCTGCCACCGGGCCGCACCGAGCGGGAGGTGCTCCAGGCGCTGCGCGGCCTCGCCGCCCAGAACCAACTGTACCGCTCGTATATCGGGATGGGGTACCACCATTCCTTCACCCCGCAGGTGATCCAGCGCAACATCGTGGAGAACCCGGGCTGGTACACGGCCTATACGCCGTACCAGCCCGAGATCGCGCAGGGCCGGCTCGAAGCGCTGCTCAACTTCCAGACGATGGTGGCCGATCTCACCGCTCTCCCGATCGCCAACGCCTCCCTCCTCGACGAAGCCACCGCCGCAGCCGAAGCGATGCACCTCACCGAAGCCGTGGCGGAGCCGCCCACCGGCCTGACGCCGATGTTCATGATCGCGGAGGGATGCCACCCGCAGACGATCGCCGTCGTGCGGACGCGCGCCGAAGCGCGCGGCGTGCAGACGGTGGTCGCGGATCCGGCGAGCTTCGAGTTCCGGCCCGGCGTGATCGGGGCGCTCCTCCAGTATCCCACCACCGACGGCCGCATCGACGACTACCGCGCGTTCTGCGAGCGAGCTCATGCCGCGGGAGCGCTCGTCACCGCGGCGACCGATCTGTTGGCGCTCACGCTGCTCGCGCCCCCGGGGGAATGGGGCGCCGACATCGCGGTCGGCAACTCGCAGCGGTTCGGTGTGCCGATGGGATATGGTGGTCCGCACGCCGCGTTCTTCGCGACCCGGGAGGTGCACAAGCGCCACGTGCCGGGACGCATCATCGGCGTGTCGAAGGACGCGGCGGGCCGCCCGGCCCTGCGCATGGCGCTGCAGACACGCGAGCAGCACATCCGCCGCGAGAAGGCGACCTCGAACATCTGCACGTCGCAGGTGCTGCTCGCGGTGATGGCCAGCATGTACGCCGTGTACCACGGCCCCGAGGGCCTGCGGCGCATCGCCGAGCGCGTGCACATGCTCACGGTCCTGCTCGCGCAGGCGGTCGCCCGGCTCGGCTACCGCGTGGTGCACCAGCATTTCTTCGACACCTTGTGCATCGAGGTCGAGTCGTGGGCGCTGCCGCGTCTCGTCGACGCCGCGCGGGCCCGCCGCATCAATCTGCGCACCATCTCTCCGACCCGCCTCGGGATCTCGCTCGACGAGGCCACCACGCTCGGCGACCTCGCCGACCTGGTCGCCGCGTTCTCGCTCAACGAGGTCCTGCCGTTCATGGTGGAGGACCTGGGCGCGAAGGCCGACACCGCGATCCCCGAGCGGCAGCGGCGCACGTCGCCCTACCTCACCCACCCGGTGTTCCACCGCTACCGCTCCGAGACCGAGATGCTGCGCTACATCAAGCGGCTCGAGGCGCGCGACCTGTCGCTCACGTCGGCGATGATCCCGCTCGGCTCGTGTACGATGAAGCTCAACGCCACCACCGAGATGGTGCCACTTTCATGGCGCGAGTTCAACCGGCTGCACCCCTTCGCGCCGCGCGAGCAAGCCACCGGGTACCGGACGCTGTTCCGCCAGCTCGAGGACATGCTGTCCGAGATCACGGGGTTCCCGAGGGTGTCGCTGCAGCCCAACTCCGGCGCCCAGGGGGAGTTCACCGGGTTGCTCGTGATCCGGGCGTACCACCGCTCGCGCGGTGAAGGCCCTCGCACCACGTGCCTTATCCCCACCTCGGCGCACGGCACCAACCCCGCGAGCGCGGTGATGGCCGGGCTCTCCGTAGTCCCCGTGCAGTCCGACGCCCGTGGCAACATCGACGTCGCCGACCTCCGGGCCAAGGCCGCCGAGCACCGCGACACGCTCGCCGCCTTGATGGTCACCTATCCCTCGACCCACGGCGTGTTCGAGGCGTCGATCCGTCAGATCTGCGAGATCGTGCACGCGCACGGCGGGCAGGTCTACATGGACGGCGCGAACATGAACGCGCAGGTGGGGCTGTGCCGGCCGGCCGACTTCGGCGCCGACGTGTGCCACTTGAACCTCCACAAGACGTTCGCCATCCCCCACGGCGGCGGTGGACCGGGCATGGGACCGATCTGCGTCGCGGCGCACCTCGCGCCGTTCCTCCCGGACCATCCGGTGGTGCCGCTGCGCCAGGAGCAGCCGTGCGGCACCGTGGCGGCGGCCCCGTGGGGGAGCGCGTGGGTCCTGCCGATCTCCTGGGCCTACATCGCGCTGCTCGGGCGCGAGGGACTCGTGCAGGCCACGAAGATCGCGATCCTCAACGCCAACTATGTCGCGCACCGCCTGGCGCCGCACTACCCGCTGCTCTACACCGGCCGCAGCGGACTCGTGGCGCACGAGTGCATCATCGACTGCCGCCCGTTCAAGCAATCCGCCGGCATCGAGGTGGAGGACATCGCCAAGCGGATCATCGACTACGGCTTCCACCCGCCCACGGTCTCGTTCCCTGTGGCCGGCACCCTGATGATCGAGCCCACGGAGAGCGAGTCCCAGGAGGAGCTCGACCGCTTCTGCGACGCCCTCATCGCGATCCGGGCGGAGATCCGCGAGGTCGAGCAGGGCAAGCAGCCGCGCGGCAATAACGTGCTCACCAACGCGCCGCACACCCTCGCGGACGTGATCGCCGACGGCTGGGAACGGCCTTACGCACGCGAGCGCGCGGCCTTTCCCGCGGCGTGGACGCGCCAGCACAAAGTCTGGCCGGCCGTGGGACGCGTGGACGGCGCCTACGGCGACCGCAACCTGGTGTGCGTGTGCCCGCCGATGGACGTGTGCGCGCTTGCTGCTGACTGAGGCGGAAGGTTGGAAGGTCGGAACGTCGGACGGGGTGTTCCACCTCCCAACCTTCCACCTTTCGATCGACGTCACCGGCCGCTCCGGCGCCCAGAACATGGCCCTCGACACGGCCCTCCTCGCGGAGGCCCAGTGCAGCGGTCGCGCGTTCCTGCGGCTGTACCGGTTCGACCCGCCCTGCCTCTCCTTCGGACGTCACGAGCCTGCCCGGTCGCGCTACGACCGCGCCGCGATCGCGCGGCTCGGGCTCGACGTCGTGCGCCGCCCGACGGGCGGCCGCGCCGTGTGGCACGAGCACGAGGTCACCTACGCCGTCGCCGCCCCGATCGTGGCGTTCGGCAGCCTCCGCGAGGCCTACCGCGCGATCCACGGGACGCTCAACGCCGCGTTGCGCACGGTCGGGGCGAACGCGACGCTCGCGCCTGACCGTCCGACCGTCCGACCGTCCGACCGTCCGGCTGCCTGCTTCGCGACGTCGGCCGGCGGTGAGGTGCTCGTGGACGGGCGGAAGCTGGTCGGCTCCGCGCAGCTGCGGGAAGGCGCGGCGTTGCTGCAGCACGGGTCGATCTTGCTGGACGGCTCGCAGGAGATGATACGGCGGGTGAGCAGGGAGCAGGGAGCAGGGAGCGGGGAGACCACGCTGTCGGCCGTGCTCGGCCGCCCGGTCTCGTTCATGGAGGTCGCCCAGGCCATCGTCGCGACCTGGGACGGGCGGCTCGAACCGTCCGACTGTCCGACTCTCCGGCCGTCCGGCTTCGGCGACCCCGCCTGGACCTGGCGCCGCTAGGCGCGCGGTAGAATCTTTGGCGCCATGCCGACCAGACCACCTGACCGCCTGATCGCCCGACTCTGGGTCGCGGGCGTGCTGTTGCTCGCCGCCCTCGCGTCGTGCGCGCGGCGCGGCGCCTGCACCGGGGACTACTGCGGCACCGTCGTGATCGCGGCCGCGGGCGAGCCCGACATCTTGCTGCCGCCTGTGACGGAGCTCTCCCCCAGCCGCGACGTGTACGACCAGGTGTTCCTCAAGCTCGCCGACCTGGGGATGTCGGGGAACACGCTCGGCGACGAGGACTTCCAGCCGCAGCTCGCCGAGCGGTGGGAATGGGCCGGGCCGGTCACGCTCGTGTTCCACCTCGATCCGCGAGCGCGCTGGCAGGACGGGCGCGCGGTGACCGCGGCGGACGTCGTGTTCACCTATGACGCCTATACCGACTCGCTGGTGAACTCGCCGCACCGCTCGACGCTGCGCTTGATCAGCGCCGTCACGGCGCGGGACTCGCTCACGGCGGTGTTCCGATTCCGGGAGCGCTACCCCGAGATGTTCTACGACGCCGTGTACCAAATGCGCATCCTGCCGGCCCACCTGCTCCGGACGATTCCGCGTGACCAGTGGCGCACCGCCCCGTTCGGGCGCGCCCCCGTGGGAGACGGTCCGTACCGCTTCGCCGCGTGGAAGGCGGGCGAAAGCCTCGAGCTGGTCGCCGACTCCACGTTCTACCTGGGGCGTCCCCACATCCGGCGCGTGATCTTTCGCTTCGTGCCGAACCTTCAGGTGGTGACGACGCAGCTCGTCGCCGGGGAGGCCGATGTGACTGAGCAGCTCGGCTCGCCCGACAACGTGAAGCGCGCTTGTGGCGCACCGCAGCTCGCGTGCTATCCCTACAAGGGCGCCGCGTACGGCTACCTCGGCTTCAACCTCACGGCGCCCGGCGACTCGACCAAGCCGCACCCCCTGTTCGGCGACCGCGAGCTACGGCGCGCGCTCGCCATGGCCGTGGATCGCGGCGCCATGTTGCGCAACGTGTTCGGGGACTTCGCCAAGGTTCCGCCCGGCCCGCTGTCGCAGCTCACCTGGATCTGGGATCCCGAAACGCGAGGCCTGCCGCACGACAGCGCGCAGGCGGCCCGGCTGCTCACGCGGCTCGGGTGGATCGACTCGGACTCGGACGGCGTGCGGGACCGCGCCGGCCAGAAGCTCGCGTTTCGCATCCTCCTCCCCACGACGAGCGCGATCCGTCGCCAGTATGGTCGGCTGCTGCAGGAGCAATTCCGCACCTTCGGCGCCGACGTGCAGCTCGACGAGGTGGATCTCGGTCTCTTCAGCGAGCGGGCCCGAACGGGGCGGTTCGACGCGGTGCTGTACACGTGGAACACCGATCCCACGCCCGCGTCCAGCATCCCGCAGACCTGGACGCAGGCGGGGCTGGGGCGGTCCAACCACGGGCGGTACGTAAACGCGGCGTTCGATCGGCTGGTGGACCGCGCCGTGGCGACGATGAACCGCGGCGAAGCACGGCGCCTGTGGCGGTCCGCGATCGAACTCCTGAACCAGGACGCGCCGGCGATCTTCTTGTTCGCGCCCGACGCGGTAGCGGTGGCGCACCGCCGCATCGCGAACGTCACGGTCCGCCCGGACTCGTGGCTCGCGCTGCTCCGCACCTGGCGCATCCCCGGCGACCGGCTGACCGATCGAGACCGCGCGGAGCGCTAGGTGACGGCGTGGATCGTGCGGCGCCTCGCCGCCTCGATCGCCATCGTCCTCGCGGTCGTCACGCTCACCTTCTTCCTCATCCACCTCGCCGGCGGCTCGCCGTGCGGGCAAAGCGACGCGCAGTCGGTCGCGCCGGAAGTGTGCGCGCGGCTGCG
>Ga0066704_10000433_pt1 | contig 14818 bp, 12 predicted proteins | sample GraSoiAngelo_153_FD_66458 | JGI IMG/M metagenome (GOLD analysis project Ga0066704, IMG submission 66458) | Grasslands soil microbial communities from the Angelo Coastal Reserve, California, USA - 14_1009_12_40cm | ecosystem: Environmental > Terrestrial > Soil > Grasslands | place: USA... | reverse complement strand
CCGGCGATGTTGCGCGCGGAGGCGGTCAAGTTCGACTGCGTGAGCGGGACCAGCTTGGGCCGCGCCGTGGTGCCGCTCGTATGCAAAAGCAGCGCGAGGTCGTCGCCCTCCCCGGCGCCGGGCGACTGCGCCCGCCCGCGGAGCGCGGGCGGCCCTTCCAAGCGGAAGCTCCCCGCACCCTCGCCCGGCTGCGGATGCAGCTCGACGATGGGAATGGAGAGCTTCGCGGCCACCTTGCGCGCCGGAGAGTCGATGCCCGCCTCGACGACCAGCGCCTTCGGCCGCAGATCGCCCAGATAGAAGTCGAGCTCGTCCTCCCGGTAGCCGGGATTGAGGGGCGCCGTGGCGACACCCGTGGCCATGCAAGCGAAAGCCGTCCCCGCCTCCGGCCCGTTGCGCAGCAGGATGGCGACGCGATCTCCGCGGCCGATCCCCATGGCGTTGAGCGCGTCTATCGCGCGGGCAGCGAGATCGCGCAGGCCGCGCCAGGAGAGGGGCTTCGCCTCAGGCGCGCTGATGGCGGTCGAGGCGTCGGCGCCGCGCGACAGTTGCGTCAGGATGGCGTTCGGGTCCTGCACGCCTTTGCGCCTCAGTACACCGGGTTTTCGCGATACGTGCCCCACAGCTTCTTCAGCTTTTCGACGATGTCGCCCATGCTCGCGCCTTCCCGCACCAGGTCGATGGTGACGGGCATGATGTTCGCCGACGGATCCTTCGCCACCTTGACCAGTTGCTCGAGCAGCGCCGACACCTTGGCGTTGTCGCGCTCCTTTCGCACCCTGCGCAGACGATTGATCTGCCGCTCGGCGGTGGTCTCGTCGTGCGGATGGAGCTCGACGTCGAGCTTCTCCTCCGGCTCGACGTACTTGTTCACGCCGATCACGGGCTTGTCGCCGGTCTGCTTCTTGATGGCGGTGTCGTACGCGTAGTCGGCGATGTGCTTCTGGAACCAGCTTTCCTGGATCAACTTGATGGTCCCGCCGAGCTTGTCGACCTCATCGATGATGTCGAAGATCTTCTTCTCGTAGTCGTCGGTGAGCGATTCCAGGAAATACGAACCGCCCAGCGGATCGACCACGTTCGCGACGTTCGTTTCCTCTGCGATGATCTGCTGCGTCCGCAGCGCGATCTTCATCGCCTCCTCGGTGGGAATGGCGAAGGCCTCGTCCATGCCATTGGTGTGGAGGCTCTGCGCGCCGCCCAGCACTGCCGAGAGCGCCTGGAAGGCGGTGCGGATGACGTTGATCTTGTACTGCGGCCGGGTGAGGCTCGCGGCCGCCGTCTGGCAATGGAAGCGCAGGCGCATCGACTCGGGGTTCCTGGCGCCGAAGCGGTCGCGCATGATCCTGGCGTAGGCGCGGCGGGTGGCGCGGAACTTGGCGATCTCCTCGAAGAAGTCGTTCTGGCAGACGAAGAAGAAGGCGAGCCGAGGCGCGAACTCGTCGACGTTCATCCCCGTCTTGATGACCTCTTCCACGTAGGTGATGAGGTTGCACAGGGTGAACGCGACCTCGTGCAGCGGCGAGGATCCAGCTTCCGAGATGTGGTAGCCGGAGATGTTGATCGGGTTGTACCGCTTCATGTTGCGCGCGCAGTAGGTGATGCAGTCGCGCACGATCCGCACTGACGGTTCGATGGGGAAGATGTACTCCTTCTGCGCCATGTACTCCTTGAGGATGTCCGCCTGGATGGTCCCCGAGAGCTTGTTCAGGTCGAATCCGCGCTTCTCCGCCAGGACCACGTACATGGCGAGCAGGATCCAGGCGCTCGGGTTGATGGTCATGGAGACCGAGATCTTTTCCAGGTCGATCTCGTCGAAGAGCGCCTCCATGTCGGCGACGGTGTCCACCGCGACGCCTTCGCGGCCCACCTCGCCCTCGCTCATCGGATGGTCGGAGTCGTAACCCATCAGCGTGGGCATGTCGAAGTCGACGGAGAGACCGGTCTGGCCTTGTGAGATGAGGTACTTGAACCGCTTGTTGGTGTCCTCTCCCGTCCCGAACCCGGCGATCTGCCGCATGGTCCAGAACCGGCTACGGTACATGGTCGGGTAGGGACCGCGCGTGAACGGGAACCGGCCGGGCAACCCGATGTCTTCGACAGGGGTCTGTTGGGCGTCGAGCACGGTGTACGTGCGCTTCACCGGGAAACCGCCGCTGGTATAGAACTGCTCCTTCCGCTCCTTCTGCTTGGTGAGGAACGACGTCACCTCGCGCTGCTCCCAGTCGCGGACCTCGTCCTGCACTGCCTGGGGATTTTCCAGCTCGATTTTGCTCATGAGTCAGGCTCCCATTCCTTCGATCAATTTCTCGCCGGCGGCATACGGGTCGATCTCGCGCGAAGCCAGGCGGTCGGCAATCGCGGCCACGCGTCCGGCGCTGCGCTCGGTGAAGCGGATGCGCAGCAGGTCCTCGGCCGTCTTCAACATGCGGAATTGCGCGATCTTGCGGCTGCGCGCGCGCCCGGCTTCCGAGCCGGCGAGAAACGTCTTGTGCTTCTCCAGCGCGGAGACCAGCTCGTCGAAGCCCTCGCGCTTGAGCGAGCTGGTGGCGATGACGGGCGGCCGCCAGGCGGCGTTCGACTCGAGGGAGACGCCGAGCGCGAGCATCTGCTTCAGGTCGCTGATGGTGCTGCGCGCATCGGGGCGGTCGCTCTTGCTGACCACGTGGATGTCCGCGATCTCCAGGATGCCGGCCTTGATCGCCTGGATCTCGTCGCCCAGCCCGGGGGCGGAGACCACGAGCGTGGTGTGCGAGGCGCTGGCGATCTCCACCTCGTCCTGGCCCACGCCGACGGTCTCGATGAGGATGTAGTCGAAGCCTGCCACGTCCAGGATGTCGACGGCGTCGAGGGTGGCGCGCGCCATTCCCCCCAGCGCGCCGCGCGTCGCCATGCTGCGGATGAACACGCCCTCGTCGCCCGCCAGATCGCTCATGCGGATGCGGTCGCCCATGATCGACCCGCCCGAGTACGGACTGGAGGGATCGATGGCGATGATCCCGATCTTGTGTCCCGCCTTGCGCAGGTGCGCGGCAAGGACCGAGACCATGGTCGACTTGCCGCTGCCCGGCACCCCGGTGATTCCGATCACGTGGGCCTTCCCTGCGCGGGAGTACACCTCGCCGAGCGTCTCCCGGCACTCCGGATCGGCGGCTTCCGCGCGGCTGAGCAGCCGCGCGATCGCCGCTATCTCGCCCTTGAGCACGCGTGGAAGGAGATCGCGCGAGGGCACCCTCATGGTGGAGTGACCTGCTGCTTCAGCTTCTGGTTCAGCTCGCGGAAAACCTCCCGGTCATCGATCACGCGGCGCGCCTTGAAGTCGGTGCGCGGGAAGGTGCCTGGAGGGACCACCTCCACCCCCGCGCGGAGGCCGAGCATGGTGTGGATCCGTTTCGCCACCGTCTCCTTGAACAGAGCCAGCTTTCCCTGCTTCTCCACCTCCGGCTTCGGCTCGACGCGCAGGAGCAGCTCGTCCATCCTGGCCCCGCTGCGGCTGATGATGATGCGGTGCTCGCCGCCGTAGCCCTCGACCTGGTTGAGCGCCGCGTCGATCTCGCTCGGATACACGTTCTCGCCACGGATGGTGAACATGTCGTCGATGCGCCCGAAGATCCCGTTCGGCAGGCGCGGATAGGTGCGCCCGCAGGGGTTCGGCTCGTTGGTCCACTGGGTGAGATCGCCGGAGACCAACCGGATCATCGGCTGCGAGGTGCGCTCGAGCTGCGTGTAGACGGGCGTGCCCCGCTGCCCGTAGGCGACGCGGTGGAAGCTGTTCGGGTCGCAGACCTCCGTATAGACGACATCCTGCCAGCACAGCATCCCCGACGTCTGCTCCGAGCCCGCCACGTTCATCCACGGCGTGATCTCCGCCATCGATCCCGAATCGTAGACCTTGCCGTCGTACGCCTGCTCGATCCGGTCCTTGACGCCGGGCACCGACGCTCCCGGCTCGCCGGAGAAGAAGAGCCGCTTGATTCCGAAGCTCTTCGGATCGACGCCCTCCTTCTCCGCCACCTCGGCGAGGTAGAGCGCGAACGACGGCGTCCCGTAGAACGCCTGCGGCTTCATGGCGTTCATCCACTGCACCGCGCGCGACGACATGCCGGGCGCGCCTGCCCCGAAGGGGAACGCCTTGCAGCCCAACCGCTCGCAGCCGGCGAGCGCGCCCCAGCTCCCCATGTAGAGGCTGAAGATGGCGGCGACGAAGACCATGTCGCCGGGACGGATGCCCATTCCGTACATGATCCGCGCATGCGCGTTGGCGATGTTGCGCCAGTCATTGCGCCCGACGGCGAAAGCCGTGGGAAGGCCTGTGGTACCGGACGTGCCGTGGACGTGGAAGATCTCCGACTCCGGAATGCACAGGTAGTCGCCGAAGGGCCGGACCCGCTCCTGCGCCTTTCGCAAATCAGCTTTCGTGATCACCGGGCACTTGGACTCAAAATCTTCTAGTGACTTTATCTGGTCGGGATTGAAACCCGCGTCGTCCCATTTCCTCCGATAGAACGGCGCCTTCTCGTACGCATAGCGGCAAACCTGGCGGAGGCGCTCCACGATGGCGCGCTCGCGGTCGCCGGCGGGCATCGTCTCGCGCCTGGGGAACCAGTACCTGCTGCCCGGCTCCGGGCGATACGTATCGTCGTAGCGCGGAGGCCACGACCAGTATTCCATCTCGGCCATTGTCGACCCCGTGGGTTAGCGCGCTCCGCGCTCGCGGACCAGCCGGCGCACGGTATCGACGATCACGTTCGGGGGAGTGTCCTGAAGGAGGATCTCGGCGACACCCATCTTCTTCAGCGCGACCACGTCCTCGTCGGGGATGACGCCGCCTCCGAGGAGGATGATGTCGCTCACGCCGCGTTCCTTCAGCCGCTTCATGATGCGGGGGAATGCGGTCATGTGGGCGCCCGAGAGAAGGCTCACGCCTAGCACGTCGACGTCTTCCTGGACCGCCGCGTCCACCACCTCTTCCGGCGTGCGGTGCAACCCGGTGTAGACCACGTCCATGCCCGCGTCGCGCAAACAGCGGGCGACCACCCGGACGCCGCGATCGTGACCGTCCAGGCCGACTTTTGCCATCAGCACCCGAATGTTCTCAGCCATTCTGCCTCCGGGCCAGGGAAAGGGCCGCCGGCTCGATCGGCAACCGCATTTCGTATGCGGTATGCGCTCTTGACAGGATTCTACGCACCGTGTCAACCGATACGGAAGCACGTCGCCCAAGCGAGGCGATTGCTGAACGGTGCTCACTGCAGACCAATGTCGCACTCGACACCGCAAGTGAACCCGCGCATCTCCTCCGCCGGCTCCGCGGCCGGCGTGGTGGCCCGGTTCCTGAAGGCGCGCGGGGTCGACCGGATCTTCGCTCTCTGCGGCGGGCACATCATGCCCCTGTGGATGCGCGCCGACGCCGAAGGCATTCGCATCGTCGACGTGCGCGACGAGCGCGCCGCCGTGCACATGGCGCAGGCGCACGCAGAGCTGACCGGCGGCCTGGGTGTCGCGCTGGTGACCGCGGGTCCCGGCGTCACCAACGCGATGACCGGCATCGCGAACGCTCACGTCTCACGCGCACCCGTGCTGGTGCTCTCGGGCGTGGTGCCGCGGCCGCAGGAGAACCGGGGCGGACTTCAAGCTCCTCTGGTCGGCGCGGCGGCCGCTGGTGATCACCGGCCGCGGCGCGAGGGGAGCCGCCGCCGAGTTGCAGCGGTTCCTCGACAGGCTCGGCGCCCTCTATCTCGACACCGGTGAGAGCCGAGGGCTGGTCCCCGACGACCATCCCTCGGTGGTCGCCGCGGCGCGCGGCACGGCGATGGCAGAGGCAGACGTGGTGGTGACCGTCGGACGGCGGCTGGACTTCCAGCTCGCCTTCGGATCTCCGGCCGTGTTCGGAAGCGCCCGGTTCGTGCGGATCGCCGACACCGGGTCGGAGCTGCGCGACAACCGGCGAGGCACGGTTGAGGTATTCGCTACGCCTTCGGCTACCCTCGCCGCGATCGTCGACGCGGCCGGCGACCGCCCTGCATCCGTCGACCCAGGGTGGGCGGCCGGCATGCGGAAGCGGCACCTCGAGCGGGTCGTCAAGCTGCGGGAAACGATGGCGAGCGCTTCGGCCGGCAGCGATGGCCGCATGCATCCCAACCGGCTGCTCTCCGCGCTGCAGGCGAAGCTGCCGCCGGACGCGATCGTCGTCGCCGATGGAGGCGACTTCCTCAGCTTTGTCCGCGTCGGCCTTTCTTCCGGCGCTTACCTCGATCCGGGGCCGTTCGGCTGCATCGGCGTCGGCGTGCCGTTCGGGATCGCGGCCAGCCTCGCCTTTCCCGGGCGCCTGGTGCTGGTCGCGACGGGAGACGGGTCGTTCGGATTCAACGCCATCGAGCTCGACACGGCCGTGCGACACGGAGCCGCGGCGGTGTTCGTGGTCGCGAACAATGGCGCCTGGCAGATCGAGGTCCACGACCAGACGTCGACCTACGGCCGCGTCGCCGGAACGAAGCTGCAGTTCGCAGATCACGCGGCGATGGCGCGCGGCTTCGGCCTGCATGCCGAGCGCGTCGAGCAGGTCGACGACTTGCCAGGCGCGATCGATCGCGCCTTCGCCCGGCGCCCTGCGCTGCTCGACGTCATCGTCACGCCGGAGGCGGTCTCGGCCGATGCGAAGTCCGGCCTCGCCTGGGTCCCGGATCTGCAGCCGCTCGCGGCGTGGGACGAAGCGGAGCGCGCCTGGCGGGACCAACCCTCGCGCTGACCCGCTCAGCGGAGCGGTGGCCGCACGGGCACCGTGAGCGACGCCTTCGAGAGCCGCGTGACCGAAGGGACCCGGCTCGGCGTGATGTACGGGCTGTCCACGTTGGTGATCTCCAGCCGCAGCGAGTCCTCGGAAGCGACCTGCATGAGATTGCCGTAGGTGAGGATGTCGACGTTGGCGTCGCCGAGCGGCACCAGGGGGCTTCCGGAATCGAGCGTCGAGGTTCCGCGCGTCACCAGCGTGCTTTGGCCCGTGGGTGTCACGTCGTAGAGACGGACGTCGAGCTGGACACGGTATGCGCTCGTGCTCGCGTGAAACGAGACCACCGGCGGTCCGGCGACGAGGAAGGAGCCGGCGGCAAGACGGGCATCGGAGGCGATCTTCGCCGCGGGAATGACGTACGTCGCCACGTCGCCGGGGACGGCGTCCGGTGGCGGCGCGGCACAAACGGGTTGGAGCTGCTCGCACCCGGTGAACACGAATGGATCCGAAAAAAGGCCGCCCAGGTTTGCCGGGTCGAAGGTGAGAACTGCGTCGCCGGGGAGATACTCGGTGGCGGATCCCGTCGCGAGATCGTCGACCGACGCGACCCGCAGAACGTCTGCGCCGTCGAACGAAACGCTTGCCGGCCGTGTCACAGCGGCGATCACGTCATAGGAGGCCCTCCCCGCGCCTTTCAGGTGGAAGTCGAGCCACTCGAACACGCGGTCGAGCGCGTAGTCGACTTCCCCTGGCTTGTTCGCGGCGCGGGGATGCCCGATGTCCCCGAGATATTCGGCGATCGGGTAGGCCGGATCGAGCCGCTTGAGCGCGCGGTACATCCGCAGGGCCTCCGGCAGCGGAAAGAGATCGTCCGTGAACCCCTGCAGCTCGAATACCGGGAGCTGCGGCAGCCCGGCTTTCGCGTTGTCCTTGACGGTCTGGAAGAACTGCTCCTGCCACCAGATGGAGCGGTAACCGGCGATGCCGTCGACGATCTCTGTCCCGACCGGCGGCAGGTTGTTCGGTTCGGTGCCCAGCATGTATGCGTTCCAGGCGACGAGGTAGTCGGGATAATTCGGGTAAGGACGCTTCCTGTCCCGGCGCGATCCGCCGGCGAAGAGCCCCTCCAGGTAGCTCAGCTTGTAGGAACCCGGCGGGTCGATCGAGTCTGCCAGGTCACCGTTCGGCCGCAGCGCGCCGACCAGGTCGGTCCAGGGAACGATCGGCACGATCGTGCGGACGCGGACGGTTTTCCCAGCGGGCGTGGCGAACTGCGGCTGGAGCGCCGCCAGCCACGACTGCCCGCCGCCGTACGATGCGCCGAGCACGGCGACGGCGTCCGGATTCAGTCGCGGGCCCATCTGAGGATCCTCGATGGCCTGTGCGATCATGCTGCGCAGATCGCGAAGCTCGACGTTGAGGTCGGCGAGGTTCACCTGCCCCCACGACTTGCCGAATCCACGCGCCGAGTACCGCAGCACCGCGTATCCGCGGCTGAGCAGCTTTTCGTCCCACGCCGAATCGCTGTGCTTGCTGCCCCCGTAGCCGTGCAGGTTGACCACGAGCGGATGCGGCGCAGGGTCCGCCGGAATGCGCACAGTCACGTCGAGCGCCGTCCCGTCGACGTCGCTGGCGAGAAATCCCGAGCACTCCATCGGCGGAACAGACGGGGTGCAGGCGAGCCCCAGCGGCGTTCCGGCGCCGGTGAAGACGCCCGTGCTCGTCGTGTCAGGGCCGAAGACGTGCTTCGGCGGAAGCGATCCCTGTGCAAGCAGAGGGAAGGATGCGAGAGTTGCGAGCAGGCTGCCGAGGACGGATCGCCGGGCGCGCATGGGATGCCATGTCGTCGGTATGCATCGAGGCAACGGCCCGCAACCCGCCTTGCGAATCCTGGGCGCTTCCTCAGGGGGAGGTGCTGGCGACCAGCTCTGCGCGAATCACTTCCTCGAGCTTCGCGATCACTTCGTACTTGGTGCGCCCTTCCTGATCGTTCCACCCGATGATCGCGCAATGGCATCCGTACCCGCCTCGGGAGCACGCCGGAACGTTCAGGCGCTTGCCGACGGACTGCAACGCGAGCCGGTAGAGAGCGTCGTCCTCGCCGGCGGCTTCCATCAGCGCGCCGCTCAGGCAATAGCTGCCCACCGGATCGCGCTCCAGCAGCTGCGTCCAGCCATGCATCCGCAAGAGATCGCGCGCGATCGACAGAAGCCGCACCGAGGGGACCCTGCTCTGCCGCGGGATGGAGTCGATGTATCGATCGACGCGGGCGCGGAAGGCGTCATCGGCGCCGAGGAACTGGACGCCAACGCCCGGGTCCAGGCGCAGCGCGCGGGAGAGGGAAGGCGTTCGGACGTGGATCACCTTCGCCTGGACGGGAACGGGCCGATCGGCGTCTGGCAGCTCGAGCGCGACGGGCACCACCGCGCCGACCGGCAGCTCCTTGGAGGTGCGCACGAACATGCCGGTGGTACTGATGTTCGTCGTTTCCGCGGAGAGGAGTCCGCCGATGCCCGAGATCGAGACCTTGAGCGATGCGGGGTAGCGCGGAGCGGGAGCGTGAAGCGATTTCAACGGAGCACCGATCCGGCCGGGCTGCTCGTCTGCATCTCCCCTCCTCGCGCTCTATCTGCTCGTAGCGAGAACCGCCGGTAGGTTTCAAGGACACGTCCACACGCAAGCCGGATCGGATGCAGGGAACGGCAAGGCGAATGCCCACATCATCGGCGCGGCGTCATACCGCCACTTGCCGTACCCACAGCGCGTCGCCGAAACCACCATCGGCGCTGTTATTGCTACCTTGATCTCCTGGGAGGGGCTCGATGCCTCGCGAGGAGGCACTGCGCTGCGGCGCCAGGATCAGGGACGAGCAATGCAAGCGTCGCGCGACGGTCGCCTTCATCATCGGAGGACGAGCGAACCCCCCGTTGCTGCGCTGCGCCTCGGATGCCGACGAGCTGAGGGAAGGCTTGCGCCGGTTCCTCAGGGAGGGAACGTGGATCGAGGAACGCATTCCGCCACGCACGGAAGGCGACGCATGAAGCGCCCGCCGGCGCCTCCCGCGCGCGGGCGTCCCGCGCGCGTCAACGCGGCTGCTCAGCCGACCTTGCGGACGTTCGCCGCCTGGGGTCCTTTCGGACCCTCCTGCACGTCGAACTCGACCTTCTGGCCCTCGGCCAGGCTTCGAAATCCCTCCGACTGGATCGCGGTGTGATGGACGAACACGTCCTTGCCGCCCCCGTCTGGCGTAATGAAACCAAATCCCTTCGCGTCGTTGAACCACTTCACGGTCCCGCTCGGCATCGAACACTCCTCGGCCCCAGACTGGCGCCGCAGTCCTACACCTGACTTATGCCACCCGGGGCTCGCTGGCCAGTGCCAGGGCCACCCGGAGTCTCGCGGGCGACAACCGCTTCATCGGGGGCTCGCGCGGCTCGGAGGAGCTCAAGCCCCACACCGTCCAAGGCGAGGCCAGCTTTCTCGCCTGCTCCACGGGCTGTCAGGACGGCTCCCGGAGCCGGAGGGCGGCAGCCTTGCCGCCAGGCGGCAGCGCGATCAGCGTACCGAAGGGGGCTCGCCAACTGCGCGAGTCGGGGGGAATCATGGACAAGGGCAGGACGCGATTTGCATGGCTGGCAGGAGCGGCGGCGGTCTTCATTTGCACCGCGTGTGATTCGAGTGGTTGGAACGCAAGCGTCGCGAGCGCGGCGACGGGGAGCTCCGCAGGCGAAAACGACGCCTGCAAGGCCCCGGACCACGGCAGGATCTCGTGCAGCGTCGTCTGCGACGACGGCTACACGGCTTGCGGCGACGTCTGCACCCGCCTGGAGAGCGACCGCTCGAACTGCGGCGCCTGCAGGAAAGCGTGCAGCAGCGGCCAGACCTGTAGCGCCGGCGTGTGCGTGACCGCATGTCTCAGCGGACAGACGTCGTGCGACGGTGCCTGCACGGACACGGACGACGACGACCGGAACTGCGGCGCATGCGGACACCGGTGCTCCGCCGACCACGCCAGCTCGGCGTGCCACCACGGCTCCTGCGACATCTCCTCCTGCCATCCTGGTTGGGCGAACTGCGACCACGACCTCGGCAACGGTTGCGAGACCAACGTCGGGAACGACCGGAACAACTGCGGCGGCTGCGGGGTGAAGTGCGGCGAGAATGAGATCTGCGATCAGGGCCATCCGGTCAGCTGCGGCCCGAACGAACATCGCGAGGACAACCAGTGCGTCGCGAACCGCTGCGGAGATACCGACAACGATCGCGACAACTGCGGGTCCTGTGGCAATCGCTGCGGCGAGGACGAGATCTGCGATCACGGGCACCGCGTCCGCTGCGGCGCCGGCTACCACCGGCAGGGGAATGCCTGCGTCCCGAATGAGGGCTCCTGCGGGGACACCAGCAGCGACCGCGACAACTGCGGCGCCTGCGGCAGCAAGTGCGCGGACGACGAGATCTGCGAGGGCGGCCACCACGTGCGCTGCGGCTCCGGATCGCACCGCGAGGGCAACCGATGCGTCGCGAACCCCTCTCCCTGTGGAGACACCGATACCGACCGCAACAACTGCGGGGCTTGCGGGAGCCGGTGCGCGGACGATGAGATCTGCGAGGGCGGCCACCACGTGCGCTGCGGCTCCGGATCGCACCGCGAGGGCAACGTCTGCGTTCCGGACACGAGCTCGTGCAGCGACACCGATCACGACCGCAACAACTGCGGCGCCTGTGGCAACCGCTGCGGCGACGACGAGATCTGCGATCACGGCCATCGAGCGCGCTGCGGCGCGGGCTTCCATCGCGAAGGCAACGCCTGCGTGCCCAACGGGACTTCGTGCGGGGACACGGACAATGATCGCGACAACTGCGGCGGATGTGGCAACCGCTGCCGCGACGACGAGACCTGCGAGAAGGGGCACCGGGTCCGCTGCGCCAGCGGATACCATCGCGAGGACAACCGCTGCGTAGCGAATGGCGGTGGATGCGGTGACACCGACAACGACCGGAACAATTGCGGCGCCTGCGGTGACCGCTGCGGCGACGACGAGGTCTGCGAGCGGGGACGGCATGTGCGCTGCGGCAGCGGGTCTCACCGCGAGGGGAACGCCTGCGTGCCGAACGGCCCATCTTGTGGCGATACCGACAATGACCGCAACAACTGCGGCGGCTGTGGCAACCGGTGCGACGACGACGAGATCTGCTCGCAAGGCCACAGGGCCAGCTGCGGGAAGGGCAAGCACCGCCGGGACAACCATTGCGAAGACCATCAAAGCGATAAGGGCGGCGGTGGCGATAAGGGCGGCGGTGGCGATAAGGGCGGCGGTGGCGATAAGGGCGGCGGTGGCGATCAGGGCGGCGGCGGCGATAAAGGCGGCGGCGGCGGCGATCACGGCCATCACGGCGGCGACTGATCACCGCGAGGGAGGTCTCAGGCCCGGCTGCCATCAGGCGGCCGGGCCTTTTTCAATGCGCGCTCCCGGATGGCCGACAGGGTCGTGCCCGGCGTGATCACTTCCTCCGGGAGCCGCAGCTCCAGCAGGGCCGGCGTTCCGGAGGCGAGAGCGCGCTCGAACGCAGGCGCGAACTGCTCGGTGGTCTGGACGAGCTCGCCGAAAGCGCCGAACGAGCGCGCGTACGCGGCGAAGTCGGGATTTTCGAGCCGTGTCCCGTGCACGCGTCCCGGATAGCTCCGCTCCTGGTGCATCCGGATGGTTCCGTAGCAGCCGTTGTTCACGACCAGGATGATCACCGGCAGCCGGTGCTGCACCGCAGTCGCCAGCTCCTGGCCGCTCATGAGGAAGTCCCCGTCGCCGGAGAACGCGACGACGAGCCGGTCCGGGTGCACGGACTTCGCCGCGACTGCCGCCGGCACTCCGTACCCCATTGCGCCGCTGGTCGGTCCGAGTTGCGACTTGAAGCGCCGGTAGCGATAGAACCGATGCAGCCAGGAGGAGAAGTTGCCGGCGCCGTTCGCGATGATCGCCTCGGGAGGTAGCCGTATGCGCAGATGGTGGACGATCTCCGCCAGCTGCAGCGGCCCCGACACGGCCACAGGCGTATTCCAAGCCACATAGTCCGCGCGGGCGGCGGCTGCCTCCGCCGTCCAGACCAGCTTCGCCGGCGGACGCAGCTCCGCGAGCGCCGCGGCGAGCTCCGGCATGCCCGCGTTGATCGGCAGGTCGGCCGCGTAGACCCGGCCCAGCTCTTCCGCACCGGCGTGCGCGTGCAACAGCGTCTGCCGGGGTGTGGGGACGTCGAACAGCGTGTACCCGCCGGTGGTGACCTCGCCCAGGCGGGCCCCCAGCACCAGAGCGACGTCGGCTTCTTGGATCCGCTGTGCGAGCGCGGGATTGACCCCGATCCCGACGTCGCCGGCATAGAGCGGGTGGTCGTTGTCGAACAGGTCCTGGAACCGGAACGCGCAGGCGACGGGAAGTTGCCAGGCCTCCGCGAACCGCCGCAGGTCCATGCAGGCGTCGTTGGTCCAGCCGCTGCCGCCGGCAATGACGATCGGCCGGCGTGAACCGGCGAGAAGCGCCGAAAGACGCTCGAGCTGCTGCGGGTGCGGTGCCGCTGCCACGCGCTGATAGCGCGGCGCCGCCGGCGCCTCCGCGTCCTCCTCGAGCATGTCCTCGGGCAGCGCCAGGACCACGGGCCCGGGCCTGCCGGACGTCGCCGTCTGGAACGCCCGGCGTACGTACTCGGGGACGCGGCGCGGGTCATCGATCTGCGCCACCCACTTCGTCATCTGGCCGAACATCCGCCGGTAGTCGATCTCCTGGAACGCCTCGCGATCCATGAATCCGCGCGGTACCTGGCCGACGAGAAGCAGCAGCGGCGTCGAGTCCTGGAAGGCGGTGTGGATGCCGATCGATGCGTTGCACGCTCCCGGTCCTCGCGTCACCAGCGCGATTCCCGGACGGCCGGTCAACTTGCCGCAAGCGTCGGCCATGTTGGAGGCGCCACCCTCCTGCCTGCAGACGACCAGCTTGATCCGGTCGCGAGCGTCGTAGAGCGCGTCCAGCACGGCCAGGTGGCTTTCCCCGGGGACGCAGAAGACCTGATCGGCGCCCTGGGTGAGCAGGCTCTGCACGAGGATCTGGCCGCCGCTGCCAGAAAGCTTCGCTGGCCGTCCCATCGCTGGCCTCCCTTTGCAGCGCTGTACATCGAGCTGGTTCGGGAAACTACGGGGGCGAACCTCGAGCGGGTCTCGGCTTACTGCTGCGCCTTCTGCTGTTGCTTGGCTTCCTTCTTGTTCTTGTGGTGCTGGTAGAGGGCACCCCCAGCGGCCCCGAGTGCGGCGCCTTTCTTGCCGCCGACGACGGCGCCACCCGCCCCTCCGATCACCGCGCCCTTGAGCTTGCTGTGCTTCTTGGGCGGAGCCTGCTGTGCAGCCGAGCCCTGTGCCTCGGTCTTTTCTGCGGCGAAGGCGGTGCTGGTCGCCGTGGTGAGCAGAAACGCTGCGCCGAGCAGCGCCGAACCGATCCTCTTTCTCCGCGACATACCGGCCATGAGTGCGGCTCCCGGAAAGGTGACCCCGCAAGCGTGATCATCGCCAGAGCCCCGCGCATGCCGGGTTGGACAGCATCCGGGCTGCCGATCGATCCGCCGGGGCTGCTCTGACGGCTGAAGCGGAGCGGCACCAGGAGCATAGTGCAGCAGATGCGAACCCTGATTCTCGTCGACATCCAGAACGACTTCCTCCCGGGAGGTGCCCTGGCCGTTCCCCGCGGAGACGAGGTCATCGCGATCGCGAACGGGCTGCAGCCCCGGTTCGATCTGGTGGTCGCGACGCAGGACTGGCATCCCGCAGGCCACGGAAGCTTCGCGTCCAGCCATCCCCGCAGCAAGCCCGGCGACCTCGTCGAGTTGGGCGGTCTTCAGCAGGTCCTCTGGCCGGACCACTGCGTGCAAGGGTCTCCGGGCGCTGCGTTTGCGGCGAAGCTGCAGATGAACCGCGTGGAGACGATCTTTCGCAAAGGGACCGACCCTGGCATCGACAGCTACAGCGGGTTCTTCGACAACGGCCACCGCAAGTCGACGGGCCTGGGCGACTACCTCAAGGGACGCGGAGCGACCGAGGTCTACGTGCTC
>Ga0066704_10000426_pt1 | contig 14877 bp, 13 predicted proteins | sample GraSoiAngelo_153_FD_66458 | JGI IMG/M metagenome (GOLD analysis project Ga0066704, IMG submission 66458) | Grasslands soil microbial communities from the Angelo Coastal Reserve, California, USA - 14_1009_12_40cm | ecosystem: Environmental > Terrestrial > Soil > Grasslands | place: USA... | reverse complement strand
ATTCTCGAACATGTGGCAGTCGAGCAATTCTGAAAAGAGAAAACTGTTGGCTTCGAGGACGCCTAGAGAAAATGCCGCGCGTCAGGCGGGTGGTGCGGAAGCCTCGCCCGTCTTCGCTGCTGTCGCCGTGCATCGAGTGGTCGCTGCCTCCGGACGCTAGCGTGTCGGGACGGGTTGAAGTCGCGGCGGGCTCGGCGGGGAAGATTTGCAGAGGGAGAGATGCGCTGTCTCTGCACGAGTGGCGCTGAACCGCGAACTCGCGATCGGTCTGAGGGGCGGGTCGGATGCAACAATACTTCCTCCGTCGTCCCGCTTGGATCAACGTGCTATGTCAGATATACGCGGCCGATTCGTCGCGCGCCACCGCGCCAAGGAATAGCTAGCAGAGCCGTTACACACAGCTCAGCCGCTGAGGATTTACTCCTGCAGGGCGCGGTGGACGAATGAAATCGCGATCGAGCCTTCTCCGACCGCAGACGCGACGCGCTTGACGTTGCCCGCCCGCACGTCGCCCACGGCGAAAACTCCGGGACGGCTCGTCTCGAGAAGGTGAGGTGGTCGCGGAAGCGGCCACTGCGCCGCGGCGAGGTCTTCGCGCGAGAGATCCGGGCCCGTTTTAACAAACCCCTGATCGTCCAGAATCACACAGCCGCTCAGCCACTTTGTGCTTGGCGCGGCGCCGGTCATCACGAACACATGCTGAATGTCGTGCGTTTCGCTTGGTCCCTGATCCTTCCGCCACGTAACGCGCTGGAGATGGAAATCGCCATCCAACTCGGTGATCTCCGTACAGGTACGCAACTCGATCGCCGGACTCTCCTCGATGCGCCGGATCAGGTAGCGCGACATTGTCTCGGCCAATCCTCTGGATCTGATCAGCATGTAAACCTTTCTCGCCGTCTGCGCCAGGAACACCGCTGCCTGACCGGCGGAGTTGCCGCCACCGACGACGATTACTTCTTCGCCCTCACAGAGCTGTGACTCGATGAACGTCGCGCCGTAGTAGATGCCGGCGCCCTCGAACTGCGAGATGTTTTTCAGCGGAAGCTTGCGATACTGTGCGCCCGTAGCGATCACGACCGTTCGCGCCCTTATCTCTTCACCGCTGTCGATCTGAATCTTGTAAGCCTTGGGTGCGCAATCGAGATGCGTCGCCGTCTCGGCGATGGCGACGTCGGCACGAAACTTCTGCGCCTGGGTGTACGCGAGCCCCGTCAGCGCCTGACCGCTAATTCCGGACGGGAAACCGAGGTAATTCTCGATCCGCGAGCTGGAGCCCGCTTGCCCACCAGGAGAAGTCGATTCGATCACCAGCACATCGAGCCCTTCAGACGCAGCGTATACGGCCGCTGCCAGCCCCGCCGGACCGGCTCCGACGACGACGACATCGCGCAGATGTGTCTGATCGATCGCCTCATTGAAGCCGAGACAATCGGCGATCTGCCGATTGGTCGGATTTCGGAGAACGGCGCTGCCCCGACAAATCAGAACCGGCAGGTCGTCAGCGCTGAATTGGAACCGATCAAGCAGATCCTGAATGCCCGAATCACGATCGGGGTCGACCGTTGTGTACGGATGTGCGTTGCGGGTGAGAAACTCCTTGATCCGCAGCGTGTCGGAGCAGTGACTCGAGCCAACGAGGACGACGTCCCCGAACCCACCGCTGAGCAATCCCACGCGGCGGAGAACGAAAGCGCGAACGAAGATCTCACTCAGCTCGGCGTCGGTTTGCACCAGGCTCAGAAGCTTTTCGCGGTCGACTTCGATGAACTCGCCAGCCTCACGGACGCGCAGCGTCACCAGCGACGGCCGCCCTGAAAGCATCGAGACCTCACCCGTAAACTGGCCGGCGGTGATGGTCCGAAACGTCGTCTCGCCGTTCTCCATCGGCTGGACACCGTCGAGCGCTCCTGAGCGCACCACATAGAAGTGAGTAATTGGGGCTCCGACCTTGACCAGCACTTCGCGCGCCTCGACCGTGCGCATATGACCGTGCGCGGCAATGCGCTGCATTTGCCCCGGGGTCAGGGTCGGGAAAATCTGATCCTGGTCAGTCGCTGGGGTTGTGGGCGGCGTGATAATCGATGACGTCATCGTGGGTCCCTTTGCACTACCATTATAGCGTTGAAATCCTACTTCGTCTCCCCAATCATCGTAGCAATCCTGTCAAGCGGCGGCCGCGCGCCCCGGAATTGAACGTGACAGCGGGGAGCAAACGGCGCTGGACCCTGATCGCCACGATAGTCGCGTCGGCGATGACCTTCATCGACATGACGGTCGTCAACGTTGCCCTCCCCGCTCTTCAGAAGGAGCTCGGCGCCACCATCACCGACGTCCAATGGGTCGTCGAAGCCTACGCCCTCTTCCTCGGCGCGCTCATTCTCGTCGGCGGATCAATGGGCGATCAGTTTGGGCGCAAGCGCATCTTCCTGGTTGGAGTCGTTTGGTTTACGGCCGCGTCCGTCTGGTGCGGCGCTGCCACGAGTCCCCGCTTCCTGATAATCGGACGCGCCCTGCAAGGAATCGGTGCCGCGTTTCTGGTGCCGGGTAGTCTGGCGATTATCAGCGCGACTTATGACGGCGCCGAGCGAGGACGCGCCATCGGCACGTGGTCGGGATTCAGCGCGATTACGACGGCCGTTGGCCCGGTCATCGGCGGCTGGCTGATCGAGAACGTTAGCTGGAGGTCGGCTTTTTTCATCAACGTGCCGCTGGCGCTGGTGGTGGTGTTCATCTCGATGCATTACATGGACGAGAGTCGCGATCCCTCGAGAACGCGGCATGTCGATTGGATCGGTGCGTTGCTGGCGGTTGTCGGACTCGGCGGGGTCGTGCTCGGACTACTGGAGTGGCCGCCGTTAGGCCCGGGTCATCCGCTCGTCGTCAGCGCTCTCGTCATCGGCGTCGTGGGGCTGGCGCTGCTGATCGTCGCTGAGCATAGGGAGAAGAGCCCGATGATGCCGCTGCATCTTTTCCAGTCGCGCGCCTTCTCGCTGACGAACCTGCTCACACTACTATTGTACGGCGCGCTCGGCGTGGTGCTTTTCCTGGTGCCACTTCTTCTCATCCAGGTCAAGCACTACTCAGCGACGGCGGCGGGGGCGGCTTTCCTGCCGTTTCCAATCATCATGTTCGCGTTGTCGCGCTGGTCGGGTGGATTGGTGGCACGCACCGGCGCCCGACTCCCGCTGACGGTTGGTCCAGTCATCGCCGCGGTCGGACTCGCTCTTTTTGCCCGCGTGGGAATCGCCGACTCCTATTGGGCGACCGTTTTTCCGGCGGTCGTCGTGCTGGGTTTCGGCATGGCGGTGACCGTTGCACCGCTGACGACGACGGTAATGACATCCGTGCCATCCGATCACGCCGGCGTCGCCTCGGGTGTCAACAATACCGTTGCCCGTGTGGCGGGCCTGCTGGCGATCGCGGTGTTCGGCGTGGTATTGACGCGACGCTTCGATGCGAAAATTCGCCCGCAGCTTGAGGTATCGTGGATTTCACCGGCGGCGCGGGCGCAGATCGAGAAGGAGCTGCCGAAGATGGCGGGAGCTCAGCTCGATAGTGTGCCGCTGGATGCGCTGCGCCGATCCGTCGTTAACGGCGCGATCCACGAATCGTTTCTTTCGGGGTTTCGCCTGGTCGTGATCGAATCGGCAGTGTTGGCGCTGGTTGCTGCCGGGTTCGGAGCAGGTATTGGAGGGACATCCAGGCGCAACAGTACGCTGGATAAGGTCTGAAACCGCGCCCGCATCTCGTCACCGGAGTGAAGCGTCGCGAGTCGTAGTAGTTGAAAGGGGCGCCGCTGAGGACCGCGCATCGCGAGCGGTGAGCGCCGCCCCGACTGCCGCGCAGATTGTGGCCAGCGTAGACATCACCATCGGCGCGCCGAAAAAGTAGATGAAGCTGACGATCGTCTGGCCAACGCAGGCGAGCAGCAAAGTGATCGCCAGCGGCAGCGCCTCGCGCGGATTGCGCCGGCTTAGTGTGCCCAGCTGCCACGCCAGCACCATCAATGTCGCGAGCAGGACGGTGATGTAGACGCTGAAGCCGCGATAAAACTCCCAGTAGGTGCGCAGAAATCCCATCACCGGCACGCGATAGCCCTGCATCGCTGAGATGACAGCTGCTTCCTGCGGCGCAGTGGTTATCGCGTGCCGCGTACCGACTGTGTGGCCGACGGTGAAGATCGCCAGAACGACGGCGAGAGCCCTGAACCAGATGATGGGCCTCATGACTCGCCTTTAGTTGCTTTCTGTTCGACACGGGCAGCAAATAGCTGCAGCAATCCGCCCCACCCGCCTTCGCCACCCACTCCGGTGCGCATCTCGGCGGCACCAGCAGTCATGCGCTCGAAGCCGCGGTGCTCGAGATCGACTCGGGTCTTTCCGTTTTCAACGGGGGTAAAGCGAATCTCGACCTCGCTCGACTTCTTGAGATCTGGCTCGAATTGCCAGTTGGCGGCGATCTGCCAGGCGATGAGGACGCCTCGCGGCGGCTCCCAGGCGAGGATGGTGCCCCAGTCGGCTTCGCTGCCATCCTCGTGCTCGGTGTAGCAGCGACCCCCGCGGCGGCCTTCGATGATCGCTTTCGTCATCGGTGCCTTGCCGATGTGATGCGTATGGGGCCACCAGCTATCAAAATCCTCGGTGAAGATCTCGAACGCCTCGTCCGGACTCGCGCTCACAGTCACGGACTTCCGAACCGCCTGCAGCGAGTGTTCTGCCATTGCCGTCATCGCTCCTCCCTATTCCGGTTCTCGATTCTTTTCTTGAACGCATTCAATGCGACTCCCCAGAACTCATCGAAGTACTCGCGCAGCGAGGCGAACGCCTTGGCATTGAGCTCGTAGACGCGCCTTGTTCCATCGGCTCGGTCGGTCACGAGATTTGCCTCCTTGAGCACGCGCAGGTGCTGCGAGATAGCAGGGCGACTTACGGGGAAGTCGCGGGCCAGCCTTCCGACGGGTGCCGGGCCCTTTCGCAGCCGGGCCAGGATCGCTCGCCTCGTCGGATCCCCCAGCGCGTCCAGTTGCCGATCTCGGTAAGTGCTCACTAACGGTAAGTTAGTACTTACAGATAGGTTGTCAAGGACGATGGGATGAGGGCTGGTTTCGGGTCACGGCCGATTAAATAGCGATCTCAGGGCGTTGCGGGCCGTGATCCGACGCAGGTACTGCAGCTCGTCGGCGGCGAAGGGGGTCGGCGTCACCTTGAAGTAGTCCGTCAGCGCGTTGTTGGCGACAGTGTTATCCAGGGCAAGGAGATCGAGCAGGCTGGACGTCACTGGCGGATTCGGGAGTACCCGCTGCGCGAGCGCCACGATCGGCCGCAACACCTTCAGTGAGACTGGCACCAGCTTCCGCCTCGTTCCCATGGCGGTGAGGATCCGCTCCGTCATTTCCCTCAACGTTAGCGGAACTTTACCACCCAGGTCGAATGCCTGGTGCACGGCCTCTTTCTTCTCGAGCGAGAGACGCACCACCCGGGCGACATCGTCTACCGCCACCGGTTGGAACCGCGCGTTGCCACCACCCGGCAGCGGAAAAATCTTCGGCGTCAGCTTTATCAACCTGCCCAGTACGTTCACGAACTGATCTTCGGGCCCGAATATCACCGATGGCCGCAGAACGGTCCAGCGAAGTCCACTCGTCTTGATCGAATCCTGCGCTACGCCTTTGCTGTGCAGGAAGGGGAACTTCGAGCGGCTGTCGGCACCGTTCTGCGACATGAAGATCACACGCTGCACTCCTTCGGCGCGTGCCGCGGAGATCAGCCGCTCCGTGGCGGCGGTGTTTGTCTCCGTGTATTTCTCGGTCTTCGTCTCGATCGCGATTGCCGCCAGATGAACGACTGCACCGCATCCATTGAGGGAGCTCCGCAAAGCCGTCGCGTCCCGTACGTCGCCGACGCGAAACTCTACCGGCAGCTGGCCCAGCGACATCGCCGCTTTTGCCGGATCTCTGATCAGGGCGCGCACCTGCCAGCCGTTCTTGCAGAGCTCGCGACAGGTGTGAATCCCGACCAGCCCATTGGCACCGGTTACGAGAACCGGTTTTTTCTTATCCGCCGAGAGCGGTTGAGGCTGCTCGGCGACCGCGGTGGCGGGTCCTTCGCTCCCGTAGGAGGAGTATGACCCGCGTCCGGCCATCAAGCCTTAGGGCCGCGTTCCACGTCGCGCGTACCTCGCACGACGATACGATAGATCAGCAGGAACATCCCGACGGTGAGCAGGATGTGAATCCACCCGGGAGCCGTCATGGTGAAAGTGACGAACCCCCAGACTGCGAGCATCGCGATGCTCAAGACTATCCATAAATCCATGGCGAAATTTCGTTGACCTTGAGTGTGACGACCGGTATGTTCAGACAGTCAATTCAACAACTGTTTCAAAAAGATTTTCAGCACCATCGTTGGGGCGGGGAACTCACTTTTTGAGCCAACAAGTCCTTCGAGTGGGTTCGATAAACTATGCTGACGTCAGGCCCCAGTGCGGGGAAGACGATAGGCAGGGTGAGGGCCTCAAAAATTCGACCGGGCTTCAAAAAACCTCTCCGTCCCATTCTTAAAGCTCCGCCAGAACACCGGCGGAGCTTTTGCTTTGTCGATATCTTACCTTAAACATGCCCCGCGTAACAGTCACCCGTCGCGTGCGGTTCAACGCCGCCCACCGCGTCCACAATCCCGAGCTATCAGAGGCCGAGAACACGCGCTTGTTCGGCAAGTGTAACAACCCGAACTGGCACGGCCACAACTATACGCTCGACGTGTCCGTCGAAGGCGATGTCGATCAGAAGACGGGTTACGTCTGGGATCTTTCGCAGCTCAAGAAGATCGTCGAGCGCGAGATCGTCGACATCGTCGATCACAAGAATTTCAATCTCGATGTTCCGTTCATGAAGGGAATCATCCCGACCTCCGAGAACATCATCACCGCTTTCTGGAAGATTCTCGCTCCGCAGGTGAACCCGGGCAAACTGAGCCGGCTCGTACTGTGGGAGACCGAAAACAACTATGTCGAATACACGGGTAAGTAAGGAGCTCCAAAACGAAGACGCGGATGTGATGCGCGAATTCGAGGATCTGGTCAGGCGCGAGCTGGAGCTGATCGGCGAGGATCCCGGGCGCGAAGGTTTGGCCAGAACCCCAGTACGCGTTGCCAAGTCCCTCAGGTTCCTCACCCAGGGCTACGACAGCAGCGCCGAGGAAGTGGTGGGAAAGGGCGTGTTCAAGGAAGACCACGACAACATGATCATGGTGCGCGACATCGAGGTCTATTCGCTGTGCGAGCACCATATGCTGCCATTCTTCGGCAAGGCTCATGTCGCCTACATCCCTAACGGTAAGATCGTTGGGCTCTCCAAAATCCCGCGCATCGTCGACGTCTACGCCCGCCGGCTTCAGGTGCAGGAGCGGTTGACTGAAGAGATCGCGGATGGCCTCTGCCGGGTCGTCAAGCCGAGCGGAGTCGGAGTGGTGATCGAGGCCTACCACCTCTGCATGATGATGCGCGGCGTCGAGAAGCAGAACTCGAAGACGATCACTTCCGCCCTGCGTGGAGCGTTCAGGGAAGATCCGAAGACGCGCGACGAGTTCCTGCGGCTCGCGCACAACGGGCGCGACTAGAGAGTGGGGTCGCTCGCCGGACGCACCGCCGTCGTCACCGGCGCTTCGCGGGGGATCGGTGCCGGGATCGCCAAGGCGCTCGGCGACCAGGGCGCGCGGGTCGTGTTGATCGCTCGCACCGAGGCGACACTCAAGGCGCGGGCGTCGGAGATAAAGGGAGCAATTGCGATCCCAGCCGACGTCAGCAGTCCTGAAAATGTCGAGCGGGCGGCTGAAGAAATCCGATCAGAGCTGAAAGGCGCGCCGGACATACTCGTCAACAACGCCGGTATCTTCAGCGTCGCCGTCGCCGAAGAAACGACGGCCGACACATTCGTCGAAACGCTGAACATCAATCTGGTGGCGGCGTTTCTGTTCGTCCGCGCATTCCTCGGCGACATGAAGCTTAGCAAGGGCGGTCACATCGTTACGATTGGATCGATTGCCGATCACACCATTTACAGCGGCAACCTTGCCTACTCGGCGGCGAAATTCGGCCTGCGGGCGGTGCACGAGGTGCTGCGTGCCGAGCTGCGGGGGACGGGGGTGAGGACATCGCTGATCTCGCCGGCGGCAACGAACACGGAGATCTGGAACGACGTGACGGTGACTGATCCCGTCAATCGGCCACACTCGAAGCGGCTGATGCTCGAGCCTGACGACGTCGTTCGCGCCGTGATGTTCGCGCTAACGCAGCCTGACACAGTCAACATCGACGAGCTGCGGCTGTCCCACAGCTAGCTCATCGCCGCAGCATCAAATAGTCAGGGATGTTCATCGAGCTGCTCGATCTGTTGCGATGCATTAACGCGCACGAGGAAACCTGGCTCGTCACGTCGTTCAACAGCATCTCCAACAGATTCGTTCTGGAGGGCACGCTCGGCTGCCCGACATGCTCGGCGGAATATCGGATCATCGACGGCATCGGCAGATTCGGCACACGGCCCGCTGCATCAGAGGTACCACGCAACCCGATGTCGGCGCGGGAACGAGAGGATCTGGCGACACGAGCCGGCGCATTTCTCAATGTTACCCAACCGGGAGCGACGGTCGTACTCGGCGGTAGATGGGCAGAAGCGGCCCAGGAGCTGAGCGTGATGACAGAGTCACGGATCTTCGCGCTGAATCCCGCACAGCATGTCGAGGAGTCGGAATCTGTCGGACTGCTCGAGGTACATCGGCAGATCCCGCTTGCCGCGTCGTCGGTGCGGGGCGTCGCGATCGACTTCAGCTTTCCCCGGGAAATCCTGACCTCCGCCATCAGGGTTGTCCGGCCCGGCGGGAGGATTGTCGGGCCGGCCGCGATCGAGCCGCCTGGCGATCTGACCGTTATCGCCCGCGACGCGAGCTATTGGGTGGCAGAGAAACCGGTGGAGATGATTTCACTGCGTCGCTCGAATCCAGCTGGGGATACGAAATCCTCGTGAGTATTGGCGAGGAGTGCATCACCGAGCCGGCCAGGGCCAAAGCTCGAATCGGTCGCTGGCCACCGATACCACACCCGCACGCCCTCGGCGCACATCGATGCTGACGTCAGCGGGCGGAATCGACAGAGCCAACGTCTTGACGAGGCGACTTCCCTCCAGCGTCGAAACACTGGAGTCATTCCAGATCGTGATGACGATGGTGCCGTTCGGCTGAATCTCGACGCCGTCGAACTTGCTCTCGTTCTAGTCAGAGGGTTATCACCGAAGCCGGTCCTCCCCTGGTTTGCGCTTGCCCGAAAAAATCGCTATATGCTGTCCAGGGTCCGGAATCCCGGGACTCCAAACGGCGATCGGGCGGCGGTCGGAGCTTTACCTGTGCTCCGCCAACGCTCCGTACATCTCACCCCCAAAACCAGGTAAGCCGCAATATGAAAAAAGTGGTCAGCCTCCTCGTGACGGGATTATTTCTCGTCGCTGCGCAAGCGTCGGCGCAGCAGAAAACGGTGACCGGAAAGGTCACCAGTGAACAGGGCACTCCCTTGCCCGACGCAACCATCATCCTCAAAGGGACAGCGACGCGAGCGACCAGCGACGCGGAGGGTAACTACAGCATCCAGGCCCAGGCCGGGCAGGTGCTGGTGTTTCGAGCGATCGGAGCTACGCCGGAGGAGCACGTCGTGGGCGGCTCCAATGTCCTCAACGTCCAGCTGCACCGCGTGGCGAGAAGCCTCGACGCGGTGGTGGTTACGGCGCTGAGCCAGACCGTCGCGCAACGGGCTCTCGGCACCGCCCAGCAAACCATCCGTGGTGAGGATGTCGCCCAGGCGCAGCGCGAGAATTTCGTCAACGCGCTGCAGGGTCGCATCGCCGGCGTGGACGTCACCAGTACCTCCGGCGTTCCAGGCGCATCGTCGTCGATCGTCATCAGAGGCATCAGCTCGATCAGCAGCAGCAATCAGCCGCTGATGATTCTCGACGGACTGCCAATGGACAATCGGACTCTCAACACCGGTGTCCTCGCATCGGACGCCAGCTCCACCACCGCATTCAGCAACCGCAGCGTCGACTTCACCAATCGCGCGGCTGATCTGAATCCGGAGGACATCGAGAGCATAACCGTCTTGAAGGGGCCCGAGGCGGCCGCTCTCTACGGCATCGACGCGGCAAACGGCGCGATCGTCATCACGACCAAGCGCGGCAGGGCGGGTGGCGGCTTCCAGTACAGCAACAGCTTCCGCTTCGAGAGCACCAGAGCCAAGCCCGAGCTGCAGCGGATCTGGGGCCCGAGTGCCGTGTTAACCAGCCCGTTTGCGGCGACGAACTTCTTCTCGTACTTCGGCCCTCCCTATCCGGCCGGCACAAAATTCTACGACAACATCGACGGCTTCCTGAGGACAGGAAAGACCGCGACCCACAATCTGTCGTTCAGCGGTGCAACGCCAGACGACAGGATCAACTACCGTCTGGCCGCTTCGTCCGACAAGCAGGAGGGGGTCGTCCCCAGCGCCGATTACGGTCGCGTCAATGTCACCGGCGCTTCGCAGGCGCAGATCAATTCGTGGCTGAACACCGACCTGTCGATGGCCTACACGTACGCCAACAACAATCAGGTCTACAAGGGTGAAATCGGGCCGCTGATGGGACTGATGGTGTGGCCGCAGACCGATGATGCGAAGAACTTTCTTACGGCATCCGGCACGAGGCGCAGGCTGACTACCATCTCCGCGCAGACCGAAGTCGATAACCCGTACTTCAACGTCGCCAAGAACCAGATCAACTCCAAGAACAACCGCATTATCGCCAACGTCGGGATCACGCTCACCCCTGTTTCGTGGGGCAATCTCAAGACCAACATCGGGACCGACGCCTACACGAATTCGAATCTGATCCTGCGAAATCCCGAGAGCGTTGTCGGCGCCGCATACAACGGTCTTCTCGACCTGGCAGACCTGATCCAGCGAAATACCAACGTGCAGACCCTGCTCAATTTCAACAGCCGCCAGCTGACTAACAGCATCTCCGTCAGCGGACTCCTTGGCAACTCGATAGCCGACTATAAGGCGACCACGGATGCAGCGACGGGCAGAGATTTCTTGGATCCGAATTTCGTCTCGATGAACAACACCAACCTCCGAACAAGCCAGACCACCATTGAGCAGCGGCGGCTTATCGGCGCCTTCGGCCAGGCATCGATCGATTTCAGGAATTACCTCTATCTCAACGTCACGGGGCGTAACGATTGGACGTCGACGATCCCGAAGGGCAGGAATTCGTTCTTCTATCCTTCGTTTTCGGCCAGTTTTATTTTCTCCGATGCCTTCCCCAGCATCCAACGCTTCATGACCGGCAAGCTGAGAGCCGCGGTTGCTTCGGTCGGTAAGGATGCGCGACCCTACGCTTACCGACCCGCGCTCCAGTACAAGACGACTGCCTACGGCGGGTACGGATACAACTTCTGGGGTCCGAACCTTGATCTCAAACCGGAATTCGCCAGATCGCGCGAGTTCGGCGCCGAACTGAGCTTCCTCAACGATCGGCTGGGGCTCGATGCGACGGTTTACCGCAAGCAGACCCTCGATCAGATCGTCAACGACATCAGAGGCAGCTACGGCACCGGTTTCATTCTCTTTAACCTGAACGGCGCCTCAACGAGAAACAAAGGCGTCGAGCTGACTCTGCGCGGAACGCCCATTCAACGAGACGCCTTCTCCTGGGACTTCCAGGCGAACTACGCCCATGAGCGCGGCATCGTGATTTCTTTGCCTCACGCGCTGCCTGAATCGTACGTCTCTGACACCTGGTTGTATGGAAACGTGCGCAACGGCACCATGCCGGGTCTATCGACGATGTCGCTCACTGGCCTGTTCTATCTGAGGAACAAGGCGGGCAATATCCTCATCGATCCGACGTCGGGCCTGCCGATTCGTTCGCAATCTTTCATCGATAGAGGATACGATCGCCAACCGAAATACACGATCGGCCTTACCAACACCTTCCGGCGCAACCGGCTCACTCTCGATTTCCTGGTTGATATCCGAAGAGGTGGCGATGTGTTCAACGCCACCGAGCACTACCTGACGGCGAGAGGTCTCAGCACGGAGACGCTCGATCGCGATCAGCCGCGCGTAATCAAGGGCGTCTTGCGGGACGGAAAAGAGGACACTCCAAATCCGACAATCAACAACATTGTCATCGTCCCCAGCGTTCAGACGGATTACTACAGGACGATAAGCGAAGAGCTCTTCATCGAGAAGAACATAAACTGGTTGAGGCTGAGGGACATCCAGTTGAGTTACCAACTGCCCGCCGGATTCCTCGGCGCGCGGAACTCCAGCGTGTTCATCAAAGGCACCGACCTGGCCCTCTGGACGAATTACAAAGGGCTGGATCCAATCGTTAACGGCAACAGCGCAGCGGTTGGCGGGTCGGGAGGTGCCGGCATCGACTTCGGCAATTTCCCAATTCCTCGCGGAGTCAATTTCGGCATCAGGGCGGGATTCTGACCATGAAAAAAATATTTGCAGCTCTCCTCGCTTGCTCTTTGACCCTGCCCGCGGCTTGTAGCGACTACCTCGATGTAAATACCAATCCCAACGGCCCCCAGACTGTGACGGCGAATTTGTACCTGCCGCCGATGCTTCACTGGATGGTGACGGCCCCGCAGTTCGATGGACGTTTCGTCGGTCGTTACGCGCAGGAATGGACGCTTCCGGGCACCAGCCTGAGCACATGGGACCGAATGGGATACGATCCGTCCAGTGACAACGGCGCCGAGCAATGGCGCGATGTCTATTGGTCCCTCGGCCAGAACCTGATCGACATGAACAACAAAGCAACCGCCGAGCAGCGCTGGGATCTTCTCGGCGTAGGGCTGATCTTGAAAGCCTGGGGCTGGCAGGTCCTGACCGATCTGCACGGCGAGATCATCATCAAGGAAGCAATCGATCAGACCAGAACCGCTTTCGACTACGATCCTCAGGATTTTGCCTACCAGGAGGTCAAGCGGCTCCTCGACAGCGCAATCGTGCTGCTACAGATGACGGATGGCGCGGTCGACCCGGTCTACCTGGCGAAGGGCGATCACATCTACAATGGTGATCGCACCAAATGGTTGAAGCTGGCGTATGGACTCCGTGCTCTTAGCCTGAATCACTTCACCAACAAATCGACATACGATCCGGCGGCGGTGATCGCCGATGTCGATCGGTCGTTCGCCAGCAATGCCGACGATGCACTGATGCCTTATCCTGGCCTCAGTACGGATAACGCGGACCGCAATTTCTGGGGACCGACCAGAGACAACATCACGAACTACAGGCAGACCCAATTCATCGTGAACCTGATGAATGGGACTCAGTTCGGCGGTTCCCCCGATCCTCGCATTTCACGGATGCTGTCGGCCTCACCCGATGGACAGTATCGTGGCTTGGATCCGAACGTCGTTGGCTTTGGCGCGCTGACCGCCACACAGCAGCCGAACAACTTCTACGGTTACCCGGGGAGAGGCAACGCCGGAGGCGGGCAACCGAGTCGCTACTTGTTCTCGGACAAGTCGAAGGTTCCGCTGATGACATATTCGCAGCTGCAGTTCATCAAAGCGGAAGCAGCGCTGAGGATGGGAAACCAGGGGACGGCGTTGGCCGCCTACATCAACGGCATCTCCTCCCACATCGATTTCGTCAACACGCGGAATCTCGACGATAACCAGACGGCCACTCAGATATCGGCAACCGACAAGGCGACCTTCCTCGCCTCACCGAATATCGTCCCCGCGACGCTGACGCTATCGCACATCATGTCCCAGAAGTTCATTGCGCAGTGGGCGTGGGGACACAACGAGGCGTGGATGGACATGCGTCGTTATCACTACACTGACCTGGACCCCGTCAGTGGGACCCAGGTGTTCCGCGGTTTCGCAGCACCCACAAATCTCTATCCCGATAATGGGGGAAGGATCGTGCAGCGCATCAGGCCGAGGTTCAATTCCGAGTACGTGTGGAACAGGGCAAGTCTGGACGTCATCGGTGGACTCGCTCTCGACTATCACACCAAACCGTTATGGATCACCCTACCGTGAACCGGACAATGACCAGACATACATCTATAGTGGCGCTGCTGTTGGCGGGGCTGCTCTCAGCGTGCGGAACGAAAGAGGTCCAGGACATCACGGGACCGTTTGGGAATTCCCGCATCAGATTCTTCAACTTTGGCGTGAATGCCCCCGGCGTGAATTTCTACGCCAACGATACGAAGATGACGGCAGTACTCTCTGCCAGCGGCGTGGAGTCGACGAATGGCGTCGCTTACGGCGGAGTGAGTGCCGCTGGAGCGTATTCGGCGATCGATCCGGGGCAATACACCGTGACGGGGAAAATTGCGGCTACCACCGACAAGGATCTGCCGATCTCGACTCTCAACGCGACGATCGCGGACAGCAAGTACTACTCGTTCTATATGAGCGGGTTTTACGACGCCACCGCGAAAACCGTGGACAATTTCCTCGTCGAGGACAACTTCACCGCACCCACTGATACTACGATGGCAACTGTCAGATTCGTGCATGCAATCTCCAACGCGAATCCAATGACCCTGTATGCCAAGAATACAACGACGGCAACTGAAGTTCCGATAGGCGCCGAAATCGCGTATAAGGGAGCGGCCGCGTTCATCGACATCCCGGGGGGCGTGTACGACCTGAGCACGCGCTACACCGGATCAGCCACGAACGTGCTTACCAGGCCCGCCGTGTCGTTCGTCGCACGCAGGGTCTATACGGTCACGGCGCGCGGAGACATTACCGTGGCGTCAACGACAACTTGTGCGTCGACCAACAAGACTTGCCTGGACAACAC
>Ga0066704_10000420_pt1 | contig 14968 bp, 12 predicted proteins | sample GraSoiAngelo_153_FD_66458 | JGI IMG/M metagenome (GOLD analysis project Ga0066704, IMG submission 66458) | Grasslands soil microbial communities from the Angelo Coastal Reserve, California, USA - 14_1009_12_40cm | ecosystem: Environmental > Terrestrial > Soil > Grasslands | place: USA... | reverse complement strand
CTGCAGGAGGATTGCTTGTCGCCTTTCTTGGTGGTTGGATGGAAGTGCGGCTTCCCTTGACTTGGTTTCCGATGTTCTTCGGCACCGGAGCCTTCCTTGAGGGCTTTGTTTCGCGCGGCCTTACGAGTGTTGCTGCTTGGCTTATTGACCATCGGCTCTCGACTCGGTCCCAATTTGTTCCAGGCTCATCCGTAGCTTGATTTCCGGCAGACACACCGGGTACATCGGTTCAGAATCCATGATTGTTGAAGAGGCTTCAGGCACGACCCTCCACGGCCCGTAACGATAAGAATACTCATCCGGCTTTTCCCCTGTCCGTCCCCTGGACTCTGCTCTACACTTTTCATATTGGAAAACCAACATGTTTCAACACTTTGATACCGTGATTGCTTTTGTCGTCCTCATGCTCGTCGCCAGCCTGTTCATCACGGCGACCACGCAACTTGTTGTCAGCTTGCTAGGCCTGCGCGGCGCAAATTTGCGGCGTAGCCTGGTGGACCTATTCGAAACCGCCTGTCCGGATCAGGAAGCCGGACGCTGGGCAAAGGAAATTGCCCGCCGAGTCCTACGTCATCCCGCGATTTCCGATTCGGTCTTTTCGCGCTTTTGCCTTCGCGCGGATCGGCTCCCCTTCATTCCGCCGGAGACGGCGGGGAAATTGCAAGGCGCTAGCGCCTTAATTCCCCTGCTGCCGTGGATCGTGGGTGGGGTTGGAGGTTTCTTCGTCACTCCCATCGTTCTGGTGATTGCCAAGCGTCTGTTCGCCGCGGAAACATGCAAATATTCAGACCTTCTCGCCGGCTACGTTTCAGCGATCAATTTCTGCCAGCATCCCTGGCGCACCGGGGCGCTCGTCGGCGCCATTCTTGGCGGGCTGCTCAGCCGCTGGCGCCTGGCCACCTCAGTCCGTGTCGAAGAGTTGCTCGCCGTCCTCGAAAAGCTTTCCGACCCGCTTCCTGGCACCCTGCCCGATCCTGCCCAGCACGCAATGCTCACGATCGTTTGGACCGAGAATGAGCCGGGAGCCAGAGCGAAACCAGGACCGGCGCAAGCGGGTCGGTCTGTCCACTCGAAGGCCTATTTTGATGAGGGCATCGTCCGCCACTCCTCGAAGGCTGCGCCGCTGCAGAATGAACGTTTCGACCCGGCGGCTGCAGATTTCGATGAAGGCATCGTTCGCCACGCCGAGCCGGTCGAAATGGATGGGGGCGTCGCCGTCGCAGTGGAAAAAGTGACCGCACAAGCGCAGGAACCCGAGCCGGAATCCACTCCTGCCACGGGAGGATTGACCGAGGCGTCGGTTCCTGCTCCGCCCGAGCCGCGCTTGGAAGGCCTGCGCGCTTGGTTCGATCACGTCATGGACCGGGCCTCACAGCGCTTCACCCTGAAAGCACGCCTCGTAACGGTCGTGCTTTCCTGCATTTTCGTCTTTGCCGCGCACTTTGACTCCGTTCGGCTGTTCCAGTCGATGTTTCAAGGCGCCGAATTGCGCGCACGATTGGCCGCCAGTGCGGAAGCCATTGACAACCAGGCGGAGAAATTGTCGCACTCCAAGGAAGGCGCTCACACCGTCGTGCCCGACGTCTATCGCAAGGTCATGGCTTCGGTGTTGCGCACGGTCGCCGCCGTCCCTGAACCGCCAAAGCCCAAGGTTCGTCGGGTTTCTCACACCGTCGCCCCGCCTCCCAGGAATTCGCAGCAATCCGACGGTGACAGCCTCTCTATGGCTACCACCGAAGACAAATTCACCGCGGAAGCGAAAGCCAAAGCGAGGCACGCCCTCGAAGCTGTGCCGGGATTTGCCAGCCGTGAGGATGCGGAGTCTTGGCTTCGCACGACCTTGGATGGAAACCCCGCGCGCGAGAGGCTGGCCGCGGCGTACCAGCAAGAAGTGAACGCCGAGCTGGTCAGCGATTCCGACAAGCTCATTGACGAGTCCGCTTCGCTCAAGAGTGATCTGGCGCGCTCCGAGTTCAAGCTCTTCCCGGACGGGCGAGTCTGGGCGCAGTCCTCGAACGAAGTGCCGGGCCTTTTGGTCACGGTGGCGTTTCTCAGTCTGGGCGCGGCGTTTTGGTACAACACGCTGAAGAGCCTCGCGAGCCTTCGCCCGCAATTGGCAATCAGGCAGGATCGCGAGCGCAAGCACGAGAAGCCGGCCTAGGAATTCCCCAGCCACGGCCGACTCTGCCAGGTTCGCTCGTAGGTGAGCTCACCATCCCCGCTTCTCCATACTTCCCGTTTCCCGTACGGCCAAAAGCTAGTCCTCGTCGCTGCCCTGAGCCAGAACTCATTGCTCTGCGCGCGTCGATGATGAATCAGTCTTTTTTGCAATGGGAATTCCCGGCACCCTGAATACACGCGCTGATCGTGAGCCCATCGCCAGCTGTCCCGTCGACTCTTATGGCGCTTCCCTCTCGTAGTACTTCAGCAGGCCCCCCAGTCGTTTCTGGTGCTGCACTGCTCCCAGTTCCTTCTTGTCTCCGGCTCCGAAGGAAACAAGACCCGATTGTCTTTGCCCTGATGGTTGCCCTCCCTGTGGTACAAGCGAACAATCAAATACCCTAGTGCGGAGTCGCGAGAGATCCTTTATTCGTGGCATCCGTACTGTGGGCGTTCGGTCTGGATTCACAGGAAAGTTGTAAAGGGCGGATCCACCGTATACCGGTGCAGTCTTGGAACAGAACTCTACTTGGTCTTTCCTGGACCCCAGAGGGCGCGGCCGGGTTTGCCGCCGGTGTGCACGCCGTCTTTGAGAACCTGAACGCCGTTGACGAAAACGTGTCTGACGCCGATGGAATATTGGTGAGGCTGCTCGAAGGTAGCACGGTCGGCGATAGTTTGCGGATCGAAAACCACTACGTCTGCAAACATGCCTTCCTTGATAAATCCGCGGTGATCGAGCCCGAGGTTTGTAGCGGGCAATCCCGAAAGCCGGTGCACAGCTTCCGCAAGGGGAATGACTTTTTCTTCGCGGACGTATTTGCCGAGCAAGCGGGCGAAGTTGCCATAGGCGCGTGGATGCGTGGAAGATTTGAGGAACACGCCCTCCGGGGCCATCGACGCTGCATCTGACCCGAATGAGACCCACGGCTGGCGAATTTGTTTCCTGACGTTTTGCTCGTCCATCATGAAATAGACCGTGCCGATGCGCGAACGGTCTTCCAAGACCAGATCCATGATTGTCTCGATGGGATCTTTACCACGCAGGCGCGCAACTTCGGCTAGCGTCTTTCCCGTGTGCGCCTTGAGCGCGTCTGATTTGAACCCCACGAGCAGGATCTGGTCGGGCGAGCCGGCCAGCATATACAGATTTTCCCAATCCTTTGACGGAGTGCGCATCGCGTCGGCTATTTTCTTTCGAGTTTCCGGGTCTTGCAGGCGTTTGTAGGCAGCCTCGGCACCTCCGTCGTAAACCCACGGTGGCATACACGAATTGAGCCCCGTCGCGCCAGCGGTATAGGTATACATATCGGCGGTGATTTTCAGTCCCTGGCGACGGGCGTCTTCAATCATGGCGATTACTTGATCAAGCTTGGGCCAGTTCGCCTGCCCGGAAGCTTTCAAGTGGTAGATTTCGGCCGGAAGACCTGCTTCGCGACTGATGCGAATGGTTTCTTCGACCGCCTCGGTGAGCTGATTGGCTTCGCTGCGAATGTGCGCGATGTACTTACCTCGGTACTTGGCTGCAACCTTTGCCAGCTCGATCAATTCATCGGTCTTGGCGAAAGTGGCGGGCGGATAGATGAGAGCGGTAGTCACGCCGAGGGCTCCGGCTTCCATTTCCTGGCGTACCAGCTCGCGCATTTTGTCGAGCTGCCCGGGAGTTGGAGGCTTATCTTCGAGTCCAATCACGTACTCGCGGATGGTGGGCGCGCCGATGAACGAGGCGAAATTTTGGGACACGCCGCGCTTTTCCAAGTAGGTGAGGTATTCGGCCAGAGTTGTCCAAGCAATTTCGTACTTTATGTCCCCCTGCTGGTCCATGCGGTGCTTCTTCATCTCATCAGTGAGCGGCCCCATCGAACCTTCGCCGAAAATCTGGGTCGTAACCCCTTGTTTGAGTTCACCCATGGAACGGCCATCGGCAATCAGAGACACCTCGGAGTGAGAAAGCATGTTGATAAAGCCGGGAGTGACGGCCAGGCCGGTTGCATCAATGACGGATTTGGCGCTCGCACGGTGTAGCTGACCGATCGCAACAATCCGATCACCGCGAATGCCGACGTCGGCGCTGCGCGGTGGCTGGTCCGTGCCATCGTAAAGCATGCCGCCTTTGATGAGCACATCGAAAGAATCTCCGCGCGGTGATGTTTGTGCCGCGCAAAGGCATGGTGTGATCAGTACCGCCGAGACGATGAGTACTGCCGCTGAGGCAAGGAATCTACACCGTCTGATCATCCTTTTTGTGCTCCCTTTTCGAGGTCGCCTACTGGACTGCACGACCCCAACCGAAATTTGCAGTCGAGCGAAGAACTGTCCCTACCGAAAACTTGCTTTGTCCCTGTGGTTCGCCAAAAATGATATCGCACACGCGGAGCTTAAGAATCAGCGACATCCAGATCGACGTTCGCTCGTGGAGCTTACGAAGACAAGACATGTAACGCATTATTACATGGTCCTTGGCGAGCGATTGAAGGGCTAGATGCAATTTTCGGTAGGCACAATCGCACTGGTAGCGTGCGCCGCGCAAGCGGCTTAGTCCTAACGCATACTCGCGGACAAGTGAACTCGCCCGCGAATGCTGGCCATGGCAAATGGAGGCGATTGCGACTACACATCCCATCGCCGCCTAGCACCGGCGAGGTCCGCATTATTTGAAAACCCCGCAAGTCGCGATAGAACCGCACGGATGTCGGCATGTCGCAGACTTGTTGTACTAGTGGAGCTAATCCCTGAACCTCACTGTGAAACAGCCAAGACTAGCCGCACTCTTCTTCGAAGATATCAAACAATTACTCCTGTCGCAGCGCCTCCAGATTCCACGTGCACTTGGCGCCTTCCAGTTTCTCGGGTAGCACGCCGTTCGCTCCCGAGAGGTTGTAGCCGCTTCCACCCAGTAGCGCCATCTGCTCGAAGCTCCGGGATTGTTTCTGCCACTGCTGAAAGATTCCACCGGCGAATACTATTTCGCAGGCTCCGCCACGCTTGCAATGAGGTGCGGCCCCTCAGTGGACCACAGTTTCTGCTATGCCCATCTGAAGTAAATGGGCAAATTGTGCGGCTGCCAGGGGCCGGCTGAAGAGGTAGCCTCGTCCTTCCGTGCAACGCTGGGTCTGAAGGTAAGTCCTCTGTTCTCGCGTTTCGATACCTTCGGCAATCACGAGGTGCTTGAGGCTCTTGCCCATGTGAATTATGGCGCTCACGATGGAGGAAACTTCGGGATCGGCAGCGATCTGGTGGATAAAGGACTGGTCGATTTTCAACACGTCTATAGGAAACTGCCGAAGATAGCTGAGTCTGGAATAGCCGGTGCCGAAGTCATTTACGGCAAACTGTCTCTGGCGAATTGATACGGTGGCAGTGAAATGATCGGATCCTACCGCGCTGCGATTGAGAAACATCGAATGATTTCATTGGAAGTTTTGCCGAGGTTCACCGAATACCGCAGCGAGCGCGGACCCAAACTCCGTCGGGCGTATCGACTCGCGGGCGGTACCTCCTTGAAGGGATACTTGGGCCCGCCAAGAAGCGCTTACCGGTGCCCCTCTCGGGGTCAGGTTACGTTCCCTATGCGGCTACCTCCACACCAATAGCGAAGTCGCCGCTCTCCTTGCGCTGGCAGTAAGCGACCCTTCCTTCAAACCGAACGCCATTCCGGGGTAAAGTAACGAGGACACGAGTCCCGGGCTGCCAGCACCGCGTCGTGGTAACGCGTGCACCGTGAAGACTCACGTTCTCAGTGACCGTCTTTTCCTTAGGCACAGATTGTTCTGAAAGCGAAACCTCTGCGTCCCATATCTGTTGGATACGCCTTTCGGATCGACTACTTGCAGCCATGGTTCTCCCTCCGAGACCTCCCGAGGGGGCCGGATGACCTCAAGAACAGGCAATCTCTACGTGTAGGACTGACAACACCGGAAATCAATCAGGTGTGGACACTAAATTGCCGTGGTTGAACACCTGGCTTGTGGGGGTTCCATGTTTACGGACGCCCCGTAGGGTACCCCGTCCAGTCGACACATAGGTACGATGTGCGGGCGGTGAAGGAACCTGGCTAGTCGGAGATCCAGATTTTGGTCACCTTGTTATCGTTTGTCTGAGCATAAAGGATACCCCACGCCTCATAACGAAAAAAAACAATAAAGGGTCTGGTCGCTCGAATTGTTTTCTTCCCATAAACGTCAGTCGCTCGGTGGTCGCAGAAGTCTACGCTGCGCTTTGGAGCAGGACCTTCCCAAGCGCAGGGCGAACGGCGGACCAGCAAGACGCCTTTGCTGTCTGTGCATTGTCCCTACCGAAAACTTGCTTTGGTCCATCACAGCTCTCTGCGGGACCCGTGTAATTACACGACGTCTCTGTACGTTGTCCATTTCAGGCGCGCTCATAATTCTGGCGAGGCACAGGCGACTAGCGCACGTGCGGGCGCAAAAGCCAACTGAGGTCGGCGCCGACGGCGAACGAATAACTGTTGAGTTGCAGCGGAACGCTGCGGCTGTAGTCGAATTCGAGATCAAGGTAACCGACCGGCTTGTAGTCGATCCCCGCATTGTAGCCGTTGTCGCGCACGAGGTCCGCGGCACCCGCGGAGACGCTGGCAGTGGTGAACCTCTGGCGGTTCTTGGTCGCACCGCCAGCGTTGCATTTGGCGGCGGAGCCACAACGGAAGACCCGGCTGATCACCGTTTGATTGCCCCACGGCGCGACATCATACGCCGAGGCCGAGAAACTGAACTTGCCAAGGTCGTATTCAATGCCGCCGTTGAATTGAGCGTTGTAGCCGAAGGTGATGAATGGACGATGGAAAAATCTTGTATCCATGACCGTATTACCCGCGCCGAAGTCCAGAAACGGAGAAAAATCTCCGAAGGCGTGGTCTATATGGTTCGCCAAATTCCAAGTTGCATGACCAGTGCTTAGGCCTTTCTTCGTTTCGCCGGTTGGAGCAGTAAGATGTACGGCCGAACTGAAGTTGAGGGACGGGTTAGGGTAGTTCAACCGGAGGTCCGTGAAGAACGTACCTACGCCAATCCCGGAGACGGCACCCGGATCGTTGTTCTTGATGGAAGAAGGGGTGCTCACAAAATAGAACGGCACGCCCGCATCAATGCCAAAGTAACGAGAAAAGTTGTAGCCGAGAGCGGATCCAAGATCGTAGACGGACCCATCGCTGCTGTAGCCATCTTCGAACTTGGCTCCCAGTGTCCATCCGGGAGTGAAGCCTCCAGGGTTAGCTTTTGCCGGACTGCTTGCGGCCGGGTTCGGGGATTGGGCAGACATTGAGGAGCAAAGAGCGAGAACGGCAACCGAGCAGAAGAGGCCCGCACCACCTCGCCCCGACGCTCGTGATTTGGAATCTCTCTTAGTTGATTCTGCGCTGAATTTCAATTGTCGCCTCCAATATAGTGTTCCGATTTGTTCTAGCGCCTAGTACCCACAAAACTCCAGCTTGAACCAAGAGCGTGTGTGTAACTGGATCCAGGAATCAAGGTGACGTTATTTCGTTCGATTCCAGTGTATAAAGAGTGGATGCCGGGAGTGACGGCGTCGGATTGCGAGTTTCGGGGGATGTAACTGTACCGAAGAACGGGTGGCCGACGGTCCCCACAGCGACGCCAATCAGCAGAAAGATGAAATGCGCCGAGTACTAACAGCGATGAGCCGGGCAGGACTCGAACATGCAACCCTCTGATTAAGAGGCGGAGTTCATGCCGCAATGTCGAGCCGAAATGCAATGTGATGTACTGTGTGGCGACATGGTGCAATCCGGGCCCCCGGCACCATCCGAGCGTAAGCGGGTCAGGTCCCTCGCTGAGATTCTGTTGTGCCGTGGGCGCGGCGAACAACTCCTCACGCGTAAATCGAGAGCGTTTGTAGTTCAATGTCTTCCGGTAAACAAATGTTAGGCGACGACCATTTGACCATCTGGAGTGATCAGAAACGATATGTCGTTGGAGGCTGGCGCGTTCAGAGATCCGGAACCCCCGTTTCCCATTGACAGGAGCGGCTATAATCTGAGTCTACGCGCACCAGAAGGACCGTGTCACGACTTGAAGGAGAAGTCGAATGTCCGCTTGGATGAAGTCGGCACTGATGATTTTCTTCTTGAGCATGGCTCATACTGCCCACGCCCAAACATTCCCCTATGAGGCGCAATTTCGGCGGCTTATGGGTGAGCCGAATGAAACGGTTTCGGCGTTCGTCATGTATCCGTGGCAAGACAATGTGCAGGTCTCCCTCGCAGAGCTAAACAACGTTCCCCACGGCGACGTGATTCGGATTGCATCCGTTGAGCGACCAGCCTCGGGCTACAACCGCTGGTCTCACTGGGAGAGCGCAGATCACACCGTTTGGGTAGATCTGTTGGATTTCCCGTTGCGTGATGCGGCGACCGAGTTGCTTGGCTCTGCTGGTCAAACTCATTCAGGCTATCATTGGGAAAATCAGCTACTGCTATTCACAAATCTTTGCGACGCCGACAAAGACGCTCTAGGGGCTGCCCTGCTCGGTCACTCCGGACAACTGCTAAATGTGGGCCTCAAGTTGAATATGGCGGTCTGTGCGACTGGAACCGTTACCCAGGCTGATTTGCAAAACCTGGACAGTGCCATCTCACGCCTTCAGCGTTTGCTGTTGGCGATCGCTCGGCAGGTCCTCGACCCGGCATTCGTCACCTTTGAGCCAAAGATTTCGGTGAAACCTGAGGCAGCACGTTTGCTGAGGATGGAGGGGTTTGCGCGACTTTGGGCCGAAGTGAAATATAGCTTTGTATATCTGGAGAAACGGCCGCAATTGGACTGGGATGGCGTGCTTGAACGTTTTATGCCCCGAATTGCTGCGGCCAAGAACGACGTCGAATATGGCCGTATCCTCGAAGAAGTCGTCGCGCTGTTAAGAGATGGTCACACCAACGTTTATCCCACAGCGGTTGACCCTGAGGATGAGCCGCTCATCAGACTGGGGCCCATTCAAGGCAAGCCCGTCGCAGTGGCAGTAGGCAATCTTCCTGCACTGAGCCCCGTGAAGCCAGGTATGGAGTTGCTTGAAATCGATCACACACCTGTGCAGACCGTCATTACACGTGACCTCGACCCTTACATTGCATCCAGCACTGCGCAAGATCGGGCGCTTCGCGATATGCGTATGCTTCTGAAAGGGCAACCTGGCAGCTCATTGCACACCAAGTGGTTGGACCTTCACGGCAAGATCACGGAACTCGTCCTGATTCGCGACGCTTCGAAGAATCGCGCAGCGCTGCCCACCGAGAGGCGGCCACAATTCGAATATAAGGAGTTGCCCGATCATATCAGCTATATGGCATTGAACGATTTCGGCAACGAGAAAATCGCCAGCGATTTTGAATCACAGCTGGAAAAGGCACTGCAATCTCGAGCCTGGATTCTGGACCTCCGCGAAAATGGCGGCGGTACCAGCTCCATCGGATATCGCATCTTGGGTCATTTTCTGAATGAACCAGGGCAGGGAGAAGCCTGGCGGACTCGTCTGTATAACCCGACGTTTCGGGCATGGAAACAGCCGCAGCCATGGTATGAAGGCACCCCGGACGTGATCAAGTTGGCTGACGGCTCGCGTTACTCCAGGCCGGTGTACGTGCTTATTAGCGCGAGGACTTGCAGTGCTGCCGAGGACTTTCTGATTCCGCTCAAGGTTCAGAAGCGCGCTACCCTCGTAGGTGAAGCCACCTGCGGATCTTCAGGCCAGCCACTATTTTTTTCGATTTACGGAGCTGATGTCCGCATCTGTACTAAGTGGGACCGCTTTCCCGACGGCACCGAATTCGTTGGAGTTGGCGTTTTGCCGGATGTTGAAGTGTCCCGAACGAAGGAAGACGTGGCGAGCGGCCGGGACGCGGTGTTAAACGCAGCGATCCAACTCGCGTCTCGCTGACCAGTTCGTCCAAGTCGCGATGTGTCGAGTCTACTTGTTATGGTCTCCGCTTTGGCTGCCTATGCCGTGAAGAGGTGCAGTATGAAGCGTAAATCGACCATCTCCGACATTCGAAATTCGTGGGACTGCGTGAGGAGAAAGACGCTTGCGGCGTGGTCAAAGAGCAACCCTAGTGTTTCCCCTTCTTCTTCTCAGCCCTAAACTTTGACCAGCGCTCTTTTGTTGCCTTTGAAAATCCTCGCTGTCGCAGCCGCAGCCATTGGCCGTTTCTTTCTATTATAGCAATCCGTTTACCGCCCCTGGCTACGTCGCGGCCTAGAATGTTGCTGGCTGCACGCACCACGTCCAACTGTTGCCGCACTATATCCGTCTGCTTCTGTAACTTCGCTTCTGCCTGCCTCAATGCCGCCAAGATATTCAGGAATCCTCGGCGCGGTTAATCTACCCTAAAGCCGGGCATATCTCGGCGTCCAGGAAAGTACTGGCGCGTCGGAGATTTGCTTAAGAAGAGTCCCGCTCACAACACAGTCAACCAGGCATCGCTTAACGGCCATCTTTTAAATTTGACTTTACCCTTCTGAAAATTCATTATCTGGGCAACTCAGTTTCCCCGGACCCGGGCGTCAAAAATCAATTCCAAAGCAGTTGTTCTAATTACGTTGTGAAAGGGAGGACCCATGAGAGCACTTACTCTCTTTGCCGGATGTGTTGTACTGTTGACGGGAGTGGGAGCCAACGCGCAAACGAAAATCTCTGGCACCATGCAATGCAATAAACCCGAGCCTGCATATAGCATCGAGGTAGGCGACCGGCCTGGACACGCCATGCTGCTGGTGAAAGAATCTTGTGCCTGAACTGGGCCGGAAATAGGTGGAGAAAAAACGAAAGACCACTCTGTCATCGGGTCGCTAGAGGTAACCGCCACGCGCACTGCGGCCAGCGGCATTGGCGTAGCCACGATGGAAAGCGGTGATAAGACATTCTCAACGTTCCACGGTACGGCGAGTGTGAAGGATGGCAAGCGCGAGGACGAGCACGGAACTTGGTCTTTTACTGGCGGGACGGGTAAGTTCAAAGGGATAAAGGGAAAGGGCACCTACAAAACGACCGCCAACGCCGATGGTACAGGGACCGTGGAGGTTGAAGGCGAATACGAATTGGCCCAAGCGAAAGCAACGACAAAAAAGTAGTAGCCGCTTGCGGGTCAGCAGACTCAAGTTGTATTGGTGCATCCGGGTTCACAGCAGGCGGTTGGGAAGGCAGTTTCTATCCGCCCGGCAGGAAGCCAGCCGAGTACTTGAGCTACTACGCCACGAAGTTTGAGAAGGTTGAACTCGACAATACGTTTCACCGGATGATCCGCTCTCTCGACCGGCGTGAAACTCTTCCAGCAATTATGGAACAACGGGCGCTGAAAGTAGGGTTGTCCCTCGCAAAACTCAATCCTTTCCGAGACCCTGCGGGCTGAACACTTTAGTTGTGTGGGCTAGAGATGCTTTGCTTCGATCTCCACAGGAAAACAGTTGCACAATTCTGGCAGAGGTCCTGCCCTGCTGTGAAAGGGAGGCTCTGGAGGTAGAAAGTAACCCCCTACCGCTCTCATCCCTATGTACCGTCGCATCTTAGAGTTAGCTTGGCATGGGAGCCGTCGAGCTTGTTGCTACGCGCTTGGCATGAAATGTGCGGACCCATCTACTGCGGGCTACTGTGTTCAGCCTCTCAATTCCCCCAAGGTTTGCCTCCGAGAGGGACAATTGAACTGGACCCGGTGGTCCGCACCTGACCTTGGCGTGATGAACCCCTGTGATGGCACAGTTCTTGCGAAGTCGGGTCATGGGGCCTGCCCTCCAGACAACTTACTTCGGCCGTTAGCCACGGGCAGCTCGGTTCGCCTCACTCGCAGCGTCCGCCGGGCGGCTTCGTTCTGACGCGGAACTCTGACGTAACGCGACTAGGTAAGGGCTGCCGACAACACACGCGGACGCCTGGCGCCGAGCAGCAGGTTGGAGAGAAGGGCACTTTGCCTGCTGATCCCTCGCTCTGGTCTCTTGTCAACAAGCGATTTCACGGTATAAGTTCAATCGAACGCTGAGCGCGGGTTCAAAGCTCGTCGACAGCGCGCAATCCAGACCAGGAGTCCGCCAATGCAGAGTCGCATCCTCGGCACCACCATGCCGGTACTTGAATTCGCGCTTGACCCCAACGAGTCCGTCATTTCTGAAGCCGGTGAACTTTCTTGGATGACGAGTTCCATCCAGATGACGACGCACACCCAGTTTGGTGGGGGCGGAGGAATCTTCGGCGTGCTGAAGCGCGTGGCCGGTGGCGGATCGCTGTTCATGACGGAGTACCGGGCCATCGGCGCCCCTGGAGGGGTTTCCTTCGCCACAAAACTGCCGGGGCATATTGTGCCGATCGAAGTTGGCGCGGGACACGAATACATGATTCACCGGCACGGATTTTTGTGCGCGACGCCGCAGATTCAGATCAGCGTTGGCTTCCAGCAATCGCTGGGGGCGGGAATTTTCGGCGGCGACGGCTTTCTGCTACAGCACGTCAGCGGAACGGGGACCGCATGGATCGAGCTTTCGGGTGAGCTGATCATGAAGGATCTGCGGCCGGGCGAAACTCTGCGGGTGCATCCGGGACACGTCGGCGCGTTCCAGGCAGGCGTTTCCTTTCAGATCACGACCGTGCCGGGAATTAAGAACATGATTTTTGGTGGTGACGGAATCTTCCTCGCATCTCTTAGCGGGCCAGGGAGAATCTGGCTGCAAACGCTGCCCATCTCCAAACTGGCGCACAAGCTCATGGAGTACATGCCCACGCAGCACAAGGAAGCAGTGCAAGGAGGCGTCGTCGGAGGCATCGTGGGCTCAATTCTGGATGGGATGAAATAAGAAGGGCACACTGCTGGGCGCGGCGTTACCTGTCCTGCGCAAAAACTCCTCAACGACTCAATGTCATCCATCATGTTGCATGACCTCCTCGTATGTCGTTCATTTCGAATACGCTCTTAATTTTGGCGAGGCACAAGCTGAACTCCCGAGCCAGCTAAAGCTCGACCGGCCCTTTGCACTGCCTGGGAGCGGCCCTGGCAATGTTTGTGCCAGACGGCTACTCAATCGACTCTGACGCGGCCTCGCAGTTAAAAATCTCGCGGCAATGGAGGAGAGAAGAAACAGTCAGTCCTAACACCGAGCGCTGGACTAACGTGGCGGTCTCAAATTGCCGACACGTGCTCACACTCATTTTGTTGCCAGGAGATCAGACGATCAACGTGACGATTCACGGGGACTCCGCGTGCCATGTAGACAAGTGGTGGAGAATTTGAAGTAATGACAACAAGAAAGATATTCAGGCGGAGGCAAACCACTCTGGCTGACCTGAGAGCCAAGATTGAGGGAGCCGATCAGCGGCATCTGAATATACCGAACCCAGGATCCTGGATAGCTCTACGCTAGCCGAACTTCTCGGGACTTGAAAAGACTTCTCGGCCCCAGGAGAGAGACTTCGCGGGGTCGTTAAGTGATTCTTCCTGTTCGGCTAAATTTTACAACTAGTATAATCAGGCTATGATCACACGTCGAGATACGCTCGCTGCGGCTATTGCTTTGCTATGCGAATTGGGCACCGCAGATGCCCAAACGCGAAACGGAACAACGGCTCAACAGGCCCCACGGGCCACCGGCCCTGTCTTCAAACACGACCTGCCGAACATCACAATGGAAGACTGGGAGGTGACAGTTAATTACGTGGATTACCTCCCGGGAAGAGTTGGTCAGCCTCATCACCATGCGGGCTTCGTCCTCGCCTATGTACTGGAAGGCGCGATAGTCACAAAGATTTCCGGGCAGGAAGAAAGGACTCATCGAACTGGAGAGATGTTTTTTGAGCCCCCGGGGAGCACACACGAGGTGTCCAGCAACGCTAGTGCAACCGAGCCGGCAAAACTCCTCGCCATGATTTTTGCGAAAAAAGGGGTTCAGTTGACCATGCCGGGACCGGCTTGAGGTTTTGGCTCCGTGGCCACGTAGATTTTGGTATCTGGATGGAATTCCGACCAGGCAAACCAATATTCCGGCTCTAGTATCACTGATGTGAGTTGCGACCCTTTGAATGCGCCGGAAATGCAGTCCCCGTAAGGATTCCACCGCGATTTCGTTTGCACATCGATCAGTTCGGTGGCATCCGCATTCGCAGCACGGAATTTCAGCCGCGTGCCCTTTACCCGGGCAATAAACGCGGTAGTGGTATCCGACGTCGGCTGATGCACAACAAGAACGGGCTGGCCGCCGATTTCCTCGTTGATTATATGCGCCTGCCGGAGGACCGTCAGCGGAAATGCCTCGTCGGATCCGCCAACAACGAGACCCAGAACCATCGTCTTAGGCTTTAGCCGATCGTCCACGCGGAGCACACCTGGAGGCGCTGAACCCTCGCCCGACAGACCTTGGCGAATCATTTCATTTCTCTCCGCGATGCGATCTGCATAACCCGGCAGGGGTTTCAGGACGAGCGTATCCGGATGCAAGCGGTGCCACTCACCCCAATCCGTGAGAAGAAAAGGATACAGCTCAAGATGCTCGCCTTTGAGAGGTCCCGAAATGGCTTGCAGGCTGGACTGTTGCCACTGGCTACCCGTTTCGCGGTCTTGGAAGACCTCATTACCTCCAATAACGCCGGCATTATCGAACTGAAGGTCCCGTCCCTTTGCTGCGGCCCTGAACACGAGGGCTGTGTTGCAGTAGCTTCACCAGGTGATGGCTATGGGTCCAGACGGTGACTGATCCTCGACCAGGCCATGTTGAGAGAGGATGGCCGCCGGATAAGCTTTAGTCACTCGTCCACTGACAATGCCGATCACGCGATCGGGATCATGCAAAAATGTTGCGGACAAAGC
>Ga0066704_10000417_pt1 | contig 15002 bp, 10 predicted proteins | sample GraSoiAngelo_153_FD_66458 | JGI IMG/M metagenome (GOLD analysis project Ga0066704, IMG submission 66458) | Grasslands soil microbial communities from the Angelo Coastal Reserve, California, USA - 14_1009_12_40cm | ecosystem: Environmental > Terrestrial > Soil > Grasslands | place: USA... | reverse complement strand
GGGATAACCGGCCAGCACGCCGCCTTCGAGCGCCTCGCGCATTCCCTCTTCCGACGGCTTGATGAACTCACGCGGAATCACACCGCCGACGATCTTGTCCTCGAAGATGAACCCTTCGCCCTGCTTCGCCGGCTCGATGTTGATCACCACGTGACCGTACTGACCCTTACCTCCCGACTGGCGAATGAACTTGCCTTCTACCTTTTCAACGCGCTTCCTGATCGTCTCTCTGTAAGCAACCTGGGGACGCCCGATGTTCGCATCAACCTTGAACTCGCGCTGCATGCGGTCGACGATGATCTCGAGATGGAGCTCGCCCATTCCGGAGATGATCGTCTGCCCGGTTTCCTGATCGGAGTGAACGCGGAACGTCGGATCTTCCTCGGAAAGCTTCTGTAGGGCGATCGCCAGCTTGTCCTGATCGGCTTTCGTCTTCGGCTCGATCGCGACGTCGATGACTGGATTCGGGAACTTCATCGCCTCGAGGATTATCGGCGAATCTTCCATCGTCATGGTGTCGCCAGTGCGCGTGTCCTTGAGACCGATCGCGGCGGCGATGTCGCCGGCGCGCACCTCTTCGATTTCTTCGCGCTTGTTCGCGTGCATCTGGAGCAGACGTCCGATGCGCTCGCGTTTGTCCTTGGTGGCGTTGTAGACGTACGAGCCGGACTCGAGCACGCCCGAGTAAACGCGGAAGAACGTCAGCTTACCTACGAACGGGTCGGTCGCAATCTTGAACGCCAGTCCCGCGAATGGCTCATCGTCGCTCGGATGTCGCTCCGCGGTCTCGCCGTCGGCGAGGTGTCCGATGATCGCCGGAACGTCGGCTGGCGACGGGAGGAAGTCCACAACTGCGTCGAGCATCGCCTGGACGCCCTTGTTCTTGAACGCGGCGCCGCAGAGCACGGGCACGATGTAGCCGCCGACGGTCGAGCTGCGAATGGCGTGTCGAATCTCCTCGACCGTCAGCTCCGTGCCTCTGAAATACTTCTCGATCAGAGATTCGTCGTGCGAAACGGCCGCCTCGATCACATCGTGGCGCGCCTGCTCCATTCTCTCCCGGTACTCTTCGGGCACTTCGGTAATCTCGAACTTCTTGCCGAGGGATTCGTCGTCGAAGATGTACTGCTTGCGTTCGATGACGTCGATGTGACCGGTGAACGCTTCACCACTTCCGACCGGAAGCTGAATCGGGTACGCGTTCTTGGTGAGGCGGTCCTTGATCATCACCAAGCAACGATCGAAATCCGCGCCGACGCGATCCATTTTGTTGGCGAAGATGAGGCGCGGGACCTTATAGCGGTCGGCCTGGCGCCATACGGTCTCCGTCTGCGGCTCGACGCCGGCGACGGAATCTAAAAGGGTCACGGCACCGTCGAGCACACGGAGCGATCTCTCGACTTCGACGGTGAAGTCCACGTGACCCGGCGTATCAATAATGTTGATGCGGTACTCGGTCCCGTTGCGCTCCCAGAAGGCAGTGGTCGCGGCGGATGTAATCGTGATGCCGCGCTCCTGCTCCTGCTCCATCCAGTCCATCGTCGCGGTGCCTTCATGCACCTCGCCGATTTTGTGGGTCTTGCCGGTGTAATAAAGGACGCGCTCGGTCATAGTCGTCTTCCCGGCATCGATGTGGGCCATGATGCCGATGTTCCGGTAGTGATCGAGCGGGGTGTTGCGTGCCATAAGCTGTTCGAACTCTCTCTATGTGAACCGCGCCAAACCGGCTGGCCCGGTAATCTCACTTCAACAAAAACGCGGGTGGACCAGCCGCCCCGATGGGACCGGTATCCATCCGCTGCCGCCGGGTGCACCCGCAACTGTTTCGCGGGTGGGGACTCGAGGCGCGCCGACCACCAGGTTTCGATGGGGTGCCCGCGCGAGCGGGCTCGTTCGGCGATTGATTTTTTGTGCTTCCCGCGGGCGCGATAAATCGCGATCCGCCATAGCCTTGTAAAGCTATTCCGGAACGAAGCTAAGTCAAGACGACCCGGAACGAACTAGGGGAGTGGTTATCGCAACCACTCCCCAAAAAATGCTCAGTGGCTACGAGCAGTTATCGTGGAGCTGAAGATTCCCGCCCGCTAACTCCCCTGTGGCTGTGTACCCATTCGACAAATTGAGAGTGAATTTGTCCGCTCGGCCGGGCTCACCCGCGTCCGTCACTTCGACCCGGTAGGTAGACCCGGGCTGCCCGTTGATCTCGGCCGTGCCCTCGATCCAGCGGGTCGTTGCATCGAGCGCCCCGTAGCCCGTGAGGCCGGTACCCTTCACTTTAGGACCGTTTGCCCCGTGATCGATGTAGTTGAGATGTCCCCAGAACGCACCGTCCTTCACGCCGCCAGCCACGGCGAAGTTTGCCCTCGCGCCCGATGGCGTCCCGACAATCCATCCACCGCCCGTTACGAAATCGGGGCAGGTCGGAGGAGGCGGGGGCGGAGCTGTCGGACAGCCGATATCGGAATGAGCCGAGGCGATCACGATATCTGCGATTCCGTTTACCATTATGTGGAGCGCATTCACAGTGATGTCCCCGGGCGTGCCTTGCTGCTCGTTGATGATTACGCTGCCGTTCGGCAGCGTGATCGTCTGATTGGGCGCACCGCTCACGACAATCGTCTGGTCGTTTATCCCGAGCCGCGCAATCTCCGAGCTGCCGCTGGCAGACGCGGTACCATCGGTACACTTCGCCTCCGCCCTTGCCATGAGGAAGTCAGCCGAGATGCTGTTTCCACCTGCCGTTACCGAAAGCTCGGCTACGGACGCCTCGGAGCTACTCCGATTCCCCTGGCCGGACGTGGCGGCATGGAGCACCTCGGCCGTAAGGAGTCCGGGGACGTTCGCTTCGAGGAGTGACTTCTCTTCAGCGCCCCCCGATGAGGGTAGCGGCCCGGCGTCGACCAGTGTGATCGGAGCGATCGGAGCCCCGCCGAGGATTGTTGCCTGCACGACCGTTGCGCGGCCGCTGTAGTTGGTGGACTGTGATGACGATAAAGTGAAGCTGGGTGATCTGGGTGCCGCCGGATTCTGGACGTCGGAACATGCGGAGAAGATAAGCGCAGTGAGAACCGTTCCAACCAGCGGAAAGCGAGACGCTTTCATGAGTATCTCCAGTAAAAACCTCTGCTGGTAAGATCTCGGCTCACGGGCTCGCGGGCCATTGGTGGGCGTCTGACGCAGTCGGTGGGATTCTTCATCGCTCGTCATCCCTATCTGACACTGGACCGCGACCGAAAAATGCTGATTGAGCCCCTACCTGACCATGTGGTTCTCTATCCCGTAGCGCATGATTTCCGCGTTGCTTTTGAGATGAAGCTTTTGCAGGATCCGGTTGCGGTAGGTGCCGACCGTTTTCGGACTCAGGCCAAGCTCCATGGCGATGTCCTTGAACGCCCTCCCCGTGCAGAACATGCAGAGGACCTGGTACTCGCGGTCGGACAAACCTTCATGCGGGGGTGCTTTTTTGCTTACTTCCAGGTCGAACACGAGCTTCTGTGCGAGGCCGGGGCTGATGTACCGTCTGCCCCCTGCCACTCTTCGAATCGCCTCAACCAGCTGGCGAGGTGAGTGGTCCTTGGTGAGGTAGCCGGCGGCGCCGGCCCGCAACACCCGGATAGCATACTCATCCTCGTCGCGCACGCCGAGCACCAGGACTGTCGGTTTTGCGCGTCGACTGTGCTGACGAATCAGGTCGAGAATCTTGGGAGGCGGCACGGAGACGTCTCCGAGCAGCAGCACGTCGGCCTCGGCACTCCATGCTCCGTCGAGAACGCTGCCACGCTCGACGGCGACTTCGACGAGCCTCATGTCACGACATTCCGAGATAACGTGTTTCAGCCCCTCGCGGAACACGGGGCGATCGTCGGCGATAAGCAGCCGGATCAATTGTTGACTGGCGCAGGTGCGCCAGGAGCCTGGTCGCAAGCAGAGAGGACTATCGGTGCGCCGATAAGCGCACCGATTCGCGCGCGCGGCAACATGAAACCTCCTTCGGAGATTCGGCGGCCCGACCGGCGTGATCGGCGCGTATCGATGCGCTCCGATGGTAGCCTCGTGGCTTTGCGTCGCCGGCTTTCGCCGGGTTTGCCTTTGTCGCACACCTCCAAAGAGGTCGCGATCGTGCCGTGCTATTTCTTCAAAGCACCCAGCATTCGGTGAGCGATGGGTGTGTGTCCTTACTCATGGGCGACGATTATTCAAATGAACTGCAACCGCGCAAGAAATTGATCCACTGTGGCCAGAATCGGGGACTATAGTTTGATCGCATCTCACTGGCACGCGATTTCTGCTACACCGGCTTTATCCAATGATTTCACCCGTTGCGATGACTGCGGAGCTTCGCTCAGCGTTGTGACAACTGCAGCACTTGTGGCGTCTTACTTTATGATGTAAAGTACTCTGCCACTGGAGGCAACCCAACAAATGCGCTCATCTCGCTCGACCATAGTCTGGACCACCGCAATCCTTACCTCAGCGCTCGGAGCTGGGATCCTTTTCTCCGCCTGGCCGGGGATCAATTGGCCAATCTGGGTCGCCGCCGCTTCGATCTCCCTGATTGTGTCCCGGCTGGCAGCCGTCCAACGCGTGGAAATACCTCTCATCGCTCTGGTAGCCTGGGCCACCGTGCTCAGCCTCGGCTTCGCCCTCACCGATAACGACTTCCTCCACTTCCTCATCGTGGTGAGCGATGCAATGCTCCTCGGCCTGGCCACCATAACCCTGGGTGCCCAGAGCTGGAGCGAGCTGTCCGCCAAGCTGCTCGTCGCCGTCCCGTTCCTCGCTCCGCTTCGCGTGGCGGCTGCCACTTTCTTTGAGACTGCCGAAGCGCCGCGATCCGTCTCGTCTCCACGAGCACGATCGATCATCAAGGGTACGCTCCTCTCCGCTCCGCTCGTTGTCGTCCTCATCGCCCTGCTGGGTAGCGCCGATCCGGTCATCCGCTGGAGCACCGACCGCATCGCCGCCTGGCTCCCCGACTGGTCGTTTCCGCCGCGGGTGATGTTCTTCGCCTTCCTGCTCTTGCTCACACTTGGAGCAAACTCGATCGCCGCCCGGCAGATGGAGGCCAGGCTTCCCCAATTCCCGCCGCTCGGTGTCACCTCCAGAGTCGGCGTGACAGAGCAGCGCATGATGCTGTGGAGCGCGGCAGTCGTACTGTGGCTCTTTGTTGCGCTCCAGGCTTCCTACTTCATTCACCCGCCGCCGGCGGCGATCGGCACCGGCGTCACATTTGCGGATTTCGCGCGCCGAGGATTCGGCGAGCTGTCTTTCGCCGCCACGATCGTCGGCGCCATCGTGATCATTCTAGAGTTCGCTCGGCCGGCCGACGCGACCGACCGCGATCGTGTTGTGCTGCGCCGTCTCGAGCTCGCGCTCGTGATCGCACTGGAGCTCGTTCTGATCTCCGCATTCCGCCGCGTAGTACTTTACGAAAACGCCTACGGCTTCACCGTTGCGCGAGTGCACGCACAAGCATACATGGTCGTGATGGCGCTAATCTTGGTCGCCCTCGCCGTGGAAATCCGGAAAGGACGAATCTCCGTTGCTTTCGGCCGGCGCGTCACCGAGATCGCACTCGGGGTCTTCACGCTGCTGGTCTTCTGGAACTACGAGGCGTGGATCGCCAACAAGAACATCGATCGCGCGATGACGTCGCAGCAATTCGATGCCCGCTACGCAACACGTGAGCTCTCGCGCGACGCTATTCCGACGTTAGTCCAGCGGCGCGCGGAGATTCCGCAGCTGCAGCGCGACTCGCTGGAGATGTTGCTTGCCTGCAACCGCCTGCCCGCCGAGCGCCGCTGGTTCGAGTGGAATCGCAGTGTAAGGGACGCGGATCGCGCTCTACGCAGCTGGAACCGGCCGCCCTGCCTTCGGTCGAAGCAGCTGGTACAGGGGCCAGCTGAGCGCGAGCATGATGAGTGAGTAGATGCTGTTTCGCGTGTCAGCGAAAAACGCTCCGACAAGGAATCCGAGCGAGAAGATGAGGACGAGCCCGGTGGTCCATGGATGACCGACGGCGCGGAATGGGCGGGGTGCGGCCGGCTCACGACGCCTGAGAATGAAGACGCTCAGAAAAATCAGAGCGTACTGGGCAACGAAGAAGAAGGCCGTCACCGCCAAGACGATCTCCAGCGTCCCGGTGATGACCATTGCCAGACACACCGCGGCACTAAGAAAGAGCGCAATCACCGGCGTGCCTCCGCGGTTCACATAGTCTGCAGCCGGCAGGAATCCGAAGACGCTCAGACGATGCAAAACCCTGGACGTCATCAGCTGATACGCGTTCACAGCACTAAGCAAAGACACAATCGTCAGGATCCTGATGACCGCGTCTCCCTTGGCGCCGAATATCTCCTTCGCCGCCGTCGCCGCGACGAGCGGCTGGCCAGCCATTTTGTCGAGGGGGAGAACGTACAGGAAGCCGACGTTGACCAGCAGGTAGATGATCGCGACTGACAACACGCCACCAAACATCGATCGCGGAATGTCGCGCGCTGGATTCCGCATCTCGCCCGAGAAGTAAACGATCCCGTTGTAGCCGTCGTAGGTGAAAATCACTGCCTGCATCGCCAACACGAACGCAGCCAGAAAAGCAAATCCGGTGGGCGGCTTTGTGGCGCCGCCGGCACCAATGCCGCGGCCGAGCACGAAACAAGCACCGATCAGAACTGCGAATGCTAGAGTCTTGAGGAACGCAGTCAGGTTCTGCGTGAAACTCCCCGTCTTCACGCCGCGCCACTGAATCAGAGCGAAGGCGAGAATCACGGCGCTCGCGATCGTCGAGGTAAAACTCTTCGAGAACCCGGCCAGAATCGTCACGTATTCGCCGATAACGAGCGCAGCAAGCGCCGCGCTGCTGCAGGTCGACAACCAATCGCTCCAGCCGATGACGAAGCTGGCGTATGGTCCCATCGAGCGGCGGAGGTAGACCGTATAACCGCCCGACTCCGGCATCATCGTGGCGAGCTCGGCGAGAGCATTCGCTCCGAGCGCGGCGTAAAGCGCTCCCAGAATCCAGACCCCAATGAAAAGCCACGCTGTCGGTAGCAGCTGCGCCACCAGGCCAGGGGTGCGGAGGATGCCGGAGCCGATCGTGTTGCCAACGGTCACCGACAGCCCGAACACCACCCCGAGCACAGCCAGCAACCCCAGACTCGGCCGAGCGGTTGCTCTGGCGGATTCCTCCCGCGCGGCCCGGGGCTCCGTCACTCGCGCGGAGTCAGACGCGATGCTCCGTTGTTACCGACAGGCCGTCGCATGAAGTCAGCGAGCAGCTCGTGGAAGTGGTGTGTTCCGACTTCGCGTCGCTCAGAGTAACGACCGCGATCGTAGAGTCGTGAGCGAACGCCACGCTGAACCGACTCGACGACTTCTTCATCCTCCATCTCCACCCGATGCAATCCGGCGCCGACACCGCTCTCGCGCAACCCGGGATTCCAGACGTAGGAGAGGAACGACACTTTGGTTCGTCCCACACTCAGCGGCGCGACGACGTTGAGAGAGAGTCCCCATGGATAAAAGTTGAACATGATGTTGGGGAACAACCAGAAATAGAACGCGCCGACGCGGTCGTTTGCGTTCGGATGGGATTTGGGAAGCTCGAATGCCGGCTCGCCAGCCTTTGCGATCCCGAGTTGCAAATTCCCCCAGCGAAACCTCTCGGTGCGATAGCCCGAATAATCGAGCTTCTCCGCCAGCCCGGCGTGCACGTACGGGATGTGGAATTCTTCGAGGTAGTTGTCGCAGTACAGCGCCCAGTTGGCGCTGATCAGATAGTCCTGCGTCGTGGCGAGGTCGCGCGCGAACTGGTCGATCGGCATGAACGCGACTCGCTCGCGCACGGGCCCGATCCAATCGCCGAACGGCATCTCCGGAGCGAGTCCGCTAAATAGCAGCGGACCAAATCGTTCGAGCGGGAGCTGCGGCAGATCGTCTTTCTCCGACGGAAATCCCACCGTGGTGTCGAACTCCGGCATCGACACGAATTTTCCGTCGAGATTGAATCGGCGGCCGTGGTATCGACACCTAAGGTTGCGCGCGTGACCCTCGCCTTCGACGATGATTGAGCCGCGGTGGGTGCACACGTTCGACAGGCAGCGGACTGTGCCCTCGTCATCGGACGTAATGACCAGCGGCTCGCTCAGGCACCCTTCCAACAGGGTCAGCGGAGCGACGCGGCCCGGCGCTTTGACGGCGGCCGCGTCGCCGACGTACTGCCAGCTGCGCGCGAAGACGCGATCCTTTTGGGCTTCGAAGTACTCAGGATCCGAATAAACGCGAGCCGGTAGCGTCGAGGCGCGCCGGATATCCTTGTCGATCTCGAAATCGCGGATGGTCATCTGTGCGAATCTAAGTTTGCCCAGATAATGCTGTCCAGCTTGCCGTCGCTGGCGGCACGAAGCATGATGAGTTGATTCTGGTCGCTCTGGAACTGCAAACCGGAACTGTCATGACTGAACCATCGGCTACTGTTGAGCAGCCGCACGACGTACATCCCCCACTAGATCACGGAATGTCGATCGGCAAGGCGGCGGTGATTACGATCGTGTCAGTGATCCTCGTCACGCTCTCGACATATGGTGTAGTACAAGCTTCTCTCTCGGCGGGAATGACGCGCTTGCTCGCTGTTGTTTCACTCCTGTCGCTAGTCGCGCTCGTTTACGGACTGATAGAGCTCTCTCTCGCCGTCATTGCCACGACTGCGGAGCGGCGGAGAAAAGCAAGAGAAGTTACGGAGCGCCGCAAAGGAGATCGCGCCCGAAAACCGACTCCGCATTAACAAAAAAGCCCCGCTTTCTGGCAGGGCCTTCATTTCGTGCGGCGTTCGATTACCAGCGATAGTGCGCGAACGCTTTGTTGGCTTCGGCCATCCGGTGGGTGTCTTCCTTCTTCTTGATCGCGTTGCCCTCGCCCTTGCTGGCGGCGATCACTTCGGCGGCGAGCTTCTCCGCCATCGACTTCTCGTTGCGGCCGCGTGAGAAGGTGATCAACCAGCGCATGGCCAGCGCGGTGCGGCGATCGGGACGAACTTCAACCGGCACCTGATAGGTCGCGCCACCGACACGGCGGCTCTTCACTTCAACGGCGGGCTTGAGATTGGTCAACGCCTGCTTGAAGATCGTCACGCCGGGCTGACTGGTTTTGTTCTCTACGATGTCCATCGCGCCGTAGAAGATTCTCTCGGCCGTCGACTTCTTGCCCTCGTACATGATGGCGTTGATGAACTTGGAGACGGTCTGGCTATCGTAGCGCGCGTCGGGAAGTATCGGACGCTTGATCGACTTTTTGCGGCGACTCACTGCTTCTTACCTCCGCCTGCCGCAGTCTTGGGTTTCTTCGTTCCGTACTTGGAGCGGCTCTTGTTGCGGCCGTTGACGCCGGAAGCGTCGAGGGAGCCGCGCACGATGTGATAGCGCACGCCCGGCAGATCCTTCACACGACCACCGCGAATGAGCACGATCGAGTGCTCCTGCAGGTTGTGTCCCTCGCCCGGAATGTAGGCGGTAACTTCGAAGCCGTTGGTCAGACGCACACGCGCCACTTTGCGCAGCGCCGAATTGGGCTTCTTGGGGGTAGTAGTGTAGACGCGGGTGCAGACGCCGCGCTTCTGCGGGTTCGATTTTAGCGCTGGCGCTTTTTCTTTCTTCTGGACGTCACGGCGGCTTTGCCGGACGAGCTGATTGATTGTTGGCATTAATACTGGTTAAACGTCTGCCCGTAAGTAATAAATAGTCCACCCAATCCTGGCGCGGACTAGCCTGTAAAGTTAGACGGATGCTGTACTTGTGTCAACGCACGGCGCATTTTATGCGCGCATTATAGATTAACGCAGTTCTCTCGTGGAGCCGGTCATGTACGTCCGGACCATCGCCATTTTCGCCGCGGTACTGGTTGCTGGATGCAAACCGCATCGCCCCGCCGAGCCGCCGACTCCTGCCGGCGACCAACCAGTGGTGGTAGAGGAGGACGTGGTGCTTCAGGTGTCCAACAACAACTGGTCGGACGTCGTCCTCTACATGGTTCACGACGGTAGGCGCATGCGATTCACGGTTGTGACGGCGGCGCGCTCAGCCGAATTTGCAATCCCTCCCCGGTGGATCAACGCCAACGGAACCGTTCAGTTCGTGGCGCATCGGATTGGCGGCACCGACGAGTACATCAGCCCCGCAGTTTCGGTGAGACTTGGACACACAGTCACGCTCAGCCTGGAATCAAACCTCGTCCGCTCGAGCGTGGGGGTCTGGTAGGCCGCAGGGCCGGTTGGAGAATCGAAATCACTGTGTGCCGCTCGACCCCTTTTGGCGGACCTGATTTACTGCACCATGGCCGAGTGAGGCGGCAATCCAGATCGCTCCGCCGACAATCATGCTCGTAACTGCGAGCGAACGCGGAATGTTTACATGGCGTCGATCGAACGCTGCGATGCTCTGCCGCGGAATCGTGACCGTCTCGCCGTGAAACTGCTCGTCATCCTCTGTGGCTCGCGCTACGTCTGTCACCGACATGGTCACGGATGAATCGTCGATCGCGCGGACCTCTCCTTCGACTGCGGCGACCTGCGATCCGATGCGGCTGAAGCTTTGCGAATACGCGGATGGGAGGAGCGTTAATCGGACGGCACCGGAGACCGGCGCGCTCGCCGGCGGAATTGGTGTGTAAGCGTAGCACGCCACAAAAAAACAGCCACCGGTAATGAGCGCTATGACTGACCGCATGCTGAAGGATACTCGCTGGGCAGAAAGTGCGTGAGTCCGGTCCGTCACACGCGACGGACCGGACTCACCGTAGTTACGCAAAAGACCGCGGTACGAAGGTGCTTATCCCGCCTGACAGGCTGCGCCCGTTCCGTCCGATGTCGTGTTAGGCGGATCGTTCGCGTTCCGCGAGCCGTTGAAGCCCTGACCGGCAGGCGGAATGTTCGTGTTGGTCAGTCTCTCGTTCGTGTCGTAGTACATGCGTCCGGGCATCTTCTTCCCCGCCACGGTCGGCGCGAAGTTCGGAGTGCAAGTGCGCTTGTAATCGTTCCACGCCTCGTGACCCAGCTGGAAGTCAGCGATGTACTTCTCCGTGAGAATCTCATTGAGTAGAGCCTGACCTGCGACCACTTCGGCCGTGAAGCCATGATTGGCTCTCTCCTCATTCAACTTCTGAAGCGCCACACCCTGGTTGCCAGTACGGAATGCAGCCTCCGCCCAGATCAGCGTGTTCTCGTCATACGTCACATACGGCTGCTGAAATGCCGGATCTTCCCGCGCGGCACTCAGGAAAGTGCGAGTGGGCTCGAAATACTCATCGAGCCGCGGGTCATTTCGGGATTGCAGCAGCGCAACGAACTGCGGATCTGCAACCAGGTAGCCCTTCCGGCCAGCCGGCCCGTCGAACTGGTAGTAGAAGTTCTGTTCCGACGAGTTCGCGGTAAAGGCACCGACGTAGTTCCCGGAGTTGGCCTTGATGCCCAGCTGCACCTCGGCTAGAGCCGCGGTGTACGCTGCGGCACCACGCACTTCGGCAGTATGCATGAAAAACCGCGCCTTCATCGTGTGAGCGAGCGCTGTCCATTTGGCAAGATCACCACCGTAATCGAGATCCGAGTTAGACGGTGGCGAGCTGGTAGCGGCTGTACTCGCCATGTTGGCGATCCCGGCCGACAACACTTTCTGAACGGAGTCATACACGTTCAGCTGCGGATCGAGCGTCGGGTTTGGCTTGCCTGAGAGCGCCTGTGAATAAACCAGGTCGCCAAAGAGATCCGCGCCCGTTCCCATCAGCATTCCTTCCTGAACCTGAAGGATGCCAAGCAGCGCGAAATTCTGCGAAGCCGTGACGATGTCCTTCGCCCGCGCAATGTCCACCAGACCACCGGCCGCGTAGAGTCCAGAGTTGAAGCCGCTCTGGATTCCTTCGTCGTACTGGTAGTTGTAAATGCTTTGATACTGGTTCTGCCCGCCCGCAAACTCGCGGGCCCACATGCCCGTTACTCTGGCCGGATCACTTCCAAAGAATGCCCAGATGTTGGTCTGGATTCCCTGAAAGAGTTGGGTAGCGGTAGCAGTCGTGGGACGGTTGGGGTCAGTACTTAGATCCCCTCCCGTCAGGAAATCTGTTTTACACGCGGTCACGCTCGCCACTAGGATCGCGGCAACCGGTGCAAGATATCGAATTTTTATCACTTCAATTCTCCTGTGTTACCGGTTGAGACTGAAAGAAAGAACGAACGAGCGTGTGTGCGGGTTCGCAAACCAGTCAATGCCCTGCGTGAAGTACTCGGCGCCGGCGTTATTGACTTCCGGATCGAGCCCGCGATAGTTGGTCCAGGTCTTCAGGTTTCTGCCCGCAATGCGGATGTCCGCCGAGCCGAAACCGGTGAAATTGCGAATGAACGGCTGATCGAGAGAGAAGGTGAGCGAAAGCTCGCGAAGCTTCACGAAACCCGCGTCTTCCATAAACTGCTCACCCGGGCCGGCAAACCCGCCGCCGGTTCCCGTGACGCTCAGCCAGTCCTGCCACTGCGTCGGAGTGGTGAGAGCCACCACACCCTTGCCTGGTCCTGCGACGTCGGGGTATCGCTTGGTATCCCAGTTCACGCCGTACTGACCAGTGCTGCTGCGCTGATCGGTGTCCTTATGCGTACCGAACACGTAGAGGGCGCCGCGGGTTCCATCATAAGCGTCTCCGCCCTTACGCACGTCGAGCAGTCCCGACAGTGTCAGCCTGTTCATCAGCTTGAGGGACGTGCTATAGGACATTGTGTAGCGCGGATGCGGGTCGCCAATCACGCCTACCGACGGATCCGCTACTGGCAGCCCATCCGGGCCAAGGAACAACGCATTTTTCTTGAATCCACCAGGGGTCGCCGCGCAGAGCGCGTCGATGTTCTGGGTCCCCGTCATTCCCTGAACGTCGATCTGTGTTCCGTTGCCGCAGTGGACGAACCGGGTACCGATGATCACGCCGGGCGCGTATCCAAGAACATCGGCGCCTTCAGCCTCGTTGGATCCGAACCCTTCCAAGAGGTCGAAGATGTCAGCGCCGCCGAGGTTGGTGACGTTGCCCTTGTTGCGGCCGTACATCACGCCAACCTCCCACGCCAGATTCTGTGATGTGAACGGACGCACATTCAGTGAGAGCTCAATGCCCTTATTCGTCAGCGCGCCGGGATTTCCAAATGCCCTGAGGAATCCGGTCGATCCCGCATTGACCGTGATCGGGAGAATCACGTCGGTTGACTTCTTGTTGTATCCGGTGATCGAGAGATCGATCTTCTGATCCAGGAAGCCCAGATCGGCCCCGAATTCCGTCTCACGATTTCGCTCAGGCTTCAACGAGCTGTTGCCGAGTTGCGTGCTGCTGGTTATGCCCGGGACGCCATTGATCGAGGTCTTCAGCGCATCGCCATAGCCCGAGCCGAACAACACCGTGGTGCTCAGAGCATTTAACGCCGCGTACACGTCGGGCTCCTTTCCGGTCTCGCCGTACGCTGCGCGGAGCTTGCCGAAACTGAGCCAACCTTTTTGCTCCCCGCCGTTCAACAGGTTGGTGAACGTCCAGGCAAGGGATGCCTTCGGGAAGCTGTGACGCCGTTGCGAGGCTCCGAACGTCGAGAACCCATCGTTACGAATACCCGCGGTGAGATAGAGCTGGTTGTAAAGATTCAGCTCGCCCTGCGCAAAATATCCCTCGACGTGGCGCAGCGACTTGAACTCCTTTCCTGTCTGCGAAACGGTATTCTCGATCGCGAGCGGAGCTGGTGCGATTAGTCCCTCTCCTTGCGACGTGAGCTGCCGATAACGGCGCGAGTTGAGGTTCTGTCCGACGGTCAGCGTCGCGTTGAGGTTCTCGCCACGACTGCCAGTCGCCGACGCGATAAGGTTGTGATCGATTACCAGGTTGTTCTGATCCGCGCGGACCACCTGTCCGACCGGATCGCTCGCCGAAGTCACCGGCAGCGCCTGCAACCGCCCATCATTATAGTAATCGCCGCCCAGTGTTTCCTTTACGTTAAGCCACGTCAGTGGACGCCACTCGATGTTGAAGTTGGAGATTACGCGGCCCAGCTCGCTGCGGTTGCCCGGGCTGTTGAGCACGAAGAAGGGATTGTCGTAGTAGGCGCAACAGAAGAAAGATTCAATGCTGGTAGGATTCGGGAATCTGTAGGGACGCTGCAGTCCGCCCGCCGTCAGATAATTCTCATTGTTGTAGGCCGGTGGAGTCCGCAGCGCACCCAGCAGAAGACCTGATACGTCATTGCCGTGCTGGACGTAATTCCCGCGGGCGTCGATGTAGTTGAAGTTTCCGCTCAGCGTCACCTTACTGCCTACTTCCTGGGTGCCCTTCAGGCGGAAGCTGGCCCGGTTGTACTTGTTGTTTGGTCCTTTGACGACGCCGTCCTGGTTTGTCAGACCACCCGACGCATAAAACGTCGTTCTGTCATTGCCGCCGGAGATCTGAATGTTGTTGTCCGCCGTGATCCCGGTCTGAAAGAGCTCGTTCATGTGGTCGAACGTCGGCGTTCCGGCAGGCAGCTGCGCGCCCCATGTAGTGCGCCCCCGTGATGGGACGCAGTCGGGCCCGTTGCACACTGAGAAAGGAACACCGTTCAGCACCGAGCCCTGCGAATAGTCATGCTGAAGGAAATCGTGCGTCACCGCCTTGTCGAAGTTCTCGCTCGAGCTGACCGTGACTCTGGTCGGGCCCGGCCGACCGCGTTTGGTGGTGATGAGGACCACTCCGTTCGCGGCCCGTGCGCCGTAGACCGCCGAGGCAGCCGACCCTTTCAGGATGTCGATCGACTCGATGTCTGCAGGGTTGATGTCGGCAGCGCGATTCGTGGTCGCTGTACCGCCCTGCACATCACCGCCGGTTACTGCCAGCGTCGACGTCGAGTTCGTCTGGTTGTCGATCGGCTGACCATCGACGACAAAGAGCGGCTGATTCGTTCCCGTAAGCGAGGCAGCGCCGCGAATGATGATCGACGCCGACGCGCCGGGCTCGCCGGACTG
>Ga0066704_10000404_pt1 | contig 15139 bp, 10 predicted proteins | sample GraSoiAngelo_153_FD_66458 | JGI IMG/M metagenome (GOLD analysis project Ga0066704, IMG submission 66458) | Grasslands soil microbial communities from the Angelo Coastal Reserve, California, USA - 14_1009_12_40cm | ecosystem: Environmental > Terrestrial > Soil > Grasslands | place: USA... | reverse complement strand
CAATTGGCGCGCTTTCGCAAACGCCAGAATCGGGTCCATGTCGGCGGCGAGTCCGTAAAGATGCACGACGATGATGGCACGCGTTCGCGGTGTCATGCGGCGTTCGAGTTCAGCGGGGTCGAGGTTGTAGGTTTCCGGGCGAATGTCTGCGAAAACCGGCCTCGCTCCCAGGGCGCTCACGGCGCTCCCGGTGGCAACAAAGGTGAATGTTGGCAGCAGCACTTCATCGCCAGCGTGCACGCCGCACGCGCGCAAGGCCAGCATGAGCGCGTCCGTGCCGGAGGCTACCGCAACTCCGTGCGCGACGCCGCACAGCGTGGCGATCTCCCGTTCCAAAGCGGCGCCTTCGCGTCCCAGGACAAATTGCTGCGAGGAAAGCACGCGATCGATGGCCGTTCGAATCTCCGCGCCAATCGCCGCATATTGCGCGGTCAAATCAAACTGCGGCACAGGTTCGGGAACGGGATTGAGCTGTGGGGGCGTGCTCATAGGTGCATGCGACAATCAGTATACGCGACTGGGGGTCATGGGCGTTCTCCGGCGCGGTGGATATAATGCCTGCGGTACGGGTCGAGGCATCATGTTTGCAGAGCGCACTCATTGGAATCTTTCACCAAACCGCTTGAGCGAGGCGCTCGCGCGGCATCGCGCAGCAGGGAAGCCGCTGGTAGATTTAACCGTTTCGAATCCGACAGAATGCGGCTTTGTATACGACCAGCGTGCGATTTTAGATGCGCTGAGCAATCCCGCCGCGCTCAAATACGAGCCGGTGGCACGGGGCCTGGCCACGGCGCGGGAGGCCGTGGCGGAGTATTACGCCGGACACGGCGCCAGCGTGGGCATCGAAGACATCTTTCTCACCACGAGTACAAGCGAAGCATACTCGTACGTATTTAAGCTGCTGTGCAATCCCTGCGACGAAATTTTGATTCCCGCGCCAAGCTATCCCCTTTTCGATTTTCTCGCTGACCTTCAGGATGTGAAGCTGGTGCGCTATCCGCTGGTTTACGACCACGGATGGCAGATCGATTTTCATACGCTGGAGCAGGCCATTACCCCACACGCGCGCGGAGTCGTCGTTGTGAATCCCAATAATCCCACAGGACATTACGTGAAGCGCGCGGAAATGGAGAAGCTGAACGCGCTTTGCACTTCGCGCGAGCTCGCTATCATCGCCGACGAGGTCTTCCTGGATTTCTCACTCGGTGCGGCGCGGCCGCCGAGTTTTGCAGGGAATCGAGACGCGCTGACCTTTACGATGAGCGGCCTATCCAAGATTTGCGGACTCCCGCAGATGAAGGCTGCCTGGCTGGTGGTCGGCGGACCGCAGAAGCTGAAAAGCGAAGCGCTCGCGCGGCTCGAAGTCATCGCGGACACCTACCTCTCGATGAATGCTCCTGTGCAACTGGCGATGCCATCCTTTCTCTTGCAACGCCGTGCCTTTCAGAACCAGTTGATGGATCGGGTCCGGCGGAATCTCGCGGAGCTGGACCGGCAACTCGCTTTGCAGAAAGTCTGCAGCCGCCTCGAGGTGGAAGGCGGCTGGTACGCAGTTCTGCGCGTCCCTGCAACACGGACGGACGAGGAACTCGCTCTTTCCCTGTTGAACGACGATGGTGTTTACATTCATCCCGGCCATTTTTACGACTTCCCATCGGAGGGATATCTCGTCGCGAGCCTGATTGCCAGGGAGGCGGACTTTAGTTCGGGTTTGGCTGGGTTGATAATGAGATCCCATTAGTTTCGTCCGGACTTCAGTCGATAAGAGCTGCTTTGATTCAGCATAAGTTCCACGAAATATGGGATTAACGTACGGTTTATGGTATGAAGGACAGCTAAATCCAAGAATCGAGTTCCAGTACTATAAACAAAATAAAGAAGTTACCTCGCATTCATCGAAATCCACATAACTTTCAGAATGGAAAGAGCATTGCACGCGCCTAAACCGCGGACTGTGTGTGTCGGCCCATTCAATCTATTCAAAGCCAGGGGGCAAATGATATGAAATCTGTCCTAAAGAGTGGCTATTTTCTGCCTCTACGTTTGTCCGTGATCGCAGTAATGGTTCTGTTCAGTTGCGTGCAAACGACGAGGGCAGACGTCTATGGCAAAATTCAAGGCACAGTGATCGATCCGGCGGGGGCCGTCTTGACCGGGGTGCAATTAACGGCTACGAACCTTGGTACCAGTATTTCGTATACCACAGCCAGTTCTGGAGACGGCACCTTCGTGTTTTTGAATCTGCCGATTGGAACCTACCGGGTTACAGCGACGAGTTCGGGCTTTCGGACCTTCACGGCGACCGGCATTACCCTCACAGTCGACCAAGTGTATGTGTTGAACATTAAGATGGAATTGGGCCAGATTTCCCAGCAGGTCTTGGTCGAAGCCGCAAGAATACAAGTGGAATCAACCAACACGCAGCTCGGGACGGTGATTACCGGCGACACCATTGTGGACATGCCCTTGAACGGCCGCAACTGGGTGCAGTTGCAATTGCTTGAGCCCGGGGTGATGAGTTCGAACGACCGGTTTGGCACCTTCTCGACCAATGGCAGCCAGACGCAGCAGAATAACTTTTTAATTAACGGCCAGGACTCCAACGACCTGCCCTTGAACACGCCCCTTATTATTCCCAGCCCGGATGCCATTGCGGAATTCAACATGGTGACCAACACAATCAATCCGGAGTACGGGCGTAACTCCGGCGCGATCATGAACGCCGTCATCAAGTCCGGAACGAACAGCTTCCATGGCAGCGGGTTCAACTTTTATCGTGATACTTCCTTGAATAACAAGGACTTCTTCACGCATAAAGCTGCGGTCTTCCATCAGAACCAGTTCGGCGGAACTCTTGGCGGTCCGGTGTGGAAGCATCACACTTTCTTCTTCTTCTCTTATCAAGGCTCGCGCTTCCGCCAGCCCCAAGCCTCGAGCCAGAACACGTTGTTCTCGGACGCGCAGCGCGGCGGTGATTTCAGTGATTTCAATTTCAACGGAACGCCCCCGCCTCTACCGGATCCAGTCACAGGAAAGTGCCCGACAAAAAATCCGGGTTGCGCGCCGAAGAATCCGCACGTTTCGCCGGTCGCCACGTTTGGCGATGACAGTTCGCCTTGCCCCGTGTCGGGCGGCGTGATGTGCCCAGCCGGCACGTATTATGGCAAAGCCTACGACAACAACGGCAATTTGCTCACCAACGGGTTGTTCAGTACCGGAGTGATTCCGAGCCAAGATCTTAACTCCATTGCCGTCAACTTGATGAACAAGTACGTACCCACATCGGCCCAAGTAGGCACGTTGCAATTCACGCCCGTTGCAGTCACTTCCGGGAAGGTGGATCAGTATCTCTGGCAAGTGGACCATACGTTTAATACGAAGGACTCGATCCGTTCATACGGTTTCATCCAGACCAATCCGACACAGGACACTTTGCCGTTTACAGGCTCAACACTCCCAGGATTCCCTGAGGAAGCGCAGCGGCACGCGAAGCAGTTTACTGCCTCTTGGATTCATGTCTTCAACGCGGATGTCCTGAACGAAATGCGATTTGGCTATACGCGGTTCAATTTCGTCGCCGTCGAGCCGGTAACGGTGCAGCTTCCTTCTTCGGTGGGTTTCGACATCAATCCCCAGTTGCCCGGTGCTGCCGGCCTCCCGGTAATGAGTTTAACTGGTTTCTTCAACCTTGGATTCAGCAATAACGGGCCGCAGCCGCGCATCGACCAGGTCTATCAGGCTAACGACAACTTCAGCTATATCATAGGACGGCACACCTTGAAGTTCGGCTTCGATGGACGCCGCTTCCACGTGAGCAATCCGTTCGCCAATCGGAATAACGGTAGCTTCACCTTTAATGGTACCGGTTTCTTTTCTACGCACGATCCGGGGGCAGATTTCCTGTTGGGGATTCCAGACAGCTACGGCCAGGGCAGCGGCAGCTTCATCGATGCCGGCACGCAAGGCTTTTACTCGTATGCCCAGGATTCGTGGAAAGCGACTTCCAACTTCACTCTCAACTTCGGATTGGGCTGGCAAATCAACCAGCCAACCACGGATCATTTCAATCGTGACCGCGCGATCAACTGCTTCAGGCCGGGTCAACAGTCTGTCATCTACCCAACGGCGCCGACCGGCCTGGTGTTCCCGGGAGACGTGGATTGTACTCCGTCCGGATACAAGACCGGCTTTACTCACTTTGGACCGCGCCTCGGAATTGCCTGGGCGCCGAATGTAAGTGGTCCGCTGGGACACCTCACCGGCGACCAGGGGAAGTTCTCCCTCCGCGCTGGCGTAGGCGTGTATTTCAACCAAGTGGAAGAGGAGCAGACGCTCCAGAACCTGACGGCGCCGCCGTTTGCGCTCACAGACATTGGCGTGGGCGATGTGGGTGGCCACCCGAGCTTTGCTGTACCATTTACCAGCATTAATACGACCACGATCACGACAACGAACTTCCTCGGTAACCTCAATATGTGTGGCACCCCACCGGCGTCTTGCCCGACTTCGACCACAACGACCGATCCGGCGTCGATTGCCAACAAATACCCGTTCACTCCGCCACCCCCGGGGAGCCTTGTGGATTTTACGTTCTTCGAGCGGTTTTCATTGAGCACCATCGATCCGCGCTATTCCGTGCCGTATGCCGTAAATTACAATGTAACCATTCAAAGAGAGTTCCCGGGCCAGACGATTTTGTCGGTGGGTTATGTGGGTTCATAAGGGCGTCATCTGGAGCGGGTCATCGAACAGAATGTGGGAATCAATCCGGCAGCTTGCGCGGCCGATCCCGGTTGCGTCAGTGATGCAGACTTTTTAGGACAGGATTTCCCGCAGTTCTTCAAATATGGATTTGCGGGGACAAATTTTGCCGGCGCATTTGCTTCCATAGGACAGCAAAGCACGGACGGAAATTCCAGGTACAACTCCTTGCAGGTGAGCTTGAACAAGCGCATGTCTCAGGGGTTGCAGTTCTTGCTTTCCTACACCTACGCGCACTCGCAGGACAATGGGTCAGGCTTCGAAAGCTCATCGTTTGGCAACCGCGGCGTCAACCCATTGCTTCCAGGCCTGAACTGGGGTGATTCGGACTTCGACGCACGGCATAGGTTCGTGGCCAGCTACCAGTACGAACTACCGGTTCCCCACGCACTCGGTTCGGGGCCGGTCCTGAGCAGAATCTTCAAAGGGTGGAGAATCGCCGGCATCACCACATTCCAGTCGGGGTTCCCGCTAAACCTGAACGACACCAGCGAAACCTCACTGACCTGTCCCGGGTTCGGCGTCATTTTCTACACCTGTTGGGATAATCCCAATCAAGTAGGTCCGCTCGTGAGGATGGATCCCCGCGTGTCGCATGACGCTAAAGCGGGTACTGGCGTAGCAAATTGTGCCGGCACTCTACGGTCCGGGAACTTCTTTTTTGATCCATCGGCCTTCTGCCACGCGGACCCTGGAACGTTCGGCAATACCGGCAAAAACTCCTTCCATGGGCTGGGCTTGAACTTCACCAACCTTGCTCTGATGAAGGAAATTCCCGTTAGAGAGCAGATGCGCTTCGAGCTGCGCCTGGAAACGTTTAACACCTTTAATCATGTAAACTTCAATAATTCACAATCAACCTTCGGCTCCGGCGGCAGCAGCACCAACGTCAATTCCAGTTTTCTTGGCCGGGTCACCAGCGACAGCAACATCGGGCCGCGCATCGTACAGTTGGCGGCGAAGTTCTACTTCTAACCGTTCGCAAGTTTGAAAGGAAAAGGGCGCCTTTTACGCGAGGCGCCCTTTCTTTTTCCTAGCGAGTTTATAGTTTCGCCTTTTGGGGCGGTTCCTTCAGCGCAGGCGGCCGGGGGGATCGGCGGGGGCGGGCATCGGTGCGGCGCGCCGACTTCCTTCTGCATTCGGAGAGAGCTTGACGGGTGCGGGATTCGGGAGGCCCACGCCGGCGTTCAGCTCCAGGTGGTCCTTCGCGCAGGCAGGGCAGTAGCCCTTGCCGGTGTCTTCATCACGCAGGCTGGCCAGTTCGTAGCATCCGCAGATGCAATCACAGTAGCCGGTTTCGGAGGCGGTCTTGATGGGAACGAGAGCCATCGAAAGCAATAGTACGCATTCGGCGGACGGCATGCAAGACTGAGTGAACGGTCCAGCGTCGAAACTTGAGGGAAAGAAAAAAAGAAAATGCGAGCGCAGCCCCGATTGCCCGCACTGCAGCTGTACTATCTTGCGCCTACAAATTCTTGAGATGGGCGAGACGGAACGGAGAACCAAGATTTTCGCGCAGGTCCAACCAATGTTGTTCCGGAATGGACAAGAAGACTTTGACCACTTCGGGATCAAACTGGCTGCCGGAACATCGCTTGATCTCTTCGCATGCGTGGGCCATCGGGAGTTTGCGGCGGTAGGGCCTGTCGCTGACCATGGCGTCAAGGGAATCCGCGACCGCGAATATGCGCGCACCGAGAGGAATCTCCTCGCCTTTCAATCCACGTGGGTAACCAGAGCCATCGTAGAACTCCTGGTGCGCCAGCACGATTTCCGCGGCATCGCGAAGAAAAGGGATGCGAATTAGCATGTTGTAGCCAATTTCGCAGTGCGTACGCATGACCCTTTTTTCATCGTCGGTGAGAGGGCCAGGTTTGCGCAAGATGCCATCGGGTATGGCCATCTTGCCGATATCATGAAGGAATGCGGCACGTGCCATGATGGGCAGATAGCCATCGGGCACCGGCACCATTTTCGCAATGGAAATACAGAAAGCGGTTACGCGCTGGCAATGGCCTTCAGTCTCTTCGTCTTTCAAGTCCAGAGCGCCCCCCAGGGCCTCCAGAGTGTCGTCGTAAGATTGCTCGAGCTGGTCGAGAGCCTCTTGGAGGCGGGCGGTTCGATCTCTGACCTGCTGCTCGAGATCGCGCTGATATTTCCGGTTTTCGTTGACGAGCCGCCGATGTTGCAGAGCGCGGTTTACGCCGAGGAAGAGCTGGTCCTTTTCGAAGGGCTTGAGGATGTAATCGTAAGCGCCGCGGCGAATGGCCTCGAGCGCGGTCGAAATGTCATGGATGGCAGTGACCATGATGACCGGCACATCCGGGTCATACTGGCGCACCCATTCCAGCAGCTTGATGCCGTCCATCTCCGGCATGATCATGTCGCTCAGGACCAGGTCAGGGGTATCGCGTTTGATCTGCTCCTGCGCGGCGCGGCCATTGTGCGCGACCGCGCAACGATAGCCTTTGGATTCGAGCATCGTGGAAACGACCTCGCGAATGGCCTCTTCGTCGTCCACGACCAGTATGGTTTCGTCGTCCACTCTGTCCACTCCCAGTAACCATTATATGGGACAGCACACCGAAATGTGTGAACGCTTGCCCAGTCAGAAAATAGCGTGCTAGCTTGGATAGAAGCTCATCCTTCGGATTTTCTCGCCGTTCACATCAAGGTTCGCGGCAGCTCGAGCACCGCGGTGACGGCATTTACGGCCGGGAGGCGGCGCATCTTGCTGGAGAACCAAGGCCTGCTCGGGATTGCCTTCTTCGAAGCCAGCGCATTCGTCATTCTGCTGGTCCTGTTTTTCCTCTTCCGCCGCGATCATCACACAGGCTATTTCCGATTCTGGCTTGCCGGATGGTGCTGCTTCACGTTTTCGGCGCTGTGTGAAGTGACGCTGCTCGCCCGGCCGCTTGCAGGTCTAAATCTTGTTTATCTGGCAAGCCAGGCCGCCGCGCTGCTGTTCCTATTTGCGGCGGTAATGAACGGCGCAACGGGGTCAGATCGACGAATCTTCTCGGTACTTCCACTGATCAGCCTGATTCTGGGAGCGGTCTACTATGTGGAGCGAAGAGGGCCGCAGCAGTTTGCTTCCCTGCATTGGGAAACTGCCATATTTGAAAGCGCAATTTGCCTTTTTCCCGGTTTCTTGCTCCTGCGATCTCCCATGGCGCTCCGAGGGCACGGCGCGCAACTTCTTGCCGGGGTTTTTCTCCTGATTGGCTTGCATGGGCTGGACCGTCCCCTTTGGCTGCAGCATCCGTACTTTCTGTTGCGTATCGCGTTTGATCATCTTCTCGGAGTGGCCCTGGGAATCGCCATGGTGGTCGCCGTGCTGGAAGAAGCCCAAGCGCGAAGCGAGGAATTGAATGACAAGTTGCGCCGGTTGACTCTGTTGACTGCGGCCAGCACGCAGACTCTTTCCGTGCAGGAGGTGATTGACCAGGTCCTTTCGCATCTGGTGGAAAGCTTGGGGGCTACGCACGGAATCGTGCGGCTGAAAGAGGGCGAGGGCAATGCGTCGTACCTGGTGGCCCGGGCATCGGTGGGCTACACGCCTTCCTTCCTTGCGCAGCATGCCCGAGTATCCGCCATGGAACCGTGGGCGCAGCATGTTTTGAAAGAAGAATGCCAGTTTCTGGAATCGAAAGATGAATGGGACCCGGCCGCACGCAAGCGGCTGGACGAAGCAGGACTGAAATCGTTGGTAACGCTCGCCCTTCCGGGGAAGAACGGCGCCCTGGGAGTCATTGCGATAGGCTCGACGGCGCATACGCGCTTTCACACCGACGAAATCTCCTACCTTGTGAATATTGCCAACCTGCTGGGGATGACGCTGCAGAATGTTCGTTTGTTTGAGCAGGTCACAACCACTCAGCAACAATGGGAATACACTTTCGATTCCATTGGCGACCCCATCTTGGTTCACGATCCCCAGGGGCGCATACTGCGCAGCAACCAGCGTCTCAAGCAGCTTCTGGGCCGCGGGAGCGGCACTCTGGTCGGCAGGAATGTTAAGGAACTTCTTTCCGCCAAGAACGCAGCCTACAGTAATTGCCCCTATTGCGAAGGAGTCGCCGGTGAAGGCGACGCTCCCGATCCCTGGCTTTCGGGGTACTTCCTCGTGTCCAACTCGACGTTCGCGGACCCTGGCGGGCGGCAACTCGGCACCGTTCACGTGCTTAAGGACATTACGGAACGCAAGAGGGCGGAGGAAAAGTATCGCACGCTTGTCTCCAACGTACAGGAAGGCGTGTTTATCTCCACGCCGCAGGGAAGGTTTCTCGATTTTAACGAAGCCCTGCTGCGCATGACCGGCTATGAGACCCGCGAGGAGTTGATGACCATTGATATTCCGACGGCGTTCTACAAGAACACCGCCGATCGCGAGCGGCTTAAGAGACTGCTGGAGCAACACGGTGCGGTTGCGGATTTCGAGTTCGAAATGCGGCGCAAGGATGGCGAGTTCCGCACCATGCTGGAATCTTCCATAGCCGTACGGGATTCCGCGAGAAACGTGACCGCCTATCAGGGTTTCCTCCTGGACATCACCGAACGTAAACAGGCGGAGCAGGAAATCCGGCGCCGCAATCGGGAACTCATGGTGCTGAACTCGATCGCCAAGACGCTGACGGAATCGCTGGACCTGGGCGACTCGCTGCACCGCACCCTGCGGCAGATGGCCGAACTCTTCAGTCTGGACGCCACCTCGCTCTATCTCTTCGATGAAAAGGTCACGAAGTTGCGTCGCATTGCCGCAGCCGGCCATCGCTCAGAATACTCGCGGCATTTTCCGGCCGTCTCCGTGAAGCCGGAGTTGGTGCAGCACATCAAGGCGGTTCATGCGACCTTTCTCTCCGCGCAGGGCTTGCCGCTGCCACCCGTATTCCGCGATGCGCAAATAAAAGAAGGGATAGCCACGGCCTACGTGGTAATCCTTTGGTCGAAAGACCGCGTGATTGGCGGCCTCGTTGTTGGAAGCCGCACACCACGCGAATTTTCGCCGGCGGATGTGAATCTGCTCATCGCCGTTGGCAGCCAGATCTCCAGCGCGATCGAGCGCTCGAACCTCTACGAAGAAACACGCCAGGCTTATGAAAACCTGCGTCGCACACAGGAGCAACTGCTTCACAGTGAAAAACTGGCCGCGGTCGGCCAGCTCATCTCCGGCGTTGCGCACGAACTAAATAACCCGCTTACGGCCATCCTTGGCTACAGCCAGTTACTGACGTCCAGCGGTCAATTAAATCAGCAGGGAATCGAATACGCGGACAAACTTTATAAGCAAGCACAGCGCACCCACCGCATCGTGCAGAACCTTTTGAGCTTTGCCCGTCAGCACAAGCCGGAGCGGGTGTCGGTTCAAATCAATCAGGCTCTGGAGGAGACCTTGGCGCTTCGTGACTACGATTTGCGTATGAGCAACATTCGCATCCATCTCGATCTTGCTCCGGATCTTCCCGTGACGGCCGCCGATCCTCATCAGTTGCAGCAGGTCTTTCTGAATCTGGTAAACAACGCAGTGGACGCTATACTGGAGCGCTCCAGCGAAGGTGACCTTTGGGTTCGTACCGGGATCAACGGCGACCTTATTTTCATTGAGTTTACCGACAGCGGCCCGGGGGTAAAGGACGCTTCCCGCGTTTTCGATCCTTTCTACACGACAAAACCGGTTGGCAAAGGAACTGGCCTCGGATTGAGCATCTGTTATGGGATCATTACCGAGCACGGCGGAACAATTCGCGTCACGAACCTTCCGCCGCGTGGCGCTTCTTTCACCATCGAGTTGCCATTCCAACGGGCAGCCTCTCCCAACTTATCGGTGGACAGAACAAAGGCAGACTCCGGCAAGACGGGGAATATTCTCCTGGTGGATCACGACGACTCAGTATTGGAAGCGGTTGGGACTTTACTTCGGGCTCGCGATCATCGTGTGGAGGTGGCCAGGAGCTTGTCTGCAGCTCACAGACTGCTTGAGAAACAAGACTTCGACGTGATTGTGGCTGATCTGCAAATTGCCTCAGGTCCGAACGGAACAGGCCTCGGAGATTGGCTGGCCCAGCATAGGCCGGCTCTTTCCCGCAAATTGGTCTGGATGTCTGCCGTCGCGCCGTCCGGAAGCGCAGGGGGGAAACTGCCCGGAAGCCCTCGCCAGGTATTGCAAAAGCCTTTCAAAGTAAGTGATTTGCTTGCGGCCGTCGATGACCTGCTGCTAAACAGGATGGATGCGGCGCCGATCGGGTGATGACACCATCTCCGCCACAAGGGCGGCGCGCTCACCCAGTTCTTTCATGGCCGCCTCCAGTCGAACACTGAATCCGCTGATCAAGTTGCTCAGACCATCCATTTGCGGCAGCGGCGCGTAACCTGCCCATACGCTCATCCGGATGATCCGGTACCGCCACAGGAAGTTTACCGTCAGACGAAGCCTTTCGAACTCCTGCACCGCAGCCACTCCCGGAGACAGCACAGCGATAACCCTTGCCATTCCGAGGAGTCCATCGAAATCTCCGCGCAAAGCAAGAAGATAGGCAAGGGCCACTCGCCGACGTTCTCGCCGCATTCGCCGCACGACCTCCCGCGGAGCTTGATTCGCCACGAATTCATGGTCCGTCTTGGCCAGCGCCTGCCGGACTTGCGCCCAGTGCGATATATGACTTCGGCCAAAATCTTCCGGAATGCTCCTGCCGGAGGACCGGGAGGCGCGTGCCTTCGAGTTTCGGATGGCCCATAGAAATAAGAAAAGGAGAAATCCGATTAGTCCAAAGAATAGATAGAGGTGAAGGTTCAAGTTCTCTTCCCTTCGGCATGCCCAAAATGCCTTAACTGTTCGTTGAGCTCTCTCAGCCGAGCATTGATTTCCGGTGCTAGCGTGCGATAGAGATCCTCTGGCAGCAGTCCGGTCTCGAATGTCGTCGCAGGTTGCGTCCGGCGGAAAGCCCAGCTCCACAGCAGCATGCTTGCCAGGAAGGACAGCGTTCCCAACAGATTCCACAGCGTCGCGTAACGGTGCAACCAGCCTTCTAGAATTGTGTCGTTCAGAACGCGGAAGCAAGAATACAGGAAGAAGCCGATTGCCACCGTTCGGACGGCTGGCTCTACGCCCACTTCGTAGTACCGGGCAAACGCAAAAAGGAGGACGATCACCGTGGCCATCGCCAGCTCTAGGCCGCGATCCAGATTCAAGATCGCAAACGGCCAGCTTCCTCGGGAAACCGTCCAGGCGTAGAACGAAATGAAGGCGGCTGCCGCAAACAGCAGTCGCCAAGCGAGCCCCCAGATACCACGAAACTTCGCCAGGATCCGATGGCAAATCTCAGCAACCGCCACTGCTCGCGCAAAGGTCACCAAACCCTGCACACTCCAAGCGACTCGCATAGATACGGTGGACCGAAATCCCCAAATCCTGTAGCTCTCGAAGAGGACAATACCCTGGAAAAGGTTCAGCAGGGCGTAGATGAAGAAGAAGGGAAAGACTCGATGATTCTTTCGGTAGACGAGCAAAACGACAAGCTCTGTGTTGAGAAGAAAGGTGATGCTCCAGAGTAAGCGGTCAAAAGTAAAGTTCCCAACCATTCCGGGCGCATATTAGCATCAGCATTAGAGTACTGCAAATAGCCTATATGCGCCCGGTCGATAGTCTGAAAGTACTGGTGCCTTTGGCGGCCGTTCGCGCCTGTTTCTGTTAGAAAATTCTTAGACAGAGTACGGATAAGCTACTGTATTCATGTTCGGAGGGATCGGTGGCGGTAGTGGCCAGCCGTCCGCGACAAGGGTTTCGGTCTGCTGAGGCGGGATCGGTGGCGGCAGCGGCCAGCCGTCCGCAACAAGGGTTTCGGTCTGCTGAGGCGGGATCGGTGGCGGGAGTGGCCAGCCGTCCACCATTAGGGTTGTATTACTGCGCGTGTATCGTACCCGGTCGGTTAGCGGTGTACCGCTGTTTGAAGTATTGACGGGAGAAACTGCGGGAAGTAGGATCAACAGAGTCAAGGCGCAAATCGCCAAGACCAATGCGGTTTTTTTCAAGGGCGTAACCCTCCTCAGCCGCATGCTGAGGGGCTACGTCCGAAGCGAAATTTCGAGTTGGAAAATGTTCTGTTTGCGGAACACAGGTTGATATGGGAACGCTCACACAACTCCAGCAGAATCGCAGGGTCATTCAGGATTTCACGGTGACGACCTTGGCGGGAATTCCCGGAGAATTCGCGAGACTGGTCTATGTGTCTTCGCTGCGGGACTTATCCAGCGGACGGTATGAGCATCAAGGCCTCGCGGCGCTTTACCCGGAGGAAGCTGTCCAGCAGGCCCTCCAGGTATGTCACGAGCAGATTTTCGAGCGCATTCTCGAGAGGCCGCTTTCCAAGCAGTTGGAGGATTTGAAAAGCTGTCTCGCGGCAATGGAAGGAGGTCTGGCCGCGGTTGTTTCGCACTGGCGTCAACTCGAGCCGTACCGCGTTTTGATTCCTGAGCAGGCTCCGGATTATCTCAAGGAGCTGTTCATCTCTAATCTTCGGGCATTGCTCGAGATTCTCCACGAGCAATGCAGCACGGCTCGCTCAGACGCGTGACGATCCCTGCAACGCGGCCGACGATCTCCGCTTCCTCCGGCATGCGCCACGCTTCCGGCAAACAATGCGATAACGGGTGCGGTTGCATGACCAGTTTCGGCCCATCCTCGTGAAACCAGCCGCAGCGATAGCCATCGCGAACGTCAACAAAATACATCGGCCGGTCGTGTTCGCTGCTCCAATCACCATCCTCAACCCTGTGCCGGGAGGCATCGACAAGCACGATGCTCCCCGGACGCAACAAAGGCACCATCCGCCGGTCACTCATTCCGATATACCCATAGACGTGGTCGCTGTGACCGTTGGTTAACACCCCCTCAAAATGGCCCCACTTTTCCACCATCCGCGATAATAGTTCCGTCCGCCGCGGATCAAATGCCGGATCAAACCTCATCGGTATGCGCAACGACGTGGGTGCTGCCATCAAGTGGGTCTGCGGCACCCCGAACGAGGTTCCATCATGGAAGCACTCCTCGATGGGGATGTCGAACCAGCGAAGAATTTCCAGTGGATTCAGCCGGTAAATGGCTGCGAGGGTGTACAGCTTGTGCAGGCCCGGCACAACTCCCCGGTTTTCGATGTCTGCCAGCCGGCTAATGTGGAGGATAAAATCGGGACGGCCACGGCGGGCTGCCAGTTCATAGCTGGCCCTTTCCACATCTCGATAAGTTAGTCCCAGTCGTTCTCGCGCCTGCCTTAACCGAAGACCTGGCTGCATCGAATCCTCGGGAGCCGAGCGGCTCCCCTCCCTGAAGGGTACATTAGAATTACCATACTGTTAAGATTTCGGAACAGCGAAACGGGTTTTCCTTAGTTTACCATTGTTGCCCGACAAGCGTTTGCCAAACGGTGTGGGAGTTCGGAAGATGGCCGGCCATCGGGAACAGCAGGGAAATTCTGATTCTGTTATTCTGCTCAAGACATGGCTTTCATCCTAAAACGGGTCCAATCCAGGCTAACCGCACTGTTTGCGTGCCTTGCCTTTCTTTTCGGTGCGGCAGGAGCCCCTGCGCAAGAAGCTTCCGTGGCGGCTCCGCGCGCGGATTCCAAGGCCCTCAACAATGCCGAGTTCATCGCCGCCGCCGACGAAGTGCTCCGCCAAATGAGCGAGATCACCGGTTTGAAGCTGCTCACTCCTTTGAAGAAATCGTTGCGCTCGCGCGAGGAGATTCGCGCCTACGTCATCAAGCAGATGAACGAAGAAAAGAATCCCGCCGAGCGGTATGCTGACGCGCGCACGGCCGAAGCTCTCGGCTTGCTTCCCAAAGGATTCGACCTTGATGCTTTTATGGTGAACGTGCTCACGGAGCAGGTCGAGGGTCTGTACGACCCCAAGACACAGGAATTTTACATCGCAGACTGGAGCCCGCTTAGCGATCAGCGCATGGTCATGGCCCATGAACTGACGCATGCGCTCGAAGACCAGCATTTTCACATTGAGGCGTGGAGCCGGGCGGCACGGCCCAATGAAGACGCGGAACTGGCGCGTGATGCTGTGCTTGAGGGCAGCGCCATGGCCGCTATGATGGATTACTTAATGCTGGGGACTGGCCGTTCACTCAAGGACCTGCCAGAATTCGATCCCTCCATGCTGATTGGTGAACTGGAAAGCACCCCGACGCTCAAGACCGCGCCCCCCTTTCTCAAGGACGCGCTGATCTTTCCTTATATCAGCGGACTCAATTTCTCGGCAGCAGTGCTCAAAAGCAGCGGCTGGGCCACTCTAGCCGGAGTATTTGAAAAACCTCCTGTCTCCACGCAGCAGATTCTGCATCCCGAACTGTACAAATCCGCGAAAACTCCTTCGA
>Ga0066704_10000403_pt1 | contig 15141 bp, 6 predicted proteins | sample GraSoiAngelo_153_FD_66458 | JGI IMG/M metagenome (GOLD analysis project Ga0066704, IMG submission 66458) | Grasslands soil microbial communities from the Angelo Coastal Reserve, California, USA - 14_1009_12_40cm | ecosystem: Environmental > Terrestrial > Soil > Grasslands | place: USA... | reverse complement strand
GGATTGCACCCCGTGCAAAAGATGTGGATGCAGTTCAATGTCCCACAATGCGGCTACTGCCAGTCAGGACAGATCATGCAGGCGATCGCTCTGCTAAAGGACAAGCCTAAGCCCACGGACCAGGATATCGACGACGGCATGGCTGCAAACATCTGCCGCTGTGGAACGTATCAACGCATTCGCGCCGCCATAAAAGCTGCTGCGGAGGAAAGCGCATGAACTCGATCACCAACGTTAGCCGCCGTGGATTCCTAAAGGGACTGGCAGGAGCAGGAGCGCTCGTCTTGGGCGCGTATTACCTACCCAAAGTTTTGCGGCACGACGACGACGCATCCGGCAGAACGGATGCCGATCGTGCCACGCTGCACCCGAACGCCTTTGTAGGAATCGACACTGATGGCGCGGTGTATATTGTGGCGCATCGTTCGGAGATGGGTACGGTGATTCGTACTACTTTGCCGATGGTGGTCGCGGACGAACTGGATGCCGATTGGAAAAGAGTAAAAATCGATCAGGCCATCGGCGACCCACGCTATGGCGATCAAAACACCGATGGATCGCATTCCGTCCGTAGTTTTTTCGATGTCATGCGGCAGGCGGGCGCCACCGCTCGGTTAATGCTCATTCTCGCAGCGGCTCAGAAATGGGGAGTGCCTGCGAGCGAGTGCCAGACGGATCTGCACGTGGTCGTACATCCGCAGACGGGTCGCCGCCTCGGTTATGGAGAGCTCGCTTCTGCGGCCTCGAAACTGCCAATTCCAACGTCGGGAATCCGGATCAAAACCCCAGATCAGTGGCGCTACATCGGCAAAGGAATGACCAGCTACGACCTGACGGAGCTGTGCACAGGAAGGGCTATCTATGGCGAGGACGTTCGCGTGAATAACATGGTGTATGCCTCCATCGAACATCCGCCGGTTATTGGAGGGAAAGTTACATCGGTTGACGATAGTGAGGCACTAAAAGTAACCGGAGTTCACCAAACTGTTCCTATCGACCCATTCAAACCACCGCCCGCTTTTCAACCGTTAGGCGGCATCGCTGTCATCGCCGATAACACCTGGGCCGCTTTTCAAGGACGCAAGAAGCTGAAGATCGAATGGGACAACGGGCCGAACGCAAGCTACGATTCTGAGCAGTACAAGAAGGAGTTGCAGTCGACTGCGCGTAAGCCGGGGAAAATTATACGCAACCAAGGCGACGCGGAGTCAGCCTTTGCCAAGGGCGGCAGGATTTTCGAGGCTGATTATTACGTCCCATTGCTAGCACACGCTTCCATGGAACCGATGGTAGCCACTGCAGAGTTCAAAGATGGCAAAGTCACCGCCTGGGCTCCTACGCAGAATCCGCAGGCAGCGCAAGCCATCATTGCGCAGGAACTGGGAATTAAAAAAAAGGATGTGATCTGTAACGTGACGCTTCTCGGTGGCGGTTTCGGAAGAAAATCCAAGCCCGATTACGTGGCCGAAGCGGCAGTTCTATCGAAGAAAGTCGGCCGTCCGGTAAAGGTGGTCTGGACGCGGGAAGACGACATCAAGTTCGATTACTTCAATGCCGTGGCCGCCATGTACATGAAGGCCGCCGTAGACGCAAAGGGAAGACCCATAGCCTGGCTACAGCGCTCGGTCTTTCCGCCCATCACATCTATTTTTGACATCCACGCCGTCTATGGTGATCCCGGGCATCTGCAGCAAGGCTGGACGGATGTGCCTTACGACATCCCCAATCTTCGCGTAGAAAATGGTCCGGCTCCGGCGCACGTACGGATCGGATGGCTGCGTTCGGTAGCAAATATTTACCACGCCTTTGCCGTGCAAACGTTCACCGACGAGTTAGCCCATCGTGCGGGTCGAGACCCTCTCGAATATCTGCTCGAGTTGATCGGGCCACCGCGCACGCTGAATTTCAGCGGCGTGGACTACCCAAATTATGGAGCAGATTTCGGTGCCTATCCGTGGGAGACCGGCCGTCTGCGCCGAGTCGCGGAAATGGTTGCCGAGAAATCCGCCTGGGGGAAACGTAAGTTTGGCAAGGGGACGGGAATTGGCATTGCCGCCCATCGCAGCTTCTTGACATATGTCGCCGCAGTGGTCGAAGTCGAAGTCAGCGATCAAGGCGACATCAAAATCCCGCGAGTGGACTACGTCGTTGATGCCGGACGCGTGGTCAATCCGGAGGTAACGCGCGCCCAGTTCGAAGGCGCCGCAGTGTTTGGAACCAGTGTGGCGCGCAGCGGAGAAATTACTGCCAAGAACGGTGTGATTGAACAATCCAACTTTGATACATATCCCGTCGCGCGAATCAATGAAGCTCCCTACCAGACTAATGTTTACCTGGTGGAAAGCGACGCACCCCCGGCGGGCGTAGGTGAACCTGGCGTACCACCGTTCATTCCGGCACTCTGCAACGCGATTTTCGTTGCGACCGGTAAACGGATTCGAGAGCTGCCGCTATCAAGAACCAGCTTGGGGAAGAATTCCTGATTTTCATTTGGGTCAAGCGCACGGTCTCAGCAAAATGAAAGTCCTTTTGTAAGGCGCAGCAACGGCCGGAATAAAACCTCGTCCGGCACGGCCTTCCAGCTTGGCCCACAAGTCCCACCAGGGCGCGAACGAGGTAATCGTAAGTTTCAGGAATGTTCATTCGCTTTGTGTTACAGTTGGCAACATAAGTGAGAAGAGATACTTCTCGCTCCGAAAAATCTGCAGCCGATCAGGGGGGCCTATGATCACTCGCCTTCTCTCTCTGGCACTACTCGCTGGTTCGGCGCTGGCGCAGAACGTCGTTCACTACACCACCACCATCGACAACGTGAAGTACGTCTTTGCGACGGCGGAGCCGGTGGCGCGGTTGAAGCCGGGAGACATTCTCGACACCAACACGCTGGACTGCTTTGGCAATGTATTGCGCAAGCCGGGCGACACGATGAGCATGGTCAAAGGCGACAATCCGCTCGCCGGGCCGTTTTATATCGAGGGAGCCGAACCCGGCGATACGCTCGCGGTGAAGATTCTCGATCTGCAGGTAGATGGCGATACCGGAGTGGGCGCGTACTCTCCTGGATTTGGCGCACTCAGTGGTTCGCACTACACGCCGGTGCTCGAGCCGCCGCTGAAGGAACGCGTGTGGTTTTATCACATCGATCATGCGTCCAACATGGCCACGTACAAGGCGCTCGATTCGGATTTTTCGGTGAAGATTCCACTTCATCCTTTCTTCGGGTGCATCGGTGTGGCTCCTGCGAATGGCGAGGCGCGCAGTTCGATCGTGCCGGCGGAGTTCGGCGGGAACATGGATTCTCCAGAAGCTAGCGTGGGCAACACGGTGTACCTTCCAGTGAACGTGAAGGGAGGACTTTTCTACATCGGTGATGGACATGCCGCGATGGGCGATGGTGAAGTTGCCGGGTCGGCGATCGAGGTTCCACTCAAGGCGCGCGTTCAATTCAGCGTGATTAAAGGGCGCACTATCGAGTGGCCGCAGTTTGAGAATGACCAAGCGATCATGACCGTCGGTGCTTATCGTCCCGTCGACGACGCGGTGCGTATTGCTTTTACTGAACTGGTGCATTGTCATCGTGACTACGGACTTTCCGATCTAGATGCCTACGAGTTGCTGTCGAAAGTCGCGAAGGTTCATTTCAATGAAATGGTGGATCCGAATTACGTTGTCGTGGCTTCCATCGAAAAGAAATACCTGCCTCCGAAGAAACCGTAGAGTCGTAAAATAATTCCTGAAGAGTTTCCTGCGGTTACGGTCTCATTGTTTTCAGCAAGGCGGTAAGTATGGCCAAGACTCCCCCAAGCACGATACTCACCGAGGGATTTGAGGCCACGAGCATTTCGGTACTACCGACGACTGCGCATTCTCGCCTCTCAGCGACGACACTTCCAAAATGCGTGACACCGCGTTTGCCAACATACGGGTGCGGGCTGGGCACGAAACTCGCGGAGAATCTTATCCGGAGGTGACTTGTGACCGCGAAGGGCAATGAAAACGGGGTACTGCAGTCGGTGGCTCTGCGGAATGCGGAGCTCGCGCGCATCGGTCGGGTGACCACAATGGGAGAGTTGACGGCTTCGCTGGCACACACGAGGTCAATCAACCGATTGCCGCCGCGGTTACCGACGCCAATACCTGCCTGCGCTGGATCAAGCACGATGACCCCGATCTTGAGGAGGCATGTGAGGCTGCGTCGAGAGTCATCAAAGACGCAACCCGTGCTGCCGAGATCATCAGCCGGATCCGCCTGCACTTTAAGAAGGCCGCTCCGCAACGGGAGCTTTTGAACGTAAACGAGATTATTCGAGAGATGGTCGTTATTATGCGCAGTGAGGCAATGCGGTACTCTATCTCAGTCCGGACCGAACTGGCGTCAGATCTTCCGCGCGTGATGGGAGATCCAGTGCAGTTACAGCAAGTGCTGATGAACCTCATGACCAACAGCCCCCAGAACGTTGAGGGCCGCAAGCAGAAGCTCATTGGCCGGTTTTGGGTGACCCCTGAGGTCTATAGAGCGAGCTTCGTGCAATCGGATGTTAGAACTGAAGTTTTAGCGCCAGTCGGATCGAGCGCGGGCGCCGATTTGAGACCAGGGAATGCATGGCCGTGGGACCGCCGGAGCCCAGGCTCGAACAGACGTACAATGGCGCAACACGGAACCATTTCTTCACCTCTGCAGCCGCAATGGCCACAAATAAACTTCAAAATAGAAGTTTGAGGCCCAATCGGAAGTACCGTTCTGCAATTAGACGGCTTCCAGGATTGGTGGACGTGATCAGCCCGAAGTCCGGGTCGGTCACGCCGTTGTCTGGATTGCTGAAGTTTGGATGATTGGTAAGGTTGAGCGCCTCAATCCGGAATTGCGCCTTCAACGGCTCCCGGATTGCAAAAGTGCGGAAGAGACCAAAATCGAGATTTCCGTATCCCGGCCCGCGAAGAGAATCAAAACTTGACGTGCCGAAGCGCGCGGTTGTTACTGGAGCGAACGCGAAGATATCAAAATACGGCGAGGCCAGACCATGTGCGCCGTAGATTGCAACATGTGGCTTGATTTGGTCAGCCAGTTGCGGACTTCCAGGCGCATTGAGAGAGGTGCCAGGAGCGCTGACCCAGAATAGCGCCCCTGAATAGAGGGAGAGAACGCCATTGACCTGCCATCCGCCCGCGATGGCCGCGGAGATGCCCTCCGTTAGATATCGCTGATTTTTCCCGAACGGCAGCTGATAAATCGCACTGAGTTGGAAGTTGTTGGTGCGGTCATCGGGCATCCGCGCGTAATTCCGGTGGTAGTACTGGGGAATCGGAATCTCCGGCTGACCGTCCCCATTCTCGTCGCAGCAAAGCCCCATCCACTTGGACCAGGTATAACTCGAAAAGAACTGCAGCCCGTTGCCGAATCGTTTTTCGAGTTGGGCTTGCAGGGAGTGGTACTTCATATGTTCAAAAGGCTCGATGATTGTTTCGGCAGCAGTGACTCCGAAAGAAGGATATAGTTGTTGACTTTGTACGCCACCTCCCGGCAAACCGTAGTTCGCGTTGTAGCGCGTATGCTGGTGAATCGTTAAAGTCCCGACATACCCGATCTGTGCGAGGAGATTCCAACCCAACTGTTGCTGCACGCTTAGATTGTAGGATTCTGTATACCCACGGACAAAGTGCTTGGGAGAAGAACTGACACCAACGACTGGCGGTAGAGGGATGGTACCGGTACTGATATCCGGGCTCTGTAAGGCCGGAAAGCCCTTAGCCAGAGTTGTGGATGCTGTATAGGTATTCAACGCTGGGAGAGACTGGCTGAGTGTCAAAGGATAGTTATACAGGCCATCACGGTACATGTTGATCTGTTCCGGATTGAGGGAATAACCGGCACGAATGACTGTGTTTGGTTTAACGCGGTAGGCCAGGCCTGCGCGTGGAGCGAAAAGGATCTTTTGGACGGAAATCCCACAGTTCGTCGGAATACGTCCTTCTCCACAGATGTTGTAGACGTTGGTAGCGGGGTTGTAGTATTCGACACCACGATTCTCGCGCCGAGGCACTGGGAAGTAGTCCCAGCCCGTTCCAACGTAGAGAGTCAGTTTTGGCATGATCTGGTACGTATCAGAGACATAGGGAGCAAACATCCAACTTCGCAGCGTAATGTACGCCGGGACATTCAGCACATTGTTTACCGCGTTTTGCGGCGTGCCGAGAAGAAAGTCGGCCCAGGAATTGAACTGGTTGGTGGGCGGGCTTCCGGCCGCGCAGCCGGGACTGCTTGCAGATGGACAGTAGAGCGATGTAAGGCCGCCGTTGAAGTTGAATTGAGTTGGGGTAACTTCTTTGTGATTCATGTGCTGCTGGCTAACATCGATACCGAAACGGATGCTGTGGTTTCGCTTGACCCAGCTTGCGTTGCCAGTGTACTGGAAGACTGGATCCTCGTAGACGAGGGAAGGATAACCATACCCGAACCCGTTCAGTGACCCCGTCGTAAAATTAAACTGAGGCACGCCACCCGCCGTGGGCAGCGGTCCCAGGTTGGTGTTGGGAATACCGAGGACATCCGCCCCGTAGCGTGTGTTGGACAACGGCGCAAGTAGATTCTGAGTTGTATGGGTGAGGCCAAAGATAACGTCCACTACGAAACGTGGGCTGGCCACATAGGTAGCCATCGCCGAGATCGCATAGATGTTGCCAAACTGGTTCGTGTTGTAGCCTCTTCCGGGTCCCAAAACGTTTCCAAATGCTGGAGGCTGGGTTTGACTGTATGGATAGTCACTGAAGCGTCCAGAAATTCTCAATTTCTGGGTTGTGTTCCAGTCGATTTTGGTGTCGATCTTCTGCAAGTCATATGAGTAGGGAGTATTGATAAAGATGTTGTTGGCATACACGCCATTGGGAATACCGCTCGGAATCTGCGCGATGAGCATCTTTGAAATTGAACTGATTCGACCGGAGGGAATGATATAGTTCCCTGTAGAATCTTTTGGAAATGGCGTCCTGCCACTGCCATCTGCATTTCCAGTGGTGGGATCAAAAATCGGAGTCGGTGAGGCCAGAATACCGCTGGCCATATCGGGAGTTGGCAGCGTGTAGAAATTTCCCAGAGCTTCCCGCAAAAAGTCACCCTCATAGCTGCCAAAGAAAAAGAGCTTGTCCTTTATGATGGGCCCACCGAGGGTGCCTCCGGCATCATTATCGATGTACTTTGGCTTTTTGGTCCCAGCTGGCTGGAAATAAGGCTTGGCCTTGAGCGCATTGTTTTCGTTGTACCAATACGCTGACCCGTGGAAAGAATTGGTTCCGCTTTTGATCTGCACGTGAATGCCGGCTCCATTCATCACTCCCTGGTCAGCGGAAGAACTGGCGGTCACCACGTTTACAGTCGCGATCGCTTCGGTAGATGGGACCGCGGTCGAGTAGAACTGGACCCAGACATTGGTAGCGCTGACACCGTCGACACTGACATTTGTACCGTTCGCGCTGGTGCCGTTAACATTGATGATCATGGAGCGAGCAGGATTGTTGGTACCGCCTGCTCCTGCAAAGCCGGGATTCGGAGGGGTCACGCCCGGCAGCAGACCGATTAGTCCCTCGTAGGTTCGAGTAGGCTGTGGCAGTTGCTGCAGGTCGTCGGAGGTTACGACACCGTGCACATCTACGCGATCGGTTTGTAGCTCAGCGGCATTCGATAAGACGTTGATCGTCAGCGGTTGTCCGCCAACCGTAAGCTTCGCATCCACGCGAACGGTCGTGTTAATTGTCAGTTTGATACCCCTCGCTTCAAATGCATCGAACCCTGATTTCGAAATGGACACCACGTACGTACCTGCCGGGACTGTCGAGAGGGTGTAGACCCCGCTGGCGTTGGTAGTCGCGCTTCGCTTCTCATTTGTCTCAGTTTGCGTCGCCTCAACTTTCGCGTCCGGGACTACGGCTTCCGATGGATCCGTCACGACGCCGACGATGGTCCCATACAAACTTTGGGCCGTTGCAGGCCTGGTCGCGACTAAGCAAATTAGCGTGACAAGAATGGGAAACGCTAAAATTGATTCGAAGGCGTGGACCCCACTTGAGCATCGATGTGCTCGCCGTCGACAACCTCTCAAAGCGCTCATTGGCTACCCCCATTAATAGTTCAGACCAGGGCCGCCCAAGCCAAGAGTTAAAACGAAGCAGGTTCGAATGCGAAAGGTATGTGCGCGCCCAATCAAAGACCTCGCGAATAGCACCCGACGAAGGCGCTACTCCGGTACCGTTCAAGATGCTGGAATTTGAATGGGCGCCCGGCACGACCCAAGAGGAAATAGTGATCGAGAATTGCGCGCTGGGATACGCATAACCACATCGGCTGATGCCAACGGAGTTTTCAGAAACTTGAGGAAAATTCTAGCCCCTTGGACGGGGCAGTGTCCAGACCGCGCGTGCTGAAATGACCTGTCTGAGATCTGCTCGTTCTGCTGCCTAGCGGGTCTTCGTGAGGCCGCGCGGCTTCACCCGCGATTCCTGACGAGCGACGCGACTGTTTGCAGAGGTCGGCCGGGAGTTTCCTGCAATGACGAAGGCTGACCCGCTGAAAACCCTCTCTTTCGGGTGTATTATGACGGCAAATGAGCAGGTCTGGACGTCCGGACAGGATTGACAAACACTGTGATTTCGATTGTCCACCAAGGAACGATCAAGCTGACGGTTCTCGTGCGCTTGGCCGTTTGCTGCGCCCTTGTCGCGCTCTTGTGTGATGCCACATTGGGGATGGCCCGAGACGGAGCAGGCCGCCCCGACAATCAGCCCAACAATGTCGGAGCGGTGCGGCAGGCGTATGTGGACCCTCGCACTATCACCCTGCCTGTGGTCGATGGGAAGGGCATCCGTTTTACGCGACTCTCCACGGACGAGGGGTTATCGCAAACGAGGGTACTCCAGATTGTGCAGGACGATCAGGGCTTCATGTGGTTTGGTTCGCAGTATGGGATCAATCGCTACGATGGCTACAAGTTCAAAGTATTCAAGCACGAGCCCGGGCGCACCAACAGTCTGAGCGGGGTGTTCATTTCTTCCCTCTTCAAAGACCGTTCCGGCTCGCTGTGGGTCGGATGCGATGAGTTCCTGGATAAATTCGATCCCGTGACCGAGACCTTTACTCACTACCGCATCGATACCGAGGGTGCGCAAGGCGAAACCGTTCCCGTGACCCACATCAACCAGGACCACACGGGTATGTTGTGGCTGTCAACCCTCCGCGGCCTGTTCCGATTCGATCCCTCCACCGGACAGACCATCCGCTATCGCCACGATCCCAACAACCCCTTTAGCCTGAGGAGCGACGAGGTCAAACAAAGCGGCGAAGACAGGACGGGAACTTTTTGGGTGGGCACCAGCGAAGGGCTGGATGCGCTCGATCGAGATACAGGCAAGGTCACACTGCATGTTCCGTTACGTGAACACCGCGAGATGTTGTTCTATGAGGACCGCTCCGGCGTGTTCTGGATCGTCCATGTCACCGGAGGCGGGTTGGAAGTCTTCGATCGAAAGACGAATACGCTCACTCATTATTCCTTCCTTGAGGGTCACGTCTCTGACGCCCTTCCCACCGGGGTGATGGCGATGCTCGAAGATCGCGAAGGGACTCTGTGGTTTGCGACCCTGGGCAATGGCCTTCTCAAATTTGACCGTGAGGGCCAGAAGTTCATCCGCTACCGTCACGATCCCACTAACCCGGATAGTCTCGGTGAAGACGATGTGGCTGCCTTGTTTCAGGATCGCGAAGGGAACATCTGGGCGGGCCTGCACATGATGGCGCCTACCCGCTTTGCGACTCGCCCCCCGCTTTTTGAGAAATTCAAGAACGAGCCAGGAAACCCCAACAGCATGAGGGGCACGATGGTGAACAGCATCTATGAGGACCGTCAGGGATTCCTCTGGATTGGCTCGACTGACGCGCTCAACCACGTCGACCGCAATACCGGACAATACACGTTCTACTGGCCCGCGGGACCAGGAGTCAGACCTCGTCCGACTTCCATCATCGAAGATCGACCAGGTTTTCTTTGGATTGGTACCGGCGGCCTCGGTTTGACCCGTTACGACCCTAAGACCGGAACGTTCAAGAAGTTCCGGCACAGCCCAACGGACCCATTTAGTTTGAGCAGCGATCATGTGGCTCAACTGCTCATCGACGATGCCGGTAGGCTTTGGGCCGCCACCTTCGATGGTCTCGATCGTTTCGATCCGGCGACTTCTCACTTCACCGTGTATAAGCTCGACCCGCAAATCCCTGCCCTCGATCTCGGGGTCAAGGAGGACCCTCAGGGAACGTTATGGATTGGCACGCATTCCTCGGGCCTGCAACGCTTCGATCCAGCCATCGAGCGTTTCACAGCCAGCTACAAGCACGATGCCAATGACCCCACGAGTCTGAGCAACAACCGCGTTAACTCCGTGCATTTCGATCACTCAGAGACCATGTGGGTTGGCACGCAAGACGGACTGGACAGATTCGACACCAAAACAGGCAGATTTAAGACCTACTACGAGGAAGATGGTCTCTCTGGAAATGTGGTGAGCTGCATCCTTGAGGACGAGCGCGGCAATCTATGGATGAGCACAAACAACGGGCTGTCGGTGTTCGATCCCTCAAAGCAAACTTTCAAAAACTACTCCGCCGCGGACGGCCTTCCCGGGGCTGACTTAACCGGTTGGGGCGCTTGTTTCAAGAGCCCGAGTGGCGAGATGTTTTTTGGAGGATTCGATGGAGGCGTAGCATTTTATCCGGACAAGGTGGTGGACAGTTCATACGTTCCGCCTGTCGTTCTCACTGATTTCCGGCTTTTCGATCGCCCCGCGACGGTTGGAACTGGTTCCCCGCTCAGTAAGTCGATCGGTTACACCAGTGCACTGAGTCTCTCTCATGATCAGAATATCTTCTCGCTGGAGTTTTCCGCGCTCAGCTATTTCAATTCTCCGACCAACCGCTACCGCTACAAGCTCGATGGATTAGATCACCAATGGCACGAGGTAGGAAGCGACCAACGGTTGGTGACTTACACTACCCTGCCCGCAGGGAGGTATACCTTCCGTGTGCAGGGCGCAACCAGCAGAGGTGCTTGGAACGAGCCAGGGTTGGAGTTAGCTGTCAAGATCCTGCCTTCGTGGTGGAATACGTGGTGGTTCCGTGCGCTATGCGCAGCCGCTTTCCTGGGAGTGCTTTGGGTTCTGTATCAAGTCCGTATCCAACAAATGCGGCGTCAGGAAAGGAAACTTCGGGATGTAATCGAAACCATTCCGACATTTGCCTGGAGCGCTTTGCCAGATGGCTCCGTGGACTTCGTCAATCGCCACTGGCAGGAACACACGGGTTTGTCCACCGAGAGGACAATCGGCTCAGGCTGGCGAGAGGCCGTTCACCCAGAAGACTTGGAACGACATGCCGAGAAGTGGCGAGCGTCTCTGGCGACCGGCGAGCTCTTCGAGAATGAGGTGCGCTACCGGCGGGCAGCGAATGGGCAATATCGTTGGTTTTTGACTCGCGCCGTGCCGCTGCGGGATGAACGAGGCAACATACTCAAATGGTACGGTATCTCAACCGATATCGAAGATCGCAAGCGCGCTGAACAAGAGCGCGAGCAACTACGGGCGGACCTCGCACACGTGAACCGGGTCAGTATATTGGGAGAGCTGGCCGCCTCCGTGTCCCACGAGCTGAAACAGCCGATCGCCGCGGCCATGACAAACGCGAAGACCTGCATGCGCTGGCTTAAGCGCGACCACCCCGATGTGGATGAGGCGCTCGAAGCCACCAGCAGAATTCTGAAAGACGGGACTCGTGCGACCGAGATCATCGAGCGTCTGCGGTCGTTGTACAAAAAAGACCTTCCACAGCGTGAACTGGTCGAGGTAAACGAAATCATCCGCGAAATGGTCGAACTGCTACGCGCCGAGGCCAACCAGTATGCGGTCTCGATCCGCAACGATCTTGCTGCCGATCTTCCCAAGATCACAGCAGACCGTGTGCAACTGCAGCAGGTCTTCATGAACCTCATCCTCAACGCGATTGAGGCCATGAACGAAACAGGTGGGGTCCTTACGGTCAAGACGCAACTGGGCGAGGATGGTCAACTGCTGATCTCGGTCAGCGATACCGGCGTGGGGCTGCCCAAGGAAAAAACCGAGCAGATCTTTGATGCGTTCTTTACCACCAAACCTCAAGGCAGCGGCATGGGTCTATCAATCACCCGCTCCATTGTGGAATCGCACGGCGGCCGTTTGTGGGCCACTGCGAACAACGGACGGGGCGCAACATTTCATTTCATTCTGCCGACATCAGCCGACATTGTGAGAGTGTCCGATACCGGAACGTGATTTCAGTGTCACCGGAGCTGCCTCGCGGTGATAAAAATCGAGGTTAGGGCGGGAAGCCGATCGCAAAAAAGGTAATTGCTCTCCATCACGCCCAATTCGGAAAGTATGTGCGAGAATAGGCCCAGATCGGGCGCCATGCGGTTGAAGCTGAAGGCAGAGGCGATGCAAAGGGGCCGACTCGAAGCTGGGAAGATATCCTTCAGCCCGGACGAATTCGCACTTGCAGTGGCCGAACAGCAAGAGATCGTGGCGAGCCGAAAGGCTGCAAAAGAGGCGGATAGTGCGGCCCAGCAAGGTATGACTGCGGCAGCGAAGGCAGAATCCTCAGCAGATCAGGCAACAGTCTCGGCTAACCGGGCTGATGCAGAGGCACAAATCGCGACTGCAGTCGGTGTCGCGGATGCGACCGCCGCATCCATGCTGAACAAGCGCGTGTCGGAGTTAGACGACTACAAGAACGAGTTCGAGGTTGACGTCTTCTTTGCCAGAGACTCCTCCGTCTTGGACGATAAATCCAAGGAAGACCTCGATAATCTCGGTGACATTGCCAGGTCACTGGACGGCTACATGATCGAGATCGCGGGATACACTTCCAACACCCTAAGCAAAGAGGCAGACCAAAAGCTCAGTGAAGAACGGGCGGCAGTGGTCGCACAGTACCTTCGGGAAGTGAAGGACATCCCGATGCGGAGGATTCTTGTGCCGGTCGGTTATGGAGCAACTCATCCGGCGGTCAGCAACAAGGACCCCTATGATCGCGAACTCAACCGCCACGTAGATATCAAAGTTTTAGTGAACCAGAGCCTCGGGCAGGGCGAGTAGGTTGCAACCGAGCCCCGTCGCTGCGGCTCGGGCGATTTCGACCAAGACTTGTTATGAGGTGTGTGGAAAAAGAGGAGGAAGTTGCTCATGCAGAAGACCCGTAACTCTAACAATCATGCAGTGGTGCGTGCGCAGCCCCGGCTTCACCAAAACGCTACCGAAATTCAGCCATACGGCACAGTCATTTCCTTGCTTCCGCTCGAATTGGAAGAGGCGGTGCGACTGGAGATGACCGAGCGCCTCAATCAGCTGCTTGCCGATACGATTACTCTTCGTGATCTCTACAAGAAGTCTCACTGGCAAGTGGCTGGGCCGACTTTTTACCAGCTCCATCTTTTGTTTGATAAACACTTTCAAGAACAATCGGAACTGGTGGATGCCATCGCAGAGCGAATTCAATTACTCGGTGTGCAGTGCAATCGCGGTCCACACAGTATCGATCTCCTGCCGGGAGATATTGTGCTGGTGGAGGAACGCTCGCGCACTGAGAACCACCACTCTGCCAGTTGTTGGGACATTCCAAGCCGCAGGGGCTCTTACTCAACAGGAATATTTGGTGTGGTTTCCAATGGCTCTGTACGCCTTGGAATGTAGAGATTTTTGAGGCCGGCGCGATTTTAGACGACCACCGCAGGATCGCTGGCCATCTGGAGGAAACGTGAACGACGCACTGTTTCTCCACCGCATTCATTTTGCCTTTACCATCACCTTTCATTACTTATTCCCACAACTGACGATGGGCCTTGCGCCGCTGAATGTCGTGCTCAAGACGCTGGCTATCCGCACTGGCAACGAAGCCTACAATGAGGCGGCGCGCTTCTGGACGAAGATTTTCGGCATCAACTTTGCGCTGGGTGTCGTCACCGGCATCCCCATGGAATTTCAGTTCGGCACCAATTGGGCGCAGTTCTCGCGCCTTACCGGCGGCGTTATCGGCCAGCCGCTGGCCATGGAAGGCACATTTTCCTTCTTTCTGGAGTCGGCGTTCCTGGGGCTGTTTCTGTATGGCGAAAAACGCCTGGGGAAATGGGGACACTGGTGGGCTGGCTTCCTGGTGTTCCTCGGGTCATGGATCTCAGGTTTCTTTATCATCGTCGCCGACGCGTGGATGCAGCATCCAGTGGCCTACACGCGCCTGTCCAATGGAGGGTTCAGTGTTTCCAGCTTCTGGGGGCTGTTGACCAACCCGTGGGCGCTGATTCAGTACGCACACAACATGAGCGGAGCCGTGGTCACGGGGGCATTCGTGATGGCGGGTGTGGGCGCATTCTATTTGCTGGAACAAAGGTTCGTGGAACACGGGCGCATTTTTCTCCGGGTGGGTGTTGTCGCTGGAATCGCCGCTTCCCTCTGGCAGGTGTTTCCCAGTGGCGATCTACACGGTAAGTACATGGTGCGCCACCAACCGGTGGCCACGGCAGCCATGGAAGGTCTGTTCAAGTCGCAAACTGGTGCTCCCATCGTCATTCTTGGTCAACCCGATGAGGAACATCAGCGAATCGACAATCCCATCCTCGTGAATAAGGTGTTGAGCTTTCTCGCCTACGGAACAACCACGGCCGAAGTCCATGGCTTGAATGAATTTCCCAAAGACCAGTGGCCGACCAACATTCCACTGCTTTACTTCAGCTATCACGTGATGGTTGGACTGGGCACGATTTTCGTCGCTGTGATGGCGCTTGCCGCCTTTCTGCTGTGGCGTAGAAAGCTGTATGTAAGCCCGTGGATGCTTTGGATCATCATGCTCTGTGTGCCGTTCCCCTACATCGCGAATACTGCCGGATGGCTTACCGCGGAGGTAGGACGCCAGCCCTGGCTGGTTTATGGGCTGCTGCGCACCAACCAGGGATATTCCAGCAACGTCATTGCCGGCAACAGCATGTTCACGCTCCTGGGCTATATGGGACTCTATCTGGTGCTGGGAATTTTATTTCTGTTCCTCATACAGCGCGAGATCGGGCATGGTCCGGCGTTAGC
>Ga0066704_10000402_pt1 | contig 15147 bp, 10 predicted proteins | sample GraSoiAngelo_153_FD_66458 | JGI IMG/M metagenome (GOLD analysis project Ga0066704, IMG submission 66458) | Grasslands soil microbial communities from the Angelo Coastal Reserve, California, USA - 14_1009_12_40cm | ecosystem: Environmental > Terrestrial > Soil > Grasslands | place: USA... | reverse complement strand
TTCCGAGCGTTTCTTCGATGCTATGTTGCGCGTCTACGACCGGACGCTGCAGGTTACGCTCAGGTACCGGGCGACCACCATGCTGGTCTCAGCCGTGGTGTTGGTCGCCACCGTGTACCTGTTCATGATTACGCCCAAGGGCTTTCTGCCCGACGAGGATACTGGGCAAATCTTCATGTTCACGGAGGGAGTGCAAGGCATCTCGTTCGACAGCATGGTGCAGCACCAGAAGGCGCTGAACGAGATTGTCATGAAGCAGCCCTGGGTCAATTCTTTTATGTCAACGGCCGCAGGCGGAAATTCGGGGCGCATTTTTATGCGGCTTACTCCCCGCAAGGAACGGAAGTCGGCGATGGAACTGGTGCAGGAGTTGCGTCCCATCGTGTCGCAAGTGCCCGGCATCAATGCCTATCCGCAGGTTCTGCCACCGATACGTATCGGCGGCAATCTCACCAAGAGCCAGTATCAATTCACCCTCCAGGACCCTGATACTGACGAGTTGTACCAGTACGCCCCCAAGTTTGAAACGAAACTGCGCAACGATCCACAACTCCGCAAGCTGCTCCAGGATGTGACCAGCGATCTGCAGATCAAGAACCCACAGGTGAATGTGCAGATTGATCGGGACAAGGCCTCGGCTCTGGGAATTACGGCCAGCCAGATTGAGGACGCGCTCAACACCGCCTACAGCCAGCGCCAGGTTTCGACCATTTATGCGCCGAACAATGCTTATCGTGTCATTACTGAGACCCAAGATCAGTACCAGTCAGAGCCGTCGTTGCTGTCTTTGTTGTATGTGCATTCTTCCAGTGGTCAGCTCGTGCCTCTGAACACGGTTGCTAAGCTGACATACAACGTCGGTCCGCTCAGCATTAACCACCTCGGTCAGCTGCCGGCGGTCACCATTTCGTTTAACCTGCGCCCCGGTGTATCGCTGGGCGACGCGGTCGACGCGGTGGGCAGGGAAGCGCAGCAGATGCTGCCTGCCACCATCAGCACCAGCTTCCAGGGTACCGCGCAGGCGTTCCAATCCTCAGTGACCGGCCTGGGCCTGTTGCTGTTCATGGCGATTCTGGTGATCTATATCGTGCTGGGAGTCTTGTACGAGAGCTTCATTCACCCGATCACCATTCTTTCCGGCTTGCCCTCGGCTGGTTTTGGCGCGCTGCTTACCTTGCTGCTCTTCCACGTGGATTTAAGCTTGTATGCCTTCGTCGGCATCATCATGCTAGTTGGGATCGTGAAGAAGAACGCCATCATGATGATCGACGTCGCCCTAGAGAAGCAGCGTCAATCCGGCGAGAGCGCCCATGATGCCATTTACCAGGGAGCCCTGCTTCGCTTCCGCCCCATCATGATGACCACCATGGCGGCCTTGATGGGCACGTTGCCGATAGCTCTGGGATTCGGTGCTGGCGCTGAATCGCGACGTCCTTTGGGCCTGGCAGTGGTCGGCGGCCTGGTTTTCTCACAGCTGCTGACCCTCTATATCACCCCTGTTTTCTACATCTACATGGAATCTTTCCAGGATTGGTTGAAGTCCAAGCGAAAGCGCAAACCGCAGAGCGAAGAACGGTTGGCACGGCCAGCTTTGGTAGGAAAATCCGCCGATTAAACCTCTGTGGCGCGGGCGCCCTCGCCCGCGAGTCTTTTCAGCGTCTGGATCTGGCTGACCCGACGACCCGGCATCCGCTCTAAGCCTTCTGTTACGCTTGCAGGTTGCAACCTCCTGTCTCAACTCCGGACCAAATCATCGCAAAGCCCACTTGGTTTCTTCTGCCCTCGATCACAGATCTAATTTTCATTCTGCTGCTGATTGCATTCGCCTATGGCGCGCTGTCGCCACGCCTGCTTTGGGACGGCGATATCGGATGGCACATCCGGGATGGGCAGAACATCATCGCCACCCATGCCATTCCTCGCGCCGACTCTTTTTCCGCCACCATGAGCGGGCAACCCTGGTACGCATGGGAATGGTTTTATGATCTTGGCGTCGGGTGGATTTATGGCCATGTCGGGCTTAACGGAGTTGTCCTTTTCAGCGCGTTCGTGATCGCCCTCACGCTGGCCTTGGTCTTTCGCTTCTCCCGGCTACGGGGCGGGAGCGTGATTGCCACCGCGGTGCTGTTCCTGATCTGCATCGTGGCATGTTCCATTCACTTCCTGGCCCGGCCGCACGTTGTCAGTTGGTTGATCACAGTCGTGTGGTTCTGGATAGCGGACTCCAGCTATAGGCGAAACGGTCCTCGGGATTATGGGATCTGGTGGCTGCCGCTCCTGATGCTGCTCTGGGCCAACCTGCACGGTGGCTTTCTGATGGGCTTGGTTCTGCTGGGAATTTTCTTGGTCGCCGACCTCCTGAAGCTGCTCCGGTGCCGGGATCCCGAACAGCGGCAGACAGCATCGCAGCACGCGCGGCGTCTCGGCGCGATTTTCGGGTTGTCCGCGATCGCCAGCTTGATCAATCCGTACGGCTACAAGCTGCACGTGCACGTCTCCCAGTACCTTGCCAATCGCTTTCTCATGCAGCACATTGACGAATTCCGCAGACCCAACATCCGCGGCCTGCCAATGCAGTTTTTTCTGCTGCTCGTGGTCCTAACGCTGGTCGGAATTTTCGTCGCCCGAGCCAAGCTGCGCTGGGTCGAATGGCTACTGATCCTTTTCAGCGCAATTTCCGGACTCTACGCCGCGCGCAACATCCCCGGCGCGGCCATGCTGCTCACCATGATTGCCGCGTCCCTTTTCTCTCGAGGCACTATAGGGTCATGGCCGCTATTAACCCGGCTACAAGCATTTCCCAGCCGAATGGACAACCTGGAGATGCGATTACGCGGGCACCTGTGGCCAATCCTGCTTGTGCTGTTCAGCACCACAATCTGCTTCCACCAAGGAACGCTCTTTGGCAAGCCGGTAATGGACGCGCATTTCGACGCTAAACGTTTTCCCGCGCGGGCTGTAGACGTGCTCCAGCAACGCGGCATTCGCGAGCCGGTCTTTACCCTAGACTCCTGGGGCGGCTACCTGATTTATCGCCTATATCCGCAGGTGACAGTCTTCATCGACGACCGCCACGATTTTTACGGCGAACCGTACCTGAGGGATTATTTGAAGGTCTTGCATATTGAGCCAGGATGGAACCAAGTTCTGGGCAGATTAGGGGTGAAACTTGTTCTGGTCCCGGCAAAGTCGAAGCTGGGAGATGCCCTGCAGCATGAGCCGGGATGGAAAGCAACTTACAGCGATGATGTTGCCAGGGTGTTTGAACGAACGTGAGGATGGACTCCAAGCGCGAAACGCAGAGAGCGAGGAATCTGCTTTTCTTGTATGCGCCACGAAAGCAGATTCCTCACCGGGCTGAAGCCGGAATGATAAGCATTAGATGGCTGGCAGCGAAATGCAGAGATCCTTCGCTTCGCCCAGGATGCCGGCGTGATGGGTTTGTTAGCGCGTGTCGATGTTAAATCCCAGGATCGCGTTCACCTCAACCGGTTCGTCTCCGCGCATGGCAGGGCGGAACTTCCAGTTGGACAGCGCCGCCAGGACTTTCGAAGTCACCTCTGCCGGGCCCGCCTCCAGAGTGTGTATGTTGCGCAGCAAGCCGGAACGGTCCAGCACGCAAGCAACGATTAACCGCGAGTGAGTCAAACCGCTGGGGAGATCAAATCGCATTGGTTCGGGCGAGGAGAGGTCTGTGGCGTACGCGTGTTTCTCCGAACTCGGGTCAGCATACTGCAGCGCAGCCGGCCCGAAGGACGTTTCGAAGTAGGTGGTGCGATTTTCGCCCGGCAGTGCGCCGTAGAAATTGAAGGCACCTCCCGAGTGGGATGTCGCGACCACTGTAATGCCGAGCCCGCGGCGCGCCGAGGCTGTGCCGGAGTGGCCAGGCAAGTCAGGCGGATCTGCGGAGCCGCCGAAGCTGGGCAGCGTAATTGTGCCTCCCCCGGAGACCGAAACGCCCGGAGCTGCCGCCGGGCCGTTGGCGCCTTTGCCGGCGCCGCCGGGGCCGGGGAACGGAGAAATTCCACTTTTCGCATTCAATTCGGAACCGTGTCCGGTGCCGGTCTTTCCAGCTCCGGAACCTTCTCCGTCCAAGCCGCTTCCCGGACCCTTACCCCGGCCAATGCCGTCGCCTCCGCCGGAGCCGCCGAGTCCTGGTTTAGCTCCTCCGGCGGGGGACATCGCTAACGAGCCGCTGCCGCCGCTTCCCGGCACGCCAGGGCGCGATCCCGGCTGGCTTGAGATGATCACGCCCGCCTTGTCGGCACCTGTGCCGCCGCCACCTTTGGGAGGGGCAACCATGGATCCCGCATCCAGCGCTCCGCCCAGCCCTCCCCCGGAATGACCGCGGCCCCTGCCTGTGAGAGAGTTGCCGCCGCTCACGGTAGGTGGAGGCGGAACCACGCCGGTTGCGCCAATGGGTTCACCTGTCGTCCTTCTTCCACCTTCCCCGAGAGAATTTCCTCTGCCCAGAGTGGGCGGGGGCGGAACGATATTGCTGGCCTGTGCCAAACCACCGGATACCTGGCGACCGGCAACGGTGCCTCCCACCTGCACCGGCGGTGGAACGACTTGCCTTTGGATGTCCGTCACCTGTGTGCCCGAGATGGAAGTACCCTCGCGCGTGATCCTGCTGGGAGGCGGGGGAACCACACTGGACTGAGGTAACGACAGCCGCGACCTTATCGAGGTCGTATTCACTGGAGCCGATACCGGTGGAGGCACGACACTCGCCGCCGGAGCCTGCGCGGCGCGCACTCCTGCAAGGTCGCGCTGCACGCTTGGCGGAGGCGCCACCACGTTGCTGTTGACTCCGACGAATGCCTGCATCTTCTCCCGGGAGACCTCCGGCGGGGGCGCAACAGCCGAATTATTGAGTGCTGCCGCGGTCTGCATTTTGTCGCGTGAAACGTCGGGCGGAGGCGCCACCACGTTGCTGTTGACTCCGGCTAGTGCCTGCAGCTTGTCCCGGGAGACGTGCGGCGGGGGGGCAACGACTGAGCTGTTCACGCTGATGGTGGTAGGAATCTTGTCGCGAGAAACATCCGGGGGTGGCGGCACGGGGACGGCTTGAGGCAGTGCCGGCAGGGAAGAGCGGAGACCGGAATCTGGCGGCGGTCCCGCAATCCGGTGGATCGCCAGCAAGTTCGCCGGAAAATCGGATTTGGGCAGGTTAACCTTGGGTGCATCTACAACTTTTTCAGTGAGCGAATCTCCGCGCGCCACCCGGATGGTCTGCGTGCGGTGATGACCTTCATGGCCGCCCGCACGTCCTGATTTTCCAGTCTTGGCCCCTCCCACATCTTCGGTTTGGGGAAGCTCTTCGCCGGAAAAATAAATGACGTCATACTTGGGTTGAGGCAGCGGAGTATAGGGCTGGAGACTCGCCAATTTGCCTGGCAGCACGATGGCAGCCACGAGCAATACGGCCTCGAAGACCCACGCGGCCGCCATACCCGGAAAAGGGATCGTGCCGGTGCGCGCTTCGCCTGCCAGCCGTTTTGGAGAACGGTGCAGGGCGGGACCAATGGCGCTGAGAAACTCCTGCCACGGCGAGGACCACTCGATCAGCAACCGTGGTGGTTCGGGCATGACGACGACCGGTTGGGTTGCTTCCTTCATGCCCTTACTTGGTCCTTCCCGAATTCAATGTCGATCTCGTCACCAAGGCTCGTCCCTGTCTTCCGCACTATGCTCGACGGCAACTCCAAGACGGTAGCCGCGTTCAGTCGAACCGCAGCCATGCGCCATGGCCGCAGGTTCTCTTCGATGTGCACAATGACTCGATCTCCATTCAAGTAAACCACATCAATGGGAAAGCGCATCCCCAAGGTGTGTACGCCGCGGCAGGGCACAATCCAGAGCCCCTTCCCGGCGGGAAAACGGGCGGCATCGGTTCCCATCAATCCTCGTAGCCGCGACCAGTGCGTGTCCGCAACCTGCAGATCGGTAGCCAGGTAGGCTTGCCGAGTCCGATTGTAGGCACAAGCTCTCGTCGCCGAGGCAGGCATCACAACTCCTGTATCCGATGGCTGCAGCAAACCTACTTCACTGGCTGGGAAGCAAAATGCGAAGTAACTGGATCACCGCCGGCCCCAGGGTTACGAAGAACAGCGAGGGGAGGACAAACACAACCAGTGCAGGAACCATTTTAATCGTAGTTTTGGCCGCTTGCTCCTCTGCCCGCTGCCGCCGCTCCGTGCGCAGAGAATCGGAGTGCACGCGCAGGGCCTGGGTAACGCTGGTGCCGAAACGATCAGTCTGGATCAGAACGCCTACCAGAGCTTTGATATCTTCCACTGCCGTGCGTTCCGCCAAATTCCGTAGAGCTTCCGGGCGTGGCTTACCGGCACGCATCTCAAGGTTGACCAGGTGCAACTCACCGCTCAGATCGGGGTGGGCGTGGTGCAAATCCTCGCCAACCCGCGACAATGCTTGTTCCAGCGACAAGCCCGCGTCCACGCAAATCACCGTAAGGTCCAGCGCATCAGCCAAACCCAAGCGAATGCGGCGCTGCCGAGCCTTGATTTTCTGCTTCAAGACGAACTGGGGAAGCAGGAATCCCAGCCCGATGCCTCCAATCACGAAAGATAAGAATGAATCCGTTCCCCCGGCTACGACCGCCGCCACCGCAAGGCCCAACAGTGCGCCAATCAAGCGCGAGGCGAAGTAGTAGGTTATGTGGCGTGGCTCGCGATACCCGGCTTGCATCAGCAACACGCGGGTTTTGGAGGCTTCCGACGGAGACAGGGGAAGGGCTTTGCTGAGAGGATCCAGCACCTCTTGAATACGCTGCTTGATCCGAGGTTTCTCCGCTTCCGCCTGTTTTTGCCAGCCCAGTGACCGGAGGCGCGCGCCCAGCATCGAGGATGGAGTCGCCACCGCGGAGGCAAACGCGAACACTGCGATCGTGATCGTCAGGAACACAATGATGGCGAGGGCAAGGGCAAGGGTCATGCTCTATACCTGAATCTGAATAATCCTGCGAATGACGAAGTAGCCAATCGTTTGCAGGGTGATGCCGATCACCAACAGGGCATGCCCGATGGGGTCGGAGAACAATGGCTCAACAAAACTCGGATTCATGATCCGCATAACAGCGATAACCAGAGGTGGAAGGCCCATCAGCAGCGCCATGGTCAGCCGCCCTTGGGCGGTATACACCCGGACCTGGCGCAAAATCTTGAACCGCTCACGGATGACATAGGAGAGATTATCAAGGATTTCGGCCAGGTTGCCGCCGGTCTCTCGCTGCAACATTACTGCGGTAATGAAAAACTTCACGTCGACCAGCGGAATCCGTTCCGTCAAATTAACCAGGGCATCGCGCACAGGAAGGCCGAACTTCTGCTCTTCGAAGAGCTTGCGGAACTCCCCTGAAACCGGCTCTGCAACTTCGCTGGCAATCAACTCCAGCGCGGTGGTAAAGGCGTGACCCGCACGGACGGCGCGTGCCAGTGTGTCAATGGCCTGCGGGAAAAGTTCCTCAAACCGGTCGAAACGTTTTGTGCGCGCGTGAACGGCGTACGCGTAGGGCAGAAAAAAGCCGAGCAAAACGCCCGACCATCCCAGAACCGGCATCTTGCTCCAGAGAATCACCACCACCGCCAGGACAGTCGCGCTCAAGGCGGAAAGCAACAGGAAGTTACCGGCGCGGATTTGGATATCGGCCTGTGAAAGTAGCTTCTGCAGCGAGGAAACGCGGGCGGACTTGCGCAGCAGGGTATCCAGAGCGGGGATCTCGCTGAGCATTTCGTCGCGCAGGATCGCCAATTCTTCAGCGGGCTCACGTTCGGCGGCCTTCTGCACGGCAGTGAGGCGATCGCGCAGCAGACGGGCCCGGGAACGGCGCTCATCCAGCAGCGAGCCGCCAATGAACACCGCCAGCGTCACCACGACGAAAATCAGAATGGCAATACTGGTTAACATCCTGTATCCCTAAACCTCCATCTTTGACTCGAACATGGCGGGCCGCAGCCGGCAACCGGAGGTGGCCAGCCGATCAGCGAACTGCGGGCGAATGCCGGAAGCCTTGAACATACCGCGGACCTTGCCGCTCTCGTCGAGGCCGCGTCTCTCAAAGACGAATATGTCTTGCATCAGCACCACGTCGCCTTCCATGCCGGTGATCTCGGAGATGGTAATCACTTTTCGCGTGCCGTCCGACATGCGCGCAATTTGCACGACGGCATGAACCGCGGCGCAGATCTGCTGCCGTATCGCCCGCTCCGGGATATTCAAATTCGCCATCAGGCACATGTTCTCGATACGGGCCAGCGCGTCACGTTGCGAGTTGGCGTGCACCGTGGTCAGCGAACCTTCGTGGCCTGTATTCATGGCCTGCAACATGTCGAATGCTTCTTCGGCGCGCACCTCGCCCACCACGATGCGGTCGGGACGCATACGCAAGCTGTTGATCACCAGTTGCCGCTGTCGCACTGCACCTTTGCCTTCAATGTTGGGGGCGCGTGTTTCCAGGCGCACCACGTGTTCCTGCTTCATCTGCAATTCGGCGGCGTCTTCAATGGTAACGATGCGCTCGGTGGCAGGGATATATCCCGAGAGTACATTCAACAAAGTCGTCTTACCCGCGCCGGTGCCGCCCGAAATCAAGATATTCAGCTTGCCCTTCACCATGGAGGACAACAATTCCAGCATGGGTTCGGTCAGGGTCTTGTTCTCGATCATATTGCGGGCGGTTAGAGGGTCCCGCCCAAACCGGCGAATCGAGAGGCAGGGACCATCAATGGCCAAGGGGGGAATGATGGCGTTCACGCGCGAGCCGTCCGCCAGACGCGCATCCACCATCGGCGATGACTCGTCCACGCGCCGCCCCACCTTGGACACGATGCGATCAATGATCTGCATCAGGTGGGAATCATCTTTGAAACTCAAGCCGGTGAGTTCCAGCTTGCCGTTGCGCTCAATGTAGACGCGATTAAAGCGGTTTACCAGGATGTCGGAGATGGTCGGATCTTTGAGAAGCGGCTCCAATGGCCCGAGGCCGAAAATTTCATCCAGGATTTCCCGGGCTAGGCGCTCCCGTTCCGCAAAGCTTAGCGGCACCGCCTCGCTATTCACGGTATTGCGGATCACAATAAGCACTTCTTCGCGAGCCGCCTCGCCGGGCGTTCTACCCAGTTTTTCCAGGTTCAGACGGTCGAGAATCTTGCGATGCAGATCAGACTTAACCTGCTGGTACTCGCTCCGTTCGAAGGTCTGCAAGTTGCCCATGAATATCCTTATACCGTCTTAAACAGCGACCAGGCAGTTCGTTTTGCTTCCTCGTCGTGCTCGGTGAGGAGGCTAGCGAGGGCCGTGAAGGAACGCGCAATTTCGGTGTGGTTCTGCGACATCAACGGGATGCCCCGATCGATCGCGGAGGAAACGGCGAAATAGTGGTTGGGAATCTTCCACAATAACTTCGCTCCGGCGGCCGCTTCGGCATCCGCCTCGGTGAATCCGGGAATCTTGCGAAAGCGGTTGAGCACCAGCCGGACTCGCTCGCGACCACCGGTTTCGCCAAGGTATTGCAGCACCCGCGCCGCGCTCCACAGCGATGCTACATCGGTATGGCCTACCAGTAGCACTGTCTCGGAGAGGTTGCATACCAGGCGGGTCGCCCCATCCAAGCGGCTCGACGTGTCCACCACAACGTAATGATAGTGGTTGACCAACATGTCGAAAAGGCGGGCAAACTCAGCAGTCGAGGGTTCTACTGTCGCCGGGATGTTGGTGCCCGCCAGCAGCTGCAAGCCGCCGGTCTGCCGCGTCATGAAGCTTTCGAGCAGGGAACTGTCCAGACGGTGCAGGTTGCGGATGGCATCTGCCACGGTGAAGAGGGGCTTCAAATTGAGGTGGAGAGCCGCGTGACCCAGAGGTGCCAAATCGATCAGGGCCACGTTGCTGTGGGCAGCTTGTAAGGCTAGCGCCAGATTGACGGCAACGGTTGTCGCCCCACTTCCGCCTTTCGCGTTGACCACGGTAAAGACCTTGCCCCGCGAACCTTCCCGGCGGCTCTTGCGTTGGGCAGTGGTCAACCGCACGAAGGCTTCCAGGAGATCGGTGGTAGTCGTCGGACGTTCGATGAACTCGCGCGCCCCGGCCCGCATGGCGTTCACAATCACTTGTGGTTGCTGCATGCTGCCGATGGCGAACAGCGCGCATTCCGGCATTTCCTGATGCAGTAATTCGATAGCCCGCAGCGCTAAAGCAGAGTTATCCGAAGGAATATCCACCAGCACGACGTCGGCGTTTGCCGACTGCACCCGGCGCACCACCGGATCGGCTGTGGCCACGGGGAAGCTGGCGCACGTATGGACCGTTCGCGCCACGCTCGTGCCGTCAACGAGCACCTGCAGGACAGCCCGCTGTTCGCTGTCCGGCGCGACTATGACTACCGAGAGTTCGGGCATGACCGCACTAGAATCTTCAAGCTTCTAAGATAACCTACTCTGGCGAGGAAAGAACCCTCATTTCGCGGGCCCGGTCCCCTCCGGACTATCGACTTACTTGCCTGACGGCTTCTTCTCGTCGAACTTACCGTTATCCAGGAGCGGTTCCGGGTTCTTGGGACCCGGTGGCGGCGCGCTGCTGGGTGAAACCCGCCGCGCCGTACAGAGCACCATTAATTCCGCATTGCTCTTGCGCTTGCTAGTGCTCTTGAAAAAGTTGCCCAGGATCGGAATGTCACCCAATCCCGGAATCTTATTCACCACGTTGGTCACGCGGTTATCCATTAAGCCTGCTATCACGAAGCTTTGACCGTCTTGCAATTCAAATTCCGTATCCGCCCGCCGGGTGCTCAATGCCGGTACGGTTAAGCCCTGAATCGTAAGCCCATTAGCAAAATCCAGCGTGCTCACCTCCGGTACCACCCGCAAATGAATGTTGCCGTTGGGCGTGATAACCGGAGTAAATTTCAGCCGGACGCCGAATTCCTTGAAGGAGATGGTGACCGCCGTGAAACCTTGTCCCGGCTGGACTATGGGAAAGGGAAATTCGCCACCCGCCAGGAAACTCGCCTCTTTGCCGTTGACTGCGATCAGGTTCGGCTCTGCCAGAATCTGCAGCAGGTTCTTGGTCTGCAAGGCTTTGATCACGGCGCCTACGTGAGTGTCGGGACGAAAGAGAAAGACATTCAGCATGTCGCTGATTGAGACACTACTCGTAATGGGTGCACCGGGCGAGGGGGACGTGTCGGTTAGGTTTCCAAACTTAGGGCCAGAGAATTGGCCGGTCGTAGTGCTGCCAATCGTGTTGGTGATGCCGGTGCTGAACAAGTTGGCGCCCAGCTCCGTCAGGGCCGAGCGATCAACTTCCGCAAACTTAACCTCCAGCAGCACTTCCTGTGCGCCTACCGGGCCAAACGTCAAAACGTTGACAACTTTGCTGGAATACGCCTCGGCGATCATGCCCGCGCGCTTGGCCACATCCTCGGTGGAAACATGGCCCGAAAGGACGATCGCATTCCGGGACGGCGAGACATTGATCTGTTCGTCCGGGAAAACCCGGTGTTCTTCCTCGGCTGCGGCAGTGATATCGACGTCGACCCGCAGGTCAAAGCTCCGCGAACGCTCCGCTAGATCCCAGATCAGAAGGGAAACCTCACCCGGCGCACGGCCATGAACCAGAATCTGGGTTGGGGTAACGACCATTGCGTCCGCGACGGCGTCATCCGTTACCGACACGCGCTTCAGACGCTCAGTGACGTTGATCAAGAGCGACTTGCCGACCATCACGCGCAAGGGCGCGGCGCCCGTCGGTTCTCTTTGCGGCGATACCGTGGCAGAAGAAGGTGTTGTCTCGTTCTGAGGAGCAGACGGCACGGCGGGCGGGTTGTTAACCGGCTCAGCACCTTGCGGCGAGGCAGGGGGAACAGCCTGTGGCGGGTTGCCCTGGTTCTGCGCCAATCCGGCCGTCGCTAGTAGGAGTAGACCTGCCCTAAGAACCTTCCCGCCAACCATCATCTTCATCTCTCTCCGCACAATTCTTTTTCTTTCCTGCTGAACTTAACGGGGATCAGTGGTCGAACTTAACGGTGTCTTTCTTAGGCCCGCGAATTACTTCAATGCTGTAAACCGGTGGCGCAGGCGGCGGTTGGTTCGTTGGCGAACGTCTGATCTTCGGCGCTTTCATGACGGCGGGCGTAGGAGCGGGGGCTAGGCCTGTGTAGAGATTGGTGTTGCGCACGGACGGGAGTCTTTGTTGGATGGTGTCGAGCGGATTGCGCAGCGCCAGTTGAATCTTTCCTTCCTGGCTCGCCAAGGTCAGTTTTTGGGCATCTTCCGGCGAGACCAGCAAGGTGATTACCGGCACAGTTTGCGGTTCCCCGGCAGTGTTACGTTCCAGCTTCTGACCCGCAGCCAGCACGGCGATGTTCTCCAGCACAGTGGTAGTTTGGGATTCGCTGCTGCCCAGAGGATTCCCAGTAAGGAGCACATCAACGCGCGTGCCGGGCATCACAAAACCGGCAACCGACACCACTTCATTCACCCGCACGGAAACCGCCCGCATCCCCGGCGGAATGAGCGCGGGCATGCCGGAGCCAGCATTTTCCGCCGCCAACTTATTAGGCAATATGAATTCGCCCTTGGAGACAGGCAGCACGACACCGCGTCCCACCACGTGCGTCTTCCCGCGGAAGACATTGGCCGGCAAGTCCTCCGCGGGAAGCTTCACGATCTTTACATCGCGATCTTCAATTTTCGCCCCGACCTGGATGTCAGTGGCAGCGACGACGACGTCCACGCCAACCTGCCGGGGGCTTGCCGTCCTCGCCTGCAGTGTGCGATAGACGCTGAAGCTCAACAGGCCTCCCAGTGCGACCGCTACGAGGCCTATCAGCAGAAGTCTACTGCGATTCATGGCGGCTCCTCGTCAGGGAATTCCAAAATCGAATGGTCGACCAGCGAGACTGTAGGAGATCGCCGGTCATACCAACTCTCTCCTCAGCGCACGTGAGGAACAAGCATTTTTTGGTCCAGTGTTTCTGGATGATTGACGCGAATGATATCAGACCCGCTCGCCTCAGGGCCAAACCTATTGAGTCGGCCGGGCTAGCGAGGAGAATAACCTTAACCGAGACTCCAGGGTGCTTAGCTACGCTCCAGGCTGCCCGGAACAGACCATCGCCGTGCACGCTGTCGCGCCACCCCGACTGCACTCTATGAATCAATACCTTGAATGGAAACGACGAAGCACCAGACACTCCGTACATATTAACGCGAATTGCTGCCCAGCGGAGCCCTGAATCACACAATACTGCACTCCCCAGGCGCCGTCTCCGATCCAATGCTAAGCATTAGCAGTTCTGAGACTTGCGACGTCGGAAGCGATGGCAAGGTAGGCGCAAGTCTCATTGCCTTGGCTTCGCCCGTTTGAGCGAGAACGCAAAAATGTGTGCCACACCGGAGGTGTTTTGGGGCCTACGCGGTGGCGGCCACTCTACTGAATCGAACTCGCTACGTTGGAGAATACAGTGTTGGCTTTAGTGCCAATCAGTCGAACAGTGCCAACCACGATTACCAGAATAACCGCCAGCATTTACTGCATACTCGGCAGTGTCCTGGCGCAGATCGTCTCTCCATAGTTCAAGGAAAAAGCTGGCCATATCCGCCCCAGACTGGCACTATAGCACAGCGAACTTCACCGGCGGACTTTGCGCCGACTGCAGCGACTGCAGAACTCCCTCCGATTAACAATGGCGGAAAGATTCGGGTGCCGTGATTTTCTCCGGGAGCTCAGGACCTTGCTGTTGACGTGAGCGGTGAACGCGCTCCAGACTCAGATTCTGCTCCCGCTCTTCGTCATTTACGGCAAACAACTGATTGATTCTAGCGACGATGGATCGGTCAAGCCTCAGCCTAGGCCATCGTGTTCAGGCTGTATTGTGCCTTTTCGGAAGCAAACATCTGGCCAAAACTGCCGTAGAAAAATCAGCAAATTGAGGAGCGGTGCTGGACCCTGTCGGGTTGCCAGGAACGAGGACTCTGCTGCCGGAAAATTTCTTCTCTCTGTCTCATCAAGTCGGCATGCGGTGCGCAGGACGTGCAGGGCGGCAAAGGTAAGGACCATCAGCAGGAGTTATTCCGATTCGGAACGCGCACCAGCAGCACGCCTTGTGCATCAGCGGCGGCCAAACCCGCATTTCACCTCTTCCGACAGCCTCCCAGAAGCGGCGAAGGTCCGGAGCGCAATCATCAAGGGCTCGACCTAATGCCGATACCGTGCTTCACCGTGCTTATATGTCGACAAGTTAGTCCAAAATCAAGGATATACCAGCACTGTGATGACAAGCAGCTCCGTGATTCGTTCCTAGCAATGATCTGAACTGGGCGAGGTCTGCGATTGACGAGGTATAAACCGACAGAAAGAAGGGATGAAAGATGCACCCCGTTGGATGCTAGATTGCACTCACGATGGCTCTGGATAAAGAGTTCTCCCGCTGCGGCGGAGTTTTTATTCGAGTCATCCCGAACCCCTGGACGAATGCCTGATGAGGTCATTTTTTTTTGGCACGTTCTCCGCTCTGTCCTCGCTGTGTCGGATTTCAGACAAAACTGCGCGTTGTCCGATCCAAGACTAGGGCTTTGGCAGTTCTAGAACTTGCACCATCTCAGGGTGCCACCAGTTTAATGGAGAAACTGCTATTTTACAGTCGATGCAGCCGATTAAGCCTAAGCCGCCTAAACCGCCGAAGCAAAGAAAGGCTCAGTTTTTATGACTGCCAAAGGCGCCAAAATGCTTGTCCTCATGGTCCTCTGCGGCATGACTGCAATTCACATCGCACTGGGAGTGAAGACCTGGGATAGCGTTACTGCTGGTTATCCAGACTTCACGATCTTTTACTCTGCAGGGAAAATGGTCCGGCAAGGGATGGCCAATAAGCTCTACGACGAAACCGCCGAATGGCAAGTTCAGCGTGAGGTTGCCCTTGGGCTGAGAAACCACCGCAGAGCAGCTGTGCCATTCATGCATGCACCATTCGAGGCGTTGATCTTTGTGCCACTGAGCCTGCTCCCTTTTACTGCTGCTTACGTAGTTTGGAACCTGATCAACCTCTCAGTTCTTCTCCTGTTTTGTTTTGTCCTCAGAGCGGATCTCGGGGCTCTCCACCGCTATTCACCGTTATTGCCAAGCTTGTTC
>Ga0066704_10000399_pt1 | contig 15182 bp, 14 predicted proteins | sample GraSoiAngelo_153_FD_66458 | JGI IMG/M metagenome (GOLD analysis project Ga0066704, IMG submission 66458) | Grasslands soil microbial communities from the Angelo Coastal Reserve, California, USA - 14_1009_12_40cm | ecosystem: Environmental > Terrestrial > Soil > Grasslands | place: USA... | reverse complement strand
AGAGATCGCGGCCTCTCCGTCCTTCTGACCGAGGGGGGGCCGCATCTCATGGGCGAGCTCGTCGGCCAAGGCCTGCTCGATGAGGCGTTCATCACCATCTCTCCGGTCATCGCCGGCCGCGGCAAGGAGCCTCGCTTCGGAATGGTCGAAGGTGTCGAGCTAGAGCCGAAACCTGGTCGCTGGTCGCGCCTGCTCAGCGCGCGCAGGCACGGCGACTACCTGTTTTTACGCTATGGCCTCCGATCCGCGAACTAGCAGCCGGAAGGGACGTCAATCGTGAAAAGGTCGTGCCCGCAGGCCGCCCCGTGGTGTCGTTGGGCCTCGCGAAGGGCGTGTCGCACCACAGCCCGCTCACACATAAGGACGCGCGCGAGAGGAAAGTGATCTCACTAAGGGGTAGTTATCGGCATCAGCGCGGGCTCGCCGCATATATAGAGGACGCGCGCGAGGCCAAGCTACTGATAGCCACCAGTTATCGAAAGCAATCCACAGAACAGAGCGTCCACGAAGCGGCGGCGATCGGCGATCAAACCTCCGCCCGACAGATGTCTCAGCTCTCCCCCTCTCGCAGATATAACGACGCGCGAGGCCCGCGGCTGCTGATAGCAAGCAAGTTATCGGACGCTATCGCGCCGGCGTCTGTTACGTGGCGTAGGACCCAGATGTTCAAAGACGCGCAAGGTCCGCAACGACGCCCCAAATTGTTGCCTCAATGAGCATTAGGCTGCTTCGACCGGTCGGCCAGCCGTGCAGCAGACCCACCAAGGCTCTTCGCGTTTAAGATCTCGATTGGCAAGTATTCGATGTCATAGCCGAAATGGCGCGGGCCACCCAGCGCGATGCCGGCCGGCGTTCTCCACTTCCCATCGCACGGAATCCCAAGAATGATCACTCGGAAGCCGTAGTGGAGCCGCTCAGTGGTTATGGCCTGACCGGTCTGACTGTCAATGACCGTGATCAGGTCCGGGACGCTGGCGACCAGCCTGTCATCGAGTAGCGCCACCAGATTTTCATTCTGGAAACGGACTACCATGCGCTGCCCCAGGAACTGATCCATCCCTTCGAGGTGGGCTTCCCCCACCGACCACCCCTTCTGGGTGCGCCGCTGGACGTCGACGATCTTGCCCCTAAACAGCTGGAAACCCTGGGTCACGTCCAGCAACGCCTCGACAGGCTCTTGCTTCTGCGCCTCAGCCTCTCGCAGCGTTCGGCCGATTCGTTCGGCGAGACTCAAAGTGCCTCGCACCGCGGCCTCCTTGGCATGCTTGCCGGGCATCGGAAACACCATTCCCGGACAGATCGCCCCAAACTCGATCGCGACGGCGCGTCCGATCCTCTCCGCCCACTTGTTGTCGACGGCCTCAAGGACGACTCGATTGCCATGCTCGTCGGCGAGGGCGAACGGGCTCGCGCTCCGTCCGTAGAGCGTCGGGGTCGCGAGATCCACCTCCGGATAAGCGCGGCCCATGTAGTCAGCGTCCACCACCGGGATCCCCAAACGAGAGGCGAGGACCAGGGCGATCACTGTGTTGACGCCGCCGATCTCGACTGGCACGAGGGCTTCCAGGGGATGGCGGAACTGCTGCTGGAGCGCTTCGTAAACCACCATCAGCTCCGGCCCCAGGCTGAACTTCTCAACCAGGGGCACCGGCGCGCCAACCATCCCGATCGACGCGACGAATCCCTCGTCGCTGAGCTCCTCCAGCTCGATCACCATGGGCGGCCCGTTCAACCTGTGCGCTTCGACGGCGGCGAGCGTGCCCAGATATGGATCCCCGCCCCCTCCAGTTCCGAGAACTGCCGCCCCCCTGGCCACATCTCGGATCTGTTGCTCATCCAGTGATCGCATTTGTCTCCCTCGGTCTTGCCGTGTGACTCCAATTGGAGTATCCATGGGGTGTGGATTCAGAAACCGATGCGCGGGCGTTCGTGGAGCCGATCCGCACTACCCGGACTTTCGAGACCGCCATCGAGCATCTCGTCGACGGCATCGAGCAGAGCCGGATACAGCGAGGGGAGCGGCTGCCAAGCGAGATAGAGCTCTCGCGCCAGCTGAACATCTCCCGGCCCACGCTGCGGCAAGCACTGCGAATTCTCGAACGCGCGGGAGTCCTCACCACCCGGCGTGGGTCAGGCGGCGGCATCTTTCTCGCCGCGGACCTCATACCGCTGGATGTGATCGGCAGCTTTGTGGAAATCGAAGAGAACTCAGTCATCGACGTGCTCATGGGCCGGCGCGTCCTCGAAACTGCGATCACGCATGTGGCCGCCGAGGCCGCAACCACATCGGACTACGTCGACCTCGGGCGCAGCATTCAACTGCTTGGGCGCCACCTCGGTGACCGCGCCATGGTGCTGCGAGCCGACGCTATGTTTCATCGGATGGTGGCGAGGGCGGGTCGAAACCGCACGCTCCAGCAGGCGATGAATACGCTGCTCCGCCAGCTGTCGCCCATCGTCGACGCATACCGACCCGGCGCGGAGCTCGACCGCACGATCCTCGACATCCACTCACGGCAGGTGTCGGCCATGCGGAGAAACGATGGGTACGAGCTCGATCTCGTCCTGGATGAGCACTTCCGAATCCTCGAGGAGGCCTACGCCGTGTCGCACTCGTCGACGTGGGCAGAGATGTTCGGCGGGCGATCACCGCACTGGCGCTCGCCGATCGTGCCGCTGTTTCCAGGGCGCCGGCGCTCGAAGACCCCACAGGCCAAGTAGCCTGGCTGGCGGCATCAGCGAATCGGCGCCCCAGCGCCAGTCAGCGTTTTGACCAGGGTCTCGACTGGTAGGTAGTCGATGTCGTAGCCGAAATGGCGGGGACCTCCCAGGTCGATGCCTGCCGGAGTCCGCCACGCGGGCGGGCACGGGATGCCGAGAACCACTGCGCGGTGTCCGTAACGCAGGCGCTCGGTCGTGATCGCGTGACCGCTGTCGGCGTCGATGATGGCGATCAGGTCCGGCACCGTGGCGATGACCTGACCGTCTCGAATCGCCACCAGGTTCTCGTTCTGGAACCGGACCGTCAGGCTCGCCCCCAGGTCGCCATCGACGCCCGCAAGCCTTGCCTCGCCCAGCGCCCACCCGTGCTGGGTTCGTCGCTGGACATCCACAATCTTGCCTCGAAACAGCACGAAGCCGGCCGTCTCCTCAACCACGGCGGCAATCGGGTCGTGCTTTGTCGCCGCGGCCTCGCGCAAGCCCTTTCCGATCCGCTGCGCGTAGCTGAGACTTCCGTGGATGGCTGCCTGCTTGACCTGCTTTCCGTTGATTGGATACGCCATTCCTGTGGCGATCGCGCCGAACTCCATGACGGCCGCTCGGGCGAGGCGTTCCGCCCAGAAGTTGTCGATAGTCTCGAAGACCAGCTGATTGCCGTGCTCGTCGGCCATTGCGAAGGGGGTGGCGCTGATGCCGTGCAGGGTCAGGGTGACGAGCTGAACCTCGGGGTAGGCGCGTCCCATGCAGTCTGCGTCGACTATCGGAATGCCGAGCCGTGATCCGACGATCAGGGGCACCACCGAGTTGGCGCCTCCGATCTCCGCCGCCATCACTGCGGTGAGCTTTCGGTCGAGGAATCGATCGAGAGCGTGGAAAGCGTCGATGAGCTCCTGGCCGAGCGGGAACTTCTCGATGAAGGGCACTGGCGAGCCCACCAGGAAAGGAAGCGCGACCATCGCATCGTCATCCAGCTCCGCCACCTCGATGACCCGAGGCGGGCCGTATTGATCGAGGCTGCGAAGAGCGGCCAGTGTGCCAAGGTAAGGATCGCCACCACCCCCCGTGCCGAGCACTGCGGCTCCGCGAGCCACGTCCTCGAGCTCGACCGCGCCCAGGGTTCTCACCGGCCCGCCGTGGGCCTCCCATAGCGCTCCCAGTAGGTAAGGTCAGCGGCGGTGACGCGGCGTCCGCGGCCGGCGTGCCCCTGCAGGGCCGCAGGCGTGGGAATTCCCAGCTGCAGGATGAATTCGGGGACAGCGCTCGCGGGAAGGTCGAGCATTTTGGAGAGACCGGAGCGGCTGTATGAGGTGACGGGGCAGGACCCGACTCCAATCGCGTGAGCCGCCAGCATCATGTTCATTGCCGCGGTTCCGACGTCAATCTGGATGCTGGGGTCCCGTTCTATCTGGACGAGGTCCTGGCGTGCGAGATCCAGGTCGACACAGATGATGATCAGTGCGGTGGGCCTCGCCCAGATTCCCGGAGCGATCGACCTCACCAGCTTGAGTGAGCGTGGGTTCTGGACGACTAGAAATCGGTTGATGCGCCGGTTGCCTGCGGTGGCGGCCCACCGGGCGGCGGTCAGGATCTGGTCAAGCTGGTCTTTGGTCAACGGCTCAGCAGTGAACTCTCTGGTGACGCGCCTGGAGCGGATCGCATTCAGAACAGCGTCGGCGCCTGCGGAAGCTCGCGCGCTCATGCCGGCGTCTCGCGCTTGATGTGCTCCGCCACCTTGGCCGTCACCTCGTGCAGGTAGGCGACGTAAGCCTCGCGATCCCACATCAACAACCCCTTGTGATCATCGATATCGCGCTTCAAAGCGCCAAGCCACGCCTCATCTCTTGCTCGTCCGCCGCCTACCGCATACCCGGCCAGCCGGCTTGCGCCGTCCAGCAAGCGAAATGAGCCGTAGTGGTAAGGCTCGCTCATGCAGAGCTCTGCACTCGCCAGCAGATATGCCATCAGCTCGAGCACATCGTCTCCGCTGACGACGAGCTCGGGCGATTTCGGTGAGGCCCGGCGGGCGCGCTTCTCCACCTGTCGAGGCCTCATCTCACCGGCTGCTGGCGAGCTGTTCGATCGGGACATAGTCGAAGTCGTATCCGAAATGACGCGGCCCTCCAAGCGCAACGCCAGCCGGCGTGCGCCACTTCCCGTCACACGGAAGGCCCAGGACCACGGTCCGGTTGCCATACCTCAAGCGTTCGGTGGTGATGGCGTGGCCCGTGTCGGAGTCGAGGATCGTGATCAGGTCGGGAACCGTCGCCGCCAGCTCGTCGTCGAGCATGGCCGCGAGGTTCTCGTTCTGGAAGTGGACGGTCATGGTGTGGCCGTTGAACTCGCCGTCGCCCTCGAGCACAGCTTCTCCAAGAGACCAGCCGCGGGCGGTCCGCCGGTTCACGTCGACGATCTTTCCGCGGAAGAGGACGAGGCCGCCGGTGACGTCGAGGATGTCGGCGATCGCATCGCGCTTCTCAGTTTCCGCACGTCGAATCGCCGCCCCGATCGCTTGCGCCCGCGAGAGGGTCCCGAGGATGGCGCCTTCGCGCGCCTGTCGTGCTGTCACCACGTAGCCCATGCCGGGGCAGATCGCTCCGAACTCGATCGCGATTGCGCGGCCGAGGCGCTCCGTCCAGTCGTTGTCGATCGTGTTCATGACGACGCGGTTGCCGTGCTCATCCGCGAGCGAGAAGGGCGTTGCTTTGACGCCATACAGCGTGAGAGTCACCAGGTTGAGCTCGGGGTAAGCGCGGCCCATGATGTCGGCGTCTATGACGGGCAGTCCCAGTCGCATGCCCAGCGCCAGGGCGACGATCGTATTGACGCCGCCGATCTCAAAGGGAAGCAGCCCGTCGAGGCGGCCCTCGAGGAAACCGTCTAGGGCCTTGTAGGCCTGCTCGAGCTCGTCCCCAAGCGCGAACTTCTCGATGAGCGGAACAGGCGCGCCGACCATCACAGGTGAGGCTACGAGGCTTTCTTCCGAGAGCTCGGAGATCTCGACGACCTGCGGACTCCCGAACTGCTCGAAGGCGCGCAAGGCTGCGAGCGTCCCCAGGTAGGGGTCCCCTCCTCCCCCCGTGCCCAGCACGGCCGCGCCGCGCGCGACGTCTCGCAGCTCTTGCTCGCTCAGGCGCCTCATCTGCGCGCGAGTGGACCTGGTCGACGCCGTGATGCGCAACGCAGCCGTGACGTGGGTATCAACTCCGCTTACTGGGCTCCGGGAATGTTGCCAAACTTCTGAAGGATGCCGGTCTGAATCAGGTACTTGTCCTGATCCGGTATCGGCGGCACGGCCTTCGGTGTCGTTCCGGTGTAGTACTGATCGACGTTGTCCTTGCTCAGAACGACCTGCGGGCAATAGGTCTGCGTCGGTGGCTTGATGCCCTTCTTAACCGCCACGCCCATCGCGAGCAGGTATTCGGACCAGTATTCGAAGAAGACGCTGAACTCCGCCACCCAATGAGGATTTGTCCTCAGCTGGTTGACGCCATCGGCGTCAGCACCGGCGGACAGGATCATCGTGTTGTTCTCGCGGTGTGACTCGGTGATGGCTCTCCAGGCGCCGAGGCCCGAGTCGTCGTTGATGGTGAACACGATCAGGTGGCGGCTCGCAGGAATCGACGGCAGGACGCCCTTGAGAGCGGTGTAGCTGCCCTCCAACGGCCCGTTGCCAGTGCCCTGTCCGGCGACCTGGATGAGGTTCTTCCCCAAGGTCGTGGTGGTGTCGGTGATCTGGTCTGCCGTATACATGTCCAGGCCCCACATCTTCGCCAGGTCTTCATAGAAGAATCGCGAGTTGCTGTTGACTTCGGCCCCGGCACCCGGCGCCGCGGCGAGAATCAGGGTCGTGTCGTTGGGCGTCCAGCCTGCCTTCTGCACGAGTGGATACACGATCGAAGCGCCCTGGACTCCGAAGTCCTTGTTCACGAGGTTGAAGAACGAGCAACCGGGTATCACCTGGTTGACCGCGATGCATGGGATCTTCGCGTCGCCGAACAACTTGCCAACGGCCGGGCCGGCGCCCTCACATCCCATCCAGTCGATGGCGACGTCGGGCTTTTCCTGGACCATGACCTTCGCGTTGCTGAGCACTGTTGCGCAGTCGGAGTTGTTGTCTGATCGTCTGACCGTGATGCCGACCTGCGTGCCCTGGCTGACCAGGTTGTCACCGACCGACTTGAACGTCGGGGACTTGTCGAAGACGTTCGCGTAGTCGAACGTGTACTTGTCCGACCCGGTGGTGGCAGGCGTATTGCCGCCACAGGCGAAGATGCCGAAGACAGCCAAGATGAGATACCCACCTAAGCGGGCCCTACGTAAAGACGGACGTGCGCTCATGTGCTTCCTCCCACGATGCATAGAGGCAGACATTTCAACGAGTCAGCTCGTGCCTCCCAGTAGCTGACGCAACCGCCCGAACCCGACCGCAAGCAGCAGCACCGCTCCCGTCGCGATCTGTTGGTAGAAGCTCGCAACATGTAAGAGCGCCATCCCGTCGGCGATCGTCCCGAGGACCAGCACGCCGAGCATCGTGCCGATGATCCCCCCTTCGCCACCGGTCAGCGCAGCGCCCCCAAGGATCACGGCTGCAATCGACGCAAGCGCTGCGGTGCCACCGACGGTCGCAGTTCCTGCGAGCAGCTGGCTCGTAACGACCTCGCCCGCGAACGCACCCAGGGCGCCGCTGATCATGTACACCACCGTCGAGATCAGGTCGACTCGAATGCCGGCGAGTCGTGCCGCCTCTCGATTGCCACCGATCGCGTACACGGCAAGTCCAAACACCGTGTAGCGCAGGACGAGCACGGCGACTATGGCGAGCCCGATCAGGGCGATGACGTCGTACGTGATGCCTGCGAACGCCGTGTTGCCCCAGATCCCCGAGTTGAGATCCTTCAGCGGTGTCGTGATGCCGTTCGTGAAGGTGAACGCGAGGCCGGCGCCAATCGAGAGGGTCCCCAACGTCGTGATCAGCGGGTTGATGCCGATCTTGGTGATGATGAGTCCGTTCCCAAGACCGATACCGGCGCCCAGGACAAGCACTAGGACGGTCGCCTCGAGAAAGCTCATCGGACGGTTGACCAGGGCTGCGTAGGCCACAGCTCCGAGGGGAAGGGTGCCGCTGACAGAGAGGTCGAAGCCCCCGGAGACGATCGCGATCGCCTGGCCGATGGCGACGATTCCGATAACCGAGACGTTGGACAGTATGTTGATGGCGTTCGAGTACTGCATGAAATTGGGCGTGCTAACGGAGAAGAAGATGAGGATGACCACGTAGAAGGCTCCGATCCCAAGGAACTGGATGCTGCGATCGAATATCTGGCTACGCCGCAGGCGGGTCGTCGCCCCGCGTACTTCGCCCGTGAGGTTTGGCGCAGCGGGGGTGTCTAGCTGTTTGTTCATGGTTCAGGCCGCAGCCGTCGCGAGAGCCAGCGCCTGGCTTTGAGTCTTGCTCGAACCCATCAGCTCGCCCACGAGCACCCCCTCCCGCATGATCAGCAGCCGATCGCTGACCAGAACCGCCTCCTCCACGTCGGAAGTCACCAGAACGATGGCTGCCCTTCCGACGGCGAGCTCTCGCAGAAACTTGTGGATCTCGACCCGGGCTCCGACATCTACGCCTCGGGTGGGTTCCTGGAGGACGAAGATCGTGGGCCGTGTCGCCAGCCGGCTTCCGACCATCACCTTTTGCTGATTTCCGCCGCTCAGCGACCCTGTCTTCTGCTCCAGGCTGCGGTAGCGGATGTTGAGACGACTAGCAAGCTCGAGTGCGCGAGCTCTCTCCAGCCTGACAACTCGAATACCGAATCGCGAGATCTGCCTCAGGATGAGCATCGTCAGGTTGGCACGAATGCTCAGTGCCAGGACCAGGCCCTCGCGCTTTCTCTCGGCCGGCACATAGCTGATGCCGGCCTTCCGGGCCTGGCGGGGCTTCGTGAAAATCCGGACACGTCGACCGTTGACTGTTAGCTCGCCGCGGATTTTCGCGTGCAGGCCGGCAAGGCCCTCGGCGATCAACTCCTGGCCGGCGCCACGAAGCCCGAACACGCCGACGATCTCACCGGTGCGCACTTCTAGGGTCACGCCGTCCAGCGCCGGGACGCCGTCCGCCCGCCAGTCGCCAAGGGCCAGTCGAACCTCAGCGGTGCTCTTCTGCGACGACGACTCGGGCAGCTGCTCCCCAGCCTGACCGAGCATGAACTCGATGAGCTGGGCGGGGGAGGTCGTGGACGGCGCCGCGGAAGCCACGTGCGTGCCGTTGCGGAGAACGTCGACCCGATCGGAGAAGCGGTAGACCTCATCCATCCGGTGCGAGATGTAGACGATGCCGACACCCTGGCGGCACAGGTTTCTGAGGACTCGAAAGAGGATCTGGCTCTCGTTTTCGCTGAGAGAGGCTGTCGGCTCGTCAAGAATGATCAGGCGGGCTCGGCGTGTCAGCGCCTTCACTATCTCCACCAGCTGCCTCTCGCCCAGCTTGAGACGGGCCATGCGCCGCTCGACGTCCAGCTCGATCCCGAAACGCTTTGACTCCTCCTTCGCTTTCGCGATGCTCATCGCACGCGTGCTGATACCGAGCCGGTTCGGCCATGCGCCAACGAGGATGTTCTGTGCCACGGACAAGTTGGGCAGGTAGGCCAGCTCCTGCGGGATGAAGGCGACGCCTCGGCGCAGGGCGTCACGAGGCGAGCTGAGATGGACCTCCTCCCCCTTGAGGGTGATCGTCCCCGCGTCGGGCCGGATGACACCCGCGAGAATCTTCGCGAGGGTGGATTTGCCGGCGCCGTTCTCGCCGATCACCGACACCGCCTGGCCCGATTCGACGACGAAGTCGAAGTTGTTCAGCGCCCGGTACGCGCCATAGCTTTTGGACAGGCCTGTGACGGCCAGAAGTGCGTCCGTCATCGACGGCGCCGTCGGCGAGCGGCCTCCCCGAGAACGCTTTCGGCCAACCTCGACTCCTGTACATCCCGCGTGGATCGGCGTTCATGAATCCACCCGCACGCCAAAGGGAAATTGCGTTACCTTATACATCCGATCGACGGGGGTGTCAACCGCGAGGCCAGTTTCGACTCCGATGTTGAGCCTGTTTCAGCGTCCTTCGTCAGGGCGCAACCTGAACTAGGAGGGCCGCGATGAGGATCGGGATCGACGTCGGCGGCACCAACACCGACGCAGTCCTAGTCGAGGGCATGGAGGTGCTCGCTTCGCACAAGACGCCGACGACGGCCGACGTCGGGAGCGGCATCATCTCGGCGCTCGAAAACATCTTTCGCAAGGGATCGAGCCGCCCGGACCAGATCTCGGCGGTCATGATCGGCACGACCCATTTCACCAATGCAGTCGTTGAGCGCCGGCGCCTGCTGAAGTCGGCTGCGATCCGGATTGCCCTACCCGCGACGCAGGCGCTGCCGCCGATGATCGACTGGCCGTCCGACCTTCGCGAGGCGATCGGAAACCATGTGTACCTCGTGCACGGCGGTTACGAGTTCGACGGCCGCGAGATCTCAGCGCTGGATGACAAAGAGATTCGAGAAGTGGCTGCAGATCTTAAGCGCAAGAACATCAGGTCGGCAGCCCTGACCTCAGTGTTCGCCCCAGTCAACGGAAAGATGGAGGAGCGGGCGGCGGAGATCTTGCGGGAGGAGATCCCGGGCATCTACGTCAGCCTCTCGAGCGAGATTGGAAGGATCGGTCTGCTGGAGCGCGAGAACGCGACCATCATGAATGCCTGCCTTCAGGAGCTGGCGATCACCGTCGTCCGGTCCTTCCGCGACGCTCTGAACCGCCTCGAGATCACGGCGCCCTTCTACATCAGCCAGAACGACGGCACCCTGATGAGCTCGGTGTATGCGGAGAAGTACCCGATCCTGACCTTCGCATCGGGTCCCACCAACAGCATGCGCGGGGCGGCCTTCCTGTCAGGAGCTCAGGAGGGCGTGGTCGTCGACATCGGTGGCACGACCTCCGACGTTGGCGCGCTCGCGCACGGATTCCCGCGCGAGGCGTCGGCCGAGGTGGAGATCGCGGACGTCCGCACGAACTTCCGGATGCCCGACCTTCTTTCGTTCGGCCTCGGCGGCGGCAGCATCATCCGCCAGGCCAACAGCCACATGACGATCGGGCCGGACTCTGTGGGCTATGAGCTCACTGAAAAGGCATTGATCTTCGGCGGCGACACGCTCACTACCACGGACATCGCGGTCGCAGCCGGCCAGCTCGATCTGGGGGATCGGCGCAAAGTTGCCAGGCTGTCGCCCGAACTGATCAAGTCGGCCCTGGCTCAGATCCACCACATGGTCGAGGCCTCGATCGACCGCATGAAGACGAGCGCCGAACCGATCCCGGTGATCCTGGTCGGCGGCGGCAGCGTCCTCATCTCGAAGCCAATCGCAGGCGCTTCTGAGATCAGGAAGCCGGAGCACTACGCGGTGGCGAACGCCATCGGCGCGGCGATCGCACAAGTCGGCGGCGAGGTCGACCGTGTTTTCATGCTCGAGGGCTCATCTCGCGACGAGGCTCTGGCATCGGCGAAACGCGAGGCGATCAGCAAGGCTGTCGACGCGGGCGCTCTAGCGGACACCGTGAAGGTCGTCGATGTCGAGGAGGTTCCCCTGACTTACCTCCCGAGCAATTCGATCCGAGTGCGCATCAAGGCCGTCGGCGACCTCGCCATGTCATGAGATACCTGCAGGAGCAGGAGATTCGGGACATCGCGAACGGGTCGGCGATCCTGGGGACCGGTGGCGGAGGCGATCCCTACCTCGGAACGCTCGCCGCGATTGCGGCGATCAAGGAGTTCGGGCCGCCGGCGATCCTCGAAGTGTCGGAGCTGGCCGATGACGCGCTGGTAGCGTTTCCTTTCATCGTCGGATCGCCGGTGCCGGGTGTTGAGAAGTTCCCGTTCGGCTTGGAGCTGGTGCGCGCATTCCGGATGCTAGAGGGCCAGCTCGGCAGAAGGATCACCGCTGTGATGTCGGCCGAGATCGGCGGGGCCAACTCGATGATCCCGATGTCGCTCGGGGCAAGGGTTGGGCTGCCGGTCGTGGACGGCGACCTGATCGGGCGGGCGTTTCCCGAGATCCAGCTCACCACACTCACGCTTCATGGTCTGCACGCCAGCCCGTTTGCCCTGGCCGACGAGCATGGGAACGGCGTGGTACTGAACGTGATCGACAACTTCTGGGCCGAGCGGATCGCGCGCGCGATCTCGATCGAGTTCGGCGCCATTTGCGTCGGAATCGCGTATCCGATCAGCGGCGCGCAGGCCAAGACGGCGACGCTTCACGGCACCGTTTCTTATGCAGGGTCGATCGGGCGGAGCCTCAGGGAGGCCAAAGCAGGCAAGCTCGACCTGGTCGGCGCAGTTCTCGACGCCACCGGCGGGGTAGTCCTGTTTCGGGGCAACATCGTGGATGTCCGGCGGCAGACACAGCGCGGATGGGCCGTCGGCGAAGCGAAGATCTCGGGCTCTGAGGTGTTCGCCGGCAGCACATTGAGCGTCCGCTTCCAGAACGAGAACCTGGTCGCGGTGCGCGATGGCACGACCGTGGCGTCGGTTCCCGACCTCATCACGATCGTAGACGCGGAAACGGGCGCCGCGATTACAACCGAGAACCTGCGGTACGGATTCAGGGTTGCGGTGATCGGCATCGCGTGCGAGCCGATCTGGAGGACCCCCGCGGGCCTGGCGCTGGCCGGGCCGCAGCACTGGGGCTACGAGAACGAATACGTCCCAATCGAGCCGCATTGCAGGACCGCGGCACGCAATTGACCGAATTCTCTCGCTATCTGGACGTCATCGAGCCAATCGATGGCTCTGGTTTTCAGATGCCTCAGGGCGGCAGGCGGCTCGAGTTCTCGCGACGCGAGTACGCCCGTCGCTACGCGCGCGCGTCGGAATTGATGGAGGAGGCCGGTATCGATGCGCTCGTGGTTGCGCAGCCAAGCTCGATCCGCTATTTCACGGGACTTCCCACGTGGGTCTGGGTCCTCCCCCCCGTCATGCCGGTGATCGCTGTGCTGCCGCGGCGGTCCGAACACGCGACCGTCGTCGACAGCCAATTCGACCGGGGTGGTCTCGAAGCGGCGACATGGCTGACGGACCTGAGTCTGTACGGGCCGGGCGACGATCCGATTCAGAAGACACTCGATGCCCTCGCCTCGAGAGGGCTGCTCGCCGGTGGCCGGATTGGATTCGAGCTCGGCCCCGGACAGCACCCGAACGTCAGCCCCGACGATTTTCGCCGGCTCACCGCCGGTATTAAAGGTGAGGCCGTTGACGCATCGACTTTATTGAGCGCGATTCGCATGCTGAAGGGCACTGAAGAGATCGACCGGCTGCGTGAGGCGTGCCGCCTGTCGCAGGTCGGCTTCCAGGCGGCCTTCGAGTCGCTTACAGCAGGCTCAACCGAAGCGGAGCTGACGCGGAGGGCAGCCGAGGCGATGCTCGAGGCAGGGGCACGACCAGGCATGGAGCCGTTCATGTTGAAGTTCATCGCTGGCACTGACAGGTTCCGCGAGCACTTGCTGCTGTCCACCTCTCGACCTGTCGCGGCCGGCGAGCAGGTTCACGCCGACGGTGGGTGCGCCGTCGACGGGTACCGCTGCGACTTCATGAGGTCCGCCGTGATCGGTCGCTTGCCCGACCGGGCCGAAGAGGAATACGAGCTGGCGATCAAAGGTCTCGAGGTGGGCCTTTCCGAGCTCAAGCCGGGCAAGCCGCTGTCCGCGGCGTGGCAGGGGGCTGCCGACACCTTCAAGGCGGCGGGGCGCGCGGGCGGACCGACTCTGACTTGGGGCCACGGCATAGGCCTGGACCATTGGGAGCCACCGCAGATCTCGGGCCCAGGCACGCCCGCGGGCGACCTGGTCGCAAGGCCAGGCATGGTGTTGTGCGTCGAGCCATCCGCGGGCTCGGAGCTATCGACCGGGCCGCCAATTGGCGTGTTCATAGTCGAGGACCAGGTGGCGGTGACCTCGGACGGGATCGAGGTGCTGACCTCGGCCATGTCTCGCGCCCTGTTTCGAGCGTGAATCGTTTCGGAGAAGGAGACGAGTGATGAGCGAACCCGAAGTGCTGCTGGAGCGGATGACATGGCCGGACATCGGCGCCGCTATCGCCGCCGGCAAGACGACGGCGATCATCGTGGCGGGCTCTTCGGAACAGCACGGGCCGCACCTGCCGGAGGGAACGGACGCGATGATCGGAGAAGGGCTCGCAGTTCGTCTGGCCCAGAAGCTGGGCAGCGCGCTGGTGGCACCGGTGATCCGGCCGGGCTGCTCGGACCACCACCTCGCCTTCCCCGGCACCGTTTCCATAAGCGCCGAGCTCCTCCAGGGAATCATCGATGCGTACCTCGCAAGCCTGCGTCGGCACGGCTTCAAGCGGTTCTTCATCTTCTCGAGCCACGGCGGCAACTTCCCCGTGCTGACGCATATGGTGGAGCGGGGGCTGCCACCGGACGTGTTCGTAGTTTCTGACCTGATCAATTTCGCCGGGGTGATGCTGGGCACGCTGCACCGTTTCGGTCGCGACCTCAAGACGATCCCGCACGCCGATGCCTCGGAGACAGGAGAGATGCTGGTGCTGCAGCCTAACTTGGTCCACATGGACCGGGCCGAGCGTGGCTTCACCGGCGAGGTCGACCCAGACAAGCTGATGAAGGAAGGTCTCAAGGCGGTCACGAAGAACGGCGTTCTTGGTGACCCGGTTGGCGCGACGGAGGAGATGGGCGAGGAAGTGATCAGCGCCCTGGTTGATTTCCTGTTCGAACAGGCCTCAGCTCTGGAGCCCGCGTAGGCTCCGGGCTCATTTTCAGGAGGATTTGAGATGGTGAAGAAAAGCCGGGTTGTGCCGCCTGGTGATAGTGGCCATGTGCCTGACGCGGGCACATTTCAGGCTTTGATGAAGCAGTGGGCTGACGCGGTTGCGGGGCGCGATCCTGCGTTATTTGACGCGCTATGGGCGGCCGACTACTCCTATACCTCGCCGGATGGAATCCGGCTGTCGAGAGCACAGATCATGGACCTCGAAATGGATGTGCCGGTTCCGGGGCCGATGCACGATATCCGCGTCCAAAACGTCGTGGACGGTGTCGTCATTGTCCGTGGAGGCCATCCCCTCCAGGGGGAGCTCGAGAGCGAGCACGTGCGGCCCGAACTAGCAGAGCAGGTGAGCCGTGGCGTCGAGATCGCCTTCACGTCTGTCTGGCGAAGGCAGCCGGACGGCGCATGGAAAGTGGTGTCGAACGACGCCCACATCGTTCGAACCGACTGAGGCGTTCCCCAGCTCAAACCCGTCCCCTGTAGATGGCGCGTGCGATTGGCTGGGTGGTCGTGGGTGGTCGCTCCGCAGTGGCCGGCGATCAGCCAGGGATGATGAGCAGCCGCTCCTGGGGTGGGGTCAGGAGGCGGGAACCATTCTCGGTGACGGCCGCGAGATCCTCAGTGTGGTAGCC